>Ga0302320_10003761_pt1 | contig 34924 bp, 27 predicted proteins | sample Bog_T0_3_FD_202130 | JGI IMG/M metagenome (GOLD analysis project Ga0302320, IMG submission 202130) | Peat permafrost microbial communities from Stordalen Mire near Abisko, Sweden - Bog_T0_3 | ecosystem: Environmental > Terrestrial > Soil > Wetlands > Peat | place: Sweden: Abisko, Stordalen Mire...
TCCCACCCAGAATTACTACGGGCAGGAGATGCTGGGCGGGCGGCGATACTTCACGGCCGTCTATCCGGACGCCAGCCAGGTCAACGGCGCCATGGCTGGCCTCGTGATCCGGGTGCCGCTGGAATTCTGATCCAACCAGTTTTGCCTGGCTTGCGCGGCTGATAGACGATGACTCACAACGTCTTGCAATGCACTGCATGACATAGGTGAACACCCACTAGCGGGCCGGCCGTCCCTTCCGGATAATGCTCCGATGGACATCGTGCCCCAACAACAGCGGCCCGGGGGCAAGCGCCCATGAAGGCGAAGGGCAAGGTCCTTGCTGCGCTTGTCGGCATCATCCTGCTGGCGGTGCTTGGAGTGGCCATACCCGTAAGGGCCTACAGGCAGGTGGTGGCTGCGGGTGAGGCACGGAGGCATTCAAACGAAGTCGTCAAGGAGGCAAACGACCTGCTTTCCGAATTGAAGGATGCGGAGACGGGCGAACGAGGCTACTCGCTGACCGGCGACCCCGCCTTCCTGGAGCCGTACAACAGCGCCAGACCCCGGATTAAGAGCGATTTGGAGGCGTTGCTCCGGATCACCACAAACAGCTCAGCGCGCGAACATCTGGAGACAATGGTCCCGTTGATCGACTCCAGGATGAAGGAGTTGGCGTCGATGATCCGGGTGGTGGATAGCGGCGACAGGGTCGCCGCGAGGGCATACATCGGCGGCGGTATTGGCAAGCGCCTGATGGATGCGGTCCGGGTCGAGATGGCCACCTTTATTCAGATCAAGGAGACCGAGTTGGCGGCGCAGGAGGTAATTTTCCAGTCTCAAATGCACGATCTGTTTATTGTGATCGCGGCCGGCAGCGTGCTTGGGCTCTTGGTTGCGGTTTTGCTCGCCTACCTGGTCTATCGGGGCGCGCAGAATCGCCTAAAAGATGCGATCCATCTCGAGACCAGCCGGCTCCTGGAGATTCAGAGGGAAACGAGCGACCACCTGCAACGTGCCAATGGTTCCCTGCAGGCCAGCGAGGAGAGGCTGGCGGTGATTGTCCGCTCCATTGGCGACGGCTTGCTTGCGACCGACGCCAAGGGGCGGATCGTGTTCCTCAACCCGGTTGCCGAGCAGCTCACAGGCTGGACGCAGGCGGAAGCCGCCGGCCTCCCGGTCGACGAGGTCTTCAACATCGTCAACCAGGAGACCAGGAAGCCCTGTGTGGTCCCGGTGGCTGCGACCCTTGAGCACGGCACGATCCAGGGCCTCGCCAACCACACCCTCCTGATTGCGCGGGACGGTTGTGAGCGTCCGATCGCCGACAGCTGCGCACCCATGCGCGACCGCGACCACGTGGTGACCGGCGCGGTGCTGGTGTTCCGGGATGTCACCAACGAGTACGCGGCGCAGCAGGCCCTTCAGGAATCCAATGAGAAGTTGCAGGGGGCCAAGCTGGCTGCGGAAAAGGCCAATCTCGCCAAGTCGGACTTCCTCTCGAGCATGAGCCACGAGCTTCGCAGCCCGCTGAATGCAATCCTGGGCTTCGCGCAACTGATGGAGTCGTCGACTCCCCCGCCCTCCCCCGCCCAGGCGGGCCGCATCAACCAGATCCTCCAGGCGGGATGGCACCTGCTGAACCTGATCAACGAGATCCTTGACCTGGCGGTCATAGAGTCCGGAAAGGTTTCCCTTTCAATCGAACCCGTTTCCGTCCCGGAGATCATGTCGGAGTGCCGGGCGATGATGGAGCCGCAGGCGCAAAAGAGGGGGATTGTGATGGTGTTCCCTGAGTCTCATGGGCCGGTCTACGTCCGCGCCGATCGGATCCGCCTGAAACAGATCATCATCAACCTGCTTTCCAACGCCATCAAGTACAACAAGGAGTTCGGAACCGTGACCGTGGAATGCAGGCCGGTCGCACCGGGAATCCTTCGCATCAGCGTCGCGGACACGGGGCTTGGATTGAAGCCGGAGAAACTCGCACAGCTCTTCCAGCCGTTCAACCGGCTCGGCCAGGAAGCGACCAGCGTGGCCGGGACGGGAATCGGCCTTGTCGTCACCAAGAGGCTTGCCGAGCTCATCGAGGGAGCGCTTGGCGTTGAGAGCACGGTCGGTGTGGGCAGCGTGTTCTGGGTGGAACTGAAGACGTCCGCGCCCGTGGAACTGGTGGAAGGCGACTCCAAGCCAGCGACTCTGGCGCAATGGCCGGCCGACGCCAAGCAGCGCACGCTGCTCTACGTCGAGGACAATCCCGCCAACATGATGCTTGTGGAGGAGCTCGTTGCCCGAAAGCCCAACCTCAGGCTGCTGACGGCGGTGAACGGAAGCCTCGGCATCGAAATGGCGCGCACCCTCCTGCCCGACCTCATCCTTATGGACATCAATCTCCCCGGGATCAGCGGACTCGAGGCCATGCGGCGGTTGCGAAGCGACCCGGTGACCGCCCACATACCCGTGGTTGCGCTCAGCGCCAACGCAATGGAACGGGACGTCGAAAAGGGCCTGGAGGCCGGGTTCTTCCGCTACATCACCAAACCGATCAAGGTCAATGAGTTCATGGACACCCTGAACGTCGCGTTGGAATTTGCCGAAGGCAAGGCACTCAAGCCTGACGCCTTGTCGCCGATTTCATGATTGGTCCGGCGGACATACTCAGGGGGCGGATCCTGATCGTCGACGACCAGCAGGCCAATGTCTCGCTGCTGGAGCAAATGCTGCAGGAAGCCGGATATGTGTCCGTCTCGTCGACACAGGATCCCCTCAAGGTATGCGGACTGCACGCAGAACACCGCTATCATCTGATCCTACTCGACCTCCAGATGCCGAGGATGGACGGCTTCCAGGTGATGGAGGGGCTCAAGGAGATCGAGGGGGGAAACGACCTGCCGGTCCTGGTGATCACCGCACAGCCGCAGCACAAGCTTCGCGCCCTAAGGGCCGGGGCAAAGGACTTCATCACCAAGCCCTTCGACTTGGCGGAGGTGATGGCCCGGGTTCACAACATGCTTGAGGTCCGGCTGCTTCACCTGGACGGCACCCTCCTGAACCTCGCGCGCCTCGAGAACTCGCAGCGGATCGCCCGCCTCGGGGACTGGGAGGTCGATTTGCCAAGCCGCCGCCTGGTCTGGTCGGACGAAATCTACAGCATCCTTGGAGTCTCAAGGGACAGCTGCCCTCCAAACTCGGAGACCTTCGACCGCTCGGTGCACCCGGATGACCTCGATCTGATCCATGGCGAACGGTTCAGGCTCGCATCGGACAGCTCGCATCACATCGAGTTTGAGCACCGAATCGTGCTGCCGAACGGGGAGATCCGGCACCTTCACCAGATCGCCGAGACGACCTTTGACGGGCAGCACCGGCCGATCCGCGAGTCGGGCACGATCCAGGATGTCACGGATCGGATTCTCTCGGAGGCGGCCCTCCGCGAAAGCGAGCAATGGCTGAAGGCCATTTTTGAACAGGCGGCGGTCGGTGTGGCGCAACTCGACGTGTCAACCCAGCGCTTTGTGCGCGTCAACCGGCGATTCTGCGAACTCGTGGGTTTCACGCAGGAGGAGATGGGGCGGCTCACCCTGGCGGAGATCACCCACGAACAGGACGTCGGGCTGAATTCCCGGGAGATCGCGCTGCTGCGCGACGGCTCGATCCGCGAGTTCGCCCAGGAAAAGCGGCTGGTGCGCAGGGACGGGGCCATCGTATGGGTGAGCCTTGCGCTGTCCTCCATCGGGACGCCTGGCAATCCCCCCGCAAACCTGATCGTCGTCGCGCAGGACATCACGGAGAGGAAGCGTGTTGACCGCGAGGTCCAGCGCCAGGCGGCCTTCGCCCAGTTCAATCCCGACCCGGTGCTGGAGCTCTCCGCGGCCGGCGAAATCACCTATTCCAACGAGGCCGCAGGCAGACTGGCGCGCTCGCTCGGCGCGGAGACTCCCACCCAGATTCTGCCGGGCAATATTGCCGGCGTCGTCCGCGACTGCCTGGCGCGTTCCGAGACCATTCGCCTCGAGACCCAGACTCACGACAGGACAATTTCCTGGATGTTCTTCCCGGTGGCGTCCAACCAGGTCGTCCATTGCAGGGCGGGCGACGTCACCGAGCGGAAGCGCCTCGAGGAGCATTTTCTCCAGGCGCAGAAGATGGAGGCCCTCGGCCAGTTCTCCGGCGGGGTGGCCCACGACTTCAACAACATCCTTGCGGCCATCAGCGGTTACACCGAGCTCGCCCAGATGACCTTGGAGGGAAACCCGGCCGTGCATGCCAATCTTGGCGCTGTCCTGCAGGCAACCCATCGGGCAGCCGACCTTGTGCGGCAGATCCTCTCCTTCAGCCGGCAACAGCCCCGGACGCGCATGGTGGTCCGGCTGAAGCCGATCGTGGACGAGAGTCTGAAGCTCATTCGGGTCACCATTCCGTCGACGATCGAGTTTGACGTAACCTCCTCTCCCGATGCGCCGACGGTGCTGGCCGACATGAACCAGGTCCACCAGATCCTGATGAACCTCGGAACCAATGCCTGGCATGCCATGCGGGACCATCCGGGCGCCCTGAAGGTAACGCTGGAGCGGTGCGTTGTGGACGCAGCGCATGCCGCCGGGATTCCGCGGCTGCGACCCGGCGTCTTTGCCCGGCTGACCGTAAGCGACACCGGGTGCGGGATGGAATCAGCCACGCTGCACAGGATCTTCGAGCCGTTTTTCACGACCAAACCACACGGAGAAGGCACCGGCTTGGGCCTGGCGGTGGTGAGAAGCATCATGGACAACCACGACGGCGCGGTCGCGGTGGAGAGCCAGCCGGGGAAGGGAACCTCGTTCCATCTCTACTTCCCCGAGCACATTGGCGAGGTGGTCGAGGCCCGCGCCGACAAGGGGCCGACGCCGCGTGGCCATGGCGAGCGGATCCTGGTGGTCGATGACGAGCCGCTCCTTGCCGATCTGGGGCAAAAGGCGCTGACAGCGCTTGGCTACGAGGTCGAGTGCACCACGCTGCCTTCGGCAGCCCTCGCAAGGGTCACCTCTGAGCCTCAGCGCTTTGCCTTGGTCATGCTGGACCAGACCATGCCTGGGATGAGCGGGCTGCTCCTTGCAACCCAGCTCCAGCAGGTCAGGAAGGGGATTCCCATCATTCTGACGTCAGGCTACACGGCGTCCCTCACGGCCGAGCGGCTGGAGGCGGCCGGCGTCGCCCATCTCCTTCTCAAGCCAAGCAGCATCCATTCCCTGGGGACAACTGTCCATGCCGCGCTTCTTGCGCGCCGCAATCCGATCTGCCCCCAAAAAACAAGGCCGTGATGCATGCAATGGTCCTGAACAAGCTTCGAGCCCCGCTTGAGTGGACCGAACGCGCCGACCCGCAACCCGGACCCGGCCAGATACGCGTCAAGGTAGCGGCGTGCGGGGTCTGCCGCACGGACCTTCACGTCGTCGACGGCGAGCTGCCCCACCCAAAGGTGCCGATCATACCGGGCCATGAAATCGTCGGGCGGATCGATGCAATCGGATCCGGGGTCAAGGAATTGAGCCTCGGTGAGAGGGTCGGCATTCCTTGGCTCGGCCACACCTGCGGGATCTGTCCATATTGCCTGGGTGGCGAGGAGAACCTTTGCGACCAGCCGGCCTTCACCGGCTATACGCGCGATGGCGGTTTTGCGACGGCGGCGGTCGCAGATGCGCACTTTGCCTTTCCGCTTGGCGAGGCGGGCAGCGACGTGTCCCTCGCACCATTGCTCTGTGCTGGGTTGATCGGCTGGCGCTCGCTGGTGATCGCCGGCGTCGGCAGGAGGCTGGGACTTTACGGCTTCGGCGCCGCGGCCCATATCGTCGCCCAGGTCGCCAGGTGGCAGCGGCGGACCGTGTATGCCTTCACGCGACCCGGAGATGCCGGCACACAGGCCTTCGCCCGGAGCCTCGGCGCGATTTGGGCGGGAGGGTCCGACACAATGCCGCCGGAGCCTCTCGATGCGGCCATCATCTTCGCCACGCCGGGCGATCTCGTGCCCCTGGCGCTCAAGGCCGTCCGCAAGGGCGGCCGGGTCGTCTGTGCGGGCATTCATATGAGCGATATTCCAGCCTTTCCCTACAGCCTGCTCTGGGAGGAGCGCCAGCTCGTGTCAGTCGCCAACCTCACGCGGAAAGACGGGCTCGAATTCCTAGGCCTGGCGCCGAAGATCGGGATCGTCACCAAGACCACGCCCTACCCGCTTTCGCAGGCCAATGAGGCCCTTGCGGATCTCCGCGCCGGGCGATTTGAAGGCGCCGCGGTCCTGGTCCCGTGAAGGGCTGAAGTAGGTCAATACCCCATGGGGTGAATCGACGCCCCGCGGTATCTTTCGCTCACGGCGCCAGCCGAAGGACGCCCTCACCCTATGAAACAAAATCGATCTGTCGCGCTCCTCCTATCGTTTGTGATCTTCGCCATCGGCCTCGCCCTGGCGTACTCCAGGCACCGTGCCGGGGCCAACCGCGAGTCAGTCGAGGTGGCTGTCTGCGGCTTTGTCCTCGCGCTGGTCGTCTCGTCATCAATCCAGGTCGCCGACCAGTGGGACCGCGCGGTGGTGCTGCGGCTGGGCAAGTTCCATGCCCTCAAGGGCCCGGGCGTTTTCCTGATCATTCCCGTCGTCGATGCGATACCCTACTGGATAGACACCCGGGTCATCACGACTGGGTTCAAGGCCGAAAAGACCCTGACCAAGGATACGGTGCCCGTGGACGTGGATGCTGTCTTGTTCTGGAAGGTCGTGGATCCCAAGAGGGCGGCCTTGGACGTGGCCGACTACCGAAGCGCCATCAGTTGGGCCTCGCAGACCGCCCTGCGCGATGTGATCGGAAAAACGGTGCTCGCCGAAATGCTGGAGGGACGGGACAAGATCAGCAGCCTGCTGCAGACGATCATCGACCAGCGAACCGAACCCTGGGGCATCAATGTGATTTCCGTGGAGGTGAAGGACGTGCTGATACCCTCCGCGCTGGAGGACGCGATGTCCATGCAGGCCCAGGCGGAGCGTGAGCGCCAGGCCCGCGTCATCCTCGGCGACTCCGAGCGCCAAGTGGCGGAGAAGTTTGCCGAGGCGGCCAAGAGCTACGCCCACAACCCGATCGCCCTCCACCTGAGGGCCATGAACATGCTCTACGAGGGCCTCAAGGACAATGCCACCATCGTCATCGTCCCGAGCACGGCCGTTGAATCCATGCAGTTGGGCGGACTTGCAGGCATGACCGCCCTGACCATGGGCTTGGGCCAGGAGGGCAAAGCGAAGCCTCAGGGGGCCATTGAGAGACCGGACCCTCAGGGAGGGACCTTGGCCGGGACGACGTAGAACAATGGGGATCCCAGTATGTTCCTCCTGAGAATCGTAGTCATCTTTGTCCTCGCCTGGGTCGTGCTCAACCTCATCCACTGGATCATCAGGCGGCGAGGCGGGAGGGAATAGTGAATGGTCGTGAATCCGGACAAGATCGAACCTGAAACTTTCGATTCGGGAAGCCGCGCCTACCGGAAAAAACTCTGGGTGACGCTGGATTCCAAGGACGGTGAATTCCGCCACCTGTTCTGGAGGCGGATCTGTCTTGTTGTCGCTGCCGTTTCGGCTGCCGGCTGGATTGTGTTGACTGCCGGTGCCTGGGCCGAAGTCAGGTATTACCGGGGTGTCTCCAACATCCGCTATGTCGACATGGCCCTGCCCTGGCGCTGGGGCCAATACCGCGCGGACCTCGGCCTCCACGACCTTACCTTGGGGCGCCTGGAAATGGATGCGCTGCATCCCGACTTGGCCCTGATCTACTTTCGCGCGGCGGAGGCCCTGGAGCCGGGCAGCCTGGAGGCCCGGCGCATGGCGGCGCGCGCCGAATTCCTCCTTGGGTTTAAGGCCGACGCCCTTGCGCGCCTCCGGATGAAGGTGGACGCCGCTGCGGTTGCAGGCGACCAGGCGTACCTGTTCGATTACTTCAAGGTCGCCTTTGACCTGCAGGCCGACGACGAGGCCTTTGCGACCAGTCTCCAGCTGCTTCCGCGGCAGCCCATCTCATCGAGGACTCACCAGCTGATCGCGCTTGCCATGGCTACTGCGAGGTACAACCGAGGTTACTACCGCGAGTCGGAGCAAATCCTCGGCGACTGGGGCCTGCAGGATCTTCCTGAGGGCGACATCCTACTCGCCCAGTGCGAGTTCGAGCAGGGCCTGCGCAGCCAGGCGATCAGCCGGCTGGATGCCGATCTGGCCCGCTACACGAATCGGGAGCCCATCCTCGTCGCACTCGAGCGCCTCTTTCTCGATCAGGGACGGCGGCAGGCGGTGCGCCAATATGCGTTCCTGCGCGAGATCGATCAACCGGCGAACGCCCAGGCTCGAATGGACCTGATTTGCGCGGACCAGGCCGTCGGCCGGAAGGCGGACGAGACTGCCGAGATCAATGGTTACTTCGCCCTCTACAGGACCGATGCCGGCGCAATGGCCCTGCTTGCCCAGTTCGCGGCGAACACGGGCGATCCCGTCACTGCGGCGCGGGCGCGGGAAATGGCGCGTCGTGCCGGGATTCCCCTTGCCGAATTCGACCTTTGCGTCGCCCAGGCCAACTTGGTTGCTCAGGACTACCGGTCGGCTCTTCGGGCAGTCTCGATTGCGCAGGGCGAAGGTGGCTTCGAGGGCCGGGCCGGCCGGGCGGTCCTGTCCGGAATCAGGGTGGTTGCCTTGCTGGCCGATGGGGACTCCGGCGCCGAACTCGCCTTTTCGAGGTTCCTTGCGAACTCCGGCGAACTTCGGCCAGTGACGGGCCTCTTCCTGGTCCGCAAGCTGAAGCAGGCCGGCTTTGCCAGGCAAAGCCGGCAGCTGCTCGAGCGGATATGCTCCGGACAACCGGGCGATGAGCCGGCGCTTGCGGAATTGGTGCGAAGCGACGCCATCCTCCATAACCGGGCCGGGCTCTCCGAACACCTTCCTTCGCTTCTCAAGATGCGAAAGCCGCCCCGGGATGCCCTAGAGTCGTCCCTGCCATGGCTCGACCCGGCAAAGGATGCTCCGCTGCGCTTTCAACTCCTGGGGGCCTTGTCGGACAGTCGCGCCCTTGGAGGCTGATATGTTGTTGAGAAACAACCGGCTAAGGGGAACACCCCATGCCACCGGCGCATGCCTGGGGATATGCTGGTGGCGCGACCGGGTCCCGGCCGCGCCCGCTGCCCGATCTTGAGAATCGAACAACTACTCCTCGTGTCCGTGACGACCTTCGTCGCCCTGCCGTCCGCGGCGATTGCCCAATCGGCCGTGGACTTGGGCACGGCGGGAAGCTACGGGGTCCTGGCCGGCACCTCGATCACCAATACGGGATCGAGCGTCATCAATGGCAATCTCGGGGTCAGCGCAGGGGCAACTGTGACAGGAATCTTTGGGGTGGATGGCGGCCCGGGTGTGGTCAATGGCACGATTAACATAGCCAATGCCGCAGCGGCCCAGGCGCAGCTGGACCTGACCCACGCGTACAACACCGCCGCAGCCGAGGTCGCTACCAGTTCCGCAGGAACCCTCGTCTTTGCCGACACGACCCTGACACCCGGTGTCTACAATGCCGAATCCACGATCGACATATCCGGCACCCTCACGCTCAACGGCGAGAATGAGGCCAACCCCATCTTTGTCTTCCAAGCCGGGTCCACCCTGGGCACGGAAGCCGACAGCCAGGTCCTTCTCACCAATGGCGCGCAGGCGAAGGACATCTTCTGGCAGGTCGGCAGTTCCGCGACGTTTCTTGGGGGATCGTCCGTTTTTGAGGGAACCGTCCTGGCCTTGACCTCCATCACCGTGGATGCGGGCTCCACGGTGAACGGCGACCTGCTGGCTCGGACCGGCACGGTTACGCTGAGCAACGACACGGTCACCGCGATCCCGGAGACCCCGTCCACCGCCGTTTGGCTGGCTGGGTTCTCGGGCCTCGTCCTGATCGCCGAGAGGTTCCAACGGCACTTTCGGCGTGAAGCCCAATGAATCTGTGCATTGAAACCCAGCACTTTGCCGACACCAAGGTGCCGGTGCATTCGCTCTTGCCCGACACCCGATTGGATAGGGCCCTGGCCCCCACTCGAGTTCTTGTGGTCGACGACGATCCGCTGTGCCGGAGTTTGGTGGCGCGAACGGTGGCCAGGGCGGGGTTTCACACCGACACGGCCCGGGACGGCGAGGAAGGCTGGAGCGCGCTGCGCACCACAGAGTACGACCTGCTGATCACGGACAACGAGATGCCGCGGTTGGACGGTATAAGGATGATCCGGCGCCTTCGGGCCTTCGCCCACGGGCCCCCGTGCATCCTGATGACAGGGAATCCCCCGGAGCCCGACTCGCCCTTGAGGACGATCCTGCACCCGGGCACGGTGCTGCCCAAACCGTTTACCTGCCTCGCACTGATGGAGGAAGTTTTCAGCCTGTTGATGCGCGGAGCCTGAGGCCACGCGGCCTGGGTTTTCGTTGGACAGACAGTCTAAACCGGTTTAACCTGTTTGATGAAGAAAATTGAGGTGAGCGATGACGTCTACGAAACCCTCAAGAGTCTGACGACCGGGTTTCACCAGAGTCCGAATGACGTGCTGGCCAACCTGCTCAATTTGGGCATGGCCCCGAAGAATTCCGAGGAGCCGCTGGTCGCATTCATGATAGGGCCGGAGTTTCGGACAAAGTTTACCGATGCCGACAAGTACCTGGCCATCCTCGGCTGGATCGCGGCGAAGTACCGCTCCGAACTCGATGAGTTCATCCGCTCGATGTCCGCCGGCCGCAGCGGGAGGCGCTACCTAGGGCTGACCCGCGATGACATTGTCGAGCAGTGTCGGCACAACCAGGCGCGCCAGATTCCGAATTCGCCCTTCTGGGCGATCATGAACATCGACACCGCCACCAAGCGCCGCTTCCTGTCCCGCGTGCTTGAGTTTGTCGGCTACCGCGAGGACATGATCAACTTCGCATGCGGGCTGATCGGAGCGCGGAACCAGTACTTGCGGAGCGGTGCGCCGCTCGCGGCCTCATAGGTTCAGGTTGAAAGCCCGCCCGAGATGTAGTTCTTCAGGTGTTCGGCCTCAGCCCGGTGCGAGTCGACCGTCCAGCGGGTGACGTCGCCGATCGAGATCACGCCGATGATCCGCCCATCCTCCAGGACGGGCAGATGCCGGCAGCGCCGGTCTGTGAAAATCTCCATAGCCTCTTCGACCGTCGAACCCGGGGTGAGCGTGACCAAGTCCTTCGTCATCACCTCGGCGACGCGGGCGGTCTTCGGATCAAGGCCGGCGCCGACGACCCTCTGCAGGACGTCGCGCTCAGTGAAGATCCCAGCCAGCCTGCCCGCGTCGACGACCAAGACCGCGCCGACGTGGTGATGAACCATATCCGCAACCGCCTCCGCTACGGCAATAGAGGAGGTCACTGAATGAACTTCAGAACGCTTGCGCGCGAGAAGCGTGGAAATGGAGGTATTCACAGGGGCAACTGCGAACGATTGGGGTGAAGTCAATGGAACCTGTTTTGAATGGGTTGCAATCGGAAAACAGGAACCTAATGACGGCTATAAGCTTGGCATGTTACCTGCTTGGAAACCCGCGTTGCCAAATCGGCAACCGCGGAAATGGAGACTCTCTTCCTTCAGGAAAAATTGGCGGTGTTCAGCGTCCGGTTGCGGTCGCTGCGCCAGGAGCGCCGATGGACCCTCGATGAGCTCGCCGCAAGAAGCGGATACTCGAAGGGCTATCTGTCCCGGCTCGAAACCGGGGACAGGCAGGCATCGATCGCGTCGGTCCTTACCTTGGCCCGGCTTTTGGGAGTCTCTCTCGCCTCCCTGTTCGAAACGGACGAGGACGGGCCGGTTCTCATCGTGCGCAACGGCGGAACGCCGGCCTATGACGCGGACGGCCTGAGGTGCTGGCCGCTTTCGGCGAGGACGCATCCGATGCAGCTCCAACCGCTGCGGGTCGTGGTCTCGCCGGACCGCGAGGGCGACGGTCGAAGACAGCACGATGGCGAGGAGTGGCTGTACGTCGTGTCCGGGAGCTTGACGCTCCTTGTCGGCGGGCAGTCCCACGACTTGGAGCCTGGGGATGCGGCGCATTTCGACGCACGCCTGCCCCACCGGCTCATCGCGCGCCTCGGCGCCGAGGCCGAGGTGCTTCTTGTCGCGGCCCCAAGGCCCGGAAGCCTGCCTGCCCGAATCCCGCAAGCATCCCCCCGCTTTCTTAGTTAGTCCCCGAGTTCATCCGTTCCGTCGCAGCCCAACCATAAATCAAAGGCAAAATCATGAACCCGGTAACGAATCCTCCGTCGGGGTCCACCGACCCGAGCCTGAAGCCGAAGGTGCTCAATTTCGTGGAGCTCCTGGCCCAGAACATCGCAATGATCTCCCCCACCATGACCGCCGCGCTGATCGTGCCCCTCATGTTCTCGAACTCAGGGAACATGAGCTGGCTCTCGTACGCGGTGGCGACCGTCATGCTCCTCTTCGTCGCGTACAACCTGAACCAGTTTGCAAAGCGCGGCGCCGGCACGGGATCGATGTACAGCTACGCCTGTTCCGGCCTCGGGGCCGGGGCGGGTTCGATGTGCGGATGGTGCCTGGTCTGGGCCTATCTCTTCATCGGGATTGCGGGCACGGCCGGCTTCTCGATCTTCGCGGACAAGCTCCTGCAGATGGCGCACATCAACGCGCCCCCGCTGTTCCTGTTCGCCGTGTGCATCGGGGCCTGCTTCTACATCTCCTACCAGGATATCAAGATCTCGACGATCGTGTCCCTCGCGCTTGAGGGGATCTCGGTGCTGTTCATCCTGATCCTTGCGTTTGTCGTCCTCGGAAAGACCCAGTTCGCCCCCGATCCGGCCCAATTTGCCTTCAAGAGCGTGACGCTTTCAAGCCTCGGCCTCGGAGTCGTCGTGGCGATCTTCAGCCTGGTCGGATTCGAGAGCTCGACGGCCTTTGGCGATGAGGCAAAGGATCCGCTGAAGACGATTCCGAAGTCCATAAACTGGAGCCTGATCGCCACGGGGCTGTTCTTTGTCTTCATCACCTATGTCGAGGTGCTGGGCACCCACGGGTACAGCAAGACCCTGGACAGCATCGACGCGCCGCTCAACGTGCTCGCCGTGAAGTTCGGGATCGGCGCGTTCGCGCCGGTCGTTTCTGCCGGCGCCATGCTGAGCTTCTTTGCGCTGGCGCTCGCCTGCCTCAATTCCGGCGCACGGGTCATGTTCGCCATGGGCCGGCACGACTTCTTCCCGCGGTCGACGAGTTCCGTGCAAAAGGTGCATGAGACGCCGCATGTGGCCCTTGCCGTGGTGAGCGTGCTGATGTTCGGGGTCGCGGCGATCTGCAAGATGAAGACGTTCGGCATGGAGGTCCTCGATATCTTCAATGACGCGGGAACCATGGGGGCCTTCGGGTTCCTCGGGGCGTACTTTCTAGTCACGCTCGCGGCGCCTGCCTTTCTCAAGAAGCGCGGCGAGCTCACGGTAAAGGATGTCGTCTTTTGCGCTGCGGGAGTACTGCTGATGTGCATACCGGCGGTCGGAAGCGTCTACCCGGTGCCGGCTCCGCCCCAGAACTACTACCCCTATGTCTTCCTGGGGTATCTCGTGCTGGGCGGGCTGCGGGTGCTGCTCATGTACATCGCCAAGCCAGAGCGACACCTTGAGATAACGTCCGAGGCGCGGAAGCGATTCATCGGGGCCCTTGGCGAATCATCCGCCGCGGAGAGCCCGTAGATTCCGGGTCCGGCCTGCCGGTGCCGGGGCCGGACCCGCATATCGGTGCCGGTTTCGGCGCGAAACCGGCGACTCATTCCTCTTGAGGGCGTCCGCCGAGCCGGTTACCAGAGCTGCCCGTATGCGTGTCACCCTCGAACGGATCCTCGTGTTTCCCATCAAGTCACTGGATGGCGTCGAGGTCCGGACGGGGACGATCACCGCGGGCGGCTTCCTCGAGCACGACCGGGTGCACGCCATCCTGGATGCGGACGGTAAGATCGTGAATGGAAAACGCGACGCGCGGATCCACCGGCTCCGCTGCCGGTTCGATCCGACGTTTCGGGAGGTGACGATTGCCGAGCAGGGGTCGGCGGCGGCGGTCCAGGGAGGGCTCGGGGAGCCCGAACGCTTGAATGCCTGGCTCACAGGATATTTCGGGTTCCCGGTCGCCCTGCACGGCGATCCGGAGCGTGGGTATCCGGATGACCGCGAGGCCTTTGGCCCGACGATCGTGGGCCGCAGCAGCCTGGACGAGGTCGCACGATGGTTTCCCAACCTGGGGATCGACGCGGTCCGCCGCCGGTTCCGCTCGAACCTGGAACTCGATGGCGAAGACATGCCCGCGTTTTGGGAGGACCGGCTCTTTGGCGAGGCCGGCACGCTGAAGCCATTCGGGATCGGGAACGTCAGGTTCCTGGGGCACAACCCCTGCCAGCGCTGCGTGGTGCCCACCCGCGATCCCGACACGGCGGCAGGAATCCCCGGCTTCCAGAACGTGTTCATGGAGCGCCGTAGGCAAACCCTCCCAGCCTGGGTGGAAAGCTCCCGCTTCAACCATTACTACCGGTTTGCCGTCAATACATCGATTCCGCCGACCGAAGCGGGAAAGCAGCTTCGGGTGGGCGACGAGGTCGGCCCCTACAGCGAATCCTGGTAGAGCTTCTCGTAGGCGCTCGCGGTGGAGCCCCAGCCGAACTGGCGGGCCATGCCGCGCTGGCGCACGGCGGCCATCCTTGACCCGTCGGCGAAAAGCCTGAGCGAGCGCTGCAGCGCATCGCGGAGCCCCGGGGCCGTCGGGGGCGCCATAAGGCCCGATCCGTCCAGCGGGTCGGCATCGGCATCTACGACGGTGTCAATGAGCCCCCCCACCCGGCTGACGATGGGCACGGTTCCGTACAGCTGGGAGTACATCTGGTTCAGGCCGCAGGGCTCGAAAAGGGATGGCATCAGGAAAAAGTCGCTCCCGGCCTCGATGAGATGGCTCATCGCCTCGTCCAGCCTCGCGCCGAGAAACACGTGCCGCGGTGAGCGCGCAGCCAGGGCGCGAACCGCCTCCTCGATCCGCCGGTCGCCGGTCCCGAGGAGGATAAGGCGGCAGTTCTCATTGAGGAAAAAATCCTGGTTGGCCAACACGAGATCGACGCCCTTCTGCTCGGTCATCCTGCAGATCATTCCATACACGGGACCTGCAAAAACAGGGTCGAAGCCGCAGGACTTGAGAAGTTCCGTCCGGCACGAGGCCTTCCCCGCCATGTCCGAGGCCGAGTACCTCGCGGGCAGGAAGGCATCCGTCGCGGGGTTCCAGACTGCGCTGTCGACGCCGTTGATGAGGCCCACAAGGTCGTCGGCGCGGGTCTGCACGACCCCGTCCAGGCCAAATCCGAACTCAGGGGTCTGGATCTCGGCGGCGTATCTGGGGCTGACGGTAGTGACCCGGTCCGCAAAGAGGATGCCTCCCTTCAAGAGATTGATCTGGCGGTAGAACTCGAGGCCGTCCATGCCGTTCATCTCGTCCGGAAGGTTTGTGTAGGCAAAGGTCCGTGCCGGGAAAACGCCCTGGTAGGCGATGTTGTGGATCGTGAACACCGTCTTGATCGCAAGTGTGGACCCGTGAATCCGCTCGGTCTCGCGGATGAAGAGCGGGAGCAGGGCGCCCTGCCAGTCGTGGCTGTGGACGATGTCGGCCTGGAGGTCGGCAAGGCGCAGGGTCTCCGCGACACCCTTGCAGAAGAAAATGAAGCGCTCGGCGTTGTCCTCGTAGTCGCGCTCGCCGTTTCCGTACGGGAACCGGCGGTCAAAGTATTCCTCCCGGCAGATCAGGTACACCACGAGGTTCCTGCGCGGGGAATATACCCGGACATCGCCCGAGAAGACCTGGTCCCCCATCTCGATCTTCAGGCGAAACTTCCTTTCCGCCCGCACGGCATCCCTGTGCTCCAGGGCCGAGCGGTAGCCGGGCAGGAAGACCGACACCTCGTGTCCGCGGTCAGCCAGGGCGCCGGAAAGGGCCGCGACGGCATCCGCCAGTCCGCCGGTCTTCATGTAGGGGAAGAGCTCGCTCGCTGCTTGGACGATCTTCATCTTGTTCTATATTTCCTAATCGTCATTCTGAGACAAGCGATGAATCCAGCATGAAAAGAACCGTGAGCGTGCTTATCCTTGCGGCCGCACTCGCGGGCCGGACGGCATGGGCCGGGATGCAGGACCGGTCGATCCCCCATTTTGTGAGGGAGAACGGGCGCTACGCCCTGATGGTCGATGACGCCCCTTTCCTGGTCCTGGGCGCGCAGGTCAACAACTCAAGCGGCTGGCCGACGGTGCTCCCGAAGGTGTGGCCCGCCCTGGAGTTCCTGCATGCGAACACCGTTGAGATTCCCGTCTATTGGGAGCAGTTCGAGCCCGAGGAGGGCGTGTTCGACCCGAGCTCCGTGGACGCCCTCCTTTCCCAGGCGAGGGTCCATGGCATGCGTTTGGTCCTGCTTTGGTTTGGGACCTGGAAAAACGGAAGCCAGCACTACATGCCCGCCTGGATGAAGCTCCAGCCCGAACGCTACACCCGGGTCGTGGACAGCGAAGGGCAGGTGCTCGATTCGCCGTCCCCCTTTGCGGAGGCTTCGCTCGCCGCCGACACCGCGGCCTTTGGGGCCCTGATGCGCCACCTGAGGGAGGCCGATCCGCAGCGGACCGTCATCATGGTCCAGGTGGAGAATGAATCCGGAACCTGGGGGACCGAGCGCGACCATTGTCCGGCCGCGAACAAGCTGTTTCAGGCTCCGGTTCCGGCCGAGGTGCTCAAGGCCATGAACGTGAAAGTGGGAGCTTCCGACCCGGACTGGCAGCATGCATTCGGCCCGGATGCGGAGGTATTCTTCCACGCCTGGGCGGTCGCTACCTATATCGGCAAGGTAGCGGCGGCCGGAAAGGCGGCCTATCCCCTTCCCCTCTATGCCAATGCCGCCCTGAGGGATGTCATGACCCCGGGAGCTCCCGGCACCTACCAGAGCGGGGGCCCCCTCGACAATGTGATCCCGATCTGGAAGGTGGCCGCGCCCGCCCTCGACATGGTGTGCCCGGATGACTACGAGACCGACACCGCGGCGTACACCAAGGTCCTTGACCTCTATCGTCGGGACGACAATCCACTCTATGTGCCCGAAACCGGCGGGAGTCCGAGGTTCTTTTTCTTTGTGCTGGGCCGCCAGGGCCTTGGGTTCTCCCCATTCGGCATCGACTTTACGCGGGTGCGAACCCTGGACGACCCGGCGAGGCCTGCGGACGGGGACCTCTCTCCATGGGCCCGAACCGGTACCCGGGAGTTCGCGGCGCCGTTTGAACCGATCTACCGCGTGATGGCTCCCATGGCGCGGGCGGTGGCCGCGCTCAACTTTGCCGGCCGCCTGCAATCGGTTGCCGAAAGGCCGGGCGAAACCGTGCAGACCCTTGGGTTTGGGGATTGGGACGCCACCGTTTCCTACGGCGTCTGGGCGCGGTACGGAAAGCCGGCCGGCAACCCGAAGCCCATGGGAGGAGTGATGATCGCCAGGCTCGAAGACGGCCGCTTCCTTGTCACCGGCTTTCACGCCCGAGTCGACTTTCACCCCGCGGAGCCGGGCAGGCGCCGGCAGTTTCTGCGTGTCGAGGAAGGAATCTTTGAGGGCGGGGCGTTCAAGCTCCTGCGCCTGCTGAATGGCGACCAGACCGACGGAGGGCTGGATTTTCACGCGGAGCCGCTGGTCCTCAGGATCTCCTTGGCAAGATACTGAGTTTTCCCCATAAGATCAGCCTCGCGATTCAAGGCGGATCGGGCATCATGGTCGCCCTCAAGTGCCAAAGCCAAAGAATCATGCGCGCCATGTCCCCGCAGCCCAGCCAGATCCCGAACTAACCGGCCGGATCCAATTTCGCGCCGGGGGATCCGCATTTGTGGTGCCGGACAAGCTGCGCCCCGGCGAGCCCGCCCGGCCGGCGGTGCAGATAGCCCCAGAGGAAACGGGCGTCGCATTGCCGGGGGACCGCGTGGCGGTCAGGATCTTTGAGGGCGTGCAGGGGCGCCGGCCCGGTGAAACGGTCGGGCGGGTCCTGAGGGTCGTGGAGCGTGGCCGGGACTCGATCGTGGGCGACCTCCGCCGGTCGGGACGGAATTTCATCGTGGCGGCGGACGATCCGCGCTTCAGCCTCGAGATCACTGTGCCGGACCCGACGCGGTCCGGCCTGAAGCCGCCTCCCGCACCGGGCGACAAGGTGGTGGTCAAGCTCGGCGAATGGAAGCATCGCCACCAGGCGCTGACCGGCGAGATCACGGCCAGGCTCGGCCGCACCCACGAGCCGCAGACGGAATTGCTCGGCATCTACGAGAAGTTCGGCTTGGAGACGCATTTTCCTCACGATGTCGAACAGGAGGCGGCGGCCATTCCCGACCACGTCCTGCCTGGCGAGATCACGGGACGCCTCGACTACCGCAAGATCCCGGTGCTGACGATAGACCCGGACGACGCCAAGGACTTTGACGATGCGCTCTCGCTCGAGGTGCTTCCAAGCGGGGAGACCCGGGTCGGCGTCCATATCGCCGACGTCTCTAATTACGTCCTTCCGGGGACCGCCCTCGACCGGGAGGCGCAGCGGCGCGGGAATTCAACATATCTGGTCGGGGCGGTCATTCCGATGCTCCCCGAGAAGCTTTCGAACGGGCTGTGTTCCTTGGTCGAGGGCAAGGACCGGCTTTGCAAGGCCGTCTTCTTCACCTACGCTAGGAACGGCACAGTCAGGGAGACTTCTTTTGCGAACACCGTGATCCGGAGCCGCAAGCGGCTGACCTACCGCCAGGCGCACACGATTCTCTTCGAGAACGACTTGGAGACGATCCGGGCTCTCCCGCTGCCCCCGAAGCACCAGACCGGCTCGACCGGGCGATCCCTGCGGGAATTGAGCGACGGGGAGCTGGTCGACCTGCAGTCGTGGCTGAGGGCGCTCTGGAGGATCGCGGGCCGGCTGCGCCGCGAGCGGATGGGCAGCGGGAGCCTCGACCTGGAAATGCCGGAAACCAAGATCTTCGTCGACGAGAAGGGCTATGCCGAGCGCCTGGAGCGCGTCGAGCACGACGAGAGCCACCAGTTGATCGAGGAGTTCATGCTGGCCGCGAACGCGGCGGTGGCCCGGCTCACGCGCCTGAACCGACTTCCCTCCCTCTACCGCGTCCACGACGACCCGGACGAGGAGAAGCTCGAGGAGTTCCGGCAGGTCGCGTCGATAGCCGGCATCCAGGTGGGGGACCTCACACGGCGGGAGGAGGTTATGAAGCTGCTGGCCGCGCTGCGGACGCACGCCCAGGGGTACACGCTTCGGACGCAGTTCCTTCGCAGCCTGAAGAAGGCGTGCTACCGGGCGGCCCACGACGGGCACTACGGGCTGCACATGAAGGACTACGCCCACTTCACGTCGCCAATCCGGCGCTATTCGGACCTTGTCGTCCACCGGGTCTTCGAGACGCATCTCGTGAAGTCCGGCGGGGCCGCCGGACGCCCCGGCAGGATCGGCTACGATCTTCGGCGCGTGGAGGTGCTTGCCGAGCATCTCAGCATCACGGAAGTCAACTCCATGGATGCAGAGCGGGAGAGTGTGAAGATCAAGCTGCTGGAGTTTTTCGAGAGGGAGCTGGGAAAAAAGAAGAAAACACCGTTTGCCGCCGTGATCACGGACGTGCGCCGCAACGGGCTTTTCATCGAGCTGGTCGAGTCCATGACCTTCGGGTTCATCGCGGCCAATGCGCTGGGCGACGACCGGTATGTGCTCAACAATGCAGGCACTGCGCTCGTGGGCTCCAGAAAGCACAAGCGTTTCGAATCGGGGTCCCGCATCGAGGTGGTCGTGGACAAGGTCGACCGGTTCACCCGTCGGATCGACTTCCGGCCGGCGGCCTGAGCGACGAGGAGAATCCCATTTATGAAGCATTACGAGTTTACAGCCGGATTCCGAAGGCTCTACGACAAGGCGGTGGGGCTCTATGCCAAGGGCCAGCGCGAGGCTTCAACCTACTTCGCGGCGCCGGAGTCCTCCTGGCTTTCAGCGAACGGTTTGACGCCCCAGCACCTCTACGACTACGCAGAGGACGAAAATGTCGGCGGAGAACCGGGGTATGACCAGGCCCTGGCCATCGAGCTCGTGAGGCGTGACTATTTCCTGAACGTCCAGGGCGGGCGCGCGAGCAAGGTGGTGCTCGATGAGGGCGCCCTCCCGTCGAAGGACGCCGCCGTGCACGGGATTGCATGGCTGCCCCGCATCGTCCCGAAGGCCCGGGCGAAGCTTCGCGGCGAGCTGCCGGCGAGCCTGATGTATTGCTGCGGCGGGGACCGCCGGTTCTTCAAGGCCCACGACATCCTTCCGGCCGAGTTTCTCTCTCTCGTTTGGCGCCACGAACACGACGAGGCGGCGGTCTTTGATTGGGTGGTCCGGCGCAGCGGGTCGAAGTCGTAAGCGCCTACACCCTTGGTACTCAAAGCCCAAGGTCTTCCTGCACTCCGCCTGGGGGAGGGACGCCGAGGAAGCCCGCATAGCGCTCCAGCCAGTCGTCAAGCTTGTCGAGGTAGTAGGCTGGGTCGTACGGGGCGGTGGAGGGGTCGAAGAGCGAGACCGGCCTTGCACGCTGCCAGTCGCTGGTCATGCCCTTGGCCTTGTGCGTTACGTAGTAGCTCACGCGTTCCCCCATCCGGGGACGCGGCTTGAGCTGGAGGGCGGCTTCGGCCGCGGCGCGCCGGGGTTTCCCCCCCTCCGCGACAAAGCGCTCGTAGGCATCCGGGTTCTGGCCGAGCGTCTCGGACTTTGCGAGTTCGCCTACAGGGATGGTCCTGTCCGCTATCCGCCTCCTGTACTCCTCGAGCAGCTTCAACGGCGAATCCGCCGAGGCCCCAAGCAGGAAGCGGATGAGGCGATCGCTCAGCTCCTTCAGGAACGGCTCGATCCCGCGCGACCGGAGGGCGCTGCCGCGCAGCGTGATTTTCTTCCCGTCGTACAGGGCGTAGTTCTTGGCCTTGTAGCAGAACATGGCCTGGTAGCGCCCGTCGAACTCCAGCTCGATTCCCCCAGGGAGGGTCGGTGCAACCTTGGCCAGCAGTTTCTCCGGGTCCGCGAAGTCCGCCTCGGAGGACAGGTAGATCCCATCCGTGTCGGCCTCGAGGATCGTGCATCCCAGGCGCTCAAATTCCTCGATCAGGGCCTGCAGGAGTTCCCTCCCCCTCCGGGTGACCTCGGCCGCAAGCTCCCCGTCGCCGAAGCGCGCGCCCGAGAACCCAAGGTACCCATAGAAGGAATTGATGAGGATCTTGAAGCTCGCCTGGCGCGCCTGGTACTCGGCGCGCATCTCGGCGGTGTCGGCGGTGCGCGCCAGCTGCTTGTACCTGAGCCGGTATTCCCGGAGGGATCGAAGCAGGGGGATGAATACCCCGAGCGTGTCGTTCCGCGGGTTCCGGCCGATCGATAGCAGGAGGCTCGGGTAGAGCGACGCCACGTCGAAGTGCAGCACGTGCCGGAAGACGCCGTCCCGAAACCCGCGGGTAAAGCCCCCGGCGAACGGCTCGACCTGCGGCGGCATGGGGCAGCTTTGCCTCGCGTGGTAGTATTCCTCAAGAAAGAGAAGGTCGATCTTGCTCGTGGTGCCGCGCAGCGTCGCCTCCTGGAGGAGAATGGGAAATGTGCGGGACTGCTCAAAATACGTGGGCAGCAGCAGGTCGGCTATGCCCTGGGTCTCGCGCAGGTCGTCGCCTAGGTAGGCGAGAAACCGGGCCCGATCCTTGTTGAAGGCGCCCTGGATTTCCGGGCCGTCAATGTAGGTGCGGTCCCCGCTGTCCTCGGCCGTCACTCCAAAGTAGACCGCAGCCTCCTTGAGGCCGTACGACGCCATGTCCCGGGTCGTGATGTCATAGAGCTGCACCAAAAGGTATGTGTCCACGACCGTCCTGCCCGGCAGGTCGCATCTCGGAAAGTCGATCCACCTCTCGGCGGCCTTGAGTCGACTGTTTCGAAAGGACGCCTCCTGGCCAAACCTTCCCCAGGCGCAGGGCACCTGGTGGCGCCGGCATCGCTGCCGCAGGTAGTCGAGGTCGAACTTGAAGAGGTTGTGCCCCTCGATCACGTCCGGGTCCTCCTCGGCAAGCACACGGTTCAGGTCCTCGAGCAGCTTCTTTTCCGCCTCGTGGCCCCCCTCCTCCAGCACAAGGAGCCGTTGGCGGGCCCCGAACCTCAGGCCGATCGCAAGCACGCGGTCTCCGGCCCTCGCAGGATTGCTGAAGCTGCCGGTGGAGGATGCCGTCTCGATGTCGAGCTGGCACCGGCGCAGCTGGGCGAAGCCCAGGTCCTGGAATAGCCTCGCCCTGTTTTGCATGAGGTACTGGCTCTCCAGCGGGCGCAGGTCGTCGACCGGGCCGTTCTCCCTCGCCTGCGCCAGGAAAGTCTCGAAGGCCGCGAGGGTGTCGGCATGGGCGAGCCAGCGGAACACGCCGTCCCCCTTCAGCGCCTCGATGTGAATGCCGGGGAAAGAAGCCGCGGGCGGCACCTGCTGCGACCAAGCAAACGGCTTGAAGGGCAGGATCTGCTCGACGCGGCCGCCATCCGGTGTGGCGATAGACGCGTGGTTGCTTCCGGCGTCATCGATCCAAAGGCCGCAGATCGTCTCCATGTGTGTCAAATCCCGCCTTCCCGCAGCAGGCCCGGCGGTGGCGGGCCACTGATGTTCAGAACGGCTTTGTGTACGCCATCACGACAGCCAGGGTCACCAGGGCCACGGTGATCCAGGCAAGGAGCGGGACGCGGTTTCGCTTCCGGTAGGCAATCCCAGTAATGGCAGAGAGCCCAAGCCAGCAGACAATCTTGACGACAGGCCAGCCGCCATGAAAACCATAGATTCCCTGCCACTCCCGGATGCCCGTCAGCAGCACCAGGAGGCTCAGGATGCCGCTCAAGGCTAGTACCTTCTTTCGGGTTTCCGGGGGACCGGCAAAGGCGTAGAATGTCCAGCCTACAAGGAAGAAGGCGGAGGCCACATGCAGGACATGCAGCGTGTTGATTTCAGTGGGGCTCATGTGGAGAAAAAGTGACACCCCGCTTTGTGCCGTGCGCTCAAAGGCTCAGGACCTTTTTAAGTCAAGGTGGGCGCCTCCTCCGCGATGTTTGCTTTCCGGTTTACGGCCTAGCAGCTCCCGCGATGGTTTTGGCTCCCGTAAGGATTCAAAGGCAAAGAGCGTGTATTGAAAGCACCTCGAACACTGCAGGGTGTCGGGGGAACCATGGTGCCCACGTGGTAGCAGTCAATCGATTAAACCACCCCGCTCGATGTAGGTCAGCGAGCTTGCTCGCGCCTTTCTTGGCCACTCGCTAAATGCGGCGCGAAATGGGGCGGGCCAGCTCGCATTCGGGGCGTGAGTTCGCCCCAAGGCACGGGCCCGTCGGGGCCACGCCAATCTGCGGCCGACCGCTCCATGAAATGACGTTGCCCTCCCGTTGTCCCGGGAAACTCCCGCCGACACAGCCAAAAATTAGCGGAACCCGCTCCTGTCGTCCGGTCGCGATGCCCAAGGTCCGCCGGGCCCGGGGCGAACAACCGCCTCTCATTGCGAGCAGTCCCACCCCATTTCGCCCCCACCGCGCCCAGTGCAGCCGTATCCCTCCGAACTTTAGGGCCGTCCTCCGGATCGCGAAGCACCCGCAAGCTCCTCGATTCTCGGTGAAGAGAAATACATGGAGACTCTTGCTGCGGGGGGGCTTGCGAAGTCCGGATTGAGTCGGCCCCTCAGAAGCTGTTGTGCCTGCCCTGCCGCGGCGGGCTGAAAGATAGGGAATTAGGCTGCGAAGCGATGCCCGTCCGCAGAGGAACCCATTGGGCAGATGTCATATTGGGAGTCATCCAGCTTGATTCATGTCTTCGGAGCGGAGCAGCCGCACAAAAGGGCCATTTCCCATCGGGCAGGGCGCCTTGGCACTCAAGCTTCAGAGGGGCCGACTCAATCCGGACTTCGCAGACGAGCGCGCGCAAGCGCGCTGACCTACATGGGATCCCCAAGCCATCCCGGCCGAAATCAAATCCCGAGGTCGGGGGCGGAGTCGCCGGCTTCGGGAGGAGACGAGCCGATGATGCTCTCGTCCAAATGCTGGATGATCAGCTCCTGGATCGTCGCCAGGAACAGGTAGCACATGAAGGCCTTTTGCACGGCGGGATCCAGGTTCGTGAGCTCGACCTCGCCCGCCTCCAGGGCCTCGTCCGCCAGCGGCTTGAGGTAGCGGTCGCGCAGGAGCAGGCGGACGGCCGAGCAGGCGCGGGCGATCGCCTCCGCGTTCGTCTGGTCAAAGGAGACAATCCCGTCCAGGAAGAAGTCCTCCCCAAACAGGGCGAGGAGGACCGCAAGGTCGCTCTGCTGGCCGCCCAACAGGTCGCGGCTCCACGCCTCCTGGAACTCGCCATCGAGATCCTGGGGCGGCCTCGCCGTGGCGGGCTCGCCATTGATGTCGTCGGCAAGCCCCTTGATGACATCCAGGAGCGGAGCGACGACCAGGAGGCTCAGCTTCACCTCAATGCGCTTCATCGGATTCGAGTATGACCGTGAGGTGCCATTGTTGAAGGGTGAAGAGGTAGGCCTCCGCCTTTTCGCGCGGGCCGACCCAAACGACGGAGCGCCCACCCTCATGGACCTCCATCATGTGGCGCCGGGCGGTGGCCTCGTCGAAGCCGAAGACCTTCTTGAACACCAGGACGACGTAGGACATGAGGTTCACCGGGTCGTTCAGGACGACAACCCGCCAGACCGCCTCCAGCTGGAGGACCGTCGACGTCCGCTGCGATGGGGAGATGTGTGTCTTGGTCTCGGCCACTCGATTGGGGGTTCAACCGCCCTTGATCACGGGGCTTCGTTCCCGGACCAAGGCCGCGATCCGATCCTCAGCCCCGGCCAAGGGGACTTTTTCAACCTCGGCCTTGTCGCGCCACTTCAACTCGACAATTCCCTCCTTCAGGCCCCGTCCGCCGATCGTGATCCGGAGGGGAATCCCGATCAGGTCGGCATCCTTGAACTTTACCCCGGGCCGCTCCGCCCTGTCGTCGATAAGGACGTCGGCGCCCGCCTTCTCGGCGGCCGCCGCGAGGCGGTTGGCCACCGCCGCGGCCTCGGGGAGGGACGGATCCAGGACGCATACGAGGACCTGGAACGGCGCCACGGCCCAGGGCCAGATGATGCCGTTCTCATCGTGACTTTGCTCGATCACCGCCTGGAGGGTCCGGCTGATTCCGATGCCGTAGCACCCCATGACGACCAGCCGGTTCTGCTTCTGGTCGTCGGTGTAGGTCGCGCCGAACTTCTCGGAGTACTTGGTGCCGAGCTTGAAGATGTGGCCAACCTCGATGCCCCGCCGAACCAGAAGGGGTCCCCCGGAAACCGGACTGGGCTCGCCGGGGCGCACGCGCCGAAAATCCCCGAACCTGGTCAACTCAAGGTCGCGCGCGACGTTCACGTTCCGCAGGTGGACCCCGTCCCGGTTGGCTCCGGTGACGCCGTTGCCGACCAGCCGGATCGCGTGGTCCGCGAAGATCCCGGCCAGGGCCCCGGGATTGCGGATTGTCCCGCGCACCGTGCCCAGGCTCCCGGGCCTTGCACCCATCAGCGGCTCGATCTCCTCGGGCGTGGCCGGACGGCGGACCGCGAAGCCGAGTGCGCCGAGCTTCGCTTCCTCAAGCTCGTCGCAGCCCCGGAGGACGACCAGAAAGGGCCTGCCGTCGCCGATGTAGACCAGGGTCTTGAACTGCGAATCTGCGGGGACCTGGTACGGCGCGGCCGCGAGTGCGGCGATGGTGGTGGCCCCGGGGGTCGGGAATTCCTCGACCGGCCCCGCGGGCGCCACGTCCTGGAGCCCGGGCGGAACCAGGGCGCTCGTCGCCTTCTCGCGGTTTGCGGCATACCCGTCCGCCTCGTTGTAGATCACGTCGTCGTCCCCGATCTCGGCGGGCACCATGAACTCGTGGGAAAAGCTCCCGCCCATCACGCCGGTGTCGGCCTCGACAGAAATCGCCTGGGCGCCGATCCGCCGAAAAAATCTTTCGTACGCGGCCTTCATCGCATGGTAGCTTGCCGTGGCGGCCGGGTCGTCCACGTCAAAGGAATAGGCGTCCATCATGACGAATTCCTTGGCGCGCATCAGCCCAAAGCGGGGCCGGATCTCGTTGCGGAACTTTGTGGCGATCTGGAAAAACGTCTTGGGAAAGTCCCGGTGGCTCGAGAGCTCGTTCTTGACGAGCGGCGTGATGACCTCCTCGTGGGTCGGACCCAGCACGAGCTCGGGCTCTGGCGACGGCTTCCGGCCGGCTCCCGCGCTGTCGGCTCGGAACATGATTTCGCGGGCGGCGTCCCACCTTGGCCCCTCCCTCCAGAACTCCGCGGGGTGCACGAAAGGCATCAACAGCTCGATCCCGCCCGCGGCCTCGATCTCCTCGCGGCAGACCTGCGCGATCTTCTGCATCACCCTCAGGCCGAGCGGGAGAAAGGTGTACAGGCCCCCCCCGAGTTTCCGGACCAGCCCGGCCCTCACCAGGAGCCGATGCGATGCGATCTCGGCGTCGGCAGGGCTCTCCTTGAGCGTGGGGATGAAAGTGCGGGACCAGAAAATCATGTGCTTCGTCAAAGGAAGCTATGCGCCGGGACAGGAGCAAATACTTTGATTATTTCTTTCCCGCCAGCATAGAGGAATGCCATGCCGCCGCACCGCAAGCCATGGCCCATGAGGTGGATCGCGCTGGCGATCCTCCTCTACATCGCCGGCTACACGATTGTCACGCTGCGCTACCGGAAACCGGGGCCGGAGTTCCAGCCCTACGCGCAGGCCCTGGAGCGGGCCGCCCTGGCCAAGGCTGGTTTCCAGCGGGTCCCGGCGAAGACGGAACGGCCTGCCGATCCCCGCTTCGGCGAGGCGCCTGACGGGCTGGGCATCGTCCCCGGCGGTCTTCCCCCTCCCCTCCTCGCCGCCTTGCCGGCGCATGCCCCGTTGCCCGTTGAGATTGGGAGGATAGCGGCGTCCTCCGGGGCAAACCGATACCTGGCCTACACGGTGGAGTTTGCGTGCGTCCTGCCCGACAACCGTCGGGAGCTCGGGGGGGCTGAAATTTTCCTAAAGGGGGGTGAACTCTTCATCGTGCCGGACCTTGTGCGGCTGCCGGGAGAGCTGCTTACGCGTACCCGGGAAAACGCGATCCTTCTCACCGTCCCCGCAGGAGCCATCCCGCCCGGCCGCTACCGGGCGACCCTGGTGGGCGAGCGGAGTTCGAAGGTGTGGACACTGTTGGTAAGGTAGGGCGAACCGTCCCGGTGAGCCGCGTTGGCCTTGCTTTCGTAGGCGGCGAGCTTGCTCGCGCCTCCCTGAGCGCGAGCAAGCTCGCTGACCTACAACGGACCAGGTGGACCCCTATTCTCTCTTGCTGAGGGTTGCTCCTAGCCCCTAGCGTTCGGATTCCCATGTCGGACAACGACCACTCCCTGAAGCCCACGGATCTCCGGGGCATCCTGAAATACGTGCCGCGTTTTCAGGGGCAGATCTTCGTCATCGCAATCGACGGGTCGATCGTGGCGGACGAGAATTTCAGCAGCCTGCTGGTCGACATAGCCGTGCTGCGGAGCCTGGGAATCAGGGTGGTCATCGTTCACGGCGTCGGGCACCAGCTCCAGGAGTTGTCCGCGCTTCGCGGGATCCCGATCAGCAATGCGGACGGGACGGGAATCACCGACCCGGGGACACTTGACCTCGCGATCCGGGCCTCCTCAAGGGTCTCCCACCTGGTCATGGAGGGGCTGACCCAGAATTCCCTGAAGGCGGCGATCACGAATGCCATCCGGGCGCTGCCTGTCGGCATCATCAAGGGGGTCGACCAACAGCTTACCGGCAAGGTCGAGCGTATCGACAAGGACCTCATCCTGGGCCTCATCGACAAGCAGGTGGTCCCGCTCGTGTCCCCGCTCGCGTTCGGCCCGGACGGCAGGTCCCTGCGGGTCAATTCCGACCTCCTCGCGGCGGAGATCGCCGAGGCGCTCCACGCAACCAAGATCATCTACCTGACTCCGCAGCCCGGCCTGGAGATCGCCGGGACCGTCCGCCGGGATATTTCGGTGGATGCCCTGAAGGTGCTCCTCCAGGAGAAGCCGGGAGACTTTGCCGAGGCGAGCTACAGCAAGGCGGCGCACGCAATCAAGGCCATCGAGGCCGGGACCCCCCGCGTGCACATCCTCGACGGAAGGGTCGTCGACGGCCTGCTGAACGAGATCTTTTCCAACGAGGGCGTGGGCTCGCTCGTGTACGGCAACGACTACCAGCAGATCAGGAAGGCGACCAAGGGCGACGTCCGCTTTATCAACAACCTCACCCGGAATGCGGTCAGGCGCGAGGAGCTCGTGCACCGGACCCAGCAGGCAATCGAGAAGAACATCGACCAGTTCTACGTGTTTGAGGTCGATGAGAACATCATCGCCTGCGTGACCCTGTATTTTTATCCGGAAAAGCCCGGGCTCGCTGAAATCGGCTCGCTCTACGTGATGCCCTTCTACCAGAACGGCGGGGTCGGCCACAAGATGGTCGAATTCGCCTGCATGCGGGCCAAGGAGCGCGGCGCTGGAACCGTGATTGCCCTGTCGACCCAGAACTTCGGGTTCTTCACCAATGTCTGCGGTTTCACTGAGGCCGACAAGGACCTTCTGCCGGAGTCCCGCCTCAAGGTGTATGAGGAGAGCGGGCGAAACGCGAAGGTCCTGGTGAAGAAGCTGGCCTGAAGGACGGCCTACCTCAGCGCCTGTGCGACCGCGTCACAGGTGAGCCTCCCGTCCCTGGTGTTCACGCCCTTGGCGAGTCCGGGATGGTCCTTGAGGGCCCGCTCCACCCCGCGGTGGGCGATCAACGCGACGAACGGCTCTGTCGCCTGGGTGAGGCCCAGGGTGGACGTGCGCCCCACGAGGGCGGGCATGTTCGGCACGGCGTAGTGGACCACTCCGTACTGGGTGTATACCGGCTCCTGGTGGGAAGTCGGCCGGATGCTCTGGATGCATCCTCCCTGGTCGATGGCGATGTCCACGATTACGCTGCCCGGACGCATGCGGGAGACCATCCGGCGGGTGACCACGACGGGCGCCTTGGCGGCGGGGATCAGCACGGCGCCGACCAGCAGGTCTGCGTCGGCCACGGCGTGCTCCAGGTTAGCAGTGTTGGAGATTAGGGTCACCACGCGGCCCTGGTACTCGGCGTCCAGGACCTCGAGTTTGCCGGTGTCGAGGTCGAGGACCGTAACCCGGGCGCCCATGCCTGCAGCCATCTGGACGGCATTCGCCCCCGAGTTCCCGGCCCCCACGACGACGACGTGCCCCGGCAGCGTGCCGGGTATCCCGCCGAGGAGGACGCCCGAGCCGCCGTGCTGCGACTGGAGGAAGTAGGCGCCCACCTGGATCGCAAGGCGCCCGGCGATCTGCGACATCGGCTTGAGCAGGGGAAATGAGCCGTCGCCGCCCTCCACCGTCTCGTAGGCGATTCCCAGGATCCGTTTCTTGAGCAGCACCTTGGCCAACTCGGGACCTGCTGCCAGGTGCAGGTAGGTGAACAGGGCCTGCCCGGGCCGCAAAAGGCGGTACTCCGCGGCAAGGGGCTCCTTCACCTTGAGCACAAGGTCGGCCGACGCCCAGACCTTGGCGGCCGAGACGGCCAGGATGGCCCCCGCGGCCCGGTACTCGGCGTCGCCGAAACCTGCCCTCACACCGGCGGACTTTTGAACGATCACCCTGGCGCCGAGCGAAACACACCGGCGGCAGAGGCTTGGGGTCATGGACACCCGGGTTTCTCCGATTTTTATCTCCTTTGGGACTCCGATAATCATGTCCGGAGGATCGGCACGGACGGCGGCATTGGCAATTCCGATGTCGGCTGCAGGGGAGGCCGGCTACGTAACTCTACCTTCGCCCGCAAACCAGTTCGTGCTCGCGGGTGCTCCCGGTGGGTTGCAGATTTTGGACCATGGACCTTTCCAGTCGAATCGGGGGCAGGGCTGCCAGGAACCTGGGTGTGGCCGCATTGGTGGCGCTGGCCACCTGCGTCCGCGCAGCCGGGGACCCGGCCCCTGCGCCATCGGGCCCGGGGGCCCAGCCCGGCGATGTCGAGAATCTCGTGGTGAAGGTCTTTTCCACGATGCGCTATCCCGACCCATACCGTCCGTGGGCGAAGGCCTCGCCCCAGGAGGTCACGGGCTCCGGTGTCGTGATCGAGGGCAAGCGGATCCTGACCAATGCCCATGTCGTGCAGTACGCGAGCGACATCCAAGTGCAGGCGGACCAGGCGGGCGACAAGATCTCGGCCACCGTCCAGTACATCGCCCCTGGGATCGACCTTGCGGTGCTCAAGCTCGACGACGAGTCCTTCTTCGACACGAGGCCAGCCCTGCAGCGGGCCCCTGCGCTTCCGCAGATCAAGGACCCGGTCCTTGTGTACGGGTTCCCCACGGGAGGAATGAGCCTTTCCATCACCAAGGGAATCGTCTCCCGGATCGAGTTTGTCAGGCTTCAGCCCTCCACCGCCGGCCTGCGCATCCAAATCGACGCGGCCATCAACCCCGGCAACAGCGGCGGCCCCGCCGTGGTCGGGGACAAGATGATCGGGCTTGCCTTCAGCCGCCTGGGCGGGGGTGCGGAAAACATCGGTTACATCATCCCGAACGAGGAGATCGACCTGTTCCTGGACGCCATGGCTGAGAAGCGGGTCGACGGCAAGCCGGCGCTGCTCGATGAATGGCAGACCCTGGAAAACCCGGCCCTTCGCGCCTACCTCGGGATTCCCAAGGCAGACCATGGGGTCGTGGTAAGCAAGCCCTACCATTCGGATCCGGGCTATCCGCTCAAGGCCTGGGACGTCGTCACCCGCATCGGCCCCACGCCGATCGATGACCAGGGAATGATCGAAATCCGCAAGGACCTCCGGCTTTCCTTCCTCTACGATGTGCAAAAGCTCGCGACCGGGGGAGAGGTTCCCCTCACCCTGATCAGGAAGGGCGTTGAGATGAAGCTCTTCGTGCCCACGGTGGACCATCGCAAGCTCCTGATCCCGGACTTGATGGGCGCCTATCCCTCCTACTTCATCTACGGCCCGACGGTCTTCTCGACGGCGACAAAGCAGTTCGTGGATCCGGTCGAAGGCAATGGTCAACTGGTCTACGGCCTGGCGGGCCAGGGCGTTCCGCTCGTGACCCGGCGGGGCGATGAGCCGGCCTTCCCCGGGGAGGAATTGGTGGTCATTTCCTCGCCGTTCTTCCCCCACAAGCTTGTCGAAGGCTACGCCAACCACACCGCGAACGTGGTCAAGTCGGTCAACGGGGTCCCGATCAGGAATCTGCGGCACATGGTCGAGGTCCTGCGCGATTGCAGGGAGAGATTCGTGACGATCGATTTTATGGGCAGGGATGTGACCAAGCTCGTGTTCGAGCGGGTGCCGACGCTCGCATCCACCGAGGATATCCTCGGCGACAACGGGATCCGGGCCCAGGGCTCGCCCGACATGATGGCGGTCTGGAGCGGCAAGAGTGAGGCCGGCCGCTAACGGGTTGCAAAGGCCCGGGCGACGTGCACGTATTTTTCCGCCCAGGGGCGGATGCCGGCCCTCTCCTTGTCTGTAAGCGGACGGACGACCCTTGCGGGGGAGCCGTAGACCATCGAACCGGGAGGGCACACAAAGCGCTGCGGGACAAGTGAGTTCGCACCGACAATGCTTTCTGCCCCGATGGTGGCGCCATCGAGGATCGTCGCCCCCATGCCGACGAGGCATTCGTCCCCGATCGTGCACGCATGGATGATCGCCGCATGGCCGATCGTGCACCAGGCGCCGATCAGGGCCGCGAAGTCGTCGGCGAGGTGGACGATGGCATTGTCCTGGATGTTGGTCCCCTCCCCAACCCGGATTTCCTGGATGTCACCCCGAAGCACGGCGCCGAAGAACACGCTGCTGAGCGGCCCGAGGACGACGTCGCCGACCACCGTGGCATTGGGCGCGACGAACAGCGCGCGGGAGACGTCGGGGGTCCGACCGAGGTACCGGGCGAGCCGTTCGGGGTGCGTCATCGCCGTGCCGTCAAGGGACCGCCACGGGATCGAGCTTCCAGATGTCCCTCGCGTACTCCCGGATGGTCCTGTCGCTTGAGAACTTGCCAATCCTCGCGGTGTTGAGTACGGCCTTCCGGGCCCAACCCGCGCTGTCTCGGAATGCGGCGTCGACCTTCGCCTGGCAATCGCAGTAGGCGCGGAAGTCGGCCAGGACCAGGAAGGGATCCCCGCCGTTCAGGAGCGTGTCGACGATCATGCCGAAGGGCCTCCGCTCGCCGGGAATCCAGGAATCGCTGCCGAGCCAGTCGAGGATGGTCTTCAGCTCCCCGTCGCGATGGTACCAGTCCCACGGGTTGTAGCCCTGCTTTCGCAGCTCGTGGATCTCCTCCACGGTGAGCCCGAAGATGAAGATATTCTCCTTCCCAACCTCCTCCAGGATCTCGATGTTGGCGCCGTCCAGGGTGCCGATGGTCAGCGCGCCGTTGAGCGCGAGCTTCATGTTACCGGTGCCCGATGCCTCCTTGCCGGCGGTCGAGATCTGCTCCGAGAGGTCGGCTGCCGGAATGATCTTCTCGGCAAGAGAGACGCGGTAGTTGGGCAGGAACGCGACCTTGAGCTTCCCCCCGATCCTCTGGTCGGCGTTGATCCGTTCGCCGATGACGTTGATCGCGCGGATAATGTTCTTTGCGACGTCGTAGCCGGGCGCCGCCTTTGCGGCGAAGATGAAGACCCGCGGTGCGATGTCTGCCGACGGGTCCTGCAGCAGGCGGCGGTACAGGGCGAGGATATGGAGAAGGTTCAGGTGCTGGCGCTTGTACTCGTGGAGCCGCTTGATCTGGACGTCGAAGAGCGCCGCTGGCGACACCGCGAGACCGCACTCGGCGCGGATGAAGCGCGCGAGGTACTTCTTGTTGGCCGCCTTCACGGCCATGAATCCCTTCTGGAAGGCCCGGTCGTCGGCAAACCTCTCGAGGCCCCGAAGGAGGCTCAGGTCGCGAGCCCAGGCTTCGCTGCCCAGTGCCTTGGTGATGAACGCAGCGAGCAGCGGGTTGCACTGGAGGAGCCAGCGCCGCGGGGTGATGCCGTTGGTCTTGTTCTGGAACCTTCCGGGAAAGAGCTCGGCCAGCTCCGGGAAGAGTTGCTCGCGGAGCAGCCTCGAGTGGAGCTCGGCCACGCCGTTCACGCAGTGGGAGCCGACGACGGCCAGGTTCGCCATCCGCACCTGGCGCTGGCCGTTCTCCTCGATCAGCGAGCAGACCCTCTTCTTCTCGACGTCCCCGGGCCACTTCTGCTCGCAGGCGATCATGAGGCGGTGGTTGATCTCGTAGATGATCTGGAGATGGCGGGGGAGCAGGTGCTCAAAGAGGCCGACTCCCCATTTCTCAAGCGCCTCGGGCAGGAGGGTGTGGTTGGTGTACGCGAAGGTCCGGGAGACCACATCCCACGCCGCGTCCCAGCCAATCTCCTTTTCGTCGACCAGGATCCTCATGAGCTCGGCGATCGCGACCGCCGGGTGGGTGTCGTTGAGCTGCACGGCCACGTTTTCCGGGAAGGTCTTCCATGTGTTGCCCGGGAAACGGAAGTGCCTCCGGATGATGTCGCGCAGCGAGCAGCTGACGAAGAAGTACTGCTGGACAAGGCGCAGCTCCTTTCCGTTCTCGGTCTTGTCATTTGGGTACAGGACCTTGGAGATGGTCTCCCCGACGGCCTTGTCGCGCACGGCGTCGACGTATCCGCCCGAGTTGAATGCGGCGAGGTCAAAGTCCTCGGTGGCCCGCGACGCCCAAAGGCGAAGCAGGTTCACGGTCTTTGTCCCGTAGCCTGCGATGGGGATGTCATACGGGACCCCGAGCACAGTCTTGGTGTCCACCCAGGCCCAGGTAGACCGGCCGAGGTCGTCGAAGCGGTGCTCGACCCTGCCATACAGCTTCACCTCCTGCGTGAATTCCGGGCGGACGACTTCCCACGGGTCCCCGAACAGCATCCAGCGGTCCGGATGCTCGATTTGCTGGCCCGCGAGGAAAGCCTGCTTGAACATCCCGAATTCGTAGTGGATCCCGTAGCCCAAAGCCGGGTAGTCGAGGGTCGCGAGCGAGTCCAGAAAGCACGCAGCCAGGCGGCCGAGGCCGCCGTTTCCGAGGCCCATGTCGACCTCCGACTCGTAGACCTGGTCGAAATCCACACCAAGCAGCTTCAGCGCCTCCCCCGCCGTCTGGCGGAGTCCGGTAGACAGGAGGTTGCTCTCAAAAAGGCGGCCCATGAGGTACTCGAGCGAAAAGTAATACACCCGCCGCACGTTGTGCTCGTTGTGGACGGCCTGGGTGGCGATGAGCCGCTCATGGATGTAATCGCGGACCGCGAGGGCGGTCGCCACCCACCAATCGCGCGGCTGGGCCGAGCCGGCGTGCCGGCCAAGCGTCGAGATGAGATGGTGCACGATCAGGTCCCGGAACTGCTCCGGTGAAGGATGCTCGTGCGAGGAGGCGGAGGTGGTGGGCATGGGTGGCGATTCTTTTTAACCAGAATCCGTGCCAAGGGAAAGAAACTACTTTTGGAAACGACGCGCCAGTTCGGCGTCGCCGATCTCAATGAAGGTCGGACGGCCCCCGGGGCTTATGTGGGGTGCCCGTGTTTGGAAGAGGCCCGTGGCGAGCGCGGTCATCTCGAGCTCTCCCGGTGAGCCGGCCAGCCGCACGGCCTTTGCCGCGGCCAGCCGGGCCAGGTTGGAGCGCGCAAGCACGCGGTCCTTGGCGGGAAAACTTCCCTCCCTGATCGCCGAAAGCACCTCGCGCAGGAACGGTTCCGCATCCTCGGGCTCCATCCAGGCCGGGACGGCTTCGACTCGGAAGAAATTGCGCCCGAACTCGGA
>Ga0302320_10003762_pt1 | contig 34919 bp, 23 predicted proteins | sample Bog_T0_3_FD_202130 | JGI IMG/M metagenome (GOLD analysis project Ga0302320, IMG submission 202130) | Peat permafrost microbial communities from Stordalen Mire near Abisko, Sweden - Bog_T0_3 | ecosystem: Environmental > Terrestrial > Soil > Wetlands > Peat | place: Sweden: Abisko, Stordalen Mire...
CGAAGATTCTCGCGCCCGCCTTTTTGTAGCGCGCGATCAACTCGTCGGGATCCCAGTTGAGCAGCGTCCACTGCGCGCACAGTTCTTTGTATCCGAAGCGCGATGCCGGTCCGTAATGATCGAGGTGATACTTGTACTGCCGTTGCCCTTCGACATACAAGTTGCGCGCGTACCAGTCTCCGGCCTCGGCCACGCACTGCGGACTCCAATGAGCCCAGATTCCGAACTTCGCATCGCGATACCAGTCCGGTGCCTCGTAGTCGAGCAATGAATCCCAAGTGGGTTTGAAGGGACCGTCTCCGGCAAGATTGGGAATCGGCGAAGCCAGCGGCACGTCGTCCCACATGCCCCCAGCGATCTGCGAGGGGCCTGGGCTGTAATTCCAGGCCGGCTGCTGCCAGTTAGACTCGTCCAGTTTTGTCTCGACGATCTTGCCATCGGCCACTTTGTAAAAGACTCTCTCCTCTGGCGGCAGCGCACAGAAGGCAGCGTAGTCTTGCGCGTATTGATTGAACCCCGATGGCAGGTCGGATTGACCGCCTGGAGAACTCCGGCCATACGAGGGTAACGCCGTCGATGCGGCTGCCATCGCAATGGATTTGCAAAACTGTCTTCTCTGCATAGACTCGTTCGCTTTTCGTTGCAGGATTCGGCTGAGTTATGGCGGACCGCGTAACCGGGCTCATTGCTGGTGGGCAATGAGCTTCAGGCCCGCTATCGAGAGGCGTTAGCCGGCTGAAACAACCGGGGTGCGAAGTCTTTCAAGTCGCGCCGCCAAGTCTGCCACTCATGGTCTGTACCGGGCGACTCGTAAAAGACATGCTGAACACCTCCCGCGTCAAGCGAAGTGTGCAGGCTCTCCAATCCAGACTTCATGCGCTCAGGCTCATTCGTGCCTACGCCGATCCACAGCAGGTGCACACGCTTTGCGAATGCGGACGGATCGGCCAGCGCTCCGTTGTACGCGGTCTTGGCGTCGAATTTGGCGCCCGTCAGGAATGGATTGCCCGCACCGCTGAAACCGCCAATGTAAGAGAAAAGGTCCAGGTGATTGAATGTGACCTGAAATGTTTGCATTCCGCCCATGGAAAGTCCGGCCATGGCGCGGTGATCGCGATCGGGAATGGTGCGGAAAGTCTTATCGACAAAAGGCATCAACGCCTGGGTCATGTCGTCTTCGAAGGCACCCATCCGCTCCTGCATCACTTTCATGAACTCAGGCGAACCAAACGGCTTCCCTGTGAGATCGGGAACGACATGTCCGGCACGGGTCGCATAGCCGTTGGCCATAACGACGATCATGGGTTTAGTGTTTCCGCTCGCAATCAGGTTGTCGAGAATGAAATTCGCCTTGCCCTGACGGATCCATCCAGTCTCGTCCTCGCCTCCGCCGTGTTGGAGGTAGAGGGCCGGATAGCGCGCATTCGACGTGTCGTAATCAGGGGGCAGGTACACGAAGGCGTCACGCCATGTCCCGGTCACGCTGGAGTGGTACCAGATCTGGCGCACCTGACCATGCGGCACGTCCTTCGGCAGATAATAGTCGGCGCCCGCTTCGGGGACTTCCACCGCGCTCGCCCATTTGCTGCCGCCAAAGTAGGCCGTGCTTCCGGGATCGCTGAATTCGGCGCCATCGACGACGATTGTGTAGTAGTGAAGACCGGGCGCCATGGATTTTGAAGTGAAAGTCCAGAGCCCGTCCGGCTGCTTCTCCATGTCAGCTTTCTCGCCGCTCCAGAAATTGACCCGCACCTTGGTAGCATCGGGCGCCTTAATGCGAATCTGGACACGCGAGTTGCTATCAACCTGCGGATACTGGGCGTCGAGAACGTTGGATGAGGCTGGCTTAAAATCACTCGAGCCTTGAGCAAATCCAAGACTCGCACTCAACAACATCGAGATTGCAATGGTTCGCATCATGCACCTATGGACTCGGAAAAGGTTTTCACGACTTTACTGCTCGGAAAATTGAAGCACCGGAATCGTATACCAGCCATCCTGCTTAAATAAAGCGATTTTTTAGCTTGTTTTTCTTACCATTTCCTTTATATAGTCGTTTGGTTCCGTTTTGCAGGGTCAGCGACGATTTGCAATGTGGCAGTTGTGGCTAGAGTTAGTAAACGTTTGCTTAGGTGTGCATCGGGAGATAAATGCTTCGCTTGGAATTCGGGGTTCACAATTTACGAGGGTCTGTTTCTGCAACGAGACGGTGGAATGCCGGAGCTCTCCGGAAGGTTGACCTTGTTTTACGCGTGTGCGCCCGTTCGAAGTTATTGCTGCTGACTGCAGTGTTAGTGTCATCGGTGGCGTTTGGTCAGGCGGAACGGCAGGCGCCCAATCAACCGGCAATGCAGATGCCCGCTCCCACGCCCAATGACACTCTGAAGTCCGTCGAAGTAATGCCCGATCGTCATGTTCGATTTCGACTCTGGGCGCCCAACGCGACAGAAGTGAAACTACATGCCGAAGGGCCGGAGGCCACGCCCGGCATCACTCCGCAGGAGGCGAACAAGTACCAGGGTGGAGTGGCGATGGTGAAGGGGGATCAGGGCATTTGGGAAGCCGTCATCGGTCCCATCGAAGCTGGAACCTATCGCTATACCTTCACTGTGGATGGCGTAAGCACCACTGATCCACGCAATCCGCTCACATCGCAATCGCTCATTCACTCTTCAAGCATGTACGAAGTTCAAGGCTCGGAGTTTACGGAGTTGAAGCCGGGAGTGCCGCACGGCGGGATTTCGACCGTCTATTATGACTCTTCGGCCACTGGCGGCCAGCGCCGCATGCACGTCTACACGCCGCCCGGATATGAAAGCGGAACCGCGCGACTGCCGGTGCTTTATCTGCTCCATGGTGGAGGCGACTCCGACGATTCCTGGGGCACCGTTGGGCGAGCGGGAGCCATTCTTGACAATCTGATTGCCGCTGGCAAGGCTGCTCCCATGATGATCGTGATGCCGGCGGGCCACGTCTCAACCGACTTCCGGCTCGTGCCCGGAGCTCGCATGGGACATGATGCCTTCAACGACGATCTGACGAAGGTGGTTCTGCCGTTCATTGACGCGCACTATCGCACCGTCGCCGACCGCGATCATCGGGCCATCGCCGGTCTCTCCATGGGCGGCCTGCAAGCATTGAACATTGCGCTCGACGATTCTGCGGACTTTGCCTATGTGGGCATCTTCAGTTCAGGATGGTTTCCGAATGTGCAGAAGGAAGAGGAAGATACCGATGTGGCACAATACCGCACCTCAGGGAAGCCCTACCATCTCTTCTGGGTAAATGCCGGCCAATACGATATTGCGTTGCAGAACAGCGATGCCACGGTTACCATCCGCAAAAAAGCTGGAATCGACGTAGAGCAACATCACAGCGCCGGTTTCCACGCGTGGAATAACTGGCGAGACTACTTGAATCAGTTTGCGCCTCTGCTCTTCAAGAAAAGCGGTACGCAATAGGAAGCTGGAGCCATATCCGTCTTGTAAAAAAGACGCGTCAACAGTCGAAACGAATCTGGAGAATTTCTATGAAACATCGCGGAACACGAGGGTTCGCCTGCATAGTTACTTGTCTGGGAACGCTGATCTTCGCTGTCGCCGCGAAGGATGGAATCGCGCAGGACTCAGCAAATCTGCCCTACATGAATCCGCAGCTATCGCCTGAGCAGCGCGCGACGGACCTGGTGCACCGCATGACGCTGGCAGAGAAGGCTACGCAGATGCAGAACAATTCCGCGGAGGTTCCAAGGCTGAAAATTCCTGCCTATCAGTGGTGGAGCGAGGCTCTGCACGGCGTCATCAACGACGGAGTCACTGAATATCCGGAGCCTGTCGGCCTGGCGGCCACTTTCGATGCGCCGGGCATTCACACCATGGCGGCGCAGATCGGCATTGAAGGCCGCATTAAGCACGTGCAGAATTTGCGCGAGGGGCACACCGGCATCATGGGAGGCCTCGACTTCTGGTCGCCCAATCTCAATATCTTCCGCGACCCGCGCTGGGGCCGGGGACAAGAGACCTATGGCGAGGATCCTTTCCTCACCGGCCGCATGGGTGTTGCTTACGTAACCGGTTTGCAGGGCGACGACCCGAAGTACTACCTCGCTATCGCAACGCCGAAGCACTATGCCGTTCATAGCGGACCGGAACCCACACGCCACTTCGCTGATGTAGACGTGAGCAAACACGATGAAGTGGATACCTACGAGCCTGCATTCCGCGCCGCTATCGTGGAGGGCAAGGCGGGATCAGTGATGTGCGCCTATAACGCGATCAATGGCCAGCCGGCCTGTGCGAACCAATATCTGTTGCAGGATCAGTTGCGCGGCAAGTGGGGATTTCAGGGGTATGTCGTCTCCGACTGCGACGCGGTGAGAGATGTAGCAGCGAATCATCGCTACGAGCCGACACAAGCACAAGGCGCGGCGATTTCGGTCATCCGCGGCATGGACAACGAGTGCGTTACGTTCACATCGCGATTCGGCGATCCAGTGGAGAAAGCGTATATCGATGCAGTCCAACTGGGCTATCTTCCCGAGAACGTTCTCGACACTGCACTGGTTCGCCTCTTCACCGCGCGGATCAAGCTCGGCATGTTCGATCCGCCGGAAATGGTCCCTTACACCAAGATCGATGAAAAGGAACTAGACAGCGCCGAGCACCGTCAGCACGCCCGCAAGCTCGCAAACGAGTCCATGGTTTTGCTGAAGAATGACGGCCTTCTTCCACTGAAATCCGGAATCGAAAAGATCGCCGTTGTGGGACCGCTTGCCGACCAGACTCGGCCGCTTATCGGCAACTATGCCGGTCAGCCCACGCACATCGTTTCAATCATCGACGGGCTCAAGGCTGAATTTCCCAATGCGACGATCAATTATGTTCCCGGAACGCAATTCCTCCGTACGGATGGGACGGCGGTTCCCGACGCTCTTTTGACGACTCCCGACGGCAAACCAGGTCTGAAGGCCGACTATAACGAAGGCATGCGCAGAGGTCCTGGTGCCCCGAACAGTCCTACGATCGTCAGTCGCGTAGAGAGTAACGTGAAACTCTCTCAAGCCAGCCTGCCATCCGAGGTCGCCGGCAAGAAGACGTTCGGCGTGCAGTGGTCGGGATTCCTGACGCCGACGGAATCGGGCGATTTTCTGCTTGGCATCCGTTGCGCGGGATTCTGCAGAATTGCCGTAGATGAGAAGCAGGTAGCCCTGGCATTTGGAGGTGGAGGACTGGCGTCTCAGGTTGGCCGAGTTCACCTTGATAAAGGTCGCAAAACCGCTCTCGACATTTCGTACGGAAGCAGGGACGGAAAAGCGCAGGCGGAGCTGAACTGGGCCAAAGCGAACAATGCGCCATCGCTGGAAGCGATTACAGCCGCAAAGAATGCTGATGTGGTCATCGCCGTTGTGGGCATCACAAGCCAACTCGAAGGAGAAGAGATGCCGGTCACTGAACCCGGCTTCCTCGGCGGAGATCGCACCAGCATCGACTTGCCTCAGCCGGAAGAGGACCTGGTAGAAGCCGTAGCCTCTTCGGGTAAGCCTCTCGCCGTAGTCCTGATGAACGGCAGCGCTCTGGCTGTCAATTGGATCAACGAGCACGCCAATTCCGTTCTCGAGGCGTGGTATCCGGGCGAAGAAGGTGGCGCCGCTGTGGCTGAGACGCTGAGCGGCAAGAACAACCCAGCCGGCCGGCTGCCCATCACCTTCTACAGGGGTGTCGATCAGCTACCCAACTTCGAAGACTACGGGATGGCGAACAGGACCTACCGCTATTTCAACGGCAAGCCGCTTTATCCCTTCGGATATGGGCTCAGTTACACGAAGTTCGGCTATAGAGACCTGAGTGTTCCCACTGCGGCGATTGCCGCCGGACAGTCCCTGAGCGCCGATGTCACGGTCACCAATGTTGGCAAGGCCGCGGGTGATGAGGTGGTGCAGCTTTATCTCAAGTTTCCCCAGGTCACGGGAGCTCCGCGCGTTGCTCTGCGCGGTTTTCAGCGCATCCATCTCGAATCGGGAGCAAGCCAGAAGGTTCACTTCGATTTGAAGCCGCGCGATCTTGAGATGGTGACGGAGGATGGCAATCCCATCATTGCGCAAGGTGATTACACGATCAGCATCGGCGGAGGCCAGCCAGACACAGCGGCGCCCGTTGCGGCCGGCCACTTCCACATTGATGGCCAATATGCATTGCCCGAATAGCAAAGGAGAGGAATTCATGTCTGAATCTTCAATGCGCATCCTCACTCGCCGCGAGGCATTACTTCTTTCGGCCACCGCGGGAATCGGCATGGTTGCCGGTGAACCTGCACTCGCATCGGACAGCATCAAGACCGCCGCTCACCAGGAGCCCGGCAATGTCTCAACACCGCGCTCGGCGATCGCGAAGACGCAATACGGGAATGTGCGCGGGTTTGTCGATGGCGGTGTGATCACCTTCAAAGGTGTGCCCTATGGCCAGACTACGGCCGGTGCGAACCGCTGGCTTCCCGCTAAGCCGCCAACGCCTTGGACAGACGAGTATCCGGCGCTGATCTACGGTGCGAATTGTCCGCAAAACCTGCATACCTGGACAAGCGCCGAGCAGACGTTCCTTCAGGACTGGGACGACGGGTGGCTAAGCGAGGACATGCTGAAGTTGAACATCTGGACCCCGAGCCTGACGGGGAAGCTACCGGTGATGTTTTACATGCATGGGGGCGGGTTCAGTTTCGGATCGTCGTACGAGTTGCCATCGCACGAGGGTGCACAGATGGCGCGTCATCACGACGTGGTGCAGGTGTCAGTAAATCATCGCCTGAACATTCTTGGGTTCTTCGATGCTGCGGAGATTGGCGGCTCGGCATATGAGGACTCGGCGAACGTGGGTATGACGGACCTGGTAGCGGCGCTGAAGTGGGTTCACGAAAACATCGAAAATTTCGGCGGTAACCCCGATCGCGTGATGATCTATGGGCAGTCGGGCGGCGGGTCGAAGGTGACTACCCTGATGGGCATGCCTTCGGCGGCGGGGTTGTTCCATCGTGCTTCGGCGCAATCGGGTGGTGGCGGGAATATTCCCAGCGGGGATCAGCAGAAGGAGCTAGCCCGGCAGACAATGAAAGAGCTCGAGCTTGCGGCGAATGACATTGGAGCCCTGCAGAAGTTGGAATGGTCCAAGCTGTTTGCGGCAGGCAATGCGGCAGCGGCCAAGATCAATCCGTCGGGGCCCCCGATGATGGGACCGGGAGCGCCGGGCACACCGCGGGTCGGGTGGTCGCCTTGTGTTGATGGCAAGGTGATCGACATGCGTGCCTTTTTCGACGCTGCTCCGGCGATTTCGAAGAACGTGCCGATGTTGATTGGCTCGGTAAGCGAAGAAGGCAACCGCATGTCATCTAAGCCGACGGAAGAAGAGTGGCATGCCAGTCTGAGCAAAGCTTACGGTGATGAAAAAGCGACGGCCATTATTGCCGCGCTGAAGAAGGCGTATCCGCAAAAGCAGATTCGGACCCTGTCGTATATGTGCAGTGGCAGCTTCGGATTGAACGGGCTTTCTATGCGTAACAACGTCGTGAAGATGGCGCGGTTGAAGCATGAATTAAAGGCCGCTCCAGCCTACGCCTACTACTTCACCTGGCAGACGTCGATTCTGGATAGCGTTCCGGGCGCGTGGCACACGGCCGACCTTCAGTTCTGCTTCGACAATACCAAGCGGTGCGAGCAGGGGACGGGCAATACTCCGGAGGCACAGGCGCTCGCAAAGAAGATGGCAGCGTCCTGGGCCGAATTTGCTGCAACTGGAAACCCGACAATACCGGGATTGAAGTGGTCACCTACCGATCCGGAAACGAACAAGACGATGATCTGGGATAACGAGTGCCGCATGGTAAATGACCCAGAGGGAGAAGCTCGCAAGATCATCCTGACCTGATCCTTAACTAAGCTTAAGAGCAGATGACAGGTATCGCCCAAGTCGGAGTTTGCCCATGGCTGTCCCCCGTACTGTAGAGCGTTCGCCATTATTCCAAGTAACGACTTGCGTGCCGCAGTGCCGTTCTGGGAACGCCTTGGATTCGCCAGGACTGGCGGAGATGACAAATACATCATCATGACGGGTTGGGGTTGTGAGGTACATCTCACGCGAGCCGGAGAGGGCGCCTGGAGCGTGCCGGAGCAGAATAACCCATTCGGAGTCTTCATCCGAACGCCCGATGTCGACGCAATTGCAGCCAGGGTGGACGATCTGATCATTCGTCCCGGAGGTGTCTTACGGCACAGTGAGTGGGGACTCTATGAGGTAGGAGTGTCCGGCCCGGACGGCCTTCTTGTTCGCATCGGCTGGCCTTCCGACTGATGCAAAACCATCAGGGCGACGTTCCAACCGACAATCCTTCCTAGGAACTTGTTGAAAAACTATTGGACTAGACGCGGTATTCTGATACTCACCGATTACTAGCCCGTGCGGTTCGTCTTCTTAGGGGCTGAACTATTTCGTCATTTACCACCATGAACGATCCACTATTCACTAAGGTCGATTGCCTGATGCTCAAGGTCGATAATCTGGACGCGGCCTTAAGGTTCTACTCCGAAGCTCTCGGTCATCCCGTTCTTTGGCGGAGACCGGAAATGGCTGGGTTGGGGATGCCTGGAACCGACGCAGAGCTTGTCCTGCACACTACCCTTGGTCCTGAAGTGGATCTTTTGGTGGCCAATGTTGATAAGGCGCTTAAGCGCTTCAGCGAAGCCGGAGGCGAGACCATTACCGGCCCCTTCGATATTCCGATTGGCCGTTGCGCCGTCGTTCGCGACCCATTTGGGAACGCCATCGTGATGCTTGACCAAACCAAAGGTCGCTTCGTGACAAACGCAGCCGGCGAAGTAATCCGGGTGGAGAAACCCTGATCCAGGCATCTCGTCGCAAGCAGCGTTTGAACTAAGCCGCTGTCTCGCAGGCAGCGTCATTAGCTGGCCTATTCATGTGGCCTGGCAACCTCATAATCTATGAACTTGCTGAAATGGGTACCTGTCTGCTGCGGTGTGGTTTGCCTGATCGTCTAACAGGTATGCGTGGAGATGAGCGGATTCAGGACGGGATGTTCAGCTATGTATCGTTGGAGCAGCGTGTGCCTCAGGATCATCCAATGCGGGCAGTTCGCAAGCTGACGGATGCTGTGTTGCAGACGTTGAGCCCGGAGTTCGATGCGTTGTATGCCGACTCCGGCCGTCCATCGATTGCACCGGAGTACATTCTGCGAGCGCAGTTGTTGCAGGTGTTCTACTCCGTGCGTTCGGAACGGTTGCTGGTGGAGCAGATCGACTACAACCTGCTGTTCCGCTGGTTTGTGGGTCTTGGCATGGACGACGCGGTGTGGAACCACGCAGTGTTTTCCAAGAACCGCGACCGGTTGCTGACTTCCTATGTAGCGCAGCAGTTCTTTGCCGAAGTGAACAAGCAGGCCAGGCGGTTTATGTGCGACGAACACTTTACGGTGGATGGCACGCTGATCCAGGCATGGGCCTCGCAGAAGAGCTTTCGTTCCAAAGACCGCTCTGACGACGGCGATGGGACGAACTTCCACGGCCAGAGCTGTTCCAACAAAACGTATAAGTCGACCACCGATGCGGATGCGCGGCTGTACAAGAAGAGTTATGGCAAGGAATCGAAGCTGAGTTATCTTGGTCATGCGCTGGTGGGGAATCGCAACGGTCTGATCGCCGCGGCGATGGTGACGCACGCCGACGGTTACGCCGAGCGCGATGCGGCGCTGTTAGTGCTTGCCGAAATGCATGCGGGCCGCTCCCGCCGCATCACGGTGGGCGCCGTCAAGGCTTACGACACGAAGGATTTTGTGAGCACGGTGCGGGAGCTGAACGTGACGCCGCATGTCACGAAGAACGACAAAGGGCGGAGCAGCAATCTGGACCGCAGAACCACGCGCCAGCCCGGCTATGCCATCAGCCTGAGCCGCCGATGGCTGGTCGAAAAGGGCTTCGGGTGGCTGAAGCAAACCGGCCCATTGCGCCAAGTCAAGTTGCGAGGCCTGGAGAAAGTGGACTGGCTGTTCGTCTTCAGTTGCGCGGCGCACAACCTGATCCGGTTGCCGCGCCTGATGGCTCAACCACCGAAAATGCTCCGGGAGAGGTGTGCCTGAGCTAAGGTCGCGAGCCGAGGGGATGATTCCCAGAGGCTCGCAAACACCTATAAACACCGGCCGGAAACGCACTTCAAACAGATTTCGAACGAGAAGAAACGAAAATCGCGAGCAAAGACGCCCCAATCAGACGAATTTCAACAAATTTCTAGAACGCCGCCGGCCAACAGAAAATTTCTCTTGGCGTCGCTCAACGTCTGTTGATAGCCGACGAACTGCTCTATCGGAATTGTGCCGATCTTTCCACGATCGGATTGTGAGACCCGGAAAATATTTGGCTGGAACGTTATTCGGAATTCGATCCAATTCTGTGCAGGAGGCTCCGATGCCGCCTATTCGTTCGAGTCCGCTCCATTGAAACATTGTTACTTCTACTGCTAGTTGTCGAGAGTGAACCGAAGGATCGTAGATTCTTATCTCTCTGCCCCTCTACTGACCTACCGGCTGCAGGTCCGTGCGCGTTCACCAAGGTTATGGCATGGTCGAGACTGGAGGGAAACGGCAGTGCGGTTCGCTGAATTGCAGTGGTGGCTTTCCACTAGGACGTAGAGTCCTTCTGTCGGACAGGTGCTTTTCCGTTCTCGATTGGGAAATTACGGGCGCTCAGCGGGAGCCAAGCCACGATGGAAGGAATTGGCCTGGGAGCGGGGAACTCTCATTGAGTTTGGCCGACAGAGTAGACTTCACCAATCTGGAGCATCGAAGCCGGACACAAGAAAGCGTCCGACGAGATGGCTTGCTTTTCGGATGGTACTCCGATTGACCTGACCGTGTTCAATTGGGCTGCCAAGATTCGGAGCAATCTGACCGAGACCGCGCGAGCCGAAATGCGCCGGGGAAACATGCCGCCCAAATCCATCCAATAGGTTGAGTGGGATCTCGCCCCGCAATCGGTCGCGTCAGAGACGCGGCGCCGGGCGAGGCATGGGGTGATTCTGTTGCTGAGCGTTGATAACCGGTGTGCTTTTCACGTTCCTGCGGTCAGGCGCACGTCCGTTCAGCGTAGAAAAGGGCCATTTCTATGAGAATTGGGGGTGGTACCACTGGTACCGTTTTTGCATAGAATTGGTTCTACAGTATAGATTCCATAGACGCCATGGAATTGTATGGAGACATGAAACTTGCTGATTTAAGAATGAATACGGATTAAGAGGCTCAGTTTCAATAAGTGGATGCTGGTCGGGGCGGAGGGATTCGAACCCCCGGCCCTCTGCTCCCAAAGCAGATGCGCTACCAGGCTGCGCTACGCCCCGACGTTCCTTGTCGATTGTATCGCGAATCCGATTGTGTCGACACACAAGAGGGAAATTTGAAGGCAAGAGCATTGCATTCTTACCCTTAATTTCCGATTTACTCCTCGATGAGGCTTACACTGCTGTTGATCTTGGCGCGCCCCATTTTCGTGTTTTCGCGGAATAATCTCATCTCAAATCGAAGATCATGAAGCCCGACACGCGCGAAATGAATTAATGGGAATTCCGCTTCAAGCCAGTGCCACTCGCCTCGCACCCCAGAACCACGAACAGGATTCGCGCTTTACGCCGAAATGGTAAAATCTGCCACCTTGTCCCCACCCCTTCAGATCTTTGGTGGCCTGAAAAAGCAAAGTGCAGTAAAGCCGGTAAGAAGTGAGGAAGAGCATTGAAGCGCGATTCCAGCGGTCCACCCCGAGAGCCAGTCGCTTATTGTTCGGTCCATGCATCGATGGGTCGAGCGCATGGAGCGGATTAAGCGGGGTAGGTTCTGCCCGGGCATGGGTAGTTATCCCTTCGGCCGGAGTGGTCTCGACTGCCTCATTCGATGCTACAATCTATACGTATACGGCGGCTATAGTTCAGTGGCAGAACGCCTGTCTGTGGCACAGGATGTCGAGGGTTCGATCCCCTCTAGCCGCCCCAATCTAAAACAATAAACCTAGGTTTATCCCGGTATCCGATCCTTAACACCTTCGCAGCCACGAGGGTTCCGCTGATTCGTTCTCGATGACCGCCACATCAGTTTTAGTACTCGTGGGGCTTCGTTTCGTTGGCGAAAGCGGAGGCAGACCCGAGCCAGGGCTTACACTCACTTTCAATTACTGCCATAATCTTTTCTACGCTTTCGCTTATCGACTCAATTTCGGTGTGGCACTCGACCTCGGGATCAAGCGGAGGTTCATACGGATCGTCGATGCCGGTGAATCGCTGAATCTCGCCATCCCTGGCACGCTTGTAAAGGCCCTTGACGTCTCTACTTTCGCAGACGGACAAAGGAGCGTTGACATAGACCTCAATGAATCTGCCGATTCTACGGCGGGCCTCCTCGCGGGCAGTTCGATAGGGCGAGATCGCTGAGACCAAGACGATTGCTCCTGTCTCAGCAAGCATTGAGGCCGTCAGAGCAAGACGCCAGACGTTCTCCATACGATCTTCTTCAGTGAATCCAAGTCTCTTGCAAATGTGAGTTCTGACTACATCCGCATCAAGGATCTCTACTCGGAAATGCGAGTAAAGCCTTCGATGCAATTCACGCGCGATGGTCGTCTTTCCTGCCCCGCTCAGGCCAGTCGTCCAAATCGTGAAGCCACCCGGAACAGAGAGCGCTCCGCTCGATCTGCCTGCATTCCTTGAATTGAAAGGAACGGTCAACCCGTCGCCAACAGGCTCACGGCTGGCAGGATGCCAGAGGCTGATGAGTTGCGCTGTGTCTCTCTCGAGCGGCTCGTCAATGGATGGCCTAGCCACTCCAATATCAACTAAAGCCATTCTGCTCGGAGGAACCCAGAGACTCGGACTTGCGCTGAGACCTACACTCGAATGGCTAGGTTGAATTGCAAGTGACCTGATCTTACCCATGGCTTCCAATTTCGAGGTAGCAATCAGGAACTCTTCACCCACTCGCGGAACACCATGGGAAAAGGCAAGAATCGCCGTGATACCGAGATTTTGATCGCCAGCTGCCATTCGTTTCTATTGCTTAGTTCGAGATTGTTAGGACAACCACAACGGCATTCTTTGCAACTGAGTTAGCGTATACTAAATTTTCTAAGAGTTGCCAACACGGTGAAAGAGTCCGCATCACCCGCTCCAACTTGCACGGGCCGCAGCGAACGCAATGAGTCCAATAGGCCGAAGACCCGAGTCTCCGTGAACCCAGAATCCCAGGAAAAACAGGAGTTTGATATCCGACCCGGCGGGTCGATGCCGTGGCTTACCAATTTTGAGCCTCATCGCAGCTTGCGAAACGGCCACCTCCAGACTATTGTCGGGAATTATCTTCCGCGTCCGCCGTTTCGCGTTGAGGCCAGTGCGGAAACCGTGGAGGTGGACCCTGGCGATGGCAGCCGCGTGCTTTGCCATTGCCACTGGCAGCCCGAGCCGGACAAGGGAAAGCGTCTTACGCTGGTTATGGTCCACGGTCTCGAGGGTTCCTCTGATTCTCGATACATCCAAGGCATTACCGCGCGCGCATGGAACGCCGGCTGCAACATAGTCCGAATGAATATGCGCAACTGCGGGGGCACCGATGCGCTTACTCCTACGCTCTACCATTCCGGCCAGTCTGGAGACGTTGGCGCCGTGGTTCGCCATTACGCGCAGCAATACTCTCTGGTACGCGTGGCGCTGGTCGGCTACTCAATGGGTGGCAACCTGGTGCTGAAGCTGGCTGGGGAATGGGGAGATCAGCCACCGTTATGCGCGGTGGCCGCGGTTTGTCCGGCAATCGATTTGGCCGCTGGTGCAGATGCCCTGCACGAGCCGCTGAACCGTGCGTATGAGTGGAATTTTTTGCGTGGGTTAAGGAAGCGCTACGCTCGCAAGAGGGGACTGTTTCCAGGGAACTACGTGGCGCCATCGGAGATAGGGCCGGTACGTTCCATTCGCCAGTTCGATCACAAGATCGTCTCCCGTTACTGCGATTTCCGCGATGCCGACGACTATTACTATCGCGCCGCCAGCGCCCGCGTCATCGACCGCATCGCTGTGCCTACGCTGATCCTCCACGCGCAGGATGATCCATTCATCCGCCTGCTGCCGGACACTCGCGCCAAAATCCTGGCCAACCCTCACATAGCTTTCGTTGAGACGCGCCATGGCGGTCACTGTGCGTATCTTTCCCGCGATCCCGGCAACGAGATTCATTGGGCGGAAGCAACCGTGATCCGTTATCTTATGGCGGCAACAGGACAATCGAATGGAGGCTGACTGGGAGTTCGAAGTGGGCGGTGATGGGCCTGTGATTGAGGCCCTCTGGCCAGGCTTCGTCGATCTCCGGCTGAGCCCGGAACTGGCAAATGAGCTTCCAGAGGTTAACGAACTTCCAGCGCTAGGGGCCGCCCTGATCAAGCTCAACGCCAAAGCCTCTCCTTTCTGGACATCGAAATGCGGCGTTTGGACATTGAACGACCCGAACAGGTTTGATCCCGACGAGTTCGACGCGCCAAAGGGATCCACTGAGCACACCATTGGCTTTTACATCGACATCTTGCCCAAGCGCATCGAGCAATGGGATTCACCCGATGTGGTCGCTGGTGCATGTAGAGCCTGGTGCGGGCAGTTCCACGTTGTCGCCCAACGCTGTTGCCGAATCGACCTTATCATCCGTCGCGCCTTCATCATTTCGGGGCAGTTTGATTTAGGCGTGACCGCTTACCTTTCTGCTTGCGGTGAATCCGAAATAGGTGCCAAGGCCGTGCTCCGGAAGGCGACCGGTCAATTTGTAGATATTCTACGCGACCCTTCGACGGTACAATAAAAAGGCACGGGCGAGTAGCTCAATTGGATAGAGCACCGGCCTTCTAAGCCGGGGGTTGTGGGTTCGATCCCCGCCTCGCCTACCACCCCAAAAAACAATAACTTAAGCGGAATATCTCCACGACAAAAATGGTATAAACCCGGGCTCAATGCAGGTTTTGCCGGACATTTCCGATGGTCCCTATTTGGTTAGGCAGTGGAATGTGCCTGCACAACGCCCCGATCCTGATTGATTTCTAAACTGGATGGAGCGGCTCATCCGCATGCACAAGGAGTTGCCTGAGATTGCTGGGGAGGTTTCTCGTTCCTTGCGGTTCACCCCCGCCGAGCTGGTAATGGATCACACGTGGTGCATTCACTCCGCACTTTTCATCTATAACCTGGCGGCAGAACTGCGAGAGGTCCACTTCCGTGGCACTTGTTTGATTGGAGTCATAGAGGTCTTTTGATCCCACGCCTGTCGTCCCGGGGAAAAGCCAATACCCCTGGTTGCCCAAGCCGGTTGCCGCCGTCCATGTGAATGTCACGCGTGGCCCAAGCAGAGTGCTTCCGGGGGTAGGACCGATCAGGGCCGCTGGCTGATCAGCGGTTACGCTCTGAGTTACTTGAGCGGCCGCCGAATAGTCAGTATTACCCGCCTGATTCGCAGCAATCTCAATCGTTCCCACATCGGTAACTGTCAGGATGCTGTTGTTGGTCCCGCTCAGCGAGCCGGGACCGGAAACAATGCTGAATGTTACTGGATTCCCCGAGCCTCCTCCGGTCGCAACTAATGTGATGGGAGATGATTCGTAATACAACGGAGAAGCTGGAGGTGTGAAGGATCCGCTGTCCAGTATGTGGATGGTCGGCGAAGGCGGGTTGACGCCATTCGCCGCTACAATTTCTTTCACCGCATTATTGCCGGTGTCGGCAACAAACACATCGGCCGCTCCATCCACATCGACTCCTTGGGGCGCGCTGGATCCGCTGTCTAACGTTCTGACCGTGGTGGATGAAACCTCTTTCACGCCGCTGTTGATAGAGAGCAATTGCGGGTTTGCGAAGCTGGCTATGCAAAACGGAGCTGCAGAGCGTGCCGCGGAGAGATCACCAAAGTTGTCGAATGTGATGCCGATGGGGCCGCGAGTGGCTGGTTGGTGTCGACAGCTGCTCTGGAAAGATTGACTGCCGGCGTCGGTGAACCGGTGGCATTAATCTTGGAAGTAAAGTGCTTGTTGCCGGCTGGCGAGCTGATAGCTTTATGGAGGCAAAAAATCGAGATGTACGATTGCCCCTTCTCCAGCAGTCTCATTCAGCTTCGTATGTGTAGTCGGAATACACCAGGGCGCCGTTATACTCGGTGTAAAGGCGGGCATAGATGGTCGCGCCGTCAGTTGGCAGGCTGTTGACGGTGGCAGAAGTGGCTGTTTGCCGGCCTGAGTCATAAAGATTCTTCGATCCAACGCTCGGCGGTCCCAAGAAACAGCCAGTACCCCTGATTACCGGAACCGGTGGCCGCCGTCCAGTCGAAAGTGACACCTGCGCCAGTAAACGAACTCCCTGATGCGGGCGTCGTCATCACAGCCCCTGCAACAGCCTTGTAGGTGAAGTCGCTCGACACCAGCACTCCGTTGTACCTGGTATAGACGCGGGCGTAAATTGTCTCGCCGTTGGTTGGCAGGCTGCTAAACGTAGCGGAGGTCGATGTCTGTTGACCAGAGTCATACAGATTTTTCGATCCAACTCCAGTTGTCCCGAGGAAAAGCCAATAGCCCTGACTGCCGGTTTCGGCGGTCCATGTAAACGTCGCACTCGCACCAGGAAGTGTGCTGCCTGGTGCGGGAGATATTAGCATCGGCGGCTGCATCCATGCTGTGTAGGTGTAGTCGTTATAGAACAAGACTCCGTCGTATCGGGTGTAGATGCGTGCATAGATTGTCACGCCGTCCGTTGGCAGATTACTGAAGGTGGCGGATGTCGTTGTCAGCTGACCTGAGTCGTAAAGATTCTTCGACCCAACACCCGTCGTACCCAGGAACAGCCAATATCCTTGATTGCCAGAACCAGTCGCTGCGGTCCAGTTGAAAGTTACGCTGGTGCGGGTTAAAGAACTTCCAGGTGTGGGCGTAATGAGAACGGCTTTTGCGGCTGCGGTATAAGCGTAGTCGTTGTAGACCAGAACGCCGCTGTGGCTCGTGTAGACGCGGGCATAGATTGTCACGCCGTTGGTTGGCAGGCTGCTGAAGGTGGCGGAGGTGGCCGTTTGTTCACCTGAGTCATACAAGTCTTTAGAGCCAACTCCAGTAGTGCCGAGGAACAGCCAATAACCAGCGCTGCCCGTCGCGCTTGTCCACGTGAATGTGGCGCTGGGGCCGGCGAGAACAGAACCCGGCGTCGGCGAAGTCATCGTGGCCGCTGTATCCACTGTCTGCGTTAATGCCGTTGAAGTGCTGGTCAGAGTATTGCCATCGCCGGCATACACTGCGGTGATGCTGTGGGCTCCAGTTGCCAAAGACGATGTTTTATAGGTGGCGACGCCGGAACTATTGAGTGTTCCGGAACCCAGTGCAGTCGATCCATCTTTGAAGGTCACCGTCCCTGTTGCGGCGGTGTGCGGAGAGGTCACAGTCGCTGTGAAGGTTACAGACTGACCGACTGCCGATGGATTGATTGAAGAGACAACCGTGGCTGCTGTGGCCGCCTTGTTGATAGTCAGTGTTGTCGCTTTCGTGGCGCTGATATAGTCGGCTGTGTCGGTGGGCGTGAGCGTGACGGAGAGAGTCTGCGATCCGGCGTTCAGAACCGTGCCCGGGACAGGCGAATAAACAAAAGCGCCGGCGACGGACGAGGTTGCATCAAGCTGCGTCGCGCTCAGTGCTATGCCGTAAGTGATTGCAGCAGGCGCTGCCCACGTAATGGCAGGCTGTGCCTTGTTCACAGTAAGTGACACCGTTGCCGTAGCCGATCCGTATTCGCTTGTCTCCGTCGGAGTAAAGGTCACTGAAAGCGTCTGAGTGCCAGCCTTCAGAATCGTTCCCGCGGCTGGCGAATACTTGAAGGTGCCGCCCACGCTCGCAGTGGCGTCGAGTTGCGTTGCGCTGAGCGCTGTTCCGTATGTAATCGCCGCTGGGGTTTTCCAGGTGATCGTTGGCATAGCTTTGCCCGTGCCGCTGAGGGGGATGCTCTGTGTAGCTTTTGTTTGATTGAGCGTGTTGTCGGTAAATACTATGCTGCCGGTGTTGGCTCCCGCTGCCGCCGGCTCAAAGTTGGCTGAGACATCGCAAATAGAATTCACGGCAAGCAGCGACGAGGAGGAGCAAAGGCTCTTGTCGCTCGCGTTGACTGGGAAATTCGCGGGATAGTTGGGATTGACGCCGCTAGTTGGAACGGAAAAAAGAAGCGGCGAATTTCCTCCGTCGATGACCTTCACCGTTTTCGGCCCATCGGCCGTGTCGATGGAAGATACTCCTGTAGGCGTTGGGAAGTTCAAGCTCGGAGGAGTGGAAAGATTCAGCATTGCCACCCGGCTGTTCTCGGCGTCGGCAACCAGTACATTGCCGCTGGCATCGACCGTCACGCCAAGAGGATTGTTGAATCCGCTTGCCAGGGTAAGGATGGTGGGATCTGTGGCCGGAATGCTGCCGCCGACAGCCAGCATTTCGTACACCGCGTTGTCGGTGGTGTCGAAAACATTCCCGCTTCCGTCAACCGCCACTCCCAAAGGCGACGAGAAGCTCCCCAAGCTGTTCACGGTGCAGGCAGCTGGAGTGCAAGGCGCCAGTAACTCGGCGAATCCACCGTAGCTGGTAACAAAGAGGTTTCCGTTCCCGTCGACCGCAACGTCCTGGGGAAATCCCAAATCAGTGTTCAACGTGAGAACGGTGCAGGCGGATGGGGTGCAGCCGGTAAGCAGTTCGTAGACCGCGGAATCCCCGCCAGGGTTGCCCTGATCGGTGAGGAAGATGTTTCCGCTCCCGTCCACTGCCACGCCTGTGGGGGAATAGAATCCGCTGAAGCCGCCAGGGTTGGCGAAATTGCTTCCCAGGTTGAGAGCTGTGCAGGCAGATGGCGTGCAGCCGGCCAGAAATTCATACAGCGCGCCGTAGCCGCCAGGACCTGCGCCCGCATCAGCGACGAAGATATTGCCGCCTCCATCCACCGCAACACGATTGGGGTGGATAAAACTCGAGTTCAGTGTAAGGACAGTGCAGGCCGAAGGCGTGCAGCCTGCTTCGAGCTCATACAGTGAATTAGTCTCCCCATCGGTGACGAAGATATTTCCATGACCATCCTCCGCCACTCCGGTGGGGGAGTTGAATCCAGTGCCCAGGTTGGTCTGCGTCGCGGAGAGGAAATTTACCCGCGGACCATAGCCCGTACCCTGCACATAAACTGTTGCCAGGAGTTTCCCGGATGCGTTAAGAAGCTGGACAGCGCCCCGGCGCAACCCCGGCGCGAGGGGCTTGAACGCCAATTTCACGGTGCAGGTGTTGCCGGCGGTGTAGCTGGCGCCAACGGTGCAGGTCCCGCCACCCGCATTACTGAAGTCGAGGCCCGAGGCGCCGAGCGTCAGCGCCGCAATGGAGTTCAGTGTCCCGCTTTCCTGGACGGTAAGAATTACGGAGGTGGCACTCGTACTGGCGGAGCCTACCGAAACAATCCCGAGATTGGCGGAAATGGCAACAACGTAGGCCTGGCTGCCTGTGAAGGTTCCCGTGCCACTGCTCCTGCCGCTCGCCGTCACGGTAAAGCTGAACGTGCCATTCGCAGTCGGAGTGCCGTTCAGACCGCCGCCGGAGCTTAGAGTCAAGCCGGGAGGCAGACTTCCCGCAGTGACTGCATAGGAATAGGAGAATGACGGGGGTCCGCCGCTGGCCGTGATGGCCTGACTATACGTGGTTCCCAATGTTCCCTCTGGTAGTGAAGTCGGCGATAGAACAATGACCGGCGCGGTGCCGACGCCGCTCAATGAGACCGTCTGCGTGGCGTTAGTCGCGCCCAGAGAGTTATCGGTTAAAACGACTGTCGCACTGAGGGGGTTGCCTGCGTCGACCGGTGCGAACTCGATGTTCAGATTGCATGCGCCGCCGGGAGCGAGCGAGAAGGAGGCAGTGCAGTCCGGCGGGGTTCCGCTTCCCGGCACCAGGGTGAAGTTTGCTGCCGGGGCGGTGAGGCCTGGACCCTCCGATGTCAGGGTCGCATTGCCCCCATTGACTACCATCAGTGTCATCGGGCCGTCCGTAGTGTCGACATGGAACGCCGCAGTAGGCGTAGGGAAAACGACGCTCGGATTGGCGGCCAATTTCGCAATATACACCGAGCTCGTATCTTCCAGATCTTCCCCGTAGTCCGCGACAAAGACGTTCCCTTTCCCGTCCAGCGCGATACCCAATGGTGTCGTGGGACCCTTCAAGGCCAGAATCGCTGGGCTATCCGCCGTGATGCTGCCGTCGATTGCCAGGATCTCAAAGACGGATTGCTGGTAAGCATCGCTTCCCAAGACGCTTCCGTTTGCCATGACCGCGATACCCCAGGGTTCGTCGAAGCCGGAGGCCAGGGTGCGCACGGTGGGATTGGTTGCAGGGATCTTGTCGCCGACCGCTACAATTTCCTCGAGAGCTCCGTTGCCGGTATCGGCAACGAAGACGTTCCCGCTTCCGTCTACCGCGACACCGTTTGGGTTGCTGAATACGAAGCTACTGGCCAGTCTGTTCGTGGTGCAGGAAGTCGATGTACAGCCGGCTAATATCTCATACACGGCGTTATTGGTTGAATCGGTGACAAAAACGTTCCCGCTCCCATCCACGGCCACGGCACTGGGCGCCGCGAAGCCACTGCCTATGGTCGAGACGTCGCAGTCAATGTCCGCGCAGCCTGCAGGAATCACCGCCACCACCTGGTTTCCGGTATCGGCGACATAGATATTTCCGCTCCCATCCAGCGCCACACCCGAAGGATTGCTGAAACCTGAACCCAGCGTGTTGATGGTTGGTGAGGCCGGAATACTGCCATCGACCGCGAGGACTTCGTACACCGCGGAGGAGACGACCGGGGTCTGGGTGCTGTTCCCTCCATCTGTGATGAAGAGATCCCCGCTTCCGTCCACCGCCACAGAAGTGGCTGTTGCAAAGAGACCAACACCAAAATGCGAAAAAACGCCGGCGGGCAGGAAGTTCGGCTGCGGTTCTGTTCCAATGCCGCTGAGGTTGGCAATTGCCAGGGCTTTCCCGTGGCTATCCAAAAGCTGAGCGGCGCCATAACGCAGCCCCGGAGCCCGGGGTTTGAAGGTCACATTCACCGTGCATGTGGCGTTCGCGGCGTATGCGGTTCCAGCCTTGCAGGTGCCCGTGCCGGCATCGGTGAAGTCCAGATTCTTTGCTCCCCTGGTGACGACAGCGGTTGAACCCAGCGTTCCTTCTGTATCGAAACTGAAGGAGATCGATAGAATGGTAGGACTGACGCTGCCCACTTTCACAGGCTCGAAGGTCGCTCTTCCACTTTCGACCCGGCCAACCGAATTGCCGGAAGCGGTCGAATTGAGACGGACCGCGCCATCGAAATGCGCGGTTTGGGCTTCCAACCGCGGACCCGTCAACAGCAACGAAAGTGCAGCAACGGTGGCAACGCCCCGGGGAAGGCGCGTGAAGTGGGCTGCGAACGCAATCATTGCCTGACGAAATGACATGGAATCTCTCACTTTCGATGCTCTTTTCTGGTCTGATTTCTTGGTGCGTCTGTCCATCTGTCACTCGGCTCGCCCGCTGAAAGCTCAGCCGCCCGCTTCATGCCATGGCGTTGCGCCCCCTCTTGGTTCAAAGGGGACATGCATGGCTCAACCGCATCGGTCAACGACGCCAAACGGTTCAAATTTGTCTGGACCCCAGGTAGGAAGGTTAGCTCACCACAGAATCTACGGAAGGCTCTCAGCGAAAGTCCATAAAATCAGCATGTAATCGACATAAAATCGGTGTGACAACCTAAACTGTTCATTTTCAGGTATTAAACGCGATTTTAATGGGAAGGATTTATGCGTTTAGACGTTAATATTGTGTAGAGAAAATGAACCCCCAGGCGAGCATCGTCCGTTTTGGCCCCTTTCGCTTTGACAGGTCGCAGCAGGAGCTCCGACATCGAGGGCGGCGGGTGCGCATCTCTGTCTCGCTGATCAAGCTGCTGACATTGTTTTTGAGCCGCCCCGGCGATCTGGTGACTCGCGAGCAAATCGCCGATGCTCTTTGGGAAGATCCTGAGACGGTGGATGTCGTGATTGGAATTAACATGGCGGTTCGCCGCCTCCGAGTTGTTCTGGACGACGATCCCGCCAACCCTCGTTATATCGAGACAGTGATCGGACTCGGCTACAGATTTGTCGCGGAAGTAGAGGAATTGGAAGAGACTGGAGGCGCTGAAACTCCCGCAGCGCAGATAGGGACCAAGGTCGCCGTCCCACAGGCCGAAGACTCGCCTCAGGGGGAGATTCTGCTGGATGTGGGCAATTCACAGTTGACGACTAGCGAGACTCCGCTCGGGTTTATTGCCCAACGCCCGGGGCGATCTAATTTCTACTGGTTTGCGGGGCTTGTTCTTGGAGCGACCCTGCTCTTGGGATGCTTCGGAATCGCAGCATTCCGGCACCGGACGCCCCATCAGGCCGGATCGCTGCAAGCACCTGTTTCCAACCCCGTTCTTAATGCTGGTCAGCCACAAATTACCTTCAATGACGAAGACGACAATGTCACAGCAGCGGCAATATCTCCGGACGGGCACGTAGTAGCCTATGCCGACCGCATCGGAATCTCGCTTCATTCGCTGGACAACGGAACCGACGCATTGGGCACTGCTCCACCCTCCTTCCTAATCCAACGGATCTCCTGGTATCCGAACATGAGGGGACTGGCGGTAAGCGGGTTCGACCGGGTCAGTCACAGGAATATGGTGTGGAAAATCAGCCTTGGCTCAACACCTCAGATGCTGCTCAGCGATGCGGACCTGGCCACGGTCAGTCCGGACAGCGGTTCGATTGCCTATACCCGGAGGCAGAACACGGAGATTTGGCTTGCGGATGGGAGTGGCCAGAATTCCCGCCTTCTGGTCCCAAGAGTCGAAGGCGAAAGCGTTGCCGCTTTGATCTGGTCACCTAAAGGCAACAGGTTAGTCTTCAACCGGGTGAGCGCAGCCTCGGCGGGAGATGACCCTCCGAATGCCGCGAACACAAGTGCATCTGTTCCCGCGAACTCTGGCCCAGCAAACTATGAATCAGTGGATGCGAGCACGGGGAAGCTGCTGAGCAGGGAACAGAATATCCGCTTTGATTCGGGCTTCCTGCTCAACGATGGCAGGTTGATCTTTTCCGTCAATGGAGTTCCCGGCCACAGCAAACTTATGGTGGTGAAGACCGATCCCGAAACAGGCCGGTTTCTTTCCAGCCCGCAGCCGGTGGCTTCACCTCCGGGATGGAATCTGGTCAATGCCGAGGCAGTGGAGAGTCTTTCCGTTTCAGCAAATGGCGAGATGCTGGGTGCGGTTCTGACCACGAACACCCCCGATGTCTATTGGGCACAGATTCAGCAACCCGGTCCAGTGCTGAGGGGAGTGACGCGGCTGACTGGCGAGCTAAACGGCTTGCCTCACGCGTGGTCTCCGAATGGCGACGCGGTCGTCTTTGACGGATACAACGGCGAGAATCTGATTTGCAGGCAGCGGATCGGAGAGACAAAGCCGGAGATCATGGCAAAGCTGCCGCAAGACGCCGCAATGGCAAATTATTCGCCGGATGGCAAGTGGATTCTCTTCGCCGAATATGCCGGTTTCCCGGGTCATGCCATTGGCATCTTCAGCATTCCGGCCGACGGTGGCCAACCCAGGCAACTGTCCACAACAGGAAACATCGACGAGTTTCACTGCTCTGTCTCTTTCACCGGTGCATGCGTGATGCGAGAGACGGTAAACAACAAGGAGTTTGTCTTCTATGCACTTGACCCCGTTCGGGGCATGGGGCAGGAGCTTGCACGGACGAAGTGGAACTCAACGCTGACTGGCGACTGGACCGTCTCTCCGGACGGCGCCAGTGTGGCCATGGCGGACCACGACCCGGATCACCCGGCGTTTCGATTGATCCCTCTTTCTCCTCATGGATCCGCGCCAATATCCACCATCCCCGTTCGAGGGCTTGGAAGCGTTCTTGAATCAACCTGGGCGGCAGACGGAAAAGGTTTCTATGTGGAAACAAAGACTGCCACAGGCTACGATCTTCTCTATGTTGATCGAGCAGGCCATACGAAACTTCTGCGTGAAAGCCCCTTTTTGATCTGGGGTATCCCTTCTCGCGATGGCAAGAAGCTTGCCTTTCCCGGACTGACCGTGCGCAGCAATGTATGGGTCGGTCACACTTCGTTCCTCCCGCTCTGAGGGGTTTCGGAGAAGGTGGGACGCAGACTTTTCAGCTGGTGCAGTTGGTGCCGCTTCAAAGTCCCAGGGTAAACCCGCTCGATTAGTTTCGATGGTTCGACTGACCGTCTTGTCGGGAACTTCCGCAGCACGATTCGTCTCGAAGCAGGTCGGCCTCAAGCGGACAGTTCATACCCAAGACCGACGAAGCGCCTGACGATGTTGTTGGCGTCCTGGGCTGTCATCTTAAGGACTCTGACGCAAATAGTGCGGTCGATGGGGTTAGAGTAAGGTGAGAGGAAAAAGCATCAGTTTGCAAAGCGCCATTTTGACGGGCTGGGATAGCAACTCCGCAATTATTGTCAGGGCTCCTCTTTTACTTCCACTGCATTCACACTTGCATAGTTTACGTCAGGCACGAAAAAGACAATCAGCTTGCCTTGAGCATTGGGTCGAAGTCCATGATAAGGTTTGACCAGCGCACGCCCCGGGCCAACTGCATCCACAATATTGCCACCGCTGGCGGCGCATCGCGATCAAGGAAACCTTCACCGCGACCGCTGGAAGTTCTGGAGCAATAACTATCCAGTTCTCAACCGGAGCGCAGCCTTTGCTGGATACAAGGATGGCGCACACTTGGGAGGCGCGAGGTTTTCCGTGGTGTACACTGGGGCAATTCTCGGGCTCACGTGAAATAACGTCCCACTAAACAGTTTTCAGCTCAGATCCTTTCCCCGGGGCAGTGCGGATTTATGACGGCTGATGCGGCATTGTTTGCTTTAAATCAAGTGGGCTCGCAGCTGGATGATCCGCTGCTGAGGCGGGAGTGGTTTGCGGTTGCCTGGTCGCGGGAAATTGCCCCGCGAACGCTGCTGGCGCGCCGGCTGATGGGGAAGGATCTGGTGCTTTGGCGGTCGCAAGAAGGGGTGCAGTGCTGGCGGGATCTATGCGTGCATCGCGGGGCTCGTCTTTCGCTGGGGACTGTTCGGCTGAATAAGGATACTTCTTCTTCGGGCCGCGGTGATTGCCTGGTCTGTCCGTATCATGCGTGGGAATACGGGTCTTCTGGTCAGTGCGTGCGGATACCGGCGCATCCGGAGATGGTTCCACCAGAGAAGGCTCGGGTGGAGACGTTCCATGTGCGCGAGCGCTACGGGGTAGTCTGGGTCGCCATGGTCGAGAGCGCTGGCTCGGTGCCTGATTTTCCGCTTGCGGAGGGGCAGGGATTTCGAACAATACTCGCTGGGCCGTATCGATTTCGCGCGCTGGGGCCCCGGGTGATTGAGAATCTGCTGGACGTTGCACATCTGGGGTTTGTTCATGCTGGACTGCTCGGCGATCCGGAACGCGGCGAGGTGGAGGACTATGAAGTTTCCGCTGGAACGGAAATACGTGGGCCGGAGGCGCGGGAGATTCGCATCTGGCAGCCCGATCCGGATGGAACGGGGAAGCCGGCGCTGGTGAATTATCACTACTGGGTGAATGGGCCGCTGACGGCGGCGTTTGAAAAGACTGAGGGCGCGCGCAGGTTTGGGATTCTGGCACAGGTTGCGCCGATTGATGCGGAATATTGCGAGTCGCGCTTGATCATGTGTTTGAACTATGGCGATGAAGTTACTGACGAGGACTTGCTGCGCTTTCAGGATCGCGTGACGGAACAGGATCGAGCGGTGGTGGAGTCGCAACGACCGGAGTTGTTGCCGTTGGATCTGCAGGCTGAGTTGCATCTGCGATCGGACCGCATGGCGATTGCGTATCGCAAATGGCTGCGGGAAATTGGATTCATCTATGGGACCGCATGAACCAGGAACCCGCGCAATTCAGCACCTCGATTCAGCTTCGACCGCCGTGGTTTACATCAGGTGATGTCGATGGATTTTTCGGTCTGTTCTTTTCGGGGTTTCCGGACCTGCTGCTGATTGTAGGGCTGGCGCCGGTGTGCGGATTTCCGGTGGAGTTTGTAACGCGGCAGGTTCTGCCCGGAGTTGCGGTTTCCATTCTCGTGGGGAACCTGTTCTATGCGTGGCAGGCGCGCATGCTGGCAGCGCGGACAGGTCGCGACGATGTAACGGCGATTCCGTTTGGAGTGAATACACCGACGATTTTCGCTTATGTGTTTTTGATCATGGGGCCGGTGTATACGCGGACTCACTCGGGGATGCTGGCGTGGGAAGCGGGACTATTTGCGAGCCTCATCAGCGGCGTGGTGCAGACGGCGGGCGCGTTTTGCACGGACTGGCTACGACGGCATACGCCGCGTGCGGCCTTGTTGTGTCCGCTGGCTGGGCTCGCGCTGGCCTATCTTTGCCTGGGGTTCATTTTTGGAGTTTTTGATCAGGCGGCAATCGCGCTGCTACCGATGCTCGTCCTGTTTACACTTTACGGATCGCGGCTGAAATTACCTTGGAGGATTCCGCCGGCGTTGCTGGCCATCGCGGTGGGAGCGGCGCTGGTAGCGATTCTGAGCCGGCTGCATTTATACAACGCCCCGCTGGCCCCGGCAACTGCGCCGGGCGTATACCTGCCGCACGCGATTAATCTACTTGCTCTATTTCAGCATCGGGAGTGGTGGGGATATCTGGCGATTATTTTGCCGCTGGCATCCCTGGATACGCTGGCATCGCTGCAGATTCTGGAGAGCGCGAAGATTGCAGGAGACGATTATCGGACTACGTCCTCGCTGCTGATGAACGGGTTGGGAACACTGGCTGCGGCGGCGCTGGGCAGCCCGTTTCCAACGACGCTCTATGTGGGGCACGCGGCGCACAAGGCGAATGGCGCTCGGTCAGGCTACTCCGCGTTGAACGGGCTCGTAACTCTGGTGCTATGCACCACGGGATTGTTGCCGCTCGTGTTGCGCGTTGTTCCGCTGGAGGTGGCGGGGCCGGTGATTGTGTGGTTTGGCCTCGTGACTGTAGGGCAAGCATTTGCGGAGGTACCGAAGGCGCAGACCATCGCAGTGGCGCTAGGGCTCGTGCCGATGCTTGCGCAGTGGGCTACGAGCATTGCCGATGTGGTGGCGCGCAAGGCGGGGAGTTCGTTGGCTGAGGTGTTGCCGCGGATGGGAACGGAACTGGCGCTGGGAGGATTGCTGGCATTGGGGCAAGGTGGTTTGCTGACATCGATGCTGTGGGCGGCTACGCTGGCAGTGGTGATTGATCGGCGCTTTGTCGCCGCTGCAGGGTGGATGGGTGCTGCGGCGGTGTTAGCATCGTTCGGGGCGATCCACGCTTACACGTTGACCGCAACTGGAGTGGAGGGGCAGTTGCGATGGGGTGCCGCGCCGGCGTTTGCGCTGTCTTATGCCGGAGGAGCGTTGTTTCTATTGTTATGCGGGTGGTACGCAGGGCGGGTGCGGCAGTCTTGAATGGAACTTCGGTGAGAAAGGTTCACGCATTTCAAATGGAATTGAGGTGTGGTCGTCGGCGGCATGCGAGAATTACAACGAGACTCCCATGGGCGAACGCAAGCCAGCTTGAGTGGCCTTCCCAGGGTGGATGGTTGATGGATCGTGTCGCGCTGATTTATAACCCAGCTTCCGGCCAGGGTTGGCCCAGGCGGAATGCAGTGGTAGACAAGACGCTGGCCTTGCTGCGCGATGCTGGCGTGCACGCCGAAGCGCTGGAGACGGACGGCCCTGGGAGCGCGGGAAAGCTGGCTCAAAAGGCCGTGCGGCAGGGATTCGACACGATATTGGCTTGCGGCGGCGATGGTACCGTCCATGAAGTCATGCAATGTCTGGTGGGCACCACGGTTGCGTTGGGCGTGGTGCCGTTAGGCACGGCGAATGCGCTGGCAGCAGACCTGGGGCTGGCTTCTTCTCCGGTGAAGACGGCTGGGCGGCTGCTTGATGCGATTCCAGTCAGAGTACCGGTGGGGCGAATCTTTTATTGCGACATGGAAGGCGTGGAACGCTCGCGCTATTTTACTGTCGCTGCGGGAGTGGGTGCGGACGCGCTGTTTCTGTCTCGGCTAGACGCCAGGCTGAAGCGGAAGCTGGGTTATCTTCTTTACCTCGTGGAGGCTTTTCGAGTCTGGGCAACGCATTCGTTTCCGCTGTTTGAGGCTGTCTTTCAGGAAACTAATGGGAGCGGGGAGCGTGTGGAAAGAGTATCCCAATTATTGGCGGTGCGGATTCGCGATTTTGGCGGAGTGCTGCACCACCTTGCGCCCGGAGCGAGCCTGCGCAAGGAAAGCTTAAGCCTGATCGCGTTCAAGACGCGGAGCCGCTTTCACTATATGCGTTTTCTGCTGGCGGTGGTGTGGAGACGTCAAACGTTTCTGAACTCAATTGAGCTGCTCGACGCTGACTCAGTGAAGTGCCGAGTTTTGAAGGGCTCGCGATCGCATTTGCTGGTGGAGGCTGATGGAGAATTACTGGGTTCATTGCCGGCGCGGATCGAGATTGTGCCCGAGGCGCTGACGTTGTTGATCCCTGCGGGTATTCAACCTTAGAACCTGCTCTTTTGAATTGCTACCGACGAAACTGAAGCCTGCGTGGCCGGAGCTGCCTTTAACCGGCTTAAGTTGGTCTGGACGGCCTGCCACAAGGCTGGGTCCCTTTTGGTTTCGATGGGCGCGACGGGATCGGCATAAAAATGAAGTATGTTATCGCGTAATTCGGACGAAGTCCTGTCGAAGCTATGCGCGGATAGTTTTGCCAAGAGAGTTGCGTAGGATTTATCGGCGAGCGAATATTCGCCAGGCGCGGTCAGATTTCCATCATCGAGATCGGAATTGGGGAGCGCGAGTTTTCCTGCGTGCATGGTTTTAAGCAGGGCGGTGTAACGGTCGGTTGTTGTATTAATGCTCTTGATATACAAGTCTTCGGTTTGTGGAGTGGGGTTATTGAAGCCGAGGCCTTTGAATGGGCCGATGGCTGGAACTAGCCGCAGAAAAGTAGCGAGGATTCGCGTGCCAACCCCGGGCCTTGTGTATGTCTTTCCCCACTCTCGCTCGTAGTCGGAGCGGGACAGGCGATAGAGGAACTTCTTTTTTGCAAAGTCTGGAGTTTCTCGCATCATGTCCTTCTTGTGAGCCTGAAGCGCGACCTGGGTCATCTTAGGAATGAGCGTGCCAATTGAGAAGCGATAGGAACCGATGGCCAAGTCCTCGTGGGCGAGCACGTCTTTCAGGTCGAGGCCATAGACAACGGGAAAGGTGCGCTCCAACAGAGGTTCAGAGACTTTGAATCCTATGAAGTCGTGATATTGGGCGGGAGCGTAGCGGCCCTTATACACCTGAAAAGTATCGAATCCAAACTCGGTTTTGATATGTGCCGACTTATCCTGCGCGTAGCGAACGGATTTCCCGTATTTTGCTCGTAGCTTTGGATAGGCGATTGCTACCGCCTGATTGACTGCGGGGTGGCCGTCGATGTCGGCAACATAATGCGACAATGCGCCGAGAGCGAAGGCGTATTCATTGGCGTCCTGACTTTGGCGCAGTAACTCGAGAACAAAATCTCCGCTGCGCACATAGTGGACCATGTCACTGAATTCTTTGCTGCCGAATGGGTAATAGCCAAGGTCTTGAATGACTGAACCGCCATAAGCATAGGCGTGCGCTTCTTTGATCTGGTCGTCGGTAAGTTCGGGGAAACGTTGGACGAGAAGCGGGCGAATTTGGGATAGCCAGACTAAGTCCACTATCTCTTCGTGTGTTAGTACGGAATACGCAAGCACGCTTCTGCCTGTTACAAGTAACACCAGCAGGAATGCAATCGCGCGAACGGGATTCCGGGCCCTAAATCTAGATAATTCACGAACGGAACGGCAATTTGCTTGCATCGCTTAGATGGTACCCATAAATAGAAGGACGAGAACGAACACGAGTACAAGCCCGATGCCTCCGGATGGATAGTAGCCCCAGCGTTTGCTGTGCGGCCAGGTAGGCAGGGCGCCGATGAGTGCCAGGATCAGAAGCACAATGAGCACAATTCCGAGCATTTTTCACTTCCGCGCGTTTTTAAACTTTCGAAGCCGGTTTTGTTTGCGTCACTTCTTGTTCCAAGGACCGACGATGGGCCGAGTCTTTCATTCGGGAGGTTCGTCTATCTGGTCAATTCAGCACACTGCGGATCGGCTCACAGCGAGTCAAAAAACGGAGGGAAAATCGTGCTCGCTTGCATCGCCGGCCCTCCGGCTGCGATCATCGCTGCGACGTTTTCTGTGGGGTTTTACGGCATGAAGAGAACCAGACTTATCTTCCTGGGTGCTGCGTTGAAGATCACTACAAGCCTTTTTGCTCAGCAGTCGGAATGGCCTCCGGCTCAGGGGCATGTGACTTTGCAGGTGTGGCCCGGTGCGGCGCGTGGAGCTACTGCGAATCCGCCTGCCGAGGCAAACACGACTACAGCCAAGGACAACCTGATCGCGGGAAAGCCGCTGATCCGGCTGGGCAATGTCTCAGTGCCGACGCTGACACTCTATAGGGCAAAAGGAGATGGCGGTTCCAAACCTGCTGTCGTGGTTTTTCCCGGGGGCGGCTATAGCATTCTGGCGATCGATCTGGAAGGCACGGAGGTATGCGACTGGCTGAACTCGGCTGGCGTCACCTGCGTACTGTTGAAGTATCGCGTGCCCAACACGGGGCCTTTTCCCAAGTCTCCCGCCGCGTTGCAGGATGCGCAGCGCGCGATAGGGCTGGTGCGGGAACATGCGTCGGAGTGGGGAATCGATCCGAATCGGATTGGTGTGCTGGGCTTTTCGGCTGGCGGACACCTGGCCGCAGCGATCAGCACTCATTTCGATCAGCGGCTCTACGATCCGATTGATGCAGCGGATAAATTGAGCTGCAGGCCGGATTTTGCGGTAGTGGTTTATCCCGGCTACCTGGCGCTGGCGGAGAAGAACTTCGCGGCTAATGCGGATATTAATCCGACTGCGAATACGCCGCCTACTTTCATTGTTCAGGCTGAGGACGATCCGGTGCATGTTGAGAATGCATTGGTCTATTTTCAACAACTCAAGGATGCGACGGTGCCCGCTGAACTGCATATTTATGCGCAGGGCGGGCATGGATACGGGCTGCGCCGCACAGAGCTACCGGTAACCACTTGGCCCGCAAGTGTGGAGATTTGGCTGAGGACGATCAAGGTCTTGCCTGCGCATTAAACTCAAATCATGTTTCTTGCTGTGCTTACTATTTCCGACCGTTGCTCGCAGGGCTTGCTTGAGGATACTGCGGGTCCGGCTGTGGTTGCTCTGTTGCGCGAGCAATGGAGTGGGCCAGAGATCTGGACCGGTCTGCTTTCTGACGATGAAGATGCAATTGCAGCAATGTTGGAGAGCCTCAGCGGGGATGGCGCTGCGCTGGTGTTGACTGTGGGTGGGACAGGGCTCGGTCCGCGAGACCGGACACCGGAAGCGACTCGACGCGTGATCGATCGTGAGGCCCCAGGGTTAGCTGAGGCGATGCGCTTTCGTGGCGCTGAGCGCAATCCTTATGCGTGGCTTTCGCGGGGAGTCGCGGGGCTGCGCGGGACCACACTGATCGTCAATCTGCCGGGAAGCAGGCGTGGTGCGGAGGAGAGCTTGTCTTCGATTCTCGAGCTGGTGCGGCATGGGCTGGAGATAGCTGCTGGTGGGCAGGCGCATCCGTAGTTCACGTTGATTCCTGACTATTCCGCGATGTCGGCAGCGAAGTAGGGAAACGCTTTCCTGAGTCACTCATTCACGCGCGGTTACAGCATGATTTAAATGGAATATTTTTCTTGTAAACTTAATATTATATGTAATTTACATGGCTTAGCCATCCTGCGTCCGGCTTAAGAAACAGCGGGAAAGCGTACAATTCTTCTTACTGTGAGTTCTCTCCGAAATACACCGTCCGATCGTGCGCGCCGCGGCAACGTGAGCATTCGCGATGTGGCGCGCCGTGCGGGAGTATCCATTGCGACCGTTTCCCGCGCGGTAAATCGGATTCCCACCGTCGATCCTGTTTTGGCGGAGAAGGTTTGGCGCGCAATTGAGGAGGTTGGCTACCTGCCCAACACGCAGGCGCGAGCCTTGGTCTCGGGGCGCAGCCATATGCTTGGGTTGATTGTTTCGGAGATCACGAATCCGTTTTTTCCGGAACTGGTACAGGAATTTGAGAACTTGGCGGTGGCGCAGGGCTACGAGGTTCTGATTGGCTCCACGAACTATGAGCCGGAACGCACCGAATCGCTGATACGCCGCATGCTGCAGCGCAATGTGGACGGTGTGGCAGTGATGACCTTTGGCATTGAAGAAGAACTGGTACAGAAACTGGTGGAGCGCGAGTTCCCGCTGGTGTTTGTGGATGCCGGGCCGGACTTGCCGAATATCCGCATTCTCAAGGTGAATTATGGAGAGGGAATTCGTCAGGCGGTGCAGCATTTGGCCGCGCTTGGCCATCGAAGCATCGCCTGCATAACTGGGCCCTTGCATCTGCGCTCGGCGGCGGCTCGGCGTGACGCATTTCTCAAGGGCATGGCTGAATTGGGACTTACTGTGCCAGCGGAGCACGTGGTCCAGGGCGATCACACCATGGAGGGCGGCATCGCCGCGATGGAAAAGCTGATTGCGATTTCAGAACTGCCCACGGCTGTAATGTGCTCGAATGACATGACTGCGATTGGCGCTCTTCATGCGCTCTACAGGACAACGCATGAAGTTCCGCGAGATGTGTCAGTGGTTGGGTTTGACGACATTCACTTGGCGCAGTTCATGCTGCCACCGCTGACCACGGTGCAAATGTCATGCAAGGATTTGGCGACCGCGGCGGTGGAAGCATTGCGCGCGGGGATTGAAACGGATCATGCCAAAGCTGCGAAGAGCGAGTGGCAGATTGCTACAAAACTTGTTGTGCGTCAGTCTTCCGCATTTCCGCGAGGAACGTTGCCGGCAATGGTTGAACGCGCGGCGTCAGCGCAAGTCGAAGGTGCGAAGTAGGGATTGCCTAGTTCAAGAACATGGTGCGGTAGAGTGTGTCGCGCTGGACGGGCTTGAAACCGGCGTCTCTTATGATTCTGCGCAACTCTTCTTCGGTGGTGCAGTTGCTGGTGCCGGCGGCTTTGACTACATTCTCCTCTAACATCACACTGCCAACGTCGTTGCCGCCGAAGTGGAGGCCTACTTCTAATACCTTCAGACCTTGAGTTACCCAGCTTGCCTGGACGTTTTCGATGTTATCGAGATATAAACGCGAGATAGCCAACACCTTTAGATATTCAACTGAAGTGGCTTCTTCCCAGCCGCGGCCGCCGAGCGCTGTGTTGCCGGGTTGAAAGCTCCACGGGATAAACGCCGTGAAACCACCGGTTTCTTCCTGGAGGCGGCGCACTACCTCAAAATGATTGATGCGCTGTTCAACGGTTTCGCCTACGCCAAACATCATGGTGGCGGTTGTTCTCATGCCGAGGTGGTGGGCGGTGCGATGGACGCTGACCCAATCTTCGGTGCGGCACTTGAGGCGGGCAATGCGCTTGCGGACGTCGTCGTCGAGAATTTCAGCGCCACCACCGGGGATGGAGTCGAGGCCGGCATCGCGGAGGCGAGAAATGGTGTCGCTCAGGCTCAGCTCGCTGTACTCGGCGATGGCCAGCACTTCAGAGGCCGACAGGCAGTGCAGCCAAATTTGCGGAAAGCGTTGCTTGATGCCGGTGAAGAGGCGCTCGAACCAATCGATCTTCAGGTCCGGATGGATGCCGCCCTGCATCAGAACGCCAGTTCCCCCCATCTCGACGGTCTCGGCGATCTTCTCGTATATTTTTTCGAATTCGAGGATATAGCCCTCTTTGGCTCTCGGCCCTTTGAGTGGGCGATAGAAGGCGCAGAAATTGCAGTATTCGGTGCAGAAGTTGGTGTAGTTGATGTTGCGATCGATGATGTAGGAGACGACGCCTTCGGGGTGGAGACACCGGCGGACTGCATCTGCCTCGAAGCCCAGGCCGATTAGGTCAGGGGAGTTGAAGTAGTCGAGGGCTTTTTCGCGGGCAATGCTCATATGTCTCGATTCTACCAATTCACGGGGCTGGGGGCGAGTCAGCGGATGTCAGGGGCGCGAGGTGTTTGCTTGTCTGCTTTGCTTCGAAACAGAAAAAGGCCCCGGTAGCGGACTGGTCGGGGCTGAGTACGGGAGAGGTTGGATGCCGTCGAGATCCCACTGAAGAGAACGAAGAAGTCCCAGAATGCCTGGAGGAAGTTCTTCTTTGTGCCGGTAGTCATTGGGAAAGGGCCTCATTGATCGAACTCGGCTAAAGGTTATTGCCCAGCTACTTCGATGTCGGCTGCTGTCGCGGGACGCATGATTTTTGCATCCGTTTTTTCTCGCATTTGAATCGTGCTACTTGGCTTCGGGTTTCGGCGCGGGTTTTACGGTGGGCCTGGTCTTCTTTGCGGGGCTGGAGATGCCGAAGCTCATGAGAAGAAAGCCGAATCCCTTGCGCAGCGAGTCGAACACGCTCATTTTTCCCTTTCCTACAACACCGTTCTCACTTTGTGCCGAACGGGATGTTCGTTGTGGGCGCTGACGAGGGTGGCGCTGCTTCAGGACGCAGGAAATCAAGGGCGGCTGGAGGCAGCGGTTTGTCGGCGTTGGCCAGGAGCAGGCTCACCTGCCACATCTGGGTGTCGGTAAGCACCTTCTTATAGGAGGGCATGCCCGTCAAGCGGATGCCGTTGGCGACCTTCCAATAGGTTTCGCCGGGCGGGTCGTCGG
>Ga0302320_10003764_pt1 | contig 34912 bp, 31 predicted proteins | sample Bog_T0_3_FD_202130 | JGI IMG/M metagenome (GOLD analysis project Ga0302320, IMG submission 202130) | Peat permafrost microbial communities from Stordalen Mire near Abisko, Sweden - Bog_T0_3 | ecosystem: Environmental > Terrestrial > Soil > Wetlands > Peat | place: Sweden: Abisko, Stordalen Mire...
CGATGGCGCGCCAGGCTGTGGGGGGAGTGACTTGGGCTACGTGGACGCTGCGGCCTTCGCAGGCGGCGGCGACGAAGCCGCCGAGCCAGCAGGCGGTGACGTTGTCTGGATGGCCTTCGAGGAGATTGGCCTCTTCGAGGATTCGCTGGGAGCTCCAGCCGAGGTTGCCAAAGTGATTTGCAAGCGCAATCGATGCAAGGATGGCCGCGGCTGAGGAGCCGCAGCCCATGCCGAGGGGGATGGCGTTCTCCATGCGCAGGGCGAGGGGGATGACGGGCGCGTTGTTGGCTTCGAGAATCGATTTGTAAGTGGCGAGGATGAGGTTGTCGTCGAGTTGGCCGGTGCGGTCGGCGTCGCGGCCTGTGGCGTGAATGGAAAACTCCGTTGCCGCCGAGGCGTCGATGTCGAGGTAGAAGTCAAAGGCTATGGCGGCGGTGTCAAAGCCGGGGCCGAGGTTTGCCGAAGTAGCGGGGAGATGCAGCCGCAGCGAGGCCGGCATGGAGGGGTCGGCTGATTCCTTCTTAGTAGATACCGTCTTCGTGCTTTCGCTCATTCGATTTGCCCTTTGAGCAGATCGAGCACGGCCTTTGGATTGGCCTCGACGGCGATAGCGTTGCGGCGTAGGGCTGCGATCTCGGCGGAGATTTTGGAATCGGGGCCGCCGGTTTCTTCGTCCTTGAGCAAAGTCCCGCGATGGAAGTCGATGGTGTAGTCTGCGTCCTTGAGGGTGTGGCCGGTGAGGAGCAGCACGACGGTTTGGCCGCCATCGACGACACTTTTGGCACGGAGTTTTTTTAGGCCGGCGAGGGTGACGGCCGATGCCGGCTCGCAGCCCAGGCCTTCGGCTCCGATCTCGGCCTTTGCGACCGCGATTTCGGCTTCTGTCACGTCGAGGCACCAGCCGCCTGTGTCGTGAACGACGCGCTCGGCCTTGCGCCATGAGGCGGGATTGCCGATGCGAATTGCTGTGGCGCGGGTGTGGGCTTCTACGGGCACGAAGGGCGCGTCGGGGCCTGCGGCCAGGTGGCGCACCATTGGGTTTGCGCCTTCGGCCTGAATCACGGAAATGCGCGGGATGCGGGCTACGAGGCCGAGGTCGACCATTTCGCGGAAGCCTTTGCCGAGGGCGGAGCTGTTGGCAAGATTGCCGCCGGGAACAATGAGGTGGTCGGGGACGTTCCAATCGAGGGCTTCGGCGATCTCGAGGGCTGGAGTTTTTTGGCCTTCGAGGCGATAGGGGTTGACGGAGTTGAGCAGATAGATGGGCGCCTGGCGGACGATCTCCGTCAACACTTTGACGCAGCCGTCGAAGTCGGTCTTGAGCTGGCATGTGACGGCACCGTAGTCCATGGCTTGCGAGAGCTTGCCCCAGGCAATTTTGCCATCGGGAATGAGGACGAGTGAGTTCAACCCGGCACGGGCGGCGTAGGCGGCCATGGCGGCGGATGTGTTGCCCGTGGACGCGCAGGCGACCCACTTGAAACCGCGCTCCTTGGCCACGCTAAGGGCCGAGGTCATGCCGGTGTCTTTAAATGAGCCGCTGGGATTCATGCCCTGATGCTTGGCGTAGAGTTGATCGATGCCGAGAGCCTTGGCGTTGCGTGGCAGATGGTAGAGGGGCGTGTTTCCTTCCTGCAGGGTTACGGCGTTGCCGAAGTTGTCGAGGATGGGAAGCAGCTCGCGGAAGCGCCAGACGCCGGAGCCGTCGAGGGCCTCATCGGAGCAGCGGCGCTCCCGCCAGAGCCACTTGAGAGCGCCGGCGTTGGGCCGGTCGGGGCCTTTGCGCTCCAGCCAGCCGGGATAATCCACTTCAAAAAGGTCGCCGCAATGGGCACAGCGGAAGTCCGGCTGGGCTTGGCTACCAGAGATAAGGGACCCGCAGCCGATACAACGTAACTGATGCAGATTGTCGTTCATGCCTAGTGTTAGCCTACCAGTGTAAGGCGAAGTTTGCTGTGAGATGGCGAGTGTAAATGCACATGTTGAAACGGTTTTGTTCTGCTTTTTTCGGAATGGTGCTGGCGGCGCATGGCGCCGCACATGGTGCCGCTCAGACGACGCTGCATGTGGCAGCGGCGGCGGACTTGCAGCCGGTGCTGCCGCCGATATTGAAGGAGTTTGAGCGGGCTACGGGGGTTCATGCCGAGGGGACGTATCAGGCATCGGCGACGCTGACTGCGCAGATACAGAATGGCGCGCCGTTCGATGTGTTTCTGTCGGCGGATTTGAGTTATCCGCAGAAGCTGATCGATGCTGGGCTGGGGGCCGGGCTGGCGGAGGGACTGGGAAACAAGTCTGCGCCGATGATTTATGCCAGGGGGACGTTGGTGCTTTGGGAGCGCAAGGATTCGGGACTGCCTGCGCCGTCGCTGGGATTGCTTAAAGACGGATGGTTGAAGCGGCTGGCGATTGCAAATCCGGATCGCGCGCCGTATGGGCGGGCGGCGGTGGCGGCGTTGACGAGCTTAAAAATCTATGACGAGTTGAAGCCGCGGCTTGTGACCGGCGACAACATTGCGCAGGCGGCGCAGTTTGTAGACTCAGGCAATGCGGATGCGGGGCTGATCTCGCTGACGGGGGCAATGACGGCGCAGATGACGGCAGACGGGAGATATTTTGTGATGCCGCGAGAGCTTTATCCGCCGATTGAGCAGGGGATGGTGATTGTGGCGAAGACTGCGCAGCGGGCGGCGGCGCAAAAGCTGTTGGAGTTTCTGCTGACGAGGCCAGTGCAGGCGGAGTTGGCTAAGAGTGGGTTGACGCCGGTGCGGTAGAGCCTGCTGCGCAGATTGCAGTTGTGGGCTTTCATGCGTTCCTGGGGATGATTTTTTAGCTAATTTCAGCGAGTCAGCGCCACTTACGCGGCCAAGCGAATCAGCAAGTCAGCGCTTCAGCGCTGCGGCTTGAATCAGCAGGCCAGCGCTGAGGAAATTTGGACGCTGCCGGTGGCCGCCCTATAGTGAATAACAGGCTCAACTCAATGGACTGGCAAGCATTTGGACTTTCAATCAGGCTGGCAACGGTGACGACGGCGATTCTGCTGGCGGTTGCAATTCCGCTGGCGGCGCTGCTGGTGCTGGGGCGCGGCAAATGGCTGGCTGTCGTTGAGGCTTTAGCAACGCTGCCACTGGTTCTGCCGCCGACGGTGCTGGGGTTCTTTCTGCTGGTGCTGTTGGGGCCGCGTACCGGAGTTGGGCGCGGCATTACTGCCCTTCTCGGCCATCCGCTGGCATTTTCGTTTTCCGGGCTGGTGGTGGGGTCGGTGATCTACAGCCTGCCGTTTGCCGTGCAGCCGCTGGTGGCGGGGTTTGCTGCGGTGGAGCCGGGCCTGTTGGATGCGGCGCGGTTGCTGGGCGCGGGCCCGGTGCGATTGGTTGGGAGCTTGCTTTTGCCGCTGGCGCAACGGTCGTTGATTGCGGCTGCGGTGATGACCTTTCTGCATACGATGGGCGAGTTCGGCGTGGTGTTGATGCTGGGCGGCGATATTCCGGGGGCTACGCGGACGCTTTCGATTGTGCTTTATGACCAGGTGGTGAACTTTGACTACCGGGCGGCAGGGCATACGGCGGAGATGTTGCTGGGATTGAGCGTGGCGGCGCTGGTGATTCTCTATTCGACGAGTCAGTTGCGTGTGGGCCAGTTGCGCGGAGGCCGGCGTGGTTGAAATCGATCTTCATGCCCGGCGCGGTCGCTTCACGCTCGATGTGGAGTGTCGTTTTCAATCGGAATGGACGGTAGTCTTTGGCCCCTCCGGCGCTGGAAAATCCACTTTGTTGCGGATGCTTGCGGGGCTGGACCAGTGGCAACGCGATGAGCCGGTGCGGGGGAACGTGGTTTTCGACGGAACCGTGCTAATGGACAGCGCCGGCGGAGTGTGGGTGAAGCCGGGGCAGCGGAAGTGCGCGATGGTGACGCAGCAGGCGAGCCTGTTCCCTCACCTGATCGTGGCTGCGAATGTTGCGTTTGGTCTGCGGTCGCTGGACAGAGCGGCGCGAGCAGAGCGTGTTGCCGAGATGCTGAAGCTGGTCGATGCCGAGGAGCTTGCCGACCGGCTCCCTGCGAGCCTTTCCGGCGGGCAGCAGCAGCGTGTGGCGCTGGCAAGAGCCTTGGCAACCGGGCCGAGATTGTTGCTGCTGGATGAGTCATTTTCCGCGCTGGACGGGGCGGCGAGCGACGCGTTGCTGGACCGGCTGCGCGGCTGGCTGCGCCAGAACAAGGCTCAGGCCGTACTGGCCACGCATGACGTGAGCGATGCGCTGGCCATGAAGGCGCATGTCTTGCTGATGCATGAGGGGCGAATGCTGGCGCTGGGCCCTGCGCACATCGTGCTGGCCGAGGAGCGGACGCGGCTGATGGGGCGGCTGGCCGGCGCTTAATTTGCGGCTATCACCAGCAGAGTCGCATCGTCGTGAAAGTGAGCATCGCAAAAGACTGCGACTTTGGCCATCAATTGGCTGGTCAGATCATTTGCTGAAAGAGACATGTTGGCCTCAGCGAAAGCTGCGATCCTTGCGTCTTCAAACTCCTGCCCAGAGGCGTTTGCTGCTTCGGTAATGCCGTCGGTGAACAGGAGCAAGCGGTCCCCTCGCTGCAGCTCAATCGTTGATTCTTCGTATCTGGCATCGGGGAAGATTCCGAGCACCATGCCGCCGGCTTTGTCCAATACAGACGCGGAGTTGGCGGAGACGAGGATGGGGCAGTTGTGTCCGGCATTGCAGTACTGGAATGTTCTCTTATCGCCATCGAGTATTCCATAGAAGAAGGTTACGAACTTGCCAGCGGCGATATTTTCGTGGAGTAAGCGGTTGACCCTGGTGCAGACGCCGGCGGGACTGTCTGAGTCCACGGCAAGCGCGCGCACGGCAGCCTGCACATTGGCCATGAGCAGCGCGGCGGAGACGCCTTTGCCAACAACGTCGGCGATGCATATACCCAGTCGGCGATCACCCAATCGGAGCACGTCGTAATAGTCTCCGCTAACACTGCTGGCGGGCTGCCATGCGCCGGCAACCGCGAAGCTGGGGATCTGGGGAATCTCGCGAGGCAGCAGCGACTGCTGGATTTCGCGGGCACGCTGCAACTCCTGATTTTGCGATTGAAGCTGGGCGTTGCCTTGATCGACGGAATGTTGGAGTTCGAGGTTGCGGCGTTCCAGCTTTCGCCTGGAGGTGCGATAAAAAAAGGTCGCTGAGCCGAAGACAAGAGTTACCAGAAAGGCCAGCTTCCATCCGCCCGCGAGCAGTTCGGTGAGGGATTGTGTCCTCGGTCGGACAAAGAGCCATATGGCTGCTGTCGAAAGCAGATAGAAAGGCACCGTGAGCGGCATGAGCAGGGAGAGGAAGATCAGCCAATTGAACGGGAAAGGCTTGTTGAGATAGAGAGATTGAAGTCGGTTGACTGTAAGTGCAAGCAGATTGCCGAGGCAGAGGGTATAGACCAATACGAGCAGAGGGTTGACATGCTGCCCAACCGCCCAGAAGATTGCGACGAGAACCGAAGCGAGTACGAAGTTGACGTACTGCTGACGCCAAAGCTGGGATAGAAAGGATAGATTCACGGTTGCATTGCCTCTGCGCCTCAACACTGATTTGTGAAATTTCTTCTATTTTATAGCCGCGCACAAATTGCATTCGAGCTTTAACTTGATTTCAATCTGAATGGCAGTGCAGGGTAACGGATGAGGTGTTGGGGGAGGAGCGGGATATACGGATGCGGCGACTCAGCTAATAGGTTCCCTTCTTCTCAGGCCAGAAGTAAAGCAACGGAAAGACGATGAAGATGGCGAATGAAATGTTGACGGAGACGTAGGCCAGAGCCACAGAGGCGGCGTAAAACGCCATGGATGCGGCGGCCTTCCAGTTCAGACGTGTGATTTCGGCGCGACGGACGCTGTCCTCCGTATTCTGGCGGCCGAGCACTTCTTGAATTAGGAGAAATGCTGAGGAAGTTACTGTCATAACGGCACCGTATACGGCAACGGCCAGCGGCGCGTGGCAGTACTCGCCGAGATAGGCAGTTGTGAACGGGATCAGCGACATCCAGAAGAGGAGGTTGTTGTTGCTCCAGAGGAGCGCGGCATCGGCATATTTTGCTTTTTCGATGAAGTGGTGGTGATTGACCCACATGATGGCCACGGTGAGAAAGCTGAGGGCGTAAACGAGCAGGGATGGAGCGATCGCGAGCAGAGACTGCGGCGTGGGGTCGCGCGGTACTTTCAACTCCAGCACCATGATGGTGATGATGACGGCGATGACTCCATCGCTGAATGCTTCAAGGCGACTGGTTTTCATGGCTGCTCCAAATGATACTTAGAAACCGACCTGCACTGGTTCCATTTCAAGATGAATGGCGAAGCGCGCCTCGACAGCGGCGGTGATCTGCTGCGCCAGGGCAAGAATATCTCCCGCATTTGCTGAGGACTTGTTGATGAGAGCGAGGGTGTGGCGGGAGCCGATGGCGGCTTGGCCGAGCGCGTAGCTTTTGGAGAAACCGGACTGCTCGATGAGCCATGCGGCGGAGATTTTTACGCGTGGCGCGCCGTCAGGGCCGCGGTCGGAGGGAAACTTGGGGGGAGGCGTGGGACTTTGCGCGGCGATCTGCTGGAAATGTTTTTCCATAATGATGGGGTTCTTGAAGAAGCTGCCGGCGCTGCGGGATTCGGGGTCGTTGTCGACGATCAACATGCCCTTGGAGCGGCGGACGCGACGGACGGCGGCGGCGGTGTCGGCAAGAGACGGCTGCGTTCCGGCGGGGAGTGTGGATTCGAATTCACGCACCAAGTCGGGGTAATGGAGAGCTGGCTCACCGATTGGGTTAAGTCGGTACTCGACGCGGGTGACGATAAAGCGGCCACGATCCGTCGAGTTGAATCGGCTTCGGCGGTAAGAGAAATCGCACTCGGCCGCGCTTAGTTCAACGAATGCGCGGTCGTGTAAATCGTAGGCGCGGACGCAGTGAATGACTGAGGAAACTTCCTGGCCGTATGCGCCGACATTCTGGACTGGCGTGCCGCCGACCGTGCCGGGGATGCCGGTGAGGCATTCCAAACCTGAGCAATTGTCTATGAGGGTCCGCTGAACGCAGTTCTCCCAGGGTTCGCCAGCGGCGCATTGGTAGATGCGGCGGGTCTCGGCGTCCGAAACAGAAATGCCTCGTAGACCGATGCGGATCACGAGGCCCTTGAATCCGGCATCGGAGACGAGCAAATTGCTGCCGCCGCCGAGGACGAAAAGCGGCGCGCTGTGCTGACGCGCCCAGTCTACGGCTTCGACGATTTCTTCTTCGCTTGTAACTTCAACAAGCCAGCGCGCAGGGCCGCCGATGCCGAGCGTGGTGAAGGGGGCGAGCGGGATGTTTGAGAGGATGTCCAAAGAATGAGAGTACAAGAAGACGGCGCGAGGCGGGAACCGTTAGAATAGGAGCAGTGGCAGTTCCCTGCCGGAGGCGACAATGTACCCTGAAATGATGCTTATCCCCATGCGCGAGGAGTTGACCCGCGCCGGAATCGACGAAGCGCGGACTGCCGAGGACGTGGATGCTACCCTGGCCAAGCCTGGAACTACCATGCTGGTTGTGAATTCCATCTGCGGCTGCGCGGCGGGCAAGATGCGCCCCGGCGTGCGGCTGGCGCTATCGAACAGCGTAAATCTGCCGGATCACAAGATCACCGTGTTTGCCGGGCAGGACCGCGAGGCTACGGAAAAAGCGCGGAGCTATTTCGTTGGCCAGCCTCCAACCTCGCCTGCAATTGCGATTCTGCGCGATGGCAAGCTTATCTATCTGATGCAGCGGCATGTGATTGAACAGGCGACGGCGCAGCAGATTGGCGGGGAGTTGATTCGTGCGTTTGACGAGTTCTGCGCCAAAACGACTGTCTAGCCGCCTGCGGTAGCACTTTCGAACTGCTGAAGCAAAAAGGCACCCTGCGAATGGGGTGCCTTTTTTTACTGCCGAGAATGTTTAGATTTGTGCTCTCCCCGGTCTCAAGATCGAGACCGGGGGCACCCAGACTTTGTGGGGAACGGACCCTGCAATACGCAGTTGCCGCTAATTTGGCTGATTGCGGTACATCAGTGGGACGTAGAACTCTTCGATATACCAGGCAACGATAAATAGAACCACGACGGCAACCATGGCCCAGCAGAAGATGCGGACGGGCGGGGTAGACATGATGCGGTCTTCAAAATCCTGGCCTGGCGTGCTCTTGGGAAGGAAGAGAAGGCCGCTGGTGAAACAGATGCATGCAGAGATGGCAATCTTGACCAGAGACAGGATCAAGCGCTCTTGCCAGCGGGTTCCGGGGACGAAGAAGGCGCTGATGACGACCGGATAAAGGGACAGCATGCTCAGAATCAGTCCGATGGCTTTGCCGATTTCGAGCACGATGGAACGCCTCACTTAGCTGGGAGATATTTTATCTATTTCAGATCGCGCCAGTTGTTGCCGAAGGCGATGCTGGCAGCGAGCGGCACCTTCAACTGGACAACTCCTTCCATCTCTTTGCGGACCAGGGCTTCGATTTCTTCGCTTTCATCGAGCGGGACTTCGAAGAGCAACTCGTCGTGGACTTGCAGGACCATGCGGGTTTTCAGATTACGCTCGTTGAGAATTTTGTCGAGGGCGATCATCGCCAGCTTGATGAGGTCGGCGGCTGTGCCTTGGAGCGGCGTGTTGATGGCCGTGCGTTCGGCGAATCCGCGTTGGTTGGGGTTGCGGCTCTCGATGTCGGGAATGGGGCGGAGGCGGCCGAACATGGTGCGGACGAAGCCGTCCCGGCGCGTCTGTTCGAGCGTCTTGTCGATAAATGTCTGGACACCCTTGTAGCGGGCGAAGTAGCGGTCGATGTAGTCGCGGGCTTCGGCCTGCGGGATGCCTAGCTGCGCTGCCAGGCCGAAGGCGGAGATGCCGTAAACAATGCCGAAGTTGACGGCCTTGGCGCGGTTGCGCGTCTCCTTGTCCATCGAGTCGATCGGAACGCCAAATACCTCACTCGCCGTGAGCGTGTGGATGTCGATGTCTTCCGCGTAGGCGCGCATGAGCAGTGGGTCGCCGCTGAAGTGGGCGAGGAGACGAAGCTCGATCTGCGAATAATCCGCGGACAGCAGTCGGGTTCCGGCGGGGGCGGTGAAGGCGGCGCGGATCTCGCGGCCCAATTCAGTTCGCGTGGGAATGTTTTGCAGGTTGGGATTGATGGAAGAGAGGCGGCCGGTGGCCGTGGCGGCAGACTGAAACGTGGTGTGGACGCGGGAGTCGGCATCGACGAGCAGCGGCAGTGCGTCAATGTAATTCGATTTGAGCTTGGAGAGATGGCGGTATTCGAGGACGAGCTTGGGGACTTCGTGCTGGTCGGCGAGCTGCTCCAGAACGTCCACGGCGGTGGAGGGGGCTTTGCTTTTGCTGCGCCCAGGCGGCGGTTGCAGGCCGAGATGGGTAAAGAGAACCTGGCCGAGCTGCTTGGGCGAGTTGATGTTGAAGCGCTGGCCGGCGAGCTCGAAGATGCGCTCGCCTACCCGGGCTAATTCTCCACTGAATTTGTCAGAGAGTCCGCTCAGCGCAGCTGTGTCGATGCGGACACCGGAGTGCTCCATGCGATAGAGGACGGGGGCGAGAGGTAGATCGATGTCGCGGTAGACATTTTCTGCGGATGTTTTTTTGACTTCTTCGAGCAGAGCCGGGACGAGCGCGTGAATGGCAGCGGCTTTGGCGGGAAGCGACTCGGGTGTGGGCTGGCCGTGGCGAGCCGCAATGTCTGCCAGTGTTTGCGTGGCGTGTGTAGGGTTGAGCGCGTAGGAGAGAAGCTGGAGATCGTCTACCGGGCCGCGGAGTTCGATGCCATGTGAGGCAAGAGTGTGGAGGCACTGCTTCCAGTCGTGGGATTTCTTCTGAATGGTTGAATCTTCGAGGAGGGCGCGGAGTTCGGGCGTGAGTTCGAGGGTGAGAGCGCGGGCTGGCTCGGCGCAGACGCCGATGTTTAGGTGTGCTTTGCGATCAGCAGCTTCTGCAACGTCGAGCAGGGAGAGCGAGGGATGGGGCTGATCTTCGTCCGATTCATCGGCGATTGGCTCGGCGGCATCGAGAGCAAAGGCAAATCCATTGGCTCGGGCTAACTGATAGAAGTCGGCGATTTGAGCGTGTGTGGGTACGTCGATAAGTTCGATGGTTGGAGCGGCAGAAGAAGGAGCCAGTTCACGCAACATCGATGTGAATTCGAGTTCGGTGAAGAGCTCGCGGCAGGCTTCGATGTCGGGGAGTTGGGTTTCGAGCGCGGCCAGGTCGAGCGCGACAGGCACGTGGCTGTCGATGGTGACGAGTTCCTTCGAGAGCAGGACGGCGTCGCGGTTTTGCTGGAGGGATTCGCGGTAAGTCTTGCGCTTGACCTCTGCGGCGCGGTCGAGAACGGCTTCCACGCTGCCGAATTCTTGAATCAACTCAACGCTGCCCTTGTCGCCGATTCCGGGTGCACCGGGGATGTTGTCAACCGCGTCGCCGCGCAGAGCCATGACGTCGACGACCTTCTCCGGTGGCACACCGAGGACTTCCGTGACCTTGGCCGGATCGAGGATCAGGTTGTCTTTTTGCGGGTTGAGAATTTTTACCTGTGGAGTGACGAGCTGCATCATGTCCTTGTCGCCGGAGACGATGAAGACCTCGTGGCCGCGCTCGGCGGCTTCGCGAGCAAGGGTGCCGATGACGTCGTCAGCCTCAAAACCTTCGGCTTCAAGGATTGGGATGTGGAGGACTTCTAACGAGCGGCGAATATAGGGGAGCTGGCGGCGGAGGTCCTCGGGCATGGCTTCGCGATTTGCTTTGTAGCCTTCGTAGGCGACCTCTTCAAATGTTTGTGTTTTGGCGCTCCACTTGCGCAGTGGGCCCATGGAGCGGGCGCGCTCGTCGCGGAAGACTTCTCCGCTGACATCGAAGACGGCTGCGAAGTATTTAGGCTCGAAGTCCTGGCGGAGTTTTTTGATCATGTTGACGAAAACATAAATGGCGGCTGTCGGCAATCCGTTCCGCGTAGACATGGGCCGCGAACGCTGCATGGCGTGATAGGCACGGAAGATGAACGACATGGTGTCGAGCAGAAAGATGGGCGGCTTGGCGGAGTCGGGCACGTTTCAGAGTTTAACAGTGGACAGGGAACAGTGGTCAGTGGTCAGCGAAAACCGATCATGCGATGAACATGCAGTCGCCGTAACTGAAGAAGCGGTACTTTTCCTGTACTGCATGTTGGTAAGCGTAAAGAATCTGTTCGCGGCCGGCAAAGGCGCTGACCAGCATCAAAAGGCTCGACTGGGGCAAGTGGAAGTTTGTCAGCAGCGCATTGACGAGACGGAAATTGAAGCCGGGAGAGATGAAGATGTTTGTTTCGCCGGAGTGGCGTTGGAGTTGGCCGGGGGGATAGATGGCGGCTGCGGATTCGAGGGTGCGGACGGTGGTTGTGCCTACGGCTACGATGCGCCGCTTCTCACGGACTGCTCGGTTGAGGGCGTCGGCGGTTGTTGAGCTGAGCGAGTATCTCTCTTTATGAAGACGGACATCGGAGAGTTTCTCGACATGCAATGGGGCGAAGGTGCCGAGGCCCACGTGAAGGGTTACTTGTGCGATTTCGATTCCTTGCGCCTTCAAATCTTCAAGAAGCTGCGCCGTGAAGTGGAGGCCTGCCGTGGGGGCGGCTACGGAACCGCGTTCCTCTGCAAAGACAGTCTGGTAGCGGGCTCGATCTCCGACTTCGTCGTCGCGACGGATATAGGGCGGCAGGGGAATGTGGCCGATGCGGTCCAAGATAGAGAAAAAACCGTCTTCGGCGGGAATTTCGTCGAAGTTTTCGACTGGGGCGAACTCGAGTGTGCGTTCGCCGAACTCGCCGCGCTCTACGACTTCGGCCTGGAGCAGGATTTCTCCTGCGGCATCGGGAAAGACGAGAACTTCACCTATGGCAACTTTGCGGCCGGGGCGGACCAGGGCGTGCCAGCGGTTGGGGGCGATGGGTTGGGGGTTGTGCTTTCCCACCCTAGCGCCCAAGTGCGGGCGCGAGGATGGGGCACCCACATCTTGTGCTGATGCGGGCTCGGTGAGCATAACTTCTATGCGACCTGTTGGTGTTTCCTTTTCGCGACGGAGGGTGCGGCGCGCATCAAGGCGGGCGGGGATTACGCGGCTGTCATTGAGGACGAGTAGATCGCCAGGGCGCATGTGGTGATCGAGGTTGGTGAAGGAGTCGTGATGCAAGGTTCCCGTTGTCCGATCCATGACTAACATGCGGCTTTGGCCGCGGACGGCGGCCGGCTGCTGGGCGATAAGCTCCGGTGGCAGATCGAAGTCGAAGTCGGTGACGCGCAGATCGGTCGCGCCGCGCTCTTCGCCAGCGCCGGTCATGACTGCGCCTTTCCGAAGTGTGCGTAGGCGCGGAGGCGGGCGCGTTCGATGGCTGCGTTGAGTTCTTGGCGTTTGGGTTCGAACTCGTCGGCGGGTAGGTCGGCGGGGACGAGCGTTTGTCGCGCCCAACTGATGACGATGCGGGTAAAGGGTTTGGGGATGAGGAAGCGGTCCCAGGAATTGATGACCCAGCAGTGCTCAGGCTCAAGATGGAATGCGCCGATGGGTGCGCCGGTCAGTTGCGCGAGTTTGATGGGGCCCATTTTAGTCTGGTGGATGGGGCCGCGCGGGCCGTCGGCGGTGAAGATAGCGGGGCGGCCGGAGTCGATGACGTCTTTCAGGCCAAGTAATCCTTCGCGCGCACTCCGCGAACTGGATCCACGGACAGCGCGGAAACCGAATAGACCGAGAACGCGGGTGATGAGCTCGCCGTCAAAACTCCGGCTGATGAGGATGGTGGCGTGGGTGCGAAGAAAGTAGATGGCACAAGGCAGGACGCACTGGTGCCAAAAGCAGTAGATCTCCGCGGCAGCGCCCATGCCATAAGGGAGCGGCGTGGCGCCCTCTTCGGCGATCAGTTCGAAGCGCCAGGTGAAGCCGATGATCCAGAGCAGCGCCCATATTAGGCGTGGGACGATGGCAAGGATGATGCGCTGGCTGAGAGAGAATTGCTTCTCTCGGGAATTTCCTTCGGGGCTCACTTGTAGATTCTATCTCGGTGGTTGGATCGCGCCTGTGTGATTTGTTGGGAAGCCGAGCACTGCGCGCGGCCTGGAATTAAGTTACTTTCTTTCTTAGCGCACAGCCATTTAGCATCCTGATTGTGCCTGGCCTAGATGATCCTGTTCAGTTTGTGCGCGGTGTGGGTCCGAAGGTTGCGGAGATGCTTGCGCCTAAGGGGATCACTACGGCCGAAGACCTGCTCTATCACCTTCCCTTTCGGTACGAAGACCGGCAGAATCCGCGCAGTTTGGATGAGTTGCAGGCAGGCGAGACGGCAAGCGTGATTGCAGAGGTCCGTGGATCGGCGCTGCTCCGTACGCGGCGCGCGCCTTTGTTTGAGCTGACGCTGGGCCAGGGGCGGTTTGCCATCAGCTGCATCTGGTTTAACGCGCCGTACCTCGAAGGCAAGTTTCAACTGGGGCAGACCGTGGCCGTTTATGGCCGTGTTGAATGGACCAAGTCCGGACGGCACTTGCAGATGATTCAGCCGCAGTTTGAAGTGTTGCCCGACGAATCCGCCGATGCGGAGACGCGGCTGCTTGAGGTGGGGCGGATCACGCCGGTCTATGAATCGCTGGGCGGGAGCAGGCTGGCTTCGCGATGGCAGCGGAAAGTCATCTTCAATTTGCTTGAGTCCCTGCGCGGAGCGGTACCGGAGTGCCTGCCGCGCGAGATGGTTGAGCGGCTGGCTTTTCCCGACCGCGAAACGGCGCTGCGGGAGGTGCATTTTCCGCCGGAGGGGACGAAGTTTACCGAGTTGCAGGCCGCGGCAACGCCGGCGCATCGGCGGTTGATCTTTGAGGAGTTGTTCTATTTGGAGTTGGGCCTGGAACTGAAGCGCCGGCGGATGAAGGAGCGGGCGGGGATTGCGTTTAGGACGACAGACAAAGTACGCGAGGCGATTCGCGAAGTGCTTCCCTTTCATCCTACCGCGGCGCAGAAGCGGGCGCTGGGTGAGATTGTCACAGACATGCGCGCGCCCGGCCCGATGCGGCGGCTGCTGCAAGGCGATGTAGGTTCTGGGAAGACGATCGTCGCGCTTCAGGCGATGCTGGTGGCCATGGAGAACGGCTACCAGGCGGCGTTGATGGCGCCGACGGAGATCTTGGCAACGCAACATTTTCTAGCGGCGCGGAAGCTGCTCGAAAAATCAAGCCGCAAGCCCCGGATTGTTTTGCTAACCGGCTCTCTCGACGAGGACCAGAAGCGGCGGACGCGCGGGCTGATCAATCGCGGCGAGGCACAACTGGTGATCGGAACCCACGCGCTGATTGAAGAGAAGGTGGAGTTTGACCGCCTGGGCCTCGTGGTGGTGGATGAGCAGCACCGGTTCGGTGTGCTGCAGCGCTTCAAGCTGATGAAGAAGCCGGGGCAGGGCGAGCCGGACGTGCTGGTGATGACGGCGACGCCGATTCCGCGCACACTGGCGCTTTCGCTATATGGAGATCTCGATCTCAGCGTTCTTGACGAGCTGCCGCCGGGGCGGACGCCGATTGTGACGCGGTGTGTAGAAGATGAAAGTTCCGATAAGGTTTGGGAGTTTGTACGCAAGCAGGTGGCGGAGAAGCGGCAGGCTTATATTGTTTATCCGGTGATTGAAGGAACGAAAGCGGACCAACCGGAGTTGGATTTTTCTCGGGATGAGATGGAAGTAGATTCCCATGTCTCAGAAGCGAGACATGGGGCACCCGATAAATCCCCGGTCTCAAGATCTAGACCAGGGACACCCGCACCTAAGAAAAGTCGAAAAGGTAAAGGAAAGGAGCTTTTTCCGGCGGCAGCGCAGGAAGCAAATCCTGCTGCCAAGCTGGGGTTGAAATCTGCCGTGGATATGTTTGAGAAGCTGCGCACGGGGCCGCTAGCAGGGCTGCGACTGGGATTGTTGCATGGGAGGCTGAGCGCGGACGACAAGGAGGTGACCATGCGGCGGTTCCAGCGCGGTGAAATTGACGTATTGGTCGCAACCACGGTGATTGAGGTCGGCGTGGACGTTCCCAATGCAACCGTAATGGTGGTGGAACATGCGGAGCGGTTTGGGCTGGCGCAACTGCATCAGCTGCGCGGACGCGTGGGGCGTGGCGTGGCGAAAAGTTACTGCATTCTAATTACCGGCGCGCGGGTTTCTCCGCTTGGCGAAGAGCGTTTGAATGCCATGGTGCGCACGCAGGATGGGTTTGAGTTGGCGGAACTCGATTTGCAACAGCGCGGTCCGGGCGAGTTTTTTGGGACGCGGCAGGCCGGGCTGCCGGAGTTTCGAGTTGCGAGCCTGCTCAGGGACAGGCAATTGCTGGAGTTGGCCAAGCCGGAAGCCGCTCGATTCGTCATCGATCCCGGGCCGCAGGTCATCGAGGCTGAGAGAGCGCGAGTGCGGGCGCACTTGAAAGATGCCTGGCAGCGACGTTACGGCCTGGTTGAGGCCGGGTAGTGCTCACCCGCGCCCGTCTTATCTATGCCCAACCGGAGACAGGCTGTGCCGCAGATACTTCCACCGGGTAGGTTTGGACTTCAAGGTCGATGGTGGCGATCTCCGCACCGCATGCCGTGGTATTCGAGCGCGTGCACTGACATAGCTCCGTGAAGCGAAGGTGACCGCTTGGGCTTAACTCAAGGCCGGAGGCGATGAAGACTGTGTAGATGTCTACGCAGGTATGGCGCTCAAACTCGATCAGCATGTTGATTAGCCCATTCTCGTTTGCCCCGCGGCTCAAAACCCAGCCTCCATATCCGAGGATTGCGCCGGTAAGCGAACGCACCAGACGCAATGGCTCTTCCACCGAGACGGCCTTCATTTGCATCACCCAGGGGGTGCTGCTCGAATTTTCTTGTACTGACAATTGCATGATCCGTCTCCCAATACGCTTATCGGACTAATGACAAGCAGATTCACTGATGTGCAGGAGTCGAACGGATATGCCCTGCATTGGAACAAAGTCCAGGGAGGAGAATCGGTTGTCAGCCATCTGAGGTAATGAGCGAATTGGAATGTTGTAGCCTGAGAGAAGAATGATCATTGGCTCAGGCATAGATCTGGTTGACATTAGGCGCATCCAACACGCCATGGATCGCTATGGGAGCCGATTTCTGGATCGCGTCTACACCTCGGCAGAGCAGGCCTACTGCCTGCGCAAGCGCAAGGCAGCAGAGAGTTTTGCCGCTCGCTTTGCCGCCAAGGAGGCCGCCGCCAAGGCCCTGGGCACTGGCATCAGCTATGGAGTGAACTGGCTGGAGATTGAGGTAACTAGGGCAGCAAGCGGAAAGCCCGGCATTCTTTTTCATGGACGGGCGGCGGCGATTGCTGCATCGTTGCAAGCAGCTAGCGCATCCCTATCGATAACCCATACTGCAACGGTTGCCATGGCAAGTGTAGTTTTGGAAGACGGGAGCTGAACTCGCTCATTCTGCTATCCTTTGGACGGTTCTGCTTTTCCTGCAGCCTGAGTGATCTTAAACAGGCGTAACCCAGTTCCAACCCTCAAGAGGAGTGACGTGCCAAGCCGGAAAGAGATTCAGTGGTCGCAGCTCAGGGTGGGAGCGCTGGTTCTAGTGGCGCTAGCGGTCCTGATCGGGCTGATCTTCCTCATGTCCGGATCGACGGGCGGCCTGTTCGCCAAGAAGTATGTCCTACGCTCCTATTTTGAGAACGCGGCCGGGTTGAAGAATGGCGCGGAAGTAACCCTGCAAGGCGTAACGATTGGAAATGTCAAAAGCATTCGCATTGTGCAGACTCGGAACCCCACGCCGGTGGAAGTAAGGATGGAGGTAGGCGAAGAGGCAATCAAGGTTCTGCACACCGATTCCGAGGCAATCATTGCGCAGGCCGGCGTGCTGGGCGATAGCTACGTGGATATCAATTCGACCCACGCCAGCGGTCCCTCGCCCGCGAACAATGCGGAACTGCCGGTCGGCGGAGCGCCCAGCATCCAGGATGTGATTCGATCGAGCAATGATTCGATCCAGCAGATCCAGGCGCTGATAAAGAAAGTGGATACGCTGGTGGCGACGGTGAACTCCGGCAAGCGAACCGTCGGCGAACTGATTAACGATCCGGCGCTGGCTAAAAAGGTGGTTTCGATTGCCACGAATCTGCAGATGGTGACCGACGAGTTGGCTAGCGGCAAGGGGTCGCTGGGCAAGTTTGTGAACGACGATGCGCTTTATAGCCGAGCACTCTCGGCAGTGGACAAGTTGGACAAAATTACAACGGACCTGGATGCCGGAAAAGGCACCGCGGGCAAACTGCTCAAGGATGACGCGCTGTATAACAACCTGAACGCAGCGGTGAAGAGCACGGATCAACTGGTGAGCGGCATCAATGCCGGCAAGGGCGGGCTGGGAAAGATTGCTACAGACCAGGGCTTTGCGCAGAAGCTGGATGAGACCGTGACCCACCTGGATGCGATTTTGAAAGGCGTGGATACCGGCGAGGGCACGGTGGGGCAGCTGTTCAGAAATAAGACACTCTACGAGCACACCGACCAGACGATGGAGCAGGCGACACAGTTGCTTCAGGCATTCCGCGCCGATCCTAAGAAGTATCTGACGATTCAGATGAAGGTTTTTTGATCGGCTTGGGTTGCTACACCTTGGCAGGCTGCTCTCGCAGCAAACGCCAGAACTCGACAAAGGCCCGCAGCCTGACCACCTGAAAATAGTCGTTGGCTACCAGATAAAAAACCACGGACGCAGCGCCAATGAAGTGCAGGGCATCGGAGCCGAGCTGGTCGCTGAACGGCAGCGGCGCGGCAGAGATAACCATGGACGCAACCATGAGCGCCAGCTTGGCGATGCCAAGAACGAGATTGATCTCTGCCAGCTTGCCTGAAAATACTCTTCCCAAACTCAGACTTCGTCCAAGAGCGGAAAGTGCGGAGCACCGCTCAAGCAGCATGAGCAGCGGCGCAATGGAAAAGATCCAGCTCAGAAGCGCCCATGCTGTGAAAAACCCCAAAGTAAGAAAGATAGCCCATACGGCGTAGCCGATAAGATCCGGCTCGCCAGTGGTGTTAATGTGCGTGTCGGCGGTCCATTGGATTGCACGGTACCATACCCAGAGAGTGAGCACGAGAAGAGCCGTCCATGCTGCCTGCAGGGCGATCATGGAGAACGGACGAAACGCCACGCGGGCGGAGGGATCGGAGTTGGGCGCAAGAAGGCGGAGGATCAGATTTCGGCCCAGCGCGGAAGCGATGATCCATGCCGCAGCGAAGACGGGCAGAAGCCAGTGGAACAGAGCGGCGACTGGAGTCTTATAGTAGTTCCAGATGCCGGCGAACTGGACTGCGGCAAGCCAAGGGTTCATGGCATCGAGCGTATTGAAGCCCGAGGCGCTGAGTGGATAGGCTACGAGAATCTTGTTTGCCTGATGGATGAAGGCAAAAAGAAACGGAATTCCGACCAGCCATCGCCACCCAACTTCGATGGCGATAAGAGTTGGACGTCTCAGAACCTCGCCCATGTGCGAGACCAGCAACTGCGTTCCACGGACTGGCGCTTTGAGAGAAGGAACGCGGGCAGAATTCACTTTACCACCAGATTCACTGCCCTTCCGGGGACGACGATGACTTTTGCTACGGCCTTGCCTGCAGTCCGGCTCTGAACCTTTTCGTCGGCAAGCGCGGCGGCTTCGATGATCTTGGCATCGGAGCCCGCAGGGACGCGAACAAGCGAGACCAGCTTGCCGTTAATCTGCACGGGAATCTCAATCTCGTCTTCTTTGGCGAGATCGGGATCGCTCTTCGGCCATGGCGCTCTGAGAATTGCGCCTTTACCGCCCAGTTCTTCCCACAACTCCGCGGAGAGATAGGGCGCAAAGGGCGCGAGCAGCAGCACGAGCGTGCTGAGGAGTTCGCGAACTTGATGCGCCGGCACCGCGCCCGAAGAGAGTTCGGAATCGGCGGCTTGAAGATCGTTGACCAACTCCATGATGGCGGCTACGCAGGTGTTGAAGTGCCAGCGGCCTTCAAAGTCGAGCGTGATTTTTGCGATGGTCTGGTGGAGCTTGCGGAGGAGGGCTTGCGTGGGAATAGGCCTTCCCTCGGGGGCTAAGGCCCCTCCTGCTGTTTGGGCGGTTGTGGCACGACTAAAGTCGCGCCCTTTCAAGACTTCGCCCTGGCCCGAAACGGCATCATTTGATGATTCGCAGCTGCGCGCGGTCGGTGCATGTTTAGTGACCAGACGCCAGACGCGTCCGAGGAAGCGGCTTACTCCGGCCACGCCGTCTTCCTGCCATTCGAGGTCGCGGTCGGGTGGGGCGGCAAACAGAGCGTACATGCGTGTGGCATCTGCGCCGTAGCGGACTATCATGTCGTCGGGTGAGACGACGTTGCCTTTCGACTTGGACATCTTGGCGCCGTCTTTAATGACCATGCCTTGCGTGAAGAGGCGCGTGGCAGGTTCGTCGTTGACGATGAGGCCGAGGTCGCGCATGACTTTGGTCCAGAAGCGCGAGTAGATGAGATGCAGGATAGCGTGTTCAACGCCGCCGATGTACTGGTCGATGGGGAACCAATACTGCGTTTTCGCTGGATCGAAGGGAGCGGTGGAATTCTTTGCGTCGGTGTAGCGGTAGAAGTACCAGCTTGAGTCGACGAAGGTGTCCATGGTGTCTGTCTCGCGGCGCGCCGGGCCGCCGCACTTCGGGCAAGTGGTGTTGACGAACTCCGGAACGCGCGAGAGCGGCGAGCCGCCCTGCTGCGTAATCGCGATCTGCGCGGGAAGCAGGACGGGGAGTTGATCGTCCGGCACGGGGACGAGGCCGTCGCGCTCGCAGTTAGACACACAATAGAGAATGGGAATCGGCGTGCCCCAGTAACGCTGGCGGCTGACGCCCCAGTCTTTCAGTCGATAAGTGACAGTTCCCACTCCGAATGCGCCGGCGGTGGCGGCATGTTGGAGTTTCTTCTGTGCTTCGATGCAGCTCAGGCCGGTATATGCGTCGGAGTTGATGAGAGTGCCTTCTTCGGAACAGAATGGCAGCTTCGCTCCGTCTTCTTCTTTTGTAGGCTTGATCACCTGAATGACCGGCAGATTGTACTTGGCGGCGAATTCGAAGTCTCGCTCGTCATGGGCCGGAACACTCATGATGGCGCCGGTGCCGTAGTCGGCAAGAATATAGTTGGCAACCCAGATGGGCACCTTTTCGCCGTTGTATGGGTTGATGGCAAAGTGGCCGGTAGGAATGCCGTGCTTCTCAATTGCGCCGATGTCGCCGGCTTCACGAGCCTTCTTCTGCTGTTCGAGCAGCTCCGCTACCTTTGACTCCAAAATCGAGTCTGTGGCCGAGAAAGCGGCGACGAGCGCGTGCTGCGGGGCAAGCTGGACGCTGGTTGCGCCGAAGATGGTGTCTACGCGCGTGGTGAATACGCGGATGCGCTCTCCCGCGGGAATTGAAGCCCCATGTCCATCACCCCATGAACCCTTTACACCATCCTTTGCAAGAAAGAAGTCAACCATCGTGCCTTCGCTGCGACCGATCCAGTTGCGCTGCATGGTGCGCACTTTTTCCGGCCAGCCTTCCAGCTTATCGAGCCCTTCGAGCAACTCCTCCGCATAGGCGGTAATGCGGAAGAACCACTGTTCCAGATCGCGCTGTTCAACGAGCGTGTCTTCATGACGCCAGCAGCAGCCATCGATCACCTGTTCATTGGCGAGAACGGTGGCGCACTCCGGGCACCAGTTCACCTTGCTCTGTTTGCGGTAGACGAGGCCTTTCTCATACATTCGCAGAAAGAACCACTGGTTCCAGCGGTAGTAGTCGGGCAGGCAGGTGGTGACTTCCGTCGCCCAGTCGTAGCCCAGGCCCAGCCGCAGCATCTGCTGCTTCATGGCGGCGATGTTTGATAGCGTCCACTCGCGCGGCGGGGTGTTGTTTTTGAGGGCGGCGTTCTCGGCGGGCAAGCCGAATGCGTCCCAGCCCATGGGGTGCAGCACGTTATAGCCGCGCATCCACATGTGGCGCGCCAGCGCATCGCCGATGGAGTAGTTGCGGACGTGGCCCATGTGAAGCTGGCCGCTGGGATAAGGCAGCATCTCAAGCACGTAGTACTTTGGCTTGCCGCAGGAAGCTGGCTCAGCCGCGTAGAGAGTGGGATCCGCAGCCCAGCGTTGCTGCCATTTGGGCTCGGTTGTCGAGGGATCGTAACGCTTTTCTTTTTCTTCCGGCATCACGTATTAGTTTAAATGGCGCGGTGGATTGGCTCCGGGAATGTGAGGCTTCAGCCATGTGGGCAACTCACCAACGATCTCCATCACTCCATTCAATTTTCTGACGACAAGCCTGTACTTTTGTATGAGATCGCTGTTGTCATAGACCAAAACGTTTCTAAGTCGATCGAGCGCACGGGAGAGATTCTTAAGCGTGCGCTGGTAACGATCCGCGATCTTACTGATGGGAACATCGTGGCCACCCTGGGCCACGCGCATGGCAACGCGGGTGGCCGATTGATCGGGGCCAGCAATGCCAATGTAGATGAGGAGGACCGTGTAACCCGTCTCCTCCAGTTCACACAGTGCCTGAAGCTTCTCTCCAACCGGATCGGAGAATACAGTCTCAAAAATGAAGCTCTCACGCTGATCAACAAACTTTTGGCGATAGTCTTCAGCGAGATCGGCCGCAGCGTACGCGTCCACGCCTGTTACGGCTGCAATCACATCTGCGTTTACGAATAACAAACCCGTACGCGATAAGACCGTTTCATAGAAAGTGCTTTTGCCAGCGCCATTCGATCCCGCAAGAGCGACTACGATCGGACGTTTTGCAAGAATTTCATCTAGATTGTGCAAGGCATGCCGCCCAATACGAATACAGCCAGGCAAAAGTCAGTACGTGAATCGCCACGATTCAGGGAGAGTCAACCGAGGAGAACTAGTGTTAATTGTCCTCGACATCTACTTCAATAAACTGCTTGTTGACGAATCGGCCCACAATACGCTGTCCAGTTTCTTCAATGCGAATCAGCAGATCTGACCGCTGAGGATGCTGCTCAAAGTGCGGAAACGGCAAACTATCCAGGTAAGCCTTGAGGCGCAGGCGGCCAGCCGGCTTCTCAACCTCGTTGATTGCTTTGGAAAGCGATTCGATTCCATCCTGAGCGCGGAGCCTTTGGATTCTCCGACCGTCCAGCAACTGCTCCGTGGTCTGGCCGAGCTTGGCCCAGAACTCTACTTGCCCGGCAATGGAACGCTGCTGAGCTTCGCCATGAATTCGAGCATCAAGTACGAGGGCGTCGGAAAGTTTGACGGGTTGGCTCATGAAAATACGGTAGCATAACGCTACCCGCATTTCAAGCAGGTGATTTGCCCAGCTCAACTAGGCTTCTGAGTACGCGCACATTGCTCTCCTCGTCGCCGGGTTCATCTGCCGGGGTTTCGGCGATGAAGGCGCAGTGGCTCCAGTGGGGGTCGTTGAGGATGCGGCGGAAGGGCTCTGTGCCAATGGTTCCCTGCCCGATGTGCTCGTGACGGTCGAGCTTTGAGCCGCGCTCCGCTTTGGCGTCGTTGCAGTGCCAGACTCGGACGGCCTCATATGTCACCGTGGCCGCGATCTGCTTCATGGTGTCGGCATAGCCTTTTTCGCTCACGAGGTCGTAGCCGGCGACGTGCGAGTGGCAGGTGTCTAAACAAACTCCCATGGGCGCGTGGGCCTTGAGGCGCTCAACGAGTTCGGCGACCTGCTCGAAGTTGCCGCCGAGGGAGAACTCTGCTCCAGCGGTGTTCTCGATGAGGATGTGAAAGCCGGTGCCCTGCCCCTTATGGCTTTCCTGCCATGGCAGGCCGTCGATGGCGCGGGCGATGGACTCGGCGGCAAGTTTGAGGCCTTCGTCGCGGGTGAGGCCTTTCCAGGAGCCGGGATGGAGGACGAGAAACTCCGCTCCCCAGGTGAGGGCGCGCTCGATTTCGCCGCGAAATGCGGTAACGCTTTTTTCGCGGACCTCTTCAGTCTGACTGCAGACGTTAACCAGATAGCTGGTGTGAATGACGGCGGGCTTGACGTCGAGTTTGGCGCGTAGCTCTCGCATGCGCTCGGCCTGTTTGGGGTCAACCTTGGGAGCGCGCCACATGCGAGGGCTTGAAGAAAAGAACTGGAATGTGTTTGCGCCGATCTCGCGGGCGCGTTCCACGGCGTTTGAGGCTCCGCCAGCCGTGCCGAGATGGACGCCGATTCGCTTGGTCATACGAAGAGTTTACAAGGGCTAAAAACGGAAGCGGATGGGATTTGGGTTGGCTGCGGGATCGGCAAGGACGAGGGTGCGGAGAACTCTCAGGACAAATGCAGCAAGTCAGCTCGCGCTTGGGCGGGAGGAGCTAGTCAGCGGATTGTCTTGCGGCAGGAGCGAGTCAGCAGACTGCTTCATGCATTTGGCACCGGGCTCTTGGGCGATGTGAGGGTAAGCGTAACGGTGCCAATTGTTACCCGGCGGTGCGGAGTACCTCGGGGCAGAACGAGCGTATCGCCTTTGTTCAGCGCTACCTGCGCTGCGCCTTCACATTCTGGAGCGCGCCACTCGCCGGCGCTGAGCTTGTGAGCACCCTTCGGTGTGCCGCCGACTTCGATCTTCGTCACGCCGTCGAGGATGTGGATAATGTGATCCTTATACTCGTGCCACTCGTGCTCGGTGCCATGAGTATCCGTCTCCGTGGTCAGGGCAATCTCGAAGTTGGCATCGGTGTAAAGGATTTTGTTTGCGTTCTTGCCCTCGGCCTTTATGTCGGCGTCGAGTTCGTCGGATTTCACCAGGGTGAATGGAACCTTGGCCAGCCCCATCTCCTGCTGCGCGGAGGCTGGCGAGGAAAACATGGCAGATTCCGTGAGGGCAAAACCGGCTGCTGCGGCAGCGGGCGCGGTAAGCAGGAATTGACGGCGATTGGGATTTTGCAAATCGTTTGCGGACATGAACCCTCCGCGAAGATTAGAACATTCCGCGGCGTGGGTTGTCAGCAAAGCAGCTGACGGTCATGCAGCCGGAGGAAGGATGCCGAAGGGCTCCTCGGGTATTCCGATCCAGGCGGCGACATAAGCTACACCAAACAGGCCGCTGGTAAAGATCAGCGCCAGGACTGCGACGATGCGGACCACTGCAACATCCCACCCATAGCTGCGGGATAACGCAATACACACACCAGCGATCTTGCGGCCTATGCGGGGCCGAACAAGAGGCCAGAACGAGAGGAACGGCTGCGGAGCCAGAACAGCTCCACAGTTGGAGCAAAAGCGCGCGCCAACAGGCAATGCCGTTCCGCACTGGTGACAATAGTTAGCCATGGATACCCTCCTTGGGAATATCTCTCATTTGAAGATACGTTGCGCTGGCGATGGCGGTTCCATAGTTCGGTTCCAAAGCCCGATATCAGCCTGGAGCTTATTTCAAAAAAATCCGCTTTGTGTCAGGGCACGACTTCAGTCGTGCCGAAAGGGCGCAAAATGGAGCGGGTTTTAACCCCTGCGGGACGCATGTCAAACCCGCCCGGCCATTGTTGCAACTGGCTCTAGTTGCCGCGATAGGCGGTGTGTAGGTACTTTCTGGCCGTGTCAGCACGGGAGGTGGCGGTGCCTGCGTTGATGGCGGCTTGATAATCGGCCAGGGCAGGCTGGCGTTCGCCGTTCAGGTCGTGGCACTCACCGGCTGCCAACAGCGAGCGAATCTTGAGTTCGGGACCGACGTCTATTGTCGCAGCTGCCTGCTCATAGGCCTGGGCGGCTTCGGAGTAGCGGCGTTGGCCGCGAAGTGCCTCTGCGTAGCCGAAATCGGCCAGCTCAAGTTTAGCGAAGTCGAAGTAGCCGGGTTTGGTGTTGTTGGCAAGCAGTTCGCGGTAAGCATCGACGGCAACCATCCCCTCGCCGGCGTCGCGGCGCAGATTGGCTTCTTCCAGGGCAAAGAGAAAGTTGTGGAGGTACTGTTTTTTGAGGCCGCGAACGATTTCAATCGCTTCTTTGTATCGCGCCTCGCGGCGCAGGAAGAGCGCGATCGCAGTACGCGCGTCGAGGCTGGTGATGGTGCCGCGATTGCCCGCATCCTCGAGCAGTTGAAGGCCTTTGGTTTTGGAGCCGTTGATCCCGGCAAAACCGATAAGAATCTTGAACGGCAGCGGCAACGCGCCGACGACGTACTCATAGACTCCCGACACGAGCTTGGCGTCCACGTAATCAGGATCGATTTCGAGGGCTCGGTTGGAATCGTCTTTGGCTTTTGTGGCAAGGCGGAATCCGGTGCCGAAGGCGCGCTCGACCATGGCCACATAAGTACAGCGCAGGCTGCGTACCCAGGCGCGGGCAAAGAGAGCATCCACGTCATTCGGATTCCGGCTGAGGCGCAAGTCTGCCTCGCGTACGGACTCGTCGGCAAGGGCAAAGATCTGATCGCGTTTGGCGGTGTCCTCTTCCGTGGCGTGGTGGCCGGTAAGGAAGCCGTCATTGGCATAGAAGGTTGTATCGAGCAGATCCTGGCGGTATAGCTCCTGAAAGATCAGCGCGTCGACGAGGTAGGCTGTGGCCTGAGGGTCGCCGGGGTGCGAGGCGTGGAAGCTCTCGAAGCCAGAGACAGCGGCGGGAAAGTCGAGGTTGTAGAAGCGAGCAAATGCCTCCCGCACCTGGGGGTCGTTGTTCATGGGGTTGGTGTGGACCGGGTCGCCGTGCGCTGTGGCACGGAATAGAAGGCAGATGGCAGCGGTGGCAAGGAGGCGACTCACTTCCCTTCCCACTTTGGTCAAATAATTCGATTTCAAGCCGAGACTACCTCGTTATGAACAGGATACTGCCTTAGGATTGAAATGCGGAGAAGGCGGCAGAAACCATTGATGGTATAGGATTTAAGCATATGATTCCGGAGCGATTGAAGCCCAACTTTGAAATCGGCGCCTCGGTGCCCAGAGCTGGAGCGCGGGAGCGGCTTGCCCGTGAACGCCTTATCATCGCGCTCGATGTGCCCAGCGCGCAGGCGGCTACGGACCTCGTGGACCGGCTGGGGGGAACCTGCCAGTGGTTCAAGGTGGGGATGGAGCTGTTTACAGCCTGTGGGCCGTCTGTTGTTAAGCTACTTACCGATAAAGGTTTATCTGTATTTCTGGACCTCAAGTTTCATGATATTCCGAATACGGTTGCGGGGGCGGTTCGCTCGGCTGCGGGGCTTGGAGTGCGGATGATGACGCTCCACGCTGGAGGCGGCCCGGCGATGCTGTCAGCGGCTCGGCAGGCCATGGAGGGTCTGTCTAATCCGCCGCAACTACTTGCCGTTACAGTACTTACCAGCATGAATGCGGCGCAGTTGCAGGCCCTTGGGATTAGGCGCACTGCGGCGAAACAGGTCGAGCTGCTGGCCAGGGTTGGGCTCAAGGCTGGCATCCATGGGTTTGTCTGTTCGCCGGAGGAAGTTGCTGATCTTAGAATACTTACAGGGAAAGAAGGGGTGCTGGTGACGCCGGGCATCCGGCCGGCGGGGGCGGATAGCGGCGACCAGAAGCGGATAGCGACGCCAGCTACGGCGCTGACAAAAGGCGCGAGCTACCTGGTGGTCGGGCGGCCCATTACACAGGCAGCTGAGCCGGCGGCGGCGGCAGCGGCGATTCTGGCGGAGATGGCTGAAGCGCTATAAGAACAGGGGTCAGGGGGCAGGTTGTTCGGGTAAACCGGGTTAGAATAGGGCGCCTTCGGGCGCCCTATTCTGCGAATGAGTTAGTATTTATGAGCCTGGGAGCGGGCTTCAAACCAGGCGAGGAGATAGAAACATGGGCAACACCATAAAGCTAGCAATCGCTGCAGTGCTTTTTGCCTGCGCGTTTGCTGCTCAAGCGCAACAGAGGCCGCAGCCTGCGGGGCCGGTCGCAAGCGATATGTATACAGCTACATTGATCCGTATTGACCAAGGCGATGAGGGGCTACTCTATGAGCCGGTGCATCCGGGGCCGAATGCGCGGATTGGACTGGTGACTTCACATCCGGATGGAAATGTATTCACGGCGGTGCAGGCCGTGGAGATGGCCCGGCGCGGTTATCGCGTACTGGCGGTAAACCATCATGGCAGCTCGGACGATGTGACTGTGTTTGGACAGCCGCTGTCAAAGGCGATTGAGTACTTGCGCGCGCGGCCCGGTATAGAAAAGGTGCTGATAATGGGCCATAGCGGAGGCGGGCATTTGATTGCCTGGTACGGCAATGTGGCCGAGCATGGGCCGGCGGCTTGCGACGGGCCGGAGAAGCTTTATCCCTGCGATGGTAAGGGGTTGACTGGATTGTCGAAGCCGGATGGGGTGATTCTGCTGGACTCGACGCTGGGGGCGTTTCACGAGGCAAGCGCGGTTGATCCGGCTGTCGATGGAGACCAGAGGATCGCATCGCTCGATATGTTTGCTGCGGCGAACGGGTACGATGCGGCGGCCAAAGATGCAAAGTATTCAGCGGAGTTTGCCAAGCGGTTTTATGCGGCGCAGTCGGCGCGCAATAACGCGATCGTGAGCAACGCTGTAGCGCGGCTGAATGCATTGAAGGCAGGCAAAGGGGAGTTCACAGATGACGAACCGCTGCTCATCAAGGGGATGGGCGAGGATGCTGCAGGAGCACGGCTTTATCAGCCTGATCCCTCGTACGCTTCACACACCAAGAAGCCGCATACGCTGCTGAAGGCGGATGGGACGGTGGCGGACGAGATTGTGCATTCGGTGCGTGGAGCGACGGGCCAGCAGTATCCTGCCCAGCTAAATACGCTGCGGGTGATGAATACGAATACGACGGTGAAGGATTTTCTGGCGCACTCGGCGATTCGCTTGAAGCCGGATTTTGCGATTACCGCGGACAACATTGTGGGCGTGGAATGGGCTTCGGCGGTGAACTCGACGCCGGCAAACGCAGAAGGAATCAGCGTGCCGATGGTGATTGTGTCCAATACATGCCACTACCTGATGATGCAGGACGAGATTGTGTACGACAACTTGGGCGCGAAGGACAAGACGCTGGCGTACGTAGAAGGGTCAACGCATATGTTTACGCCGTGCAAGACGGAGTATGGGGATACGGCCGGGCGGGCGTTTGACTTCGTGGACAAGTGGGTGAACAAGAGCGGGCGGTTTTGAGGGTTGAGTTCACCCGCTAGACCGATGTTCCATTTCAGCGAGGTCTGAAGCCCGCACTCTGTACTCTGAGATGCTGTCTTTATTTCCGGGATTATCGTTGCATAAATAGAGTTGTGAAAGGGCACGACTTCAGTCGTGCCACAATAGGCTTATAAACAGATGGGTTTTAACCCCTGAGGGAAGTTTCTTTCTTGCCGGAAGCCATTGATGCAACCATCTCGAGTTTCATCGCAGGCAGTTATGCGTTCGCGCGGGGCGGCTCGATTTTGCCTAGCAGGAACGCATATCCGGCGATGCCGATGACTAGGTATGCAGCGGACACGCCAAAGGCCCAGGCGTAGTTGTGAAAGGCCTGCACCAGATATCCGGTCAGGATGGGCGCGACGATGGCGGAGAGTTGGCTGAAGAAGTTGACGATGCCGGTGACTTTGCCCACGTCGTTGCGCGCGGAGATGAGCGATATCACAGACCAGGCAACGGGCGCGGCGGCTGCCAGTCCGCCGATGGAGACGCTGATCCAGATGAGGGCGTGGGGGGCATCGTGCGCCCGGGCCGCGCCGAGAATGCCGAGGCCAAAGCAAGTGCCACCGATGAGAACGACGCGCCGGACTAGACTTGAATCGCTGCCGCGACGCACCAGAGTATCAACCAGCCAGCCTCCGATGAGTAGATCGGTGACGGTGGCGAAGAGCCATGGCACGCTCGTATAGAGAAACGAGTGCAGTAGATCGATATGCAGGGCGAAGGAGAGATAACTGGGCAGCCAGGTGAGCAGCAGATAGAAGACGTAGTTGTAGGAGCCGAAGCCGAGCGCAAGGCCCAGAACCTTGCGGCGCGTTAGCAGTTGAAGCAGCGGTGTGGGCGGGGCCTTGTCTACTATCTGATATGCGGCTACCTGCAACTCCGTGCGGCCGGAGTGGGCAATGTAGTTTCGCTCCGTATCGCTCAGCCCGGGGTCTTCTTCCGGCTCCTTGTAGACGCGCCAAAAGTAGACGAGATAACCGGCGCTGAGGATGCCGGTAAGAGCAAAGCTCCAACGCCATCCGGCATGGATGAGAAAGATGCCGATGATGGGGACGCCGATGGCGGAGGCGAACTTTGCCGCCGCGTCAAAACAAGAAGTAGCGAAGCTGCGCTCCTGCGGAGGGAACCACTCGCCAACCGCCTTGACGTTGGCGGGAAATGTGGGCGATTCCCCTACGCCAAGTAGAAGCCGCGCGCCGAACAAGCCGCCTACACCGGGCGAAACCGCTGCGCCAAACGACGCTATGGACCACAGAGCCACGCCCACACGCCCCACACGGCGAACCCCGAACCTGTCCAGGATGACTCCGATGGGAATTTGGCAGAGCCCATAGCTCCAGTTGTACGCGCCGGACAGGTAGCCGAAGGCAACATCGGAGATGCCGAAGGCGGCGATGAGCGAGGCGTGGGAGACGGAGAGGTTGACGCGGTCAAAGTAATTGACCAGAACGCCCAGGCCGAGCAGCCATGCGATGCGCCAGCGATAACGGGGAATTGATTTGTTTTGCCCCATCCGGACGGATTCCCTCACACGCCAACGCGCAGAAGTCGATCTTACAAGACGCATCTCAAAGAATGGAAAGCCGGTAACGGCTCAGTTTTGATTTGCTTTGAAAAGGGCACGACTTCAGTCGTGCCGAAAAAATCTCAAAATCAACGTGGCCTTTAGGCCCTGAGGGATGCTCTTTCAAACTTACCCACGACCACAACGCCGCTTCCCTGCTCAGGGTTCCTCTGACCGCGTAAACTGGCATGGGAAGATATGCTGCAAGCATTTCGATCGACGCAGGTAGTCACGCCGAACGGCATTGAGGCGGCCACCGTTCTGGTGCGCGAAGGCCGCATTGCGGCGGTTGGCGCGTTCGACGATGTGCCGCCGGATGCGCAACTGAGGGACTTTCGCGATTTCGTGCTGCTGCCGGGATTGGTTGACTCGCACGTTCATATCAACGAGCCCGGCCGCATGGAGTGGGAGGGTTTTGCTACCGCGACGCGGGCCGCGGTCGCAGGCGGCGTAACTACGCTGATCGACATGCCGTTGAACTGCGCGCCGGAGACAATCGATACGAATGCTCTTGACGCAAAACGCAATGCCGCGCGCGGAAAAGCCTTTGTGGACTGGGCCACATGGGGCGGCGTGGTACGGGGCAATGCGAATGCGCTCAGGCCGCTGGCCGCAGCAGGCGTGCCGGGGTTCAAATGCTTTCTGATTCACTCCGGCATCGATGGGTTTGCATGGGTGGATGAGGCGGAACTCCGTTTGGCATTGGACAAGCTGCGCGGCACGGGACTTCCCTTGCTTGCCCATGCTGAGGTTGCAGGGCCAGTGGAAGCGGCCACAAATGCGCTGAATAAAGGCGGAGCGGACTGGCGGAAGTACTCGACATATCTTGCCTCGCGACCGGACACGGCAGAGACAGAAGCGATTTCGCTGCTGATCCGGTTGGCAGAGGAGTACGGCACGCCCGTGCATATTGTGCATCTGTCGAGCGCGCAGGCGTTGCCCATGCTGGCTGCTGCGCGCGAGCGCGGCGCGCCCGTAACCGTCGAGACCTGCGTGCAGTACCTGTGGTTTGCTTCGGAGGAGATCCCGGACGGCGCGACGGAATACAAGTGCGCGCCGCCGATACGGTCCTCTGAAAATCGCGAGGCACTTTGGACGGCGCTGGAAGACGGGCTCATCGATATGGTTGTGACCGACCACTCGCCCTGCCCGCCGGAGATGAAAGGCCGCGAGTTGGGGCGATGGGACAAGGCCTGGGGCGGCATTGCGGGGTTAGGGTTGGCGCTTCCCGTGTTTTGGGCGGCTGTCAATCGGCGCGGGATGCGGCTGGACCGGTTGGCCGAGTGGATGGCCGCGAAACCCGCGCGGTTGGCTGGTCTCGAAGGAAAGAAAGGCGTGCTCTCGCCGGGCGCAGATGCGGACATTGTTGTCTTTGATCCGTATGCGGTATGGAGCATCACCGAAAATGACCTCCACTTTCGCCATAAGCTCTCACCCTACCTTGGCGCAGAGGTTCGTGGGCGCGTGATTGAGACATGGCTTCGCGGGGAGCCGGTTTACCAGATGGGAAGATTTCAAGGCCATGCGCGTGGCGAAGAGCTGGTGCGCCAATGAGAGACCGCGCGCGACGCGCCATTGCGGAATGCCGCCGCATTGCGGAGCTTACCGAAGAACCGGGGCGGACGACGCGGAGATATTTAACCGGGCCTACATGTCAGGTACATGAGTTGTTGCGACAGCGCATGGAATCGCTTGGCATGGCAGTGCATGTGGACGCCGTGGGCAATCTGCGCGGGCTGTGGAAGCCTGCGAACTCCAGCGGCAAGCGCCTGCTTATCGGTTCACACATCGATACAGTGCCAGACGCTGGCGCATTTGACGGGGTTCTTGGCGTTACGCTGGCTCTTGAATGGGTAGGGATTTCGCAGGAGCTTGGCCTGACCCTTGACATGGAGATTGTCGCGTTTTCTGAAGAGGAGGGTGTTCGCTTCAACCTGCCTTATATCGGCAGCCGCGCGGTTGCCGGAAATTTTGATCCGGCATGGCTGGCGCTGAAGGACGAAGACGGCTTGACGCTGGAGTCTGCCATTCGCAGCTTCGGCCTTGATCCGGCAAAGATTGGCGAAGCTGCATTCGATGCCGGCACGATTGGCTACGTTGAACCGCACATTGAGCAAGGGCCGGTGCTGGAAGCCGAGAACCTGAGCGTTGCCGCTGTCACGGCCATCGTGGGCCAGACGCGCATGAGCGTGCGATTTACCGGGCATGCGAATCATGCGGGAACAACGCCAATGCGGCTGCGTCATGATGCTCTGGCCGGGGCCGCGGAGTGGATTGCAGCGGTCGAGTCTCTCGCTTTGCGCACGGACGGCCTGGTAGCAACAGTGGGCAAGATTGAGAACGAACCGAATGTGGGCAATGTGGTTTCCGCGAATTCACGCGTGAGCCTGGATGTACGCCACGAAGACGATCCCGTTCGCAAGTCTGCAGTTGCGGCGCTGCTGGAACAGGCGGAAGCGATTGCGCAGCGACGTGGCCTCATTGTCGAACAGAAACAGCTGTCAGAGCAGGCGGCAGCGCCGATGGACGCACGGCTTACGGATTTTATGGGGGAGGCAATTGGGGAGGCGGGCCTGCCGGTGAAGCGCATGACAAGCGGCGCAGGGCATGATGCCATTGTGATGGCCGCGCGCTTGCCAACGGCCATGCTGTTTGTGCGCAGCCCCGGAGGCATCAGCCACCACCCAGCGGAGAGTGTGCGGGAAGAGGATGTTGCGGCTTCTCTTGAAGTGGCGCGGCGGTTTCTTGAACAGCTGGGGCGGGAAGTCGGCTAAAATCGGAAAACATCCAGCAATATCGAAACGGTACCGTGACCGCTTGATTTTGTAATCCTACCCATGAACTTGGGTGCCCCAGGTCTCGCTTTTGAGACCTGGGAAAGCACGAATTCGATGCGGTCACTGTACTGGCAACACCGATTTGAGTTTTCACGGAACGAGGTCTGACGTGCAGCATCCCCAATTGCAGCATTCCCATTTACATCATCTCGGCGCAACCCGGAGCAGCTTGAAGTTTGATCATCTCCTGCAGACTCCCGACACCTTTGTGCGCACCCCGCTGCCTGGTGCCACGGGTGTTGAGTTCGTCGTTCATGCCGCTTCGCAGTTGGGCGCGCGCTTTTCACAAATGACTGCTGAGTTTGCCGCGGGTGGCGTGCTGGGTCCGGCGTCGGCGCAGAGATTTCTCTATGTGCTCGAAGGCAAGCTAGACATGAGCGCCGCAGGCAAGAAGTATGTGCTTGCGCCGGGCGGCTTTGCATACATCCCAGAGGGCGTAGATCACACGGTGCGGGCTAGAGGCGTAGCGCGCGCGGCGCTGATTGAAAAGCCCTATGAACATTCGGACGAAAAATCCGAGAAGTCTCCGAAAATCATCGTCGGCAAGGAATCAGAGGTTGAAGCCAAGCCTCTCATTGGAGATGATTCGCTCCGCGTGCGCTCGCTGATGCCCGACGACGATGCCTATGACTTTGCCGTGAACACCATGACCTACGATCCGGGCGCGGCGCTGAGCATGGTTGAGATTCATGTGATGGAGCACGGGCTGCTGATGCTCGAAGGCGGCGGCATCTACCGTCTCGGAGATGCATGGTATCCGGTCCATGCCGGCGACTTTATCTGGATGGGCCCGTACTGCCCACAGTGGTTTGGCGCGCTGGGCAAAAAGCCTGCAAAATATTTGATCTACAAAGACTGGCGCAGGCATCCACTAGGAGGTTGATTGCGATGGCAAGTAAATTAACCAACGTTGCTACCGATTTCAGCATCGACAACCTGATGTCGGAGTTGATGGCGCTTGCACAGATCTCCGAGGCCGAGCCGCCTGTCGTTACGCGCGTTGTATTCAGTGAAGCGGACATGCGCGCGCGCGCCTATGTGAAGAGCCTGTGCGTGGCCGCCGGGCTGGCGGTGACCGAGGACGCAATCGGCAATACATTCGCGCGCTGGGAGGGGTCGGAGCCCGCGCTTGTGCCCATCGGCACCGGCTCGCACATTGACGCGATTCCCAACGCCGGCCTCTATGACGGATGCGTCGGCGTGCTCGGCGGCCTGGAAGCGATTCGCGTTTTACAAAAACTGAATTTCAAGCCGCGCCGCTCTATTGAATTGGTAATCTTTACTGCCGAGGAGCCGACGCGCTTCGGTATAGGCTGCCTGGGCAGCCGCATGATGGGCGGTGTATTGAGCCCCCAACAGGCGCTGGCGTTACGCGACCAGACAAAGCGCGGTCTGGACGGGCGCGGCCTGGATGAGTTGCGTACCGAAGCCGGTTTCACCGGCCCGCTTGAGTCGGTTCGAGTTGCCAATGGCTGCTTTCATCAGTTTGTCGAGTTGCACATCGAGCAAGGTCCACATCTGGAACAGGAAGGCCTGGACGTTGGGCTGGTGACGCATATTGCCGCGCCGGCCAGCCAGAACATTGTGATTGAAGGCGAAGGCGGGCACGCCGGAGGCAAATTGATGCCTGGGCGCAAGGACGCACTGGCCGCCGCGGCGGAGTTAATTCTGGCACTCGAAGCCGCTGCGAAATCTTCGGGCGCTGTCGATACGGTTGCCACGGTCGGCATCTGCGAAGTCTTTCCTGGCGCGGTCAACAGCATTCCCTCCCGCGTGCGGCTCACGACCGACGTGCGCGACATTGACGGCGCGCGGCGGGACCGGGTTCTTGCGGCGCTCGACGCCGCAGTGAAAGAGGCAAGCGCCAGGCGCGGGGTTTCTATTCAAACAGAAATGATTAACGCCGACCCGCCTACAACCTGCGATACTGCCATCCTTGCCGCTCTCGAAGACTCTGCCAAGGCCGCGGGCAAGAGCTACAAGAGAATGGTGGCGCGCGCGTATCACGATTCGTCCTTCGTCTCGTGCATAGCGCCGGTAGCGATGTTGTTTATTCCCTGCCGTGGCGGCGTGAGCCACAGGCCGGACGAGTACGCCTCTCCGGAATGGATTGGCGGCGGGGTGCATGTGCTGGCACGCACGCTGGCGTTGCTTGCCGACTGAGACCCACTCTTTCATTCTTAGCTGCGCCGTTGTATCCTAAGCCATCAGCATGATGGATTCTACCGCGAAAACCCGTATCGTTGGCGCTGCACTCCCCCGTAAGGAAGGGATAGACAAGCTGGCGGGTCGGGCGCGTTACGTTGACGACATTCAACGCGAAGGCATG
>Ga0302320_10003767_pt1 | contig 34907 bp, 22 predicted proteins | sample Bog_T0_3_FD_202130 | JGI IMG/M metagenome (GOLD analysis project Ga0302320, IMG submission 202130) | Peat permafrost microbial communities from Stordalen Mire near Abisko, Sweden - Bog_T0_3 | ecosystem: Environmental > Terrestrial > Soil > Wetlands > Peat | place: Sweden: Abisko, Stordalen Mire...
GGCCGTATAGTTATCGGCCGTACAGCAAATGAAATAACGGGGAGCCGGGCACAGCGTCCGGCTCCCCGAATATTTTGCGCGACGGTTCTCGCGCCGCATTGCCGGTCGCTCGAATCGAGCTAACCAATCAGGTTGACGACTCGGCGAGAGGCTCGAGCAAATGCGGGCCGTTGCCCTGGAGCCTGGCCACGCGCCAGGCTTTCATTTCTTCCGCAGGCCAGGTGCGCACCAGGTCGATGGGCAGATGCGATGGCTCCGCCGGAGCCAGCCATCGTTCGTAGTCTTTGGCATCGAGGATGAGCGGACATCGGTTGTGAAACGGCTCGAGGATTTCGTTGGGATCGGTGGTGATAATGCTGAAGCTCTCCACAACCATCTCGTTTTTCTGTTCGTCCTTCCCCTTCCATCGGTCCCAGATGCCGCCAAACGCAAAGATGCGGTCGCCAGGCAGCGAAACCACCCACGGCTTGCTGATCTTTTTCTTCTCTTCGTCTTTGGTCAGCGGCTCCCACTCGTAAAAAAAGTTGGCAGGGATGAGGCAGCGGCGATGTTTCCACGGCTCGCGCCATGCTCCGCTTGAGGCAAGCTTGTCAGATCGCGCATTGATGGAGCTGAAATTGGCTCTAGGTGTTTTCGACCAATAGGGCACGAGGCCCCACTTCATGAGCGCGAGTACGCGGTCGCCGGTATCGCGGTCGAGGCGCACGACAGGTTGCAAGCTCTCCGGGGAAATGTTCCAAGAGGGTGCGAAACGGACCTCGTTCGTCTCGTAGTATTCGTCGTTGAACACATCGGTGTTGCGGGTATGAAACCACTCCGCGATGCGCTGCTTGTCTGCCCTGCGTCCGTAACGGCCACACATAGCTCCCAGTTTAGCGGGAGTGCTTCACCTTCGCCTCCAGGCTAAAGTGAAGAACGACCTCTTGCTCTGACAAAATAATCATTTTGGTTTCAATGGATTGGCGCGATCTTGCACAACGATTGGTGCAGGCCAGGCTTGCAGGCCGCGCCAGAAAAGGCGAATATTAGGCGAAAGCATTGTGTCATGTCCTCCGCCTCTGCAATCCGCCTCCAGATCGAGTCTTCCCTCGCCGCGAGGATCCCTTCGGCACTGACGCCGTCGCCGCGGGTCGTGCGGCCGGTTGCGTCCACGGGAATTGTCGCGCTGGATGAGGTGCTTCGTGGCGGCCTCCCTGTTGGAGCGGTGACGGAGCTGGTGGGGCCGGAGTGTTCCGGGCGGACCACCGTGGCGCTCGAGTTTGTAGCGAGCATGACGCGAGCTGGGCGGGTGTGCGCGTGGGTCGACGTTTCGAACGTCCTCGATCCGGCTTCAGCAGCGGCGGCTGGCGTGGATCTGACTCGGTTGCTATGGGTGCGGTGCGGAGCGGAGAAACCCACGGCGCAGCGAGCACAGCAGCGTTTTTCGCTGCCCAAAAAATATCTGACGCCCGCTCCGGCAATCAAAGGACTGCACGGCGGGGGCTGCGGCGGACATCCGCGCGGCGAGGCGAAGGGACTCGCCCGCGCCGTGAGCGGACTTCTACGGCCCGAGCCGCCAAATCTGGCCCCGCGATGCGCCGAGCCGCAGCTCCGGGAACGGCGCAACCCGCAGAGCTTTGAGGCACCCGCTTCTCAGGTTCCGGCAAGCGCATACCTGCCGTGGCGCACGACCGGCATAGGAACGCGACCATGGCCGCGTCTCGACCAGGCGCTGCGCGCGGCGGATCTGCTGCTGCAGGGTGGCGGGTTCAGCACGATTGTGCTCGACATGGGCAGTCTGGCGCCGGAGTTTGCCTCACGAGTGCCGCTCGCCACGTGGTTCCGCTACCGCGCGGCGGCGGAGAGGACGCAGGCAGCCTTTCTCATGCTTGCTCAACACAGTTGCGCCAAGAGCAGCGCGGAACTCTCGCTGCGCATGCTGCCTGGTGAAGGGCTTAATGACGAAGCTACAGTGTTCACGGGCATGGCGCACAGCGTCGAGGTGGCGCGGCGGCGATTCACCGGGGCAGCAGACAATGTTGTCCCGCTGCGCAAGCCTCTCCAAAGAGCCAACGCCGCAAGCTGGCAAAGCCGCGCGGCATGGGCGGGCGTGCGATGACTGGCGAGTTGTATGCGTGTCTCTATACGCAGGAGTTTCCGGCGCAGGCGCTTCTTCGGCTGCGGCCTGAACTCAAGGAGCAGCCGTGCGTGGTGATGGAGGGCGATGCACCGCTCGAGCAGGTCTGCTCGTTGAACACGAAGGCACTGTTGCTGGGAATGGCGCACGGCATGACGCGCGTGGAAGTGGATACCTTTCCGGGATCCGTCGCGCTGGCCCGTTCACAAAAAGAGGAGGCGGCAACGCGAGCGATTCTGCTGGAATGCGCGGGTGCTTTTTCACCGCGCGTCGAACAGAAAAGCGAAGTCGGAGCCTTTGCCTGCGGTATCGATATTGCAGGGACACGGAGCTTGTTTGGCATGCCTGAAATGCTCGCGCGCAAGCTCGTGGAGCGTGTGCGCGATGTGGGAATTCGTGCCTGCGTATCTGTAAGTAGCAATCTGCATGCAGCCCTATGCCTGGCGCGTGGTTTGCCACGGGGCGCAACAGTGAAGGTGATTCCGCATGGAGAGGAAGCAGCAGCATTGGCAGAATTGCCGATCTGGGTTCTGGGTCTGTCCGCCGAGCAAGTGGAAACATTTACTGCGTGGGGCGTGCATACACTGGGCATGCTCGCCGCCCTGCCAGAAAAGGATCTGGTCGCGCGCATGGGCCAGGAAGGCCGTCAGCTTTGGCAACTCGCGCGCGGCGAACGAGCGCATCTGTTTCAGCCTGTCGAGCCGCCGCGCACGCTGGCAGAACGCATGGAGCTCGATTCGCCCGTTGAGTTGCTGGACTCGCTTCTGTTTGTGGTGGGAGCAATGCTCGTTCAGCTCATCGTCCGGGCCAATATGCGCATGGTTGCACTGGCCGCAGTCACCATCACGCTCACGCTCGATAGCGGCGCCACGCATGCGCGCACCGTGCGACCGGCGCTGCCAACCAACAACAAGCAACTCTGGATCAGGCTGCTGCATTTGGATCTCGAAGCGCATCCGCCACCGTCCGCAGTGCTCGGGGTGGCGCTCGATGCAGAGTCCGGAGAGACGAGCAAGGTGCAGTTGGGACTGTTTTCGCCGCAACTGCCTGAAGCTTCGCGGCTGGACGTGACGCTGGCGCGCATCCGGGCCATCGTGGGCGAGGAAAACGTGGGATGCGCGATGCTCCTGGACTCGCACGCGCCGGAGGCGTTCCGACTAGAGTCGTTCAGACTCGACGCATTTCGTGTGACGGAGGGCGAAGAGATGAGAACTGTTTCAACAGAAGTGCGCGCAGCGGCGCGGCAACTGCGGCCAGCGGAGAACATTTCAATCGCTCTGGAAGCGCAGCGGCCGGTGCGGTTCACTTTTTGCGGGCAGACATTCCACGTCGACCGTGCCTATGGCCCCTGGCTCGCGGGCGGCGACTGGTGGCAACCGACATTGTGGGGCCATGAGCAATGGGACATTGTGGCGCGCGCTGGCGATAATTCCCTGCTCTGCTGTTGTCTCGTCCGTGACCGGATGCACGGCGCTTGGCAGATGGCGGCGCTGTATGACTGAGCGCGTCCCCAATGTACCCAATACGCGCTCACCGGGAACACCCGTCTGCTACCCGAACGATGCTGTTGCGCCATCTTCCGTGGGAACCGGAGAGACTTTCACCATCTCGCGCTCTTTGCGAAGTACAGACGCTGCTTTCGTCGAACTGCATGCGGCCAGCGCTTTCAGTTTTCTTGAGGCAGCCTCGCAGCCGGAGTCATTGATCGAGCGCGCCGCTGAGTTGGAGATGCCGGCCATGGCGATTGCCGATCGCAACGGCGTCTACGGCGCGGCGCGATTTCATACCAGCGGTCAGCGGAGAGGCGTGCGCGCGCACATCGGCGCGGAAGTCGCAGTCGCTAGCTTTGGCGCGCGGCTCCAGCCTCCAGCATGGCTGCCGCACCAATGCCCTGAAGAGCCTGCGCGCGTGACTCTGTTGTGCGAATCACGTCAGGGTTACCAGAACCTCTGCCAGTTGATCACGCAATTCAAGATGCGCGAGCCAAGCAAGCTGGAAGGCGCGGCAAACTTCGGCGATTTGGAGCAATACGCATCCGGCCTTGTGTGCCTGACGGGCGGCGAGGAGGGACCGTTGGCCGCGGCGCTCATGCGTGGCGGCGAAGAGGCCGGACGTAAGGCCGTGGAGCGGCTCGCGGAAATCTTCGGCCGGCAAAACGTATACGTCGAAGTGCAGCGCCACCGCGAGCGCGAGGAGGAATGGCGCAATCAGGCGGCGATCCGCATTGCCAACTCACTGAAGCTGCCCATCCTGGCCACGAACGGCGTGCGCTATGCAAAGGCGTACGACCGCGAGATTCTCGACCTCTTTACCGCGATCTGCAACCACGTGGAACTGGACCGTGCGGGAAGACTGCTTGCCATGAACAGTGAGCGGCATCTGCGTACAGCGCGCGAGATGACGGCGCTGTTCCACGATGTGCGCGGCGCAACCGGCAACACCATCGAACTTTCGTCACGGCTCGCATTTGAACTCAGCGACCTGGGCTATGAATTTCCACGTTATCCCGTGCCCTACGGCGAAACCATGATGAGTTTTCTCCGCAAGCGCGTTCATGAAGGAGTTGATCGGCGGTACGGGCCGAAGCGTGATCGCGGCCTGTTGGAGCGTGCCAAGAAGCAGGTGGAACACGAGCTCAAACTGATCGCAAAGCTGGGCTTCGAAGGCTATTTTCTGATTGTCTGGGACATTGTGCAATTCGCGAAACGCAACGGAATCCTGGTACAGGGCCGCGGCAGTGCGGCGAACTCTGCCGTCTGCTACGCGCTGGAGATCACGGCCATCGATCCCGTGGGGATGGAATTGCTCTTCGAGCGTTTCCTGAGCGAAAGTCGCGGTGAGTGGCCGGATATCGATCTCGATCTGCCCTCGGAGGCACAGCGCGAGCAGGCCATTCAATATGTCTACCAGCGCTACGGCGAGCTGGGCGCGGCCATGACGGCCAACGTCATCACCTATCGCGGCAAGTCGGCAGCGCGCGAGGTGGGCAAGGCGCTGGGGTTCGATGAAGAGTCGCTGGGCCGGCTGGCAAGCCTGGTGAGCCACTGGGAGTGGCGCGGCGAGAACGATACCATGGCCCATTCGTTCGCGAATGCGGGCTTCGACATCAGGCATCCGCGCATCGCCAAATATCTGGAGCTGTGCATGCGCATCCACGGCATGCCGCGGCACCTTGGACAGCACTCGGGCGGCATGGTCATCTGCCAGGGCCAGCTCAATCACGTCGTCCCGTTGGAGCGCGCGTCCATGCCCGGCCGCACCGTGGTGCAGTGGGACAAGGAGGATTGCGCAGACCTGGGCATCATTAAGGTGGACCTTCTGGGTCTGGGAATGATGGCCGTGCTCAAGGATTGCCTGGAACTGATTCCCGAGCACTACGGCGAGCGCGTGGACCTGGCGCAGTTGCCGGAGGACGAGAAAATCTATCGCGTGCTGCAAAAGGCCGATACGGTCGGCATGTTTCAGGTGGAAAGCCGCGCGCAGATGGCTTCGCTGCCGCGAAATTCTCCCGAGCGCTTCTACGATCTCGTCGTGCAGGTGGCCATCATTCGCCCTGGGCCGATCGTGGGCCAGATGATGCATCCCTATATGCGGCGCAGGCAGAAGAAAGAACCGATCACATATCAGCATCCTTCGCTCGAACCGGTTTTGCGGCGCACGCTAGGCGTGCCGTTGTTTCAGGAGCAGTTGCTACGCATCGCCATGACGGTGGCAAACTTTACAGGCGCCGAAGCCGAGGAACTGCGGCGCGCGGTGGGGATGCGGCGCTCGTGGGAGCGGATGAAGGACCTCGAATCGAAGCTGCGCACCGGCATGGCCGCCAACGGCATCGATGTAAAAACGCAGGACACCATCGTGCAGCACATCAGCTCATTTGCGCTGTATGGATTTCCCGAGTCGCACGCGGCGAGTTTTGCCCTGATCGCCTATGCTTCGGCGTACTTTAAGGTAAACTTTCTCGCCGCGTTTACCTGCGCAATTCTCAACAATCAGCCTATGGGTTTTTACTCGCCGGCGGTGCTGGTGAAGGATGCACAGCGGCATGGTCTGCGTGTGAAACCCATCGATATTCAAGTGTCGGCCTGGGAGTGCGCGGTGGAGCATGAGCCTGATGAATCGCGATCGATGCGCCTGGGGCTTGGCTATGCCAAGGGGCTGCGGAAGCAGGCCGCGGAAGCGCTGATCGCCGCACGTGCGCAGAGCGGCCCATTCCGCTCCGCCGACGATCTGGCACTGCGCGTGCCAGAGATCAATCACAAGGAGCTGACGCTGCTGGCGCGGATCGGCGCACTAAATAGGTTGGAGGAAGTTGCGCACCGGCGCGATGCGCTTTGGCAGGTGGAGTGGGCGGGCCGGCCTGAGGGCCCACTGTTGCGCCAGCAGAACCATACGTTGCGCGAGGACGATCGCAGCCTGCCGCTCCATCAAATGACTGTAGAAGAACGTCTGGTGGCCGACTACACAGGCACGGGTTTGACCGTCGGCAAACATCCCATGCACTATCGCCGCGCGGAACTTCGCGCTCAAGGAATTCTGTCGTCAGACGATCTGCGGCATTGCCGTGACGGCGTGTTTGTGCGCACAGCCGGTTGCGTGATCGCGCGCCAGCGGCCGGGAACCGCGAAAGGCTTCATTTTTATGTCCATGGAAGACGAAACAGGAATCGCCAACGTCATTGTTACGCCTGACGTATATGAACAGAACCGACTGGTCGTGACGCGAAGCAAGTTTCTTGTTGTGGAAGGTGCGCTGCAGAATCAGGACGGCGTGATCCACGTGAAGGCGGAGCGGCTGGCGCCCCTGGCCAGCGCAGGCATCGAAACGCGATCGCACGATTTTCATTGAAGCATTCAATCACTCAAGCCCGGCAACGGAATCTCACGCTTACGATGCCCCACAACACTGCTTGAATTTGCGCCCGCTGCCACAGGGGCATGGATCATTGCGGCCGGTTTTGCCCTGCCGCGCGCGTGCATCTTCCGCGGCCACCCAGCGCATCACGTTGGCCGGTGCACGTCGCGCCGTCAGCTCCGACGCCATAAAGCGCATGTAAGGATCAACATGATGAAAAAACATCTTGTAGCCGGCACAAAGGTAATTGAGTCCGGGCTCTCCATCGGGCGTCGTGAGAAAGCGATGCTTGGGGCACTCTCCGTTGCAGGCAAAACGCACGTCGCACTCCCGGCAGTAACGCGGCAGTGTCGATTCCTTGGCCTCACCGAATTCTTGCTGCTGCGCAGAGCCAGCCAGCGCGGCGAGCGCAGACTCCATGATGTTGCCGAGGCGATTTTCGGGATAGACAAAATGATCGCAGGAGTAAAGATCGCCGCTATGTTCGATGGCGAGGGCCGCACCGCATTTCTTGCGGAAAATGCACAGACTGGCTTCCATGCCGGTCCACGACTCAAGGCTGACGTCGAAGAGCTGCACAAAGGTGCGGCCCACATCGCGGCGCACCCATTCGTCGAAGATGGTGCAAAGAAATTTACCGAACTGGCGCGGCTCAACAGACCATGGAGCGACTTTGGCCGCGCCGGCGAAATCTGGCGAGATGAGTCGCAGGCCGTCCCCGGTCACCTGATGCGCAATGCGCTCCACGATGGGGATGAACTGCATGTAGCCGCTGCCGTTCTCGCGCAGGAAGCGATAGACCTCGAGCGGCGCATCGGCGTTGGCGCGATGCACGGTGGTCAACGTGTTGAAATCGACTTTGTTGCGCTGCAAAGTTTCGATTCCGTGCATCACGCGATCGAAGGTGGGCTGGCCGCCCTTGTCGACGCGGTAGGCGTCGTGCAGCTCACGCGGGCCGTCGATGGAAACGCCGATCAGGAATTGATGATCGAGGAACAACTCCGCCCATGCATCGTTGAGCAGCACGCCGTTGGTCTGGAACGCGTTGGCAATCTGCTTGCCGTTGGCGTAGCGCTTCTCAAGCTCGACTACGCGGCGGAAAAACTCGACGCCAAGAAGTGTCGGTTCCCCGCCCTGCCACGCAAAATTCACAACCGGCGTGTCGTGCGCCTCAATGTATTGCCGGATGTAACTCTCCAGCACATCGTCGCGCATAGCCCACTTGTCGATATGATGATCGGGCTGCGGATAAAGCTGCTCCTTCTCAAGATAGAAGCAGTACTTGCAGTCGAGATTGCAGATGGGCCCGATTGGCTTGGCCAGAACGTGGAAGTTGGAGGCGCTCATCGATGGACCTCGGAGAATGTGCGGCCGGGGAAGACGGCCGCAGCTTCCATTATGACGCCTGGACCGGGGATTCTCTTCGTTCTAAAAGCGCTTCCACATTTCCGCGGCGGCGGCGCGGGATTTGGCCATCACTTCCTTTTCGTCGACGGCAACGAGCTGCCGGTCGTCCATGACGATCTGGCCGCCGATAATAACTGTTTCAACGGCGCCTCCAGTGAACCCGAAGTGGATATGACCATTGAGATTCTCGGCGCTCATTGGCGTGGGCGGGTCGTAGTTCACGAGGATGATGTCGGCTTTGGCACCGGGAATGAACTTGCCCAAGGGACGACCGAAGCCCTCCGAGGCGATGGCGGCGTTTTCCTGGAAGAGCATTTGCGGCGGTTCGGCGCAGGCGACGCGCGGATCGCCTGTGTGATGTTTTTGTAGCAGATTGGCGGCCTTCGTCGACTCGAACATGTTAGCGGTATAGCCGTCAGTTCCCAGACCGACGTGGACGCCACGGCCTATCATCTCCAGAACCGGCGCGCAGCCCACCGCATTGCCCATGTTGGACTGCGGATTGTGAATCGCATTCGTCTGCGTCGCACGCAACAGCTCGATATCGTGACCGTCCACATGAACGCAGTGCGCCAGCAGAGTTTGAGCCGACAGAATGCCGAAGTCGCTCCAGCGTTCCACGATGGACTTGCCATGCTCTTGCCGGCAGTTCTCCGCGTCAGAAGCTGCTTCCGCAGTATGTACGTGAAAGCCTGCGCCTAAATCCGCTGCCACCTGGCCGCATTGAGAGAGCGTCTCGTCGCTGAGGGTGAATGACGCATGCATCCCGAGCAGTCCGCGCAAACGATCGTCGCGTGAGTCCTTGCAGTGCTGAATAAACATTCGATTTTCATCGATGCCCTGACCTGCAATCTCTGCGCCATGACGATCGGAGACTTCATAGCATAGGCAACTGCGCAGGCCGGTTTCGTGCGCCGCCGTAGCAATGCGGAACAAGCTGCCCTGCACAGCGGTGGAACTGGCATGATGGTCGAAGATCGTTGTGACGCCATTCCGGATCGAGGCGATCATGCCCACCATGGCGCTCCAGTACACGTCGTCGAGCGTGAGGGCCTTGTCGAGCCGCCACCAAAGCCGTTCAAGAATCTGAGAAAAATTGCCGGGCGCGTCTTCGTTCAAGGCCATGCCGCGGGCGAATGCGCTGTAGAGGTGCGTGTGGGTGTTGATGAGCCCCGGCATGATTACGCGGCCGCGTGCATCGACAAATTCTGCGCCGGGATGTGCGGCCTGCAACTCGACGGTCGGACCAACGGCGTCAATCAGGCCGTCGCATAGCGCGACGCAGCCGTTTTCGAAGAAGGGCTGGCGGTCGTCGTGAGTGATCATGCGGCCGTTGCCGACCAGCACATGCGCTAACTTCTCCATGATGCGATGAATTCTAGCCAAACCAGTCGCTCAAGTATCGTGATTCAAATCACATTGGGGCGAGAGCGTGCTGAGGGACAATTGACCCACATGTTGCCGCACGATTTTTCTGCATTTGGCTGCCGTTGCGACCACATGCAGGATTCAACTTTGATGGCGGGGTGCCGGGCTCCATCGACTGGCATTCGGAACCTCGGTTGAATAGAAAGTACGATGGCAAATCTTCAAGTCAACATTTGTGGGATCGAATTCCGGAACCCCATTCTTCCGGCGGCAGGACCTCCGTCAAAGGATGGCGCCATGCTGCAAGCGGCGGCGAACGGCGGCGCGGGCGGACTTGTAACCAAGACTATTTCCGTGCAGCCTGCGGAAGTTCCGCGGCCCTGCATGGCCGAGATTCGCGGCGGATTTCTGAATACCGAGCTGTGGTCGGAGCTGTCGAAAGAACAGTGGATCGAAAAAGAGTACAAGTTGGCACAGGCGACGGGTTTACCTGTCATCGTGGGGCTGGGATACACGGCCGCGCAGATTCGCGAACTTGCACCACTCGTCAGGCCGTTTGCCGACGCCCTGGAACTTTCCACGCATTACGTGGGCAACGATATTGCGCCTATTATTGATGCGCTGAGCGCTGCGAAGGAAGCCGTGGACGTGCCTGTGTTCATGAAGCTGAGCCCGCACCAGAACATTCAGGAGATCGCACTCGCCCTCGAAGGTGCCGGCGCGGATGCTTTGGTGATGATCAACTCCTTCGGACCGTGCCTTGGCATCGATCTTGAAACCGGGCTTCCGTTGATGGGAAGCAAGGAAGGGTTTGGATGGCTTTCCGGTGCGGCAATCAAGCCGCTGGCATTGCGTTGTGTATACGACGCAGCGCGCGCGGTCAGGATTCCCGTGATTGGCGTGGGCGGCATCAGCAACGGCCGCGATGCTGCGGAAATGCTGATGGCCGGCGCTTCAGCGGTGCAGGTTTGTACAGAAGCGATTCTGCGCGGGCCCGCGGTTTATGGAAAGATCGCCGCCGAGCTAAACAACTTTCTCGATGAGCACGATTATGCCTCGGTGGACGAGATCCGCGGCTTGACAGTGCGGCTGATGCGCCAATGCGGGGCGCCGCGATCGATCGGGCCGCCGGTAGTGGACAAAAAGCGCTGCACGTTGTGCGGCGTCTGCGAAAAGAGCTGTCCGTACGGTGCAATTCATATCGACAAAGAAGACAGAATCGTCGAGATCGACGAAGAGAAGTGTTTTCAGTGCGGACTATGCGTCACTCGCTGCAAGCTGCGCGTGATGAGCATGGCGCTGTAAGGCCGGAGAAGCAGATGCACGCTTTCAGGACTCAATACGTGACAGGTCTCCGATGCATTCATTGCGGGCGCACGTATGCAACCGAGGAAGTTGACTACTACTGCCCTGCCTGTGGCTATCAGGACGGCATTCTGGATGTGCAGTACGACTACGAAGCGGCGCGAGAGGAGCTCAACGCGGAGTTGCTTGCCGGCAATCGCGAGCTCTCCATGTGGCGCTATCTGCCGCTGCTGCCGATTCGATCGCCAGACCTGATTCCGCATTTACAAGTAGGATGGACGCCTCTCTATGAGACGCCGCATCTGGCCGCCGAGCTGAACGTTGCGCGCTGCTGGGTGAAGGATGAGGGCCGCAATCCCACGGCATCCTTCAAGGATCGTGCCAGCGCCGTCGGTGTGGTGAAAGCGCTCGAGAAACGTGCCACGCAAATCACATGCGCTTCCACCGGCAACGCGGCTTCGTCGCTGGCGGGGTTTGCCGCCGCAGCTGGAATTCCAGCGACGATCTTCGTTCCCTCGCGCGCACCCGAGGCAAAAGTTGCGCAACTTCTGGTGTACGGGGCACGTGTCTTTTCTGTCGATGGGACCTACGATGAGGCGTGGGAACTCTGCATGAAAGCCAGCGCGGAGTTCGGCTGGTACAACCGCAACTGCGCCATCAACCCGTATCTCATCGAAGGCAAGAAGACGGTTTCCTTGGAGCTAGCCGAGCAGTTTTCGCGGCTCACGCCGGGCGCGGCGCCGGATTGGGTGGCGGTCTCCGTCGGCGATGGATGCACCATTGGCAGCGTTTGGCAAGGGTTGAAGGAGATGCACCACCTAGGGATTCTTCCCCGCTTGCCACGCATTCTTGGCGTGCAGGCGGCAGGCTGCCAACCGTTCGTGACCGCGTGGCGCGACCACAGCGGCTTGGTGCCATGCGCAGCCAACACTATCGCCGATTCCATTGCCGTGGGGCATCCGCGCAACTTCGCCAAAGGAATGCGCGCAGTCACCGAGTCGGGCGGCGCTTTTGTTGCTGTCGCGGACGAGGAGATTCTTGAATCAATCACGTTGATGGCGCGCAAGGCCGGCGTCTTTGGTGAACCTGCTGGCGTAGCTGGAGCGGCGGGCGTGCGGCGAGCGGTGGCGGCGGGTATCGTCAGCCGCGGTGAAAGTGTTGCCCTAGTGATGACCGGAAACGGCCTCAAGGACATTCAGAGCGCCATTCGAGCCGCAGGGCGCGCAATCAAAGTGAAACCGGAAATCGATGAAGTGCGAGAAGCCGTGCTTGCGGCGGCTGCAAGTTGATGTCTTGACCGAGACACGAAAGAAGGAACGTTCGATGACAAAGATTCCATTTGGTCCCAGTTACAACGAAATGCTCGATCCGGGCCTGATCGATAAGGATGTGCGCTCGAAGGCTCTCGCGGCGCTCGACGAAAGTGAGCTGGACCCGATCAATCTGTTCAACATCACCTGGAAGAATGCGGAGAATAAAGTGCGCAAGGTCGTGTTGCCGCCTGCGCTCACGGGCATCGATGCCAACGTAGTGGTGATGCTCGGCTGCGGGTTTCCTTCTGGTTCGCACAAAGTGGGCGCAGCCTACAGCACGCTCATGGAAGGCATGGTCGATGGCGAAATCATTCCCGGTGAGCACACGATCCTTGGGCCCTCGACGGGCAACTTCGGCATCGGCACCGCTTACATTTCAAAGCTCCTCGGATTTCGCGCCATCGTCATCATGCCTTCGGGCATGAGCAAAGAGCGCTACGAGCGCATTCAAAAATATGGCGGCGAGCTGGAGTTGACGCCCGGCTCTGAATCGGACGTGATCCTGACGCTCGAAAAAACGCGCGAGCTGATGAAGAACCCGAAGAACAAAGCGCTCGCGCAGTTCGAGCTTTTCCCAAACTACCGTTTTCATCGCCACGTGACCGGCGGCAGCGCGATTGATGCCGTAAAGGGCATAGGCAACGGGCGCATCGCAGGATTCACGTCGGCGCCGGGCTCGGCGGGAACGATTGCGGCAGGCGATGGGATCAAAGTTGCGTTTCCTGAGGCGAAGGTCGCTGCTCTCGAGCCTTATGAGTGCTCGACGCTGGCCAACGGCGGCTGCGGCCAGCATCGCATCGAAGGCATCGGCGACAAAATGTGCACACTGATCCACAACGTGCTCAACACCGATTTCGTAATCCTCATCAAGGACGAGGAAACCGTGCAGGGCATGAAGCTTTTCCACGATGGTGCAGAGTCCCTGGAGAAACTGGGCGTTGCGCGCGAGGTTGCGCAAGGCCTGCGCGATTCGTTCGGGCCGTCGGGAATCTGTAATGTGCTGGGCGCGATCAAGCTGGCGAAATATCTACACCTGGGACCGGGCGATAACGTGGTCACCGTGGCCACCGACGGCATAGACCGCTACCATTCAGTGCTCGACGAGATGAACCACCGCTATCTCGACCTGGCGCCGCCCGTCCTCGACCGCTGGGCCAACGACATCTTTCTCGGCGCGTCGACCGACCACGTCTTCGATTTCCGCAAGGCGGAAGTGAAGGAGCGGCTCTTTCAGCAGAAGGAACATGACTGGATCAAGTTCGGTTACACGAAGGAGTTTCTTGACTCGATGCGCGGCCAGGGATTCTGGGATGCGCAGTACGCCAAGGTGCAGGACTACAACAGGAAAATTTGCACCCTGCGTCCGCATGTGGCTGAGGAGCAGGCGGAATGTTCCAGTTCACGCTGAACGGAAACAACGTCGCGATTGAAGCGGACCGTAATCTGCTCGAGTATCTGCGCGCCGACGCGCGCCTGACCTCGGTGAAAGATGGTTGCGCCGAAGGTGTGTGCGGCTCCTGCTCCGTAATTGTGAATGGAAAAGCGGTGCGCGCCTGTACGCTCACTGTGGCCAAGGTCGTCGGCAAATCAGTGACAACGTGCGAAGGCCTCATGGCGCGCGAGCGCGAGGTGTATGCGTGGGCCTTCGGCGAAGTGGGAGCGGTGCAATGCGGGTTCTGCATGCCCGGCATGTTGATAAGCGCCAAGGCTCTGCTCGATGCGAATCCCGCTCCAACGCCCGCCGAAGTAAAATCCGCCATTCGCTATAATCTGTGCCGCTGCACCGGCTACGCGAAGATAGAGCGCGCCATTCAATTGGCCGCGACGGCGCTACGCAACGGCGGAGCGCATGAGACAGCGTTCACGACGGAGCGCGTGGGAGAGCGCGCTGTGCGGCCGGACGCGCATGAGAAGCTGCTCGGAACCGGTGAGTTTGTCGACGACATGCACGTTCCAGGCATGCTGTACGGCGCAGCGCTGAGGGCGAAGTATCCGCGCGCATTGGTTAAGAAGATTGACGTTGCGGCCGCGCGGGCGTTTCCTGGCGTGGAAGTTGTCCTGACGGCGAAGGACGTTCCCGGCGAGCGACTGCTGGGGCACGTGGTCTACGACTGGCCGGTGATGATTGCCGAAGGCGAAGAGACGCGCTACGTGGGCGACGCCCTTGCCGTGCTGGCCGCAACGACGAGGGAAGCGGCGCGACAGGCCGTTGAGCTGATCGGCGTGGAATACGAAGAACGCGAGCCACTGCTCTCGCTCGCGGCAGCGCTGGCCGAAGGCGCGCCGCAGTTACACCCCAAGGGAAACATACTCTCAACGACTGTGCTGAAGCGCGGCGATGTCGACGGAGCACTGGCCGAAGCGAAGCACATAGTGACGCAACACTACTCCACGCCTCGCCAGGAGCATGGATTTCTCGAACCGGAAAGCGCGCTGGCCGTGCCCACACAATGCGGATCGTTGACCGTGTACACCGCAGGGCAAAGCGTCTACGACGATCATCGCGAGATTGTGCGCATGCTGGGGACCGCCGGCGAGAAGGTGCGCGTCATCAGCCAGTTTGTCGGCGGAGGATTTGGCGGCAAGGAAGATATGTCGGTGCAGCATCACGCGGCGCTGCTGGCATGGCACAGTGGAAGGCCGGTCAAGCTCACACTTGCGCGCAACGAAAGCCTGCGCGTGCATCCCAAGCGCCACCCCATGGAGATCGACTGCACCACGGCGTGCGATGACAACGGCAAGCTGACCGCCGTGCGCGTGCGCCTTGTGGCCGATACAGGCGCATATGCCTCGCTGGGCGGGCCGGTGCTGCAGCGCGCTTGCACCCACGCCGCGGGCCCGTATCAGATCGACATCGTGGATATTGAAGGCCGTGCGATTTACACCAACAACATTCCTTCAGGGGCGTTCCGCGGCTTCGGCGTAACCCAAACCTGCTTTGCCATGGAGAGCAATCTGAATCTACTGGCGCGCGAAGTCGGCATTTCTCCATGGGAGATCCGCTTCCGCAATGCCATCGAGCCAGGTGGCGTGCTTTCGAACGGCCAAATCGCCGACGAGGGCACGGCGCTCAAAGAAACACTGCTGGCAGTGAAAGACGTAATAGATGCACATCCGGACGCGGGCATAGCCTGTGCCTTCAAGAACACGGGCAAAGGCGTGGGCGTGAAAGACGTGGGGCGCGTGAAGCTCAAGATCGAAAACGGGCGCGTCGTCCTCTGCACTAGCGCGGCCTGCATGGGACAAGGCATCGCGACTGTCGTGCTGCAGATCGTAGCTCATACGACGGGGCTCGACAATTCTTTGCTCACGGTGCACGCGCCGGATACCGACGTGACTCCGGATAGCGGAACCAGTACAGCCTCTCGGCAGACGACCGTTACCGGCGAGGCGGCGAGGCGCGCGGCACTCGCGCTCAAACAAGAACTCAATCGCCGCACACTTGCCCAACTCGAGGGCGAGGCGTTTTACGGTGAATTCGATTGCGTTACCGATCCCATGACCAGCGACAAACCGAATCGCATAAGCCATGTTGCGTATGGATACGCGACCCAGGTTGTGCTGCTCGATGAAGCAGGAAAAGTGCAGAAGGTTGTTGCGGCGCACGACGTGGGCAGAGCCATCAATCCCAATGGCGTTGAAGGACAGATTGAAGGTGGCGTTGTGATGGGGATGGGTTACGCGCTGACTGAAGATTTCGTCGTGCGCAACGGAGCGCCGGCTGTGACCTACGGAACGATCGGCTTGCTGCGCTCCACGCAAACGCCGGAGATCGAGTGCCGCATTATCGAAAAAAACCAGTCTGAACTGGCGTATGGGGCGAAGGGCGTGGGAGAGATTGTAAGCATACCCACGGCGCCGGCGATTGCTTGCGCCTATTGGCAGCGTGACGGCAATCTGCGCACAACCCTGCCGATGAAGGACACACCCTATAGCCGCGTCCGTGTGAAGGAAGGAGCATCGCCGTGATGCGAACGAAGGAACACGAACAGCGTATGAATGGACTCATCAAATCCATCCACTACGCCCTGGGAATGCGCTTCCGGAAACTTCCGGTGCGTCCGGAAGACGTACGTCAAACTCTCACCGAACGAGCGGCCTCAAGGGCCGCCGAATAAGGATCAACATGCCAACTAAAACTACGATTGACTCCGTTCGCTTACTCGCCGCCGCAAACGCGCTGGAAGCGGACATGGTCCGCTTTCTGCGCGACCTGGTCGCGATTCCCGCCGAAAGTTCTCACGAAGGCCCTGTCATCCAGCGCATCAAGCAGGAGATGGAACGCGTAGGCTTCGACGAGATCCGCATTGATGCCATGGGCAACGTGCTGGGACGCATCGGCTCAGGCAAACACGTGATCATGATGGACTCGCACACCGACACTGTTGGTGTTGGCGATCCCAAGGAATGGGCCTGGGATCCGTACAAGGGCAAAGTGGAAGATGGTTTCATTTACGGACGCGGCGCCAGCGATCAGCGCGCGGGCATGGCCAGCATGGTTTACGCGGGCAAAATGATCAAAGATTTGGGGCTGGAAGGCGACTACACGCTGTGGGTTGTGGGATCGGTGCAGGAAGAAGACTGCGACGGCTTGGCGTGGCTCTACATTCTCAAGGAAGACGGTATCTGGCCGGAGTGCGTAGTCATCACGGAGCCAACCAATCTGCGCGTCTACCGCGGGCATCGCGGGCGCATGGAGATTGAGGTTCACATGCGCGGACGTTCGTGCCACGCCAGCGCGCCAGAGCGCGGCGACAATCCGATATACAAGATGGTCCCGCTGATCGCGCAGATTGAGGAGTTGAACACGCGTTTGCGCGACGATGCGTTTCTCGGCAAGGGAACCATCGCCGTCACCGAGATTCGTTCGATGTCTCCGTCTCTCTGCGCGGTGCCGGGCGCATGCTCCATCCATCTCGACCGCCGACTCACCGCGGGGGAGACACTTGATAGCGCGGTCGCCGAGGTGAAAGCGCTGCCCGCGGCGCAAGGCGCGGAGGTAGAAGTATTGCAGTACGAAACGCCCAGCTATACCGGCCTTACGTATCCGATGCAGAAATACTATCCAACGTGGGTGCTCGAAGAAGACCATTTGTTGGTGCGCTCGGCCGTTGCGGCGTATCGCACGCTCCACAACGCCGACCCGGTTGTAGACAAGTGGATCTTCAGCACGAACGGCGTCGGCTCAATGGGAGTTATGGGCGTGCCGACCATCGGATTCGGCCCCGGTGAAGAAGACGTCGCGCATAGTGTGATCGAGCGCGTCCCGATCCGCCACCTGGTGGAAGCGGCGCAATTCTATGCTGCCTTCCCCTTGGCGTTCGTCGCCACGCTGGAAGATTCGAATGGCTGAACTGAAGCCCATCCCGCAGCCGGTTTTGCTTCCGGCGGGCTAACTTCAATCAACTCTGCAGGACCTGGAAAGAGGTGTGTGTTGGAAACGAGAAAGGCGCTATTGAAAGGCAAGGACTACATTACTACGGAAGAATACAGCGAAGCAGAGATCGAAATCCTGCTCGACGTATCCGCTGATTTGAAGCGTAGGTACAAGGGGCACATTCCGCATCGCTATTTGGTCGATCAAACCATCTTCCTGATGTTCTTCGACAAATCCACGCGCACGCGTAACTCGTTCGAAGCGGGAATCACGCAGCTTGGCGGCCACGCTCATTTCTTGACCGCCGATGCCATGCAAATCTCCCACGGTGAAAGCGCCAAGGACACGGGAATCATTCTTTCCAGCTACGGCCAGGCGATCGCCATCCGTCACGATCTGATTCCGGGCGAGGGAAACGCGTACATGCGCGAAGTTGCGCACTGGGCGGATGTGCCGGTAATCAATATGCAATGCGACGTCGACCATCCCTGCCAGTCGCTGGCCGACCTGATGACGATCCGCGAGAAACTAGGGCAGAACCTCCGCGGACGCAAGCTGGCCATAACGTGGGCGTACGCGCCGAGCTACGCCAAGCCGCTCAGCGTGCCGCAAAGTCTAATCATGCTGATGCCGCGCTTCGGTGTGGACGTTGTGCTGGCGCACCCACCCGAGTACGCGCTGATGCCGCAGACCGTCGCGGCAGCGCAAGAGAACGCGCGGCGCGCGGGAACTAAGTTCGAGATCGCGGACAACATGGACGACGCGTTTCGCGACGCCGACATTGTCATTCCCAAAAGTTGGGGCTGTCTCGACACCATGGGAACCAACCCCAAGGAGTCCCTGCGGATTGCTGAGGGGTACCGGCACTGGATTTGCAACAGCGCGCGCATGAAATTGGCTGCGGAAAACGCTTTGTATATGCATCCGTTACCCGCCGATCGGGGCAACGAGGTGACGGACGAGGTCATCGATGGCCCGCACTCTGTGGTGTACCAGGAGGCGGAAAACCGCCTGCACACCGCCAAGGCGATCATGGCAATGACCATGTCGGAGCAGGAAATTGTTTATGAGATAACAGGCTCTTAAGGCCATGACCGAAACGCTGGTGATCGCTCTGGGCGGCAACGCCATTACAAGGCCCGGCGAGTCCGGCACCATTCCCATGCAGTTTGCCCATACTGCGGAGACCCTGGAACATCTCAAGCCTTTGTTCCAAACCGGTTCACGGATCGCCATCACCCACGGCAGCGGACCGCAAATCGGCAACATCATGATTCGCGTCGAGGAGGGCGAGCGGCGCGTTCCGAGTTTGCCGCTGGACACTTGCGACGCTGATTGCCAGGGCGGCATGGGCTACATGATCCAGCGGCTGGCTTGCGAGTTGTTCGGCCGCGAGGGAATCAAGCGCGCAGCTGCTACGGTGATCACACAGGTACTTGTGGACCGCAACGATCCGGACTTTCAGCACCCCAGCAAACCGATTGGATCCATCTATAACACGAGCCAACTTGCTGGCATCCGCAGCGACAGGCCAGAGTGGATCATGCGCGAAGTTTCGCCGGGAGGCTATCGGCGCGTCGTGCCATCGCCCCGCCCATTGCGAATTCTAGAGGTCGAAGCGATCTCATCGTTACTCGACGCCGGGGTCGTCGTGATCGCCTGCGGAGGCGGGGGCATTCCGGTGGCCTGGGAAGGCGATCGTTTGGTGGGTGTGGAAGCCGTTGTCGACAAGGACCTCGCTTCAAGCATGCTTGCGGCGCACGTGCGCGCTCGCAAGCTCATCATTGTTACTTCGGTTGATCGCGTGGCGCTCGACTATGGCCGGCCCAGCCAGCAGTGGCTCGACACGATCACAATTGACCAGGCGCGCCAGTATTTCGCCGCAGGCCAATTCCCATCAGGTTCGATGGGGCCGAAAATCCAGGCGGCAATCGACTTTCTCCAAAACGGAGGAGAGGAGTGCATTATCACCTCCGTGGAGAGTGTGGCGGGTGCGGTAATTGGCAATGGGGGCACCCACATCGTCGCCGCCTAGCGCAGGACTTCCCTGGATTCTATCGAAAGTGTTTCTTTGAACAGACAGGCGGTGGTGGATTGCGGAGTCTATCGCCCCCTGACTGCCGTCGCGATCCTGCGGAAACAACGAACAGGAGAGTTTAGCGATTCGCGGACAGTAGTTGCCTTAGGAAATCTTCATTTCCAATGCCTTCTCACCTTTGTCCAAACGCCAAAAATGTGCATCTAACTTGAGATCATGCGGGCTGGCATCTCCCTTGAATGTGCGACCATCCAGCACTCGAGGCTGGCGGCGCTTCTGGGGCCAAAAGAACCTCCGCACGAGCGGTCAGTCACCCGGAGAAGGGGGTTGGCGCCGCTGCTTTCAGTCCGGCTCTGGGTGCGCCTCAATGCAACTATTTGCCAAATGGTTCCGTCCATAAAACACCGAGCGCTTGCAAGGTAGGGTGAGTTGCGGGGTCAGGCACTCCGGCCTCTCTATTCCCCCATTTATTCCAGGCGCAATGCAAGGCGTCGATCAGGTTTTCAAAGATGAAATGCACCGCATGCCGGGACGATAAATAGTCGCTTCTAAACGCCATTTTGCGTATGAGAAAATGTACTTGATAAACCGAATGTTCCAAACCTGACATTCGAGAAGAAGAAGACGATGGATCAGCCTTTGTCTGTTTCACATTCTGCCTCGGGACTCGAGCCCGAAAACTCCGTAAAAAAGCGCCGCCACCGCTGGATCTGGGTGATCATTCTGGTCGCGTTCGGACTCCTGTTTTTCTGGGTGTACAAGCAGCATAGCGCCAGTACGGCGGCACCAGGCGGGGCTGGCAATCGCCGCGGCGCCATGGCCGGTCCGGTACCTGTCACCGTGGCCACTGCCACGAAAGGCAGCATCGGCGTCTATTTGGACGCAATCGGCACCGTCACGCCCACGTATACGGACACGATCACCGCGCAGGTGACGGGCGTCATCACGGCGGTGAATTACCGCGAGGGCCAGGCAATTCACAAGGGCGATAAGCTGATTGACATCGATGACCGGACATATCAGGCGCAGCTTGCCCAGGCGCAGGGCATGTTGGATCGAGATCAAAGCTTGCTCGCCGAAGCGCAGATGGACCTGAAGCGCTACCAGGACGCGTGGGCCAAGAACGCCATCCCTCGACAAACACTCGAAGATCAGGAAAAAGTCGTGATGCAGGATCAGGGAACTGTGAAGAACGACGAAGGCACAGTTCAGTACGACACGGTTGAGGTGGCTTACTGTCACATCAAATCGCCGATTGATGGCCGCGTTGGCCTTCGCCTGGTCGACCCTGGAAACCTGGTTACCGCCAATTCGAGTACCCCTCTCTTGGTCGTCACCCAGATTCAGCCGATCACCGTGATCTTCACATTGGCCGAAGATAATCTGCAGCAGGTTCTGGAACAGATGCGGGGCGGCAAAGCGCTGTCCGTCGAAGCTTTGGACCGTACCAACACAAAGCCGATTGCGAAAGGTAAGCTGATCACCGTCGACAACCAGATCGATACGGTGACGGGAACTGTAAAGCTGCGTGCGCGATTCGACAACTCCAAGGGGGAACTGTTCCCTAACGAATTCGTAAACACGCGCCTGCTCGTGAAGACTCTCGACGATCAGGTCCTGGTTCCCACTTCTGCGATCCAGCACAATGGCGCGACTGACTTCGTGTTCCTCATTCAGGGACTTACTCCGAAAGCCGCAGGCAATTCCACCGGCCCGTCAAAGAGCGGACAAGGCGGCGGGCAGGGCGGCGGCCACCATGGAAACGGTGGGAATGGTGGCGGCACTGGGGGCGGTGGCGCCGGAAACGGCGGGAGCAATCAGCCTGTCGGCAAAGCGGTCATGACGACCGTGAAGACGGGGATCTCCGATCAAGGCAACACGATCGTGACATACGGCCTCAAGCCCGGCGATGTGGTCGCGAATAGCAGCTTCCAAAAGTTGATCGACGGCTCTCCGGTCACGCTATCCACAGTCACCATACCGTCCACAACCACCGACACCACTGAGGACGCTCCATGAATCCGTCCCGCCCATTCATTCTGCGGCCGGTTGCAACGTCGCTGCTGATGGCCGCAATTTTGCTAGTGGGCATCGTCGCATACTTTCAGTTACCGATGTCGGCGCTGCCGGAAGTGGATTATCCGACGATCCAGGTACTCACGTTCTATCCGGGCGCCAGCCCGGACGTGGTCGCCATGACGATTACGGCGCCGCTGGAGCGCCAGTTCGGCGAAATGCAGGGCCTGAGCCAGATGACCTCGACCAGCGCCGGCGGCGTATCGGTCATCGTTCTGCAGTTCAGCCTTTCGCTCTCGCTCGACGTCGCCGAAGAAGAAGTGCAATCGTCGATCAATGGTGGACAGACCTTTCTGCCCTCCGATCTACCGGTGCCACCGGTCTATAACAAGACGAACCCAGCTGACGCACCCGTTCTTACGCTGGCCATCAGTTCCGACAGCATGCCCCTGTCGCAAGTCGAAGACATGGTGGATACGCGCCTGGCACCGAAGCTTTCGCAGTTGGCCGGCGTCGGCCTCGTGAGCATCAGTGGCGGCCAAAAGCCCGCGGTGCGGATACAGGTGAACCCGGTCGCGCTCTCATCGCACGGCCTGAACATGGAGGACGTGCGCACGGCTCTGGTCCAGTCCAGCGTCAACTCCGCAAAAGGCAACTTCGACGGGCCGCGCCAGGACTATCAGATCGACGCCAACGATCAAATCAACACGGCCGATGACTACAAGAATGTGGTGATCGCCTATAGCAATGGCGCGCCGGTTTTCGTAAAAGACGTCGCCAACGTGGTCAACGGCGTAGAGAACAGCAAGCAGGCCGCATGGATGGGACTGGCCGGCGGCTCGTCCAGGCCTTCCCTCACGCCAGCCGTCATTCTCAATATTCAGCGCCAGCCGGGCGCCAATACCATCACGGTGGTCAACGCCATCCAAAAGGTTCTGCCCCAACTGGAAGCGACTCTTCCTGCTTCCATCAAAGTAACCACCATGACCGACATGACCACGAGCATTCGGGCGTCAGTACACGATGTCGAGTTCGAACTGGGGCTCACGGTTGTGCTGGTGGTCATGGTAATCTTCCTTTTCCTGCGCAGTTGGCGCGCCACCATCATCCCCAGCATCGCCGTGCCGGTGTCGCTCATCGGCACGCTTGCCGTGATGTATCTGCTTGGCTACTCGCTCGATAACCTGTCACTGATGGCGCTCACCATCTCTACCGGCTTCGTGGTCGATGACGCCATTGTGATGATCGAGAACATCAGCCGATTCCTTGAAGATGGCATGCCCCCTCTCGAAGCCGCTCTGACCGGCGCGGGACAGATCGGGTTCACCATTGTTTCACTGACCGTATCGCTCATTGCCGTGCTCATTCCATTGTTGTTCATGGGCGATGTGGTGGGACGCCTCTTCCGCGAATTCGCGGTCACACTGGCCGTGACCATCATCATTTCAGCAGTAGTTTCGCTCACGCTTACGCCCATGATGTGCTCGCGCATCCTGCGCCACAATCCCAAAGAGAAGCAGACGCGTCTTTACGTCTGGTCGGAGAATGCGTTCAACAAACTGATTGACTTTTACGGCCGCACGCTGCGCGTCGTGCTGCGCTATCAGACCTTCACGCTGCTGGTAGCCGCCGCCACTCTCGTGCTCACCGTGGTTCTGTATATCTTCATTCCCAAGGGATTCTTCCCGGTGCAGGATACCGGCGTCATTCAGGGCATCTCACAGGTCCAGGCTTCGCAATCCATCTCCTTTGATGCCATGAGCGAGAAGCAGCGAGAGCTTGCGCAGATCATTCTCCAGGATCCGGCGGTGGAGAGCCTGTCGTCGTTCATCGGCGCCGACGGCATCAACACCACCCTCAACAGCGGCCGCATTTCCATCAACCTCAAACCCATCAACGAGCGCATCGGCGCCTCCGATGTGATAAGGAGACTGCAACAAAATCTGCAGAAGGTGCAAGGCATCCATGTTTACATGCAGCCAGTGCAGGACATTACGGTGGATGATCGCGTAAGCCGGACGCAGTACCAATACACGCTCGAAGATCCCGACACGGATGAGTTGAACGAGTGGACGAACAAATTTATTGCGCAACTGAATAAGCTGCCTGAATTGGAAGATGTGGCCACGGATCAACAGACCGGCGCCAAGGCCGTGCAACTGGTGATCGACCGTGTGACGGCCTCGCGGCTGGGCATTGCACCCACCACTATCGACAACACGCTCTACGATGCCTACGGACAGCGGCAGATCAGCACCCTTTATACCCAGCTCAACCAATATCACGTGATCCTGGAGACGGCTCCCGAGTGGCAACAGAATCCCTCCAAGCTCAGCGATATGTACATCCAGACCAGTGCGTCCACCGGCACCACCGGAGCCGGTGCGGCCACTTCGTTCTCCTCGTCTGCCTCGGCGTCGGCCGGCTCGAACTCCACTACGACATCGGTGCGCTATACGCCATCTTCCCAGGTGCTGAGCACGCCAGCCGCAGTGTTGGCAGGAACCCCGAGCAGCGCTAGCGCGTCTTCGCCCTCGGTCGGCGCCAATGCCATTCCGCTCGGCGCCTTTACGCAAATGGAGAATACGACCGAGCCTCTTTCCATCAACCATCAAGGGCAGTTCCCGTCGGTCACGGTGTCGTTTAACCTGGCCTCGAATGCCTCGTTGGGAACGGCGATCACCGACATTGAGAAGACCGCCAAGAACCTTAATTTCCCTGCCAGCTTACAGTCCGGCTTCCAAGGCACTGCGGCGTCGTTCCAAAATTCACTGTCGAACGAGGCACTTCTCATTCTCGCCGCTCTGTTTGCTGTCTACATCGTTCTGGGCGTCCTTTATGAGAGCTTCATCCATCCGATTACCATCATTTCCACACTGCCCTCGGCCGGTGTGGGCGCGTTGCTCGCGCTCATGCTCTGCCGCGAAGATCTGAGCGTGGTGGGAATTATCGGCATCATCCTGCTCATCGGCATCGTAAAGAAGAATGGCATTCTGATTGTGGACTTTGCGCTGGAGGCGGAGCGCACGCATGGACTGGATTCGACGGAGGCGATTTACCAGGCAAGCTTGCTGCGTTTCCGTCCGATCATTATGACCACGATGGCCGCGCTACTGGCGGGCATTCCGCTGGCGGTCGGAACCGGCCTGGGTTCGGAATTGCGCCGGCCGCTGGGCATTGCCATGGTCGGCGGTTTGCTGTTGAGCCAATTGCTCACGTTCTACACCACGCCAGTGATTTATATTTTCTTTGACCGGATCGGGCAACGGGTCCAGGGCCGCCGTCTTTCCCATATTTCGCGGGACAACGAACTGCCCCCCGGCACGGAGAATGCATGAACCTCTCGGCTGCATTCATCCAGCGGCCTGTGGGCACCACGTTGCTCACTATTGCCGTAGTCATCGCAGGCGCCATCGCATTCGTCGTTTTACCGGTGGCTCCATTGCCGCAGGTGGATTTCCCCACCATCAGCGTTCAGGCTAGTCTTCCCGGAGCCAGCGCGGAGATCATGGCGGCGTCCGTAGCCACGCCCCTTGAACGCCAATTTAGCCACATCGCCGGCATCACTGAGATGACTTCATCGAGTTCGCTGGGCTCGAGCTCGGTGACCCTGCAATTCGATCTGAGCCGCAATATCGATGGCGCAGCCCGCGACGTGCAGGCTGCAATTAACGCTGCTCGCACCTATTTGCCCGCCAACCTTCCCTCCAATCCTTCCTACCGCAAGGTGAATCCTGCCGATTCGCCGATCATGCTGCTCAGTCTCACTTCAGACAAGTACAACGTGACGAAGCTCTATGACCTTGGCTCCACAATCCTGGAGCAGAAATTGTCACAGATTCAAGGTGTCGGGCAAGTGGGAGTGCAAGGCGGAGCTACGCCATCCGTGCGTGTCGAAGTTAATCCCACCAAGCTCGAAAGCTTCGGCCTAACGCTCGGCAGCGTGCAATCAGTGCTCAGCCTGCAAAACTCGCACTCGCCGCGGGGACAACTCTCCGACAATGGCGTCAGCGAAGACATCCTCACCAACGACCAAATCTCCCTGGCGGCAGACTACCAGCCGCTGATCGTCGGATATCACAACGGTGAGGCTGTCAGGCTCTCGGATGTGGCCGATGTCGTGGACTCCACGCAAAACCTTCGCGCCGCTGCCTACGCGGACGGCACAAGGGCGGTCTTCGTCGTCATCTTCCGTCAGCCCGGCGCCAACATTATTGACACCGTGGATCGCATCAAGGCGCAACTGCCATTTCTCGAGGCAGTCCTTCCCCAGGGCATCACCACGACGATCGTTCTTGACCGCACGGTCACGATTCGCGCTTCGGTTAATACCGTATACAAAGCTCTGATCGGATCGGTTTGCCTCGTCATCCTGGTGGTCTTCGTATTTCTGCGCAGCCCTCGCGGCACGCTCATTCCCTTTGTTGCCGTACCGGCCTCGCTGATCGGGACCTTCTCCGCAATGTACTTATTCGGCTATACCCTCGACAACCTATCGCTAATGGCGCTCACCATTGCCACCGGCTTTGTGGTTGACGACGCGATTGTGGTGATGGAGAACATCACTCGGCACATCGAAAACGGAATGGAGCCCTTTGCCGCGGCAATGAAAGGCTCCGAGGAGATCGGTTCTACAATTTTCACCATCAGCATGTCGTTGATTGCCGTTTTCATCCCCATCCTTCTGATGGGCGGTATCATCGGGCGCCTCTTTCGCGAATTCGCAGTGACGCTTTCAACGGCCATCGTGATCTCGATGCTCATTTCCCTCACCGCAACGCCGTGCATGTGCGCACATTTGCTCAAAGCACACAAGAAAGACGAGAAGCACAACTTTCTTTACCGGGCTAGCGAACGAACCTTCGATGGCATGGTGTGGATCTACCGCCGGTCGCTGATGTGGGTGCTGGATAATCCGGGACTGACGCTGGTCGTGCTTCTGCTCACCATTGCCCTGAATGTTCTGGTGATGTTCAGGATTCCCACGGGCTTCTTTCCCACGCAGGACACTGGCGTAATCATGGGTGGCTTACAAGGTCCGCAGGATGCCTCCTTCCCTTTCATGAACTTTTCCGCAATGTCTCTGGTCAACATCGTCAAAGCGGATCCCGCGGTGGCCCACGTCAACGGTTACACCGGGAGCGGCAATAGCGGCATGATGTTTATTGCGCTCAAACCCCTGGACAGCACTTGCAAGGAAGGCCCGAAGTGCGCGGTACGCCAGACCTCGGCGATGGACGTGATCAACCGCCTGCGGCCGCAGTTGAACAAGCTCCCTGTGGCCACGGCTACCCTGCAGCCGGCGCAGGATCTGCGCATCGGAGGACGCGGCGGCGGTGCGCAATATCAATACACGATTCAGGCAGATAACACTGCCGACCTCTCTAAATGGGGCCCCATCCTGCTCGCGAATATGTCGAAACTACCTGACCTGCAGGACGTGAACACCGACCAGCAAAACGGGGGCTTGCAAGAAATGCTCAACTACGACCGTGTGACCGCAGCGCGGCTGGGACAGACCCCGCAGTCGCTAAACAGTTCGCTCTGTAGCGCGTTTTGCCAATCCGAAGTCTCAGTCATTTATACCCAGCTCAACCAATATTATGTGGTGATGGAAGTGGCCCCGCAGTACTGGCAGGATCCTTCAGGGCTGAATAATATCTATTTCATTCCGAAGAAAGGTGCATCGGGCGCAGGGATCACGACCATGTCGCCGCTGTTTTCCGTCGTCAAGGCGCACACTAACACCACACCGCTACAGGTGCCCCATACCGGTCTTTTCCCGTCGGCTACTGTCTCCTTCAACATGCGCACTGGAGCCTCGCTCAGCGACGCCACCCGGGAAGTAACGGATATGGAGCAAAAGTTGGGATTGCCCGGAACGGTCCACGGGTTCTTTGCGGGAACCGCACAGGCCTACCAGCAATCGTTTGCCACCTTGCCGATTCTGGCGATCACCGCGGTGCTTTCCGTCTTCATCGTGCTGGGCATTCTCTATGAGAGCCTGATTCATCCGCTGACCATCATTTCCACTCTGCCCTCGGCGAGCGTCGGCGCCATGCTGGCGTTGATGCTCTTTCATATCGACCTCAACTTCATCTCGATCATCGGCATCATACTGCTCATCGGCATCGTGAAAAAGAACGCGATCATGATGATCGATTTCGCACTGCAGGCGGAGCGCACTGAAGGCAAGTCGTCGCGCGACGCGATTTTCAGCGCCTGCATGTTGCGCTTCCGGCCGATCATGATGACTACCATGTGCGCCATTTGCGGGGCTTTACCGCTGGCCTTCGGGACCGGCACCGGTTCAGAGCTGCGCAAGCCTTTGGGCATCACCATTGTGGGCGGACTGGTTTTGAGCCAACTGCTCACGCTTTACACAACCCCTGTGGTTTACCTGTTTATGGACCGGCTCCGCCTGCGCGCGCTGGGCCGGACGCACGACACGCTGCCGCCAACCGCGGAACAAGCAGTGTCGTAACACGCGAAGGACGTTGACCATGCCTGAGTTTAGAAATCGAGTTACGCTTTCATTCGCCGTCGGCACGCTGAGCCTGCTCGCGCTCCTCGCTGGCTGCCACGTGGGTCCGTATTACCACGCGCCCACGCCGACCGCAGTCACTGCGCCGAATTACAAGGAATCGACCGTAAACTTCCACGATGCCGACGGATGGAAAGTGGCCAGCCCGCAGGACGCCATGATCCGCGACAATTGGTGGGAGGTCTTTAACGATCCCGAACTGAATGCGCTGGAAGAACAGCTCAATATCAATAACGAGAACCTTAAGGTATATTTCCAGAACTACATGGCGGCTCGCGCCCAGATTGCCGAGGCGCGCGCGCAATACTGGCCCACGGTCACCGCAGCTCCGTCATGGAACCGGTCAAAAAGCTCCGGTACGCTGAGTAATTCCACGCAGGCGAACCCGGGCAAGACCTCATCGCTTTGGAACGCGCCCATTGACGTTTCATGGACGCCTGATCTTTGGGGGAAGATCCGTAATGAAGTTCATGAGGCGCAGTACGCCTCCCAGGTGAGCGCCGCCGATCTACAATTGGAAAAGCTGACCGAGCAGTCCAGCCTGGCTGAATATTTCTTCGAGATTCGTGGCCAGGACATGCTGCAGCAGATTCTCAATGAGACTGTGGCCGACGATCAGAAATCCCTCGATTACAACCAGTCCCAATACGACACGGGCGTAGGCGATTACATCTCCGTAGCCGAATCCAAGACCACGCTGGAAGCGGCACAGTCCGCGGCCATCAATGTGGGGCTGTTGCGCGCGCAATATGAGCACGCCATCGCCATGCTCCTCGGCAAAGTACCCACGGATTTTTCCATCCCGGTCAAGCCCATGGTTTACGTGCCGCCAACCATTCCCACCGGCGTTCCTTCGCAGCTTGCAGAACGTCGACCTGACATTGCCGCGGCCGAGCGCACGCTCGCCGAGGCCAATGCCACCATCGGGATCGGCTACGGGGCCTTCTTCCCGCAGGTGACCATCAGCGCCGCTGGTGGATTCGAGAGCTCTACGCTAACCAATCTGTTTACTGGCCCCAGCCGTACATGGTCCATCGGTCCGGCGGTCGCCGAGACCCTCTTCAACGGCTTCCTCTATCGCGCTGAACTGCACCAATACGTCGCTCAGTACAACGCGGACCTCGCCAACTACCGGCAGGTCACGCTCACAGCCTTCCAGCAGGTCGAAGATGACTTGGCGGCCACGCGCATCTACTCGCAGCAAATACTGCGCCAGCAAATGGCGGTCAAGGACGCACAGGAGTACCTGAGCCTGGAAATGGTGCGCTACAACACTGGAGTCGATCCGTATGTAGATGTCATGGTGGCGCAGAATGCGGTGCTCAGCAGCAAGGAGACACTGAACGCGCTCCAGGTAGAGGAGATGACGTCGGCGGTTCAGCTCGTGCAGTCGCTTGGTGGGGGATGGGACCGCGCACAACTCCCCACTCCGCAGCAAGCAGGAGCTAAAACCACCAACGCGGATTACAAACTGCAGCAGTAGCGTTCACTGCGGCGGCCGATAGCAGATGGCATCGCCATCAAGCCGATACTCTGCGGCGCAGGAGTCGCCTCCGCAGATCATCGTCTCGCCGCAATAGAGTTGCCGGCGGGTGATGAGCCCCAACGTCCCGCAGCGCGGGCACGACATCACGGCTACATAAGGATTTTGTGCCTGGCCCAGCTTCTCCTGGTTTTCCAGCACAAAAACCGTTCCTGGGTCCATTCTTTCGGGAATCCACTCTTCCAGAAACTGCAAGTCGGCTGCCATCGTTCCCTCCGGGGCTTTCACAGGTTGATGGTTCCGAGCCGCGCGTCTGTTTCCGCCCGACTCTGTTTTCCAAACAAAAACAGGCTGCGAAACAAATACCGGACTGAAATCCCTCCGGTCAAGCTCAGTGTCATCACACACGCGCAATGATGTCAATGCGAATCGCCATCGAGGAGTAGCAAGTGGGGTTCCCCTCGCCACGCCGGGTACGGCATCCTGCTAATGAGATGCCGTAGCCGCCTCATGCGCTCGCCCAAATTCGTCGATCGCGCGATAGGTTTCCTCGTTGCGAAGAATGGCCTCGACATACTCGCGCGTCTGCGTAAAAGGGATGGACTCCACGAATTCGTCGATGCCGGAATACGGCCCAGCCGCCTGCCATTCCGCAACCCGGCTGTCGCCTGCATTGTAGGCGGCTAGCGCATATTCCTGCACGCCGCCGAATTTATCGAGCATCTGCCGCAGATAGCGCGTTCCCAGCCGGACATTCATGTTGGGATCAAGGAGCTGAAAGGTCTGGAAGTGGGAGATTCCCTCCTCGTGCGCCATGGACTTACCCACAGACGGCAGCAGTTGCATCAGCCCGTAGGCGTTGGCATAGGAGATCGCGGTGGGATCGAACTCCGACTCCTGCCGGATCAGCGAAGCCACCATGTAGGGATCGAGATTATTCTTGGCGGATTCGGCCTGGATCGTGCTCCACCACGGCTCCGGAAAAAGAATCCGCCAATACACGAGCGGAATGGCCGAGATGGAAACGGAAGCCGCATTCGGCAACCCGCGCTTGGCAGCGCGCACGGCGCGGAAGGTCTCGCCATAGGAGGAGTAAATCTGCGCCTCGGCCAGCGCACTCATCGAAGAGAAGTTGGGATCGGCTTTGATCTCCGGCGCAATGTATTCCATTAATCCGGCATTGGCCAGCAACCGCGCTTTGGCCAGGTGCGGGCTGTCCGCAGGAAAAGTATCGACCAGGCGCGGCTCCGGCGCTGGCTGAATGCGATCCAGTTGTGGCTGCGACGCAGCCTGCGTGTTGCCCAGCGCCGCCAGCCGTTGCCGCGCCATCTGCGCGTAAAAGAAATGCTGGTAGGCGCGAATGATGGTGCGGTAATTGGCAGCGGCCATCGATGGATTATGATCCTGCGCCTCGTACAAGCGTCCGCGCCAGTAGAGCGCCGATACGGTTTCCGTTGCGCCTGGATACAGGCGGATCTGCTCGTCGAAGATGTGCTCTGCGGCGGGGTAGAGTCTGAGCCGGTAACTTAACCAACCCGAGCGCCAGTGGGCCGCGGAGGCATTCTTGTCGCCCGGAAAGCGCACAGCCAGATCTTCGTAATACTCGACGGCAGTCGGGTAATCGCGCTTGAGCAAATACATGTTGCCGGCCGAAAAAAGCGCATCGGCCAGCCAGGGACTCGACGGGAACCGGGACTCCATCTCGGCGATGATCTGCTTCAGATCGTCAGTGCTATTGCGATCGCGGGCCAGTTCTAAAAGCAAATCAAGTCTCCGGGCGCCGTTTTCGTCCGCCGTGTCAGGCAGGGCCTTGGCTTCCGCCACCGTTAGCTGTTTCCGCTTGTACTCACACGCAGCCTCGGAAACGGCGTATCCGTTCCGTGTCTGCATGTCGAGCCCAGGCCCGCGCTCCAGCACGCGAAACTGCTCTGCCGCTAGATCGTAACGTCCACCGTTGTAGTAGGCCTCTGCAAGAGTGCGCAGGTCCGCTATAGTCAGCAGAGTCTCGGCTCCCAGCTCCGTGAGCTTGGCGCGCGCCGTTTGCGCCTCAGCGCTCAATGGATGGCCGAGGAGGAGCTGCTTGAATGTGACTTCCGCGGCCTGTTGCTGACCTAGCGCCAACTCCAACTGAGCCTCGACAAGCTGGAAGCCGGGACGTTTCGCAGCTTCCGTGCCGGCCGATGCTGCCAACACTTGGCGCGCAGCGGTCTTATTCCCCAACGCCAACAGCACAGCGGCTTCGAGTTCAGGCTCCTGGGCATCGAATATGCTCTCGGGATAGCGAGCCGGAAATCCGTGAAGGATGTTTTCCGCGACCGCATCGTCTCCCGCCTCGTGGCTGGCCTCGGCGTCAAGGAAGTCCTCGTAGTCCGCTAACTCTCCATCTCCGTGGCGCGCCTGCGCCAGAGCCGCTTCCGCGTCCGCATAGCGCTTGTCGAGGAGGTACGCGTGACCAAGGGCCAGATACGCCGCAGCCGCAGCTTCTCCCGTGTGGCTGTGCGCGTAGGCAGCTACCGCTGCGTAAGCATCCTTCGTGCGCATGGTGGCCAATTGCCGAGCCATCGGCTCCAGCTCTTTTGAGGCGACAAAGGCCTGCTTGAGGCGTGCGGTATGCGCCATGCGGACCGAACGGCTGGTTTGGTGAGTTGGCTTGCGTTTGGTGGCGGGTTTCTTGGTTGCCGCGGGCCTTGGAGAGCTGGACTGCGCAGTGCTTGAGCCGGAGGCGTCTGGAGCAGGAGCTGCAGTGGATTGCGCTACGGCGAATCGCGCAGCAATCAACAATCCGAACAGGACAACGACACGACAGCGACCGCGCGAGAGGAGAAGCATCGGGGAGGAGAGACAGACCATGATTCCACTTTATGCCGATCTGCCCTCAACCGTCGCAGCGGAGGAACCAGTGACGTAACGGATTGGCGCTCATTTTGGGATTTGGAGCTGGAAGCCTGCGTCCGTTACACTCATGTTTTACGGGCTCATCCTGATCGTTTCCAGCCTGTCAGGAATGCGGCAATATTTCGCATCCGAATCCCATGTCTACCATCCAACCAATTAGCGAAGAGCATCCCGATGTCGCCCTTGTAGAGAGGGTTCGCGCGGGAGATCTCTCGGCTTACGACACGCTGGTCCGCAAGTACGAGCGGCAACTCTTCAGGATTGCGCAGCACATTACGCAAAACCGTGAAGACGCCGAAGACGTGATGCAGGATGCGTTTCTCAAAGCTTATGAGAAGCTCGATCAGTTTCAGGGGAACTCGAAATTCTACACATGGCTGGTGCGAATCGCAGTAAACGAGAGTCTGATGCGGCTGCGCAAGCGACGCACAGGCAAGTTGGTCTCGATGGACGAGGATGTGCAGACCGACGAAGGTTCTGTGCCTCGCGACTTCGCCGATTGGGCTCCGAATCCGGAGCAAAATTTCAATCAGTCGGAACTGGCCGAGATTCTGAAGAAAACCATTCAGGGTTTGCCGCAAGGATTCCGCGTGGTCTTTGTGCTTCGCGACGTGGATGGACTCTCGACCGAAGAGACCGCCGAAGCGCTGGGCCTGAGCGTTCCGGCCGTGAAATCTCGGCTGCTGCGAGCGCGACTGCAACTGCGCGAGCGCTTGAGCCGCTACTTCAAGAGAACGACTTCGGCAGCTTCGCAGGCGCAGGTTTCCGCGAAGGGAAACGGAGTTGAAGCATGACCTGCACTGAGTTTCTGGCGATTCTCGACGACGTGATCGATGAGTCGATTGCCGCGAAGACGCGCGCCGAAATTGAAGTCCATCTGCGCAAGTGCGGTCACTGCGAAGTCGTCCTCGACACCACGCGCAAGACCATCGAGATTTTCCGCTGCCACGAAATCTACGAACTTCCGACCGAAGTGAGCGAGCGGCTGCATGTCGCGATCATGGCGAAGTGCAGCAAGGCGAAGTAAGAGGTTTCTGGTTTCCGGTTTCAACTCTCCGTTTTCAATCCTCAGCTTTCTACAGTCAGTCGCCGACGTTCAGCGTACAGGAATGGTCAGTTACTGCGGCTGTACGCGGTTTGCTGTACCCTTCGCAAGCCTTTCAATATGTTTGGTTTACTGCCAGTGTAAAGTTTCACAGCGGCTGTACCCGGGCGGTTTAGTGGCGGCAAGCTGCTGAATCTTTGCTGGTTAAGTGGTGGTGTAAAGTTTCACAGCCGATTCCTGCGATGTGCTGCAAAAGCCGGTTTCAGGTGTCAGGTTTCGGGTCTCAGCCTGCGGCACTGCTGCGGGTTGAGCAGAGGGATTCTGATCGCGCGTGAGGGCGCGGGACTGATGGCGGAGAGCGTTCGTTTTGATGTGACGGCAGATTTTGAACACGGTCGTTATGCCCTCCTACCCCTAGACTTTTTTTGGTAAAGTCTTGATATGAAAGGGGCGAGTCTTTCGGAGTCTCCCCTAAGTTATTGATTGCAAAGAATTAACCGCTAAAGTATCCAGAATCAGCATTTAGCGGTTGCACCTTATGATCAAGTCTTAAGACCATGATAGGAGTTTTGCGGATTTAATCTGCAAAAAGGGAGTGGTCAGTGATCAGTGGTCAGTGATGAGAAAAGACAGGGGTTAGGGCAGGGCGACGTGGCCGGTTTGGGGGCGCGGGGCTTGACTTTTTTGGGGGTCTTTCGCCCGCTTCGCGGGCTGGGGTCTGTGGTGCGGCCAGCTCACCCCAGGCTTGCGCCGTGGGGCTAGCGTATTACGCCCGCTTTGCGGGCTGGGGCGGGATGGATTTGAGGGGCGGCGGGGGTCGACGAGCAGGGAGCGAGGGAGCGAGGGGGCGAGAAGACGGGGCGGTGGACAGCTTGTAGCCGGTAGCATGTAGCCGCAAGCGGGTCGATGCCGGCGGTCGTGATTCACGGGTTTCCAAAGGCGGGGCAGCGGTGCGCGCCAGGTTGTGGTGAGTTTGCTACTGAAAGAGCTGGGCCGCTCGCGCAGCTGAGAATATACTATACCCCGGTATGGTATTAAAATGTTCCCTTCCTCATGTGCTGGCTCGCGGCTGTCTTTGCGGAGTTGAAAATCATTTCTGAGGCAACGGAAGGGGCATCATCGCCGGTGGGACTCGCGACAACCCGGGCA
>Ga0302320_10003768_pt1 | contig 34895 bp, 32 predicted proteins | sample Bog_T0_3_FD_202130 | JGI IMG/M metagenome (GOLD analysis project Ga0302320, IMG submission 202130) | Peat permafrost microbial communities from Stordalen Mire near Abisko, Sweden - Bog_T0_3 | ecosystem: Environmental > Terrestrial > Soil > Wetlands > Peat | place: Sweden: Abisko, Stordalen Mire...
TCCCAACCGGCCTTGTTCATCCAACTCGCCAAGATAGGCGACCACGCGCTGCCGCGGCCCCCGCGCGGTGCGATAGGACTCGACCAAAGCCCATTAGGCATGCCGCTTTCCCTCCTTGCGCCGATAGCAGCGTCGCAGATACACACCGCCATCGTACTCAATTCAAACCCAATTACAAGAGGGTAAGTCTTCACTACACTCGACTTTTTGCTGACCGCAAACAGTCCCAAAAACTCAGCTCCGGAAACAAAGGACTTGCTCCCGGTAAGCTCCTGCTGCGCGACAGAGATCCCCTTGAAAAAAAACGGTTCAGGCAAGCAACTGCGGAAGTTGGGCTAGCTCTTCCGCTCCACCAGGAACCGCGCCACAGCCTTCAGCCCATCGGCGCGGCTGCCGAAGGGCTCCAACGCGGCAAAAGCTTCTTCGGTCAGCCGAGCGGCGTCCCGTTTGCTCTGCTCGATGCCGAAGACAGCCGGCCAGGTGACTTTCTCAGTAGCCAGATCTTTGCCCGCCGTCTTGCCCAGATGGGCCGAATCCTCGGTCAGATCGAGAATGTCGTCCGCAATCTGGAAGGCAAGACCCGCCTTGCGTCCAAAGGTATCGAGTCGGCTCACTTCTTCCGCAGTCGCCCCGGCATAAACGCCCCCGGCCACCACACTGACACGGATCAGGGCTCCGGTTTTGGCGCGGTGAATCGACTGCACCAGTTCCGCGGTGGGCTTCACGTGTTCGCTCTCGATGTCCAACACCTGCCCGCCGATCATGCCGTCGACGGTACCCACGGCATTGGCGACCAGCCCGATGATCTGCACCGTGGCGGCGGCGGGAGACTGCAAACCGGCCAGCACTTCAAACGCCCGGGTCTGCAGTGCATCTCCGGCAAGAATGGCGATGGCTTCGCCGAAGGCTACGTGGCAGGTAGGTTTCCCACGGCGCAGATCGTCGTTGTCCAGGGCCGGCAGATCATCGTGAATGAGCGAATAGGTGTGCAGCATCTCCAGGGCCGCGCCCAGATCCTCAATCCCCGCCGGCACAACTCCGGCAACCGCCATCGCCGCCTGCATGGTCAGAACCGGCCGCAGCCGCTTGCCTCCCGCAAAAGTGGAGTGGCGCATGGCGCCATGAATGGAGGCAGGGACAGTCTGAGCACTCGGAATCAGAGCTTCCAGGGCCCGATCCGTCCGAGCTGCGCCTTCGAGAATCAGAGTTTTCACGTCAACGTTCATCTCTTTGATGATAAATGAGGCCTGCCCAGCATTCGCTCCAGGACACAAAGGGCCGTGAGCAAAAGAATGGCGAGTGCCGTGATCCAGCGGCCCAGGACGACGTCGGGCGTGGCGACCCAGTTGACCCTCAGGTCAAGCGACCCTTTGGCCACCGGAATCACCAACAGTGGCACATCGGCAGCAGCATGGGGCGTTACTCCTTGTCCGTTGAGCGTCACCTGCCAGGCCGGAGAAACGATCCTGCGCAGAATCAGGTCTCCACCATGGGGCAAGGCGCCGACGATGTGCATGTTTTCGGTCCGCCCGCTCATGGATGCGAAAGTGGCGTCACACACCTCCCGCGCCACATCCGGCGGGGCCTCGGCAGGCGACTCAGCGGCGCTCGGGGCCGGATTCGGTTCTGGATTCGGGATCGCGGCAACCCGCAAACTGCCCAAACATCCATCGGGAAGCCCCGGCTGCAGAAGCACGGAGCTGTCGAAGCCGATCGGATAATACTCCTCGGTTCCGGCAAATCCCTTGCCGGATTGGTGGACATTCCACATCGGAGTCACGGCATCTTCTTCGTCGCAGACCTGAAAGAAGCTGCGCGCGGCAAAGATCGAGGCGCCGAAAAACAGCAGGACGAACCCCGTCGTGACAACCTTGCGCAATTGCCGTTGCGAAGCCTCGTCGGGCCATACGGCAGCCGCGAAGAAGATCCCCATGGGAGCCTCCAACGCCACCAGCCAGCGCCAGGGAAACTGCAGGAACCGCAATTTGGGCAGCAGATTCCAAACCGGCAGCGACACAGGAAGCTGGAGAAGAAGAAGGATGATCGGCAGCAGCGCTAGCGGACCCCACCAACCGCGTCTGGCAGGTAGTTTGCCGCGTCTCCAGGCGATGAGGAGCCCCAACAGAGCAACCGCGGTCATCGAGACCGTCAGCAGCGACGCGCGATGCAACTCCACGTCGTGGAACTCCATCCCGGGATCCGTGTGATGCGAAAAGAGAAAACTGTTCTCGATCCGTTCGCCGGGGTCGTCCGTCGCCTGCTGAATGGCGACCCACCGCTGTTCAAAGGCGGCCGGCAAAAGGAAGAAAGCTGCGAGTGCCAGCCCTAGCCCCACGGCGACTACGGCGCGCAGGGCGGGAGCCCAGGATCGCCCGAACAGCGCAGCAGCCAGAGCAACAAAGGCCAGCAGATAGCACGCCATCACCCCGAGGGGCGCATTGCTGAGCCAGGCTCCGGCGATCACCAATGCGAGGGGAAGTGCAGACCCGTCCAGGGCGGATCGCAGCGCCGAGTGTTTGGTGGAACCGACCACAAGGTCAAGAACCCCTGCGGCAGGTTCTTGAATCCGGCGGTCCCGCAAGGCAAACAGGAGCAATAGCGGAATCCAAATGCCTCCGGCCAGTTCGCCGAAGGCCGTTCTCTCATACGCCGTAAAGAGCGTATATCCAGAAAAGATCGCAAAACAACCCGCCAAAGTTGCCGGCGCATCGGCCAGCGCCTGCCGCGCCAGCGCCCTTGTTGCGAGCCCGGTGCCCGCCAGCAGCAGAAACGTCAGCGCCAAGGGGACCAGCACCCAGGGCAGCAATGACCCCAACGCCGCTCCCAGCATCCAGGTCAGCGGCGGATAGAAGATGAAGCGCGGTTCCCCAGCTCCGAAGTTCGCGCTGGCAGCCCAATGGGGATAAAGAAGCCCCTGCCGCCAACTTGCCTGCGCATCCATCCACGAGACCAGATGAAAATCGAAGTCGTGACCGCACGACGCTCCATGAAGAAGCAACGGCAAAGTGGCCAGCGCCGCCGCCAGCAGAATTAGTGAGGGACCAACGAGTCGCCCCCCCACAGCATCCGCAGCCAAGCCCACTGATCCCTGACCCCTGACCCCTGATCCCTGTCTTTTCATGGCACCAACCGCAGCGTATGCCGGGTCTGCGCAGCGACCGCCGCATCGGAGAAGGGAAGCGCGAAGGTTGTTCCGCTATACCAGTCGGCCCACTGATCGCGGTAGTAGGGCGAGAGCGGATTGCCGCTTTCGCCCAGAACAATGTCTTCCGTGGAGCCGTCGATGTCGCTCCAGTCCATGGTGAAGCGCTGTGAGGGGCCGAAGGTGCGGCCCACCTGCTTGACGGTTGTGTTATCGCCGCTCAGGGGCAACGCACCGGTTCCCGCGAAGTGCGCCCAGTCGGGCAGCAGCGCGGCGAGTGGATGCTCCAGATCCACTACGTGCCAGCTTCCATAGCTCCAGCGCGAAACGTCGGAGGGAGCCTTGCCCTTCTTGATCGCCTTGCGCACGGCGTCGGTCAGAAAGGCATCCCAGTTCTTGTACTTTGCGGGCAGCCAGCCGGGGTTGGCGTGCATCACAATCTCTTCCTGCGCGAAATTCTTCTCGTACCAACTGTAGACGCCGGCAATCTCCTTGCCGAGCTTGGGCTCTAGAAGCATCGGCCAGAGCTCGCCGCGCGTCCGGGTCACGAGCGATGCCGCTGCGGAGTCGGTGCTCAGCCTCCCGTCCCAGGAGCGCATCAGGTCGGCGGCCTGACGAAGGCGTCCGTCCACGCCGTCCGCGTGGTCGATGGCATAGGCAAAGCGTTGACCGAGTTCCTGATCCACTTCGCTATAGATATCGTTCTGCACGGCCAGCATGTCCTTGGGCGTCAGATGGTCGCGTCCCTGCAGCTGCTTGTAGATTCTCTCCGCACGGTAAGGCTCGACCCAGTCGAGAGACAGCAGATCCGGCGAGTCGGGCGTCGTGACGCGAGAGTTGGCGGTGGCCACAAAGCCCGAGGGCGGATCGAAGACGCCGGGCATGCGCTCATACGGAATGTATCCTTGCCACTCGTGCGTGGTATCCGGAATCGGCAAGCCCTGCAGTCCCGCGGGGCGCAGCGGAACCCGGCCCACAGCCTGGTAAGCGACGTGCCCCTGGTCGTCGGCATAGACCACATTCTGCGTTGGCCAGCACCAGTGGGACAATCCGGCCGAGAACTCAGCCCAGTTTGAGGCCTTGTTCAGTTCATACACCGGGAGCGCGTTCAGCGCCGTGTCATAGAGGTTCCACTTTAGCGCGATGGGACGCGTCTCATTGGCGAAGATCGGATTCAGCAGCGGTCCGTGCTCGGTGGACTGCACGTTCACCAATACATCCTTGCCGCCCCGCACCCGGATCGTCTCATGGTCCACAACCAACGGCTTCCAACTGCCGTCCAAAGCCCGATAATTCCCCTTCCCGTCCAGGCTTTCTACATACAGGTCCTGCACGTCGCCGTAGAGGGCAGTGAAGCCCCAGGCAACGTGCTCGTTGTGGCCGGCGATCACGCCTGGGGCTCCGGGCAAAGTGACTCCCGTGACATGGAACCCGGGCGCCTGCAGGTCGGCCATGTACCAGATATTCGGCACCAGAAGGGTCAGGTGCATATCGTTAGAGAGCAAAGGCTTTCCACTGGCGGTGTGGCTTCCGCCAACCACCCAGTTATTCGACCCCGAAGCGCAGCCGTCGCAGTCGAGCAGCCCCAGCAAGCGGCGCAGACGATGCGGATCTTCAGCGACCGTGGAATCGCGGGCAGTCGTCAGCCTTGCTTCCGTCCTGTCGTCGTCTTCATCCTCTGTTGGAGGCGGCTCCGCGTGCGGCTGGCTCAGGTCGAGCTGAATGCCGGTGGGGGGGTGATCTCGCCACGAGCCGACCGGATACAGATCGGCCTCCAGCTTGGGATTATGGAGGCGCGCGGAAATCTGCGCACGCACCAGCTTGTCTTCGAAATGGGTGTCGAGTCCCTGCACCATGGTCAGGCCGACGCAGATGCCGTCCTCCCCTGTCCAGGGGCGAGGGCGGTAAAAGAGAACCCGGAACTCCGCGGGAAGCGTGTCCTGGTGTTGCGCAATAAACAGATTCACTCCGCGCGCGTAGGCATCGAGCCGCGCCCGATCGCTGTCGGGCAGGTTCGAGTAGATGCGGTGTGCGGTCACCCGAATCTGCAGCACACGTTGCGCTCTGTCGTGTTCCACCTGCGCAGAGCCGAAGACCTCGGCAAGTTCCCCGCCGGCGTTGCGGCGCAGCAAGTCCATTTGCCATAGCCGGTCTTGCGCGGTGACATATCCCTGGGCGATCCACAAGTCGTTCTCGTTGGCCGCTCGAATGTGGGGTACACCGTGCGCATCGCGCAACACGGTCACGGGTGCCGACAACCCGGAGGACTGGCCCAGGCGAATCTCGCCATCCAGGACGGGCAGGGAAGACCGGGTGGCAGAACGAATCGCCAGGACACCAGCCGCAGTAACCAGCAGCAGCAACACCGCAAGGCATACCGCCGACCAAAACGGTACCCGCAGCCTGCGATGCAGCCGCCGACGCGAAAGGGCGCCGCTCGAATGCGGCTGTAATCTCTTTGAACTTCCGGAGTTGATCACTCCTCAGAATAACGCGGAGACTGACTTAGGTCTCTGACCGGATGATTTTGAACCCTCTCCGTGCCCCATCCTTTCGCCTTTTTTTGGCGAAAGCGTGGGAAGGCGAGAATCTCAATGAAACAAATCCGCGCGGTCAGAGACCTGAGGACTGGTCATGCTCCGATTGATGGGCAATCGGCTATTGCGGCTGCTTGAACGTGCTCCCTGCCTGCTGTCCCCCAAAGTTCTTGGTCAAGCGGCAACTGTGTACTTTGCCGTTCTCATAAAACTGCAAGCCGGGGTCTCGGCCATTCAGCGATGCCAGAAATCCCCCTTTGCTGCATGGGATTCCCTGCACTTCCTGGTCTCGCGCCAGAAAGCAGACCTTCAGCTTGCCGCTGGGATAAAAGCTCACCACGGAACCTTCGCCCGGACCTAGAATGCTGCCGCCCTTGCAAACGAAGTCGCGAACCGGAGTGTCGTGACTCATCTGTACAAAGTCTGGCCTGCCATCCGGGAGCAGGGCGATGATCGATCCGGCAGGAATTTTCACTTCCGCAAAGGTGGTATCCTGCGCGACCGCGCAACGGGAAAGATGCCCATCCGCGAAGAACCAGGCATGGCCCTTGGCGCAGGGATATTCCTGAATCACGGCAGGTTGGTCGAGAGTCTTGCGGGTCGTTGGCGGGGGACCGCCCCAGGCATTCGCGCTCAAAAAACCGCTCAGGAGAAATGCAAAACAGGCGTACATTCGCATCGCGTTTTCCTCGGCCGCTTCATCTTACTCCAACATTGAACAGAAGCGAGACTGCTTCACGTCGGAGGCGCGGGGCAAACCGCGCTTCATTCCTCAAGCGATCAAATGATCCAGAATGATCTGACAGACATCGGTCGCACCAATTGCCTTGCTCGAAACTAGCGCAGGGTAGTTCGTCATCAGCACCGGACCTTCCTCCGGCGAGTCGGTGACGCGGCCATGCGAGCCTTTCACCAGGCCAGCGTCCAGCGGAATGACATCCATGAGATAGCGAAAGCCCAGCATCTTCCGCAGCAGTTTGAGGCCGACCTTCAATTTTGGCAGCCGCAGGGCCGGATCGAGGAACAACTCCACCGGATCGTAACCCGGCTTGCGGTGAATATCCACGGTGCGGGCGAAGTCGGGCGCCAGTCGGTCCTCAAGCCAGTAGTAGTACGTAAACCAGGAGTCCCGCGCCGAGATCGCAATCAATTCTCCGGAACGCGGATGGTCCAGATGAAATTCCTTTTTCCCCTCCTCATCCAAAACGCGCTCGACTCCCGGGGTTGCCTCGAGCAGTGCGCGAACTTCCTTCAGCTTCGACAGGTCGTTCACATAGACATGCGCGATTTGATGGTCGCACACGGCAAACGCGGCGCTGGCTCCGGGGTCAAGCAACTCGAGTCCGAGTTCGTTGCGTACCGCAAGAAGACCGTTCTGGCGAAGCGCGCGATTCAAGGGCACGGGCCGATTTACAGCCGTGATGCCGTATTCCGAGAGCAGGATAACCCGCGCGCCTTTGCCCTCGTAGTGCTCAATCAGTTTGTCCACCACGGCATCGATTTCAAGCAGATCCTTGGCAATCGCGGGATCGTCCGGGCCGAGGCGCTGCAGGTTGTAATCGAGATGCGGCAAGTAGATGAGAGTCAGAGTCGGATCGAACTGTTCGTCCACCTTCAGAGCGGCATCGCCAATCCATTGGCTCGAAGCAATGCCCGCGGTGGGCCCCCAGAATTGAAACAAGGGAAACTTGCCGAGGCTCGCCTGAAGGTCGTCGCGAAGCCCGGCAGGGTGGGCATAGATATCGGGAATCTTGCGCCCATCGGCGGGATACATCGGCCTTGGCGTTACCGAGTAATCCACAGAGGAATACATGTTGTACCAGCCGAAGAGATTCGCACAGGTGAAGGAGGGGTCGAGTTTCTTTGCCTGTTCCCAGACCTTCGGAGCAGAAACGAGATGGTTGGATTGGCGCCAGAATTTGATTTCGCATTCCTCGCGAAAGTACCACCCGTTGGCGACGATTCCGTGCTGGTCCGCATGTGCGCCAGTAAAATAAGTGGCTTGAGCCGTGCAGGTGACCGCAGGCGTGTCGGCTTTGATCGAGGCTGCGCCGGCCCGTTTTACCCAGGCCGAGATCGCCGGCGTCGAAGCGCCCATCAGCTTGGTCGTGAGGCCCACTACGTTGATCACTACCGTTTTATGCATCGATCAATTCCTTATGAAGAGGATCCTTTGAGTTCGTGCTTTCCCTGGTCTCAGAATCGAGACCAGGGGCACCCAACAGGAGTACAAGTTCAAGCGGTCAACGACCTAGTTCCGTTACCGCAGCTTTTGTAGATGTTGCCCATACAGAATGGGTGCCCCATGTCCCCGATTTTGGGACATGGGAAAGCACGAATCTGTCCGGTCGAATTACTGGTCGTGTTCATTCCTTCGGACCGAAAGTCCCTCACATCACGCCTGACTTGCGTACAAAACCCCATACAGATGCGGCGGTTCGATCAGCGGTTCCCTAACGCGCAGCCGATAACTCGGCCAGCACCCACTGGTACTCTCGCTCGATCGATGGAATCAGTTCCGCCTTCAGGGCCGCCGGCAACACGTCCCAGGTATAAGTCTCAATCTCCAAATGGGAGGTAATGCCATCTCGTAGAACGGCGGCGAGGATACTGCGATTGGTTTCCTGATTGGACGACAGAAGGCCATAATCCGCGGTAAAGATCGGCACATGATAGTGAATGCGCCATTCGCTAGCTTCGGAATGTCGCGCCGACTCCAGAGCTTCGCCAAGATCCGGATAGTGATGCAGAGCGCCGTTCGCAGATCGCTCGATGACCTGATGCAGATAGACCGATTCCGCAAAAGGCTCCAGTTGCGAGAGCACTTGTTCCCGCGTCGCGCCGGTACGGTCAAACTCGGCGCACAGGGCAGAGCTGACCTGGATTCGGCCTATCTTGATGCTCCGATCCGCGAGTTGGACGAAGGCCTCAGCCGCATCCTCGTATTCGACCGCCATGTGGCACGTGTCGAAGCAAACGCGAATGTGTTCGAGGAGCAATTGGCGCGCTTGATGCAGCGACACTCGCATCGACTCCGCGAGCAGTGGCGCGCCAACAGGAAGCAGTTGTTCCTCAAAAAAGCGGATCAGCTCAGAGGTATTTTCAACCAGGCCGTCGGGCTCCGGCTCGATGTCCAGATGGATCACGCAACCAGTCTCTTGACGCACACGCGCCATGGCATCGGCAGCGCTCACGAGATTCGTAACGATCCTGGCAAGGCCTTCTGGGCCGATGCCGTCCGGAGTTAGCCACGGCTTGTAGGAGAGAGGAGAAGTGGAGATGCCTCCGTCCATTCCGGCAGGAAGAAGGCGGGCGAGAATCCGCACCAGATTGAGCGTGTATTGCAGGCGTGCATCGTCGGACCAGTCCGGAGAAAACACAGCGGACTTGATGGCGACGCAGTGAAACGAGCCGAAAGGGAAGCCGTTCAGGAGCGCAACGTAAAGACCATTGCTGTCGAGGAACGATTTGAATTCGTCCAACTCGCCGCCCTGCAACAACTCCTCGGCGGCAAGCGCAGAGAGCCGCAAGCCGATGCCGAACGGCTGCTCGGGCGATAGGGAAGTCTTGAGCTCACGGCCGAACTGCTCAACATTGGCGCGCGCCTCTTTCCACGTCTCGCCCGGATGGATGTTGGTGCAATAGGTCAAGTCAAGCAGACCGGGTTCTATCCACATGTTTATGCACCAACCTCCACGGCAACCGGCGCTTTAGAGGCCACGCGGAACTTCGGCGACTGGGAAAGGAAGGCAACGGGATTGTCGAAGACTACTTTATGGATCGCTTCCTCCGAATGTTTTCTGCGACGCATCTCCATGATGAAGCGGGGCACTGCGGTGGGCACGCTGTTTCCCCAATCGCAGGCGGAGTTGACATAGATGCCATCGGTGCCATGCGTCTCTAGAATATCCACGGCGCGCGGGTACGAGACTTTGGTGTCCGGATAGAGAGTAAGTCCGCAACGGAAGCCGTTGTCGCGGATCATATCGATGGTGTGCTCCTCGGCATGGTCGATCATCACGCGCTCCGGCTTCAGTCCCGGGAACGATTGCAACGCGCGAATGATGAGGCTGGTTCCCTTGTACTTGTCTTCGAGATGCGGCGTGTGGATCAGAATCATCTGGTCATATTCCAACGCCAGCGCCACGTGATCCTTGAAGGTCTCAAGTTCGTTGCGGGTATTGCGATTCAAACCGATCTCACCGATGCCGACAACGTTGGGGCATTCCAGAAACTTGGGGATTCTCTTCACCACTTCACGAGCCAGCTCGCGATTCTCGCCTTCCTTGGGATTGAGGCAGAGATAGGTGTAGTGTTGAATTCCAAACAGCGCCGCTCTTTTGGGTTCGAACTGCGTGAGCTGCCGAAAATAGTCTTCGAAACTGTCGGCAGAAAGCCGGTCCCAACCAGCCCAGAAGGCCGGTTCGGCCAGCGCCACGCAGCCGGTAAGCGCCAACTGCTGGTAGTCATCGGTGGTACGGGAAATCATGTGTGCATGAGGCTCAATGAATTCCATGGGACTCTCCTTAAACTCCTTTTGGTGCGGCATAGGCGCCCCACGCGGCTTTGCGGTCCAACTGCTCGCGAGGTTCGTCCGTCGGGTCACTCAAGATCATTTGAATTTGCCGCGCTCGTTGCGGGCCACCATCGAGCAGAACTTCCAGCGCGCGTGTGAAGGCAACGACGCGGAAATCGCTGCTCGGGTCCGCGCCGTCGTGAGCCCTGTCGAGGCGGTCGAGAAATGCCGCCACTTCCAGCAACTTGTGACGGTTCTCCAGAAAATACTCATCGAGAATCTGGGTCAATTCCAAGGGACAGCTAAGCGCTGAGTTCTTCACAAATCCCCTCCTTGCAAACGGCCGATAGCGGCAAGGCCCAACTGCCATCCCGCAGCATATCGATAGACGAGATGACAACTTCAAAATTCATTTCGTGAACGTCGACAGGCTTTCCAATCCCCTCGAGCAACGTGATAGTGAGCTGGCCGCCGAGATGTTCGCGAAATTCTTCCAGACCCTGAAAGAGCGTGTAGTCGAATCTTCCAGGCCCAGTACGATGCTCAAGTTCCGGGACATACTGCGCAAACCCGAGACGCGCGAGCAGCGAGACGATGCGCGTCCAATCAGCGCGCGCCAGTCTGCCCGTCAAATAGGAATAGGTGGAATCGAGGGCGATGCCGATCGCCACAGCCTCGCCATGGCGTAACTGGAATCGCGTGAGGAATTCCAGCTTGTGTGCCGACCAGTGGCCGAAATCGAGAGGCCGCGAAGACGCGCTCTCGAAGGGATCGCCCGCCAATCCAATGTGGCGCACATGCAGTTCCGCGCAGCGGTAGATGGCGTGGCGCATGGCGGTTTCATCCCGTGCCTTGATGGCTTCGGCATTCCCATCCAGAAAGGAGAAGAACGCCGGATCCTTGAGCAGCGCGACCTTGACTGCTTCGGCGATTCCCGCAATCCAATCGCGATGCGACAGCGACTCAAGAAACGCAAAATCGTTGATGACTGCATAGGGCGGGGCGAAGGTGCCGACAAAGTTCTTCTTGCCGAAGGCATTCACGCTGTTCTTGACCCCGACGCCCGAATCGTCCTGAGACAGCGCGGTGGTGGGCATGCGCACCAGACGAACGCCGCGATGAGCGGTAGCAGCGGCGAAGCCAACCATATCGAGCAGTGCTCCACCGCCAATGGCCAAGACGAACGACTGGCGGCAGATCTTGTGGTTGTGGATCGTCGACTGCAGCGCCTCGGTGAAATTCAACGAGTTCTTCACCGACTCGCCGCCGGGAACGACAATCGGTGGGCAAACCAGACGGGCACAGGCGCGATGCTGGGCGAAGTAAGCTTCGATCTGGCGAATGAGGTCGCGTTGGCCTGCGGACACGCCTTCGTCCATGACACAGAGGACCTTGTGCGGACCAGGGCCCGACGCGGCCAGGGTTTCGATCAGGACTGGATTGTCCAGAGCGAACGCGCGTGTTGTGAAGCACACCGGATACTCAAAACGAACGGCGAATTGCTGGAGGATCGTTTTCGTCATTAGGTCACCGCAAAGAGCCGGGCCAACTCGCCGGCGAGAACCGAGAGAGAGAGGATGGCCGCGCCGCGCACCAGCCCAGCGTAGCTGGCGGCCAAAGACGCGTCAAGAACGATCAGGGAGACCACTCCCGCATGGACCGCGGTCCGAATCTCCGCCGCCCTTGGCACTCGAACCGCGCGCCAAAGCGGCAGTCCGGCCTTCAACATCCACAGCGCCACGAAGGGAACCACTGTCAGCAGGTGTTGTCCGCTGGTGGAGCTGAGCGCAAGCAGCGCCAGCACGGCGAGGGAAATCAGCGCCATCGCGAAGATGCTTTCCCGGCGCTCTCCGCCATGGACTTCGCCGCGGCTGAGGAGGGTGATTCCGCAGACGTATGCGAAAGAAATCAGGGAAAGAAACCATAGCGAACCGAGCAGGGCAGGCGCCGCGGAAAGTCCCAGCAACAGGTTCAAGCCGCGGCAGGAGCCCATCAGCAGGGGGCCGGCGGCGTGGTGCTTTAAACCCCCGTCATAGGCCAGCACGGCAACGGCAATCGCCACGCAAAGGAACCCGGTCAAGGTGGAGGAAAGAAAACCACAGACGAGCGCGGCCGCAATCAGAACAGCGCCCAGAGACGCGGCGCTCCAGGCGGTAATCAGACCGCTGGGAATGGGCCGCTCGGGCCGCTCGACGGCATCCAGGTGGCGATCGAAAAAGTCGTTCAACACAACTCCGCCGCCGTACATACCGACGCTTGCGAGCAGCGGCCAAACCAGGGTGTGAATGGGAGCGCCGACGATGACCCAGCCCGTCACCACATCGGCGCCTGAGGTGACCAGATTGGCCGGACGCAAAAGCTGAAAATAGCCGACCAACTGCGCAGTCCCAGGAGCGGCACTTCGAGACTCCGTACCCTGCTGTGTCATCGAATTCACGCTCACTCCTCGGGGGCCATGATCGCGGACCAGCATCTTCGAACGCACTGATCGATAGAGTGACGGCTCATCGGTCGGCAGCACGTCTGCTGCCAAACCAAATCGCGCGAGAGCACAGGAAAAACTACCTCTAAACCCGAAATCGGAGAAGGAATGGGGAAGGGATCGGAATGCCTGTGCCAAATTTTGACAGGAGAAGTGGTAAATGGTTTCCACTTTGAAGAAAAATGATTCTTACAGCCGTGTCAACTCACTTGGCGGCAATGCCTAGCCAGTGCGGCATCGGGGGTGGAATCGGGCGCATCTCGAAGTCGTGGAAACCCGCTTCCTCTAGCCATCCTTTCAGTTCCTGGTCAGAAAAAACCCAGCCGTTGGTGGTGGTCAACGCCATGTTTACGGCGAACAACGCGGAAAAAGGAGGATGGGTATGGCTGGCGTCGGTCATCATATCGAGAACAAAGATTCGGCCACCCGGATTCAGCGCGCCATAAGCTCGCCGGAAGATATCGAGAATCGATTCAGGGGATTCCTGATGCAGCGCGCCGAAGATGATCACCGCGTCCTTGCCGCCGGGGAAGGCTGCGGTGTGATAATCGCCGGGGATGATTTTCACCCTGTCGGCCATGCCCGCCTGGGCCACCAGTTCTGTGGCGACTGCGGCGACATCGGGAAGGTCAAGAACGGTGCAGGCGATCTCCGGATTGGCTTGCGCAATCAGTGTGGAGTAAGTGCCAGGACCGCCGCCAATATCCAACAGCGTCTTGCATCCTTTCAGGTCGAGTTGCGGCACCACCATGCGGCCAATCCCCAGCGCGCGACCGTGCATCGAAAGCACGAAAGTGCGCGTACGTTCCGGGTCGACACCCAGATGTAACTCGGGCTTTTCGACGGGCTCGCCGCTGCGGACAAACTCCGCCAATTTGCCCCACGCGCCATACACATCGCGGTTGTAACGAATGGCTTTGGAGAGGTCGCCGGGGCTGCCTGGTACCAGGAAGACCGAGGCTTCCGGCGTATTGCGGAAGGCATCGCCTTCCTTGACGAGCAGGCCAAGCGCCACGCAGCCATTGAGCAACAACTCAACACCTCTGCGATTTAGAGCAAGGGCATCGGCGAGAGTCGAAGCATCGGCCGATCCCAACTCCGCGAGCTTCCCGAAGATGCCGGCGTCCGAAGCGGCGAACAGAGTGCAGGAACCATAGAACGCGCTCGCCAAAGAGATGATGCGCGATGGGTCGGGGGGCTGGTTCAGGTCGCGAGGGTGCATCGGGACTTCTCCTCAGAGGAATCTCTTGCAATCGAACAGCCAGTAAGGAACCGCCAAACTCCGCGGTGACAGTCTTTACAGCCTACCCGTGGGGCAGTATGCTGGGGGCACAGGCGGATCGAAAAGCCAAGGCAATCGCATGAATCCAGGTTGATGACCCGACTGTTTTCATTTTTTCAAGTTGATGACCGGAGTGATTTCAGATTCCACCGCGCCGGAGGCGCAACGTTGATTAGCCCCGCGCTTCAGTGTGGGGAGAATGGCAAGCAAGAGTATGGTTAGCCCCGTAGGGGCGGTGCGAAACGGCAATCCAACCTCAAGATCATGTTCGTGCGATTGCCCTGATCGAAAAACACTTTGGCAGTGATTCTTCCCCGGTTTGCAGGCTCGTTCTACCCACTTTCCTATGCGCGATTTACTCCGACAGCGCCCCATGCGGCTCCTGTTCATGGGGAATTTCGTTTCCATTCTCGGCAGCGGCATGAATGCTGCGGCCCTGAGTTGGTACGTACTGCAACTTACTCATTCCGAAATCTCGCTGAGTACATTGCTCCTGCTTCAAACGGTGCCCATGCTCTTGCTTGCGCCCTTCAGCGGCGTGCTGACAGATCGCATGGATCGCCGTCATCTGGTGATGCTGATGGACGCTTTCCGCGCCGTCATCATTCTTGCCACCGCCATTCTCAGCCTGCTCCACCGCGTGAACCTTGCAGAGTTGTATGCGATGAGCATGCTGGTCTCCGCCGCCACTTCGATCTTCTGGCCAACCACGACTGCGCTGACGCAGGAACTGACCACCAGCGATCAATATGTCACCGCCAATTCCCTGCTGATGACCGGCGCGCAAGGCGGTTTTCTGGTGGCCGGCGCGTTGGTGGGCTTGGCCTACAATCATGTCGGGCTGGGCGGCGTGTTGCTGATCGATGTGGCATCCTACGGGATCTCCTTGTTTTGCTATGGTTCCCTGCGCCGGGGAAGGCACGTCCTCGCGCATCCCGAGTGCGCGGAACCGGGCCGCGGCATCCTGGTCCAGTTTGGCCGTGACTTGGCCTCCTGCCTTCGCTTCCTGCAGGGAAACATGTATGCGGTCCTTCTGTGCACCAGTTCGTCGATCCTCTTTGCCCTGATCTTTGCGCAGAACGTGATCGTGCCCTCGTTGGCCGATCGAATTTTGCACAGCGGCGCGGTGGGGTTTGGCTGGTTAAATGCAATGTCTGCGATCGGCGCCTTTCTGAGTGCCGGATTGGTGAAGTTGGCTGTCCAGCGCGTGGGGGTCAAAAACAACGTGGCCTTTTCCATGACCCTGGTCGGAATTACCTGCCTGATCGCGCCATTCACCGGGCGTCTGGGAATCGCTTTGGGGTTGTTTTTCGTGATGGGCGCGGCCCGAGGAGTCAGCGTGGTCTCGGTCAATACCGGCTTGATGCAGGCCGTGCCCAAGCACTACATGGGCCGGGTACAGAATGCCTTTGCTTTGTTGTCGAGGACTGCACAAATTGGAATTGGCCTTGCACTCGGCCTGCTGGCGCACACGGTGGGACTGGTCGCGGCGTTTGTTGGCCTGGCCTTGGTCTACGGCGTGGGGGCAATTGCGGCGGCCGCCGCCGGCGTTCCTCCGGTTTCAAGACCAGAACCGGCAACAGAATCAGTGGTAGCGGAGACCGCTTGAAGAAGGAGACAGTATGAAGTCGGCATTCGATGAACTTTATTCGGTTCTTCCCAAGGCTCTGGTGTGGAAGGCCCAATTGATGTTTACCGGTGTGAGATACACCGAGGCATTGAGCGAGGCGGTGGAAGAGGGTGCGGCCCCCGGATATTGGCCGCATCGATTGATCTCGGCGGATGGAAGCGGGCAGTTTCGGCCGGTCCCTTACCTCTTCAAGCTGGAGAGCGCGGTGGCTCGGGTGCGGGTGGACGACAAAAGTCCCTACGAGGTTCGCCGGGAGGTAGCGGGATTCACGCTATGGTGTGAAGACGAGCAATTGTGTACCGTCCAGTTTGTTCCCAAGCATTCGTGGGGATCGTTCCGCACCAGCGACGGCAGCACTTATACCGAGGCGGGCGTCGAGCAACTCGGCGATATGATGGTGGTCAATCTGACCCCTGGTTGCGAATACTTCCTGACCAAGTCGAACTGCAAATTCTGTGGATACGGCCGATTCACTCCGCGCACCCAGGCGCTGGGACAACTTCCCGGGCAGATCAAGCCGCAGCAGAAAACCATCGATCGCCTGCGAGAGGTCCTCATCAATGCCGCGAGCGGAGGCGAAGCCCGCCACGTGTACATCGTGGGCGGATCAACCATGACGCCTGAGGAAGAGGTTGCCCGTTTCGTTCCGGTGATCAAGGCGGCGCGCGAGGCTGTGGGAGACAAGCTGCATGTGACGGCGGGTTCCGGTGCCGTGGACAAGGACGGGTCCCTGCAGTATCGCGATGCCGGCGCCGATTCCTGCTGCTACAACCTGGAAACCTGGGATGCGGCCACCTTCGAGGCGGTCTGCCCTGGAAAGGCCAAAAATGTAGGTCGCGACCGCTGGCTCAAGGGACTGACCGACGCCGTCGATGTCTTTGGCTGGGGAATGGTTGCGTCGGCATTCGTAGCCGGAGTCGAAGTGCCTCCGCCCGCTCCGGGCATGACCGAATCCCAAATGCTGGCCAGCATTCGCGAGGGCGCCGCGTTCCTGCTCGATCGCGGCATCATGCCACTCTATTCTCCGTTGTGGCCGGTGGAAGGGACCGCCTACGCGCAAGCCGATGGCATCTCGCCGAAGACTTATCTGCAACTGGAGTACGACATTTGCCAACTGCGCCAGGAGCGCAACTTTCCGGTGCCGAGTTGGCTGATCTGCCCCGGCTGCTCCTACATGCTGATGGAAGTGGACTTCGACGCCGAGTTCGGCACCAAGCAGTTGGCGGCTCGATAAGCGAATTCAAACTCTGTTTCCGTTTTAGTCGCGAACAAACTTCCGCGCCCCATCCTTGAAACAGTTCTATCGTTTCAAGGGTGGGAAGCCACAAATCTCAACCTCGGGCTAAAACAAAACATTCCAGCTCATCGCCAGGAAATGGCTGCCCCCATCCACCCATGCTCTCTGAACCAGCGGTCAGGGTGGAAGCCGGATCGCGGCGCGCATGAAACGGCGTGTTGCCCTTGTCCAAAGCTGCTCTTTCCAAAAAGTATTCCCGCGAAGAAATCAAGGCCATCGTTGTCATTTTGCGTGCTGTCCAAGTAGATTGGAAGGGCAACAGCGGATCCAGGATTCTCGTGACCGGAAGCCGGAAAGCACGCCTCGGCGCGACCCCCAGAAAGCTGCGCCACTGCAGATGTGTGTGCCCCTGGTCTCGACTCTGAGACCTGGGAAAGCACGATCTCAGAGGGACGTCCTTATCTGGTCAAGAGCCGAATGAGCAGCGACGAACGGATGCTCCTCCTGCACGCACTTCCCGCGTAACCGCACAGAGTCCCGCACCCGAGAGGATACACATTGGTGAAGAACGTTTTGGGAGTGAATCCGCTGACCTTTTGCTGCATTCTGTTGTCTTTTGGTTTCCTTGTTAGCGCCAATCTTTGCTTAGGGCAAACTCCGGCGACCGTCCAGAAGGTCGACGAGCTTGCTCCCTATCGGCAGTCCACCTTGCCCGTCGAGAAGCGCCTGGACGATCTGCTGCAACGAATGACCCTGGAAGAGAAAGTCCGGCAGCTCGATCTGTACTCCGGCGCTACGGCGCTCGTGGACAAGCACAGCGACGAGACTCATGCGACGCCCGATGCTGTTCTCCTGCCCGCAAAGGCCGAGCATTTGTGGGGCAGCCTCGGCGTGGGTGGCATTCACGACTTGTATCCGACCCCGCAGCAGGCCAATGCGTTGCAGAAGTGGGTCATCGATCACAACCGCCTGGGGATTCCCGCTCTCTTCATTGAAGAAGCGCTGCATGGCTATGACAAAGGCACCGTCTTTCCCGCGCCCATCAACCTTGCAGCCACCTGGAATCGCGACCTCGCGCAACAGACCGCTTCTGCGATTGCCGCCGAAGTGCGCGCCAACGGTGTCCATATGATTCTTGCCCCAGTGTTGGATCTGGCGCGTGACCCGCGCTGGGGACGCATCGAAGAGGACTTTGGTGAGGACCCATACCTGACCGGACAGATGGGACTCGCCTATGTGCGCGGCGCCCAGGGAGACAGTCTGGATACCGACCATACCGTGGTGAGCGAGCCGAAGCACTTTGCCGGTCATGGCTCTCCGGAAGGCGGGACCAATACCTCTCCTGTGCATATGGGAGAGCGGGAATTGCGGTCTGTCATGCGCGGCTTTGAGCCGGCCTTTCGTGAGGGCCACGCGATGGCGACGATGGCGGCCTACCATGAGGTGGACGGTATTCCGGTCACAGCCGATCCCTTCCTGTTGAAAACGATACTTCGCCAGGAATGGGGTTTTCAGGGATTCGTGCTCTCCGACCTGGGCGCCATTCAACGCTTGTATACGGTGCATCACGTGGCCGCTTCGCCCGAGCAAGCATCCTGCAAAGCCATCCAGTCCGGCGTGGATATGCAGTTCTACGACTTCGACCACGATGTCTTTCAGAACGCTCTCCAGCACTGTGTACAGACCGGCTCGCTGCCCATCGCCGACCTTGACCGCGCGGTCCGCTCGGTGCTGCGCGTCAAGTTCCTGCTGGGGCTCTTCGACCACCCCCACGTCCGTCCGGAGCTGACGGCGGCCGCTTACCGTGCACCGGAGCATCTTGCCCTCTCACTTGAATCAGCGCGCCAATCCATGACTCTGCTGAAGAACGAAGGGCATCTCTTGCCGCTCGCAAAGTCCACCCAGAAGATCGCCGTGATCGGTCCCAATGCAGCCGTGGCTCGCTACGGGGACTACGAGAAAGAGGAGAACGGAAAGCACATCAGCGTGCTGGACGGTGTTCGGCAAATAGTGCCACAGGCACAAGTAATTTTCGACGCGGGCAATGATCCGGCCCATGCCGCCGCACTCGCCAAAGAAGCCGATGTGGTTCTGATGGCGTTGGGCGAGTGGCAGGGAATTTCCGGAGAGGGATTCGATCGCTCGAATCTCGATTTGCCCGGCAATCAGCAGGCTCTGCTTGAGGCTGTCGCGGCAACCGGGAAACCAATGGTGCTGATTCTGGAAAATGGAAGACCGCTGACGATCTCCTGGGCAAAGCAGCATATTCCGGCGATTCTCGAAGCCTGGTACCCCGGAGAATTCGGCGGACAGGCCATCGCGGAGACGATCTTTGGTGACAACAATCCTTCAGGCCATCTGACCATCACCTTTCCGCGCAGCATAGGACAATTGCCGCACTACTACAATGCCGATCCCTCGCGTGTCACCAAATACGTCGACGACGACGGCGGACCGCTCTTTCCATTTGGCCTTGGTCTAAGCTATACCTCCTTCCGCTACGAACACCTGAACGTGCAGGCTCCGCAGCGCGGAACAGCCGACGACGTTGTGTTTACCGTAGACGTCACCAACAGCGGAGATCGCAAAGGGGATGAAATCGCTCAGCTCTACGTGCATCAGGATGTGAGCAGTGTCGAAACGCCGAACCGCTCCTTGCAAGGTTTTGCGCGCGTGTCCCTCAACCCGGGCGAGACCCGGACAATCACATTTCGGGTTCCGCAAAGCCAGTTGGCCATTTGGAACGCGGATCGCAAATGGGAAGTGGAGTCCGGCGAATTCACGGCATGGGCAGGCGGATCGTCGCAGGCGGAATTGACGGCGCACTTTGCGATCTGGGCGAAATAGCCGGGAAAGGCCGCAGGTCATAGACGACAAATAGCTCATGAGCCGGTAACATCGGCTAAACCGGCACAGCCGACGCAAATTGACACCAAAAAAGATTGAAGCGAAAGCGTGGCTGGATTGCAGTGGGACAGAGCTGCTTCGCTTCAATGCGGTAGCTGCTCTGTTCTTGACCTTGCGAGAGTGAGAATAAAGTACTTTTTCTCCGCTGACTTGCTTCTCAGAACATATTCCCAACCACGACCCAAATGCTGAAGAGTTGCGAATACGAGATACTTGAGGGCCAACTTCCGTCAGGATGGTAAATGCCGCGAGAGCACTGATATCAGGTGCGTCAATTGAGTCTACGCCGGCTATGAGGATTTCTGTGACGGAGACAACGCAACTGCGGCTTCGCTGGTTAGGACACGGAAGGCGAATGTCTCCTGGAGATACAGCCGAACCAGAGAATCGGTATGGCTGAGATAGCCTATCGAAACGTCCTGCCCGATGTTGAGCTCAAAATCGCCGCCCCGCGTGGTTAGAACGAACGCGCCTTCGATCGCGGGCGCCCAAACAAGGTCGCCGTCAACAATGCGCTTGACGTGCTCCAGGACGGGATATCCGTGATCGCGGGTCTCGGCGAGCGCCGTATACTCACCAGCGCCGAACAGAACCGAGTAAGGCCCATTGACACCTACAAGGCGCAATTGGCTCAAGGCCTGCGCTACCGCATCGGGATAATCACGCACATCCGCTGGGAGCGTGTCGATTGGGTTGCTGGTCCCTTCTCGAATGCCCTGGATATTCGCTTCGGTGTATCCGTTGAAGATGGAGCGGTCTTCGGCAAAAGCAAGTTTCTTCGCGGCGTCTTTCGCAGTCTGCCAGTCGGAGTCATCCGATCCACGCTCCACGTCATCAATCGCCTGACGTGATAGTTCAAAAGGCACTCGCAGCTCGACAAGCGGCTTGACCTCTCGCTGGCTCGCGATGATATCGTCCGCGGGAGGAGCAATCGAGCGCAGGTGGCCGGTTGCAACTCCGGGCAGAGCAATTCCGCCGGGGGATGGAACGTCAACGACTCGCCGTCCGGCCAGATACCGCTTCAATGTCCTCGTCGTCTCTTCCTCAATCTCTGACCATGCGGCATCAGAAATTGGCGCCAGTTCCCGATGAAGGTTATTCATCCTTCTCTCCTTTAAGTGATCCTATCTTGAGTGATCCGTCATCTACGGACGAGACCGACCGCAGGTCAGATGTTTGAGACCCGACCGATTCCATTGAGTTCGGCACCATTCCGCCGATGTTGTCCAAAAACGTTGCTGATGGCACAAAGAACAGGCAGCCAGTCACTGCGCGGCTGAAATCCAGCAGCCGGTCGTAATTGCCCGGGGGACGACCGACGAACATATTCTGCAGCATCGTCTCCGTGATCCGCGGAGTGCGGCTGTAACCGATGAAGTATGTCCCGAACTCGCCGTAGCCCGGCCGGCCGAAGGGCATGTTGTCTCTCAGGATTTTGAGTTGTTTTCCATTTTCCTCGATAACCGTCAGCGCGTTATGCGCCGAAGCTGGTTTCTCGACATCGCTCAGCTCTATGTCCGAGAGTTTCCTTCGGCCAATGATGTGCTCCTGCGCCTCTATGGAGAGACTGTTCCAGGCCTTCACGTTGTGAAGGTATTTCTGCACGATGACATAACTGCCCCCCGCAAACGTCGGGTCTTCGTCACCGATGATTGCAGCCTCGCGAGCTGCCTCTCCTCGCGGATTTTCCGTGCCATCGACGAAGCCGATGACGTCGCGATCGTCAAAATACCGGAAGCCTTGAACCTCATCCGCAATCGAAACTGCATCGCCTATGCAATCCATGATCTGGGCTGCCAATTCAAAACAGAGGTCCATGCGCTTGGCTCGAATATGGAACAAGATGTCGCCGGGGGTAGAGACGGCGTGGCGGTCGCCTGACCGAATCTCTCGAAACGGGTGAAGTTCCGCAGGCCGTGGCAATCCGAAGAGTTTGTCCCAGGCGGCGGATCCGAAACCAACGACGCAGGTAAGACCCGCCTCAATCTCCCGAGACTCAACGGCGCGGATGAGTCCTGAAAGGTCTGCGCAGAACGACCGCAGCAGAGTGTTTGCGCCCTGATCCTGGTGAACAGAGACGACCAGGAAGATCGCCGCGCGTGTAAGCGGAGCGACCACGGTCTGAGGCAGGACGGTCTCTTTTAGCTCCTCGGGTATGCCCATTGCGTCAATCTCGATTCAAGAAGATTCTCATTCATTGTTTTTCATTGGTCAAGAATACGCCCGCGCCGCCGCTTCGTAACAAAAGCAAATGCCCATTGCAGCAGCACGAACACGCGATTGGAAAACCCGATCATGCGCCCATCCTGTCCTTTACGGCCCAGCGAACATTGTCGATGCTCTTTTCAAATTCGAATTCGAGCGCCACCACGCCGACGACAACCAATCCCTGCTTCTTGTATTTCGCGTCCCACGCGCGCAAATAGGGAAGTACCCGAATGGAGTTGATGCAGGAAAAGGTCCAGAAATTCACGAGGACCACGCTTCCGCGCGGGCTGTGTGCCATCAAAGGCGGCGAATTGAGCCACTCAGTGGCCCCGCTGAGCGGCTGAAGCCCACCCTCGGAGGGCAAACGAATCGTCGCAGGAGACTCCGCACTCGCACACCCGGCGACACCGAGTCGGACAGCACTGATTGTCATCACCGCGTTCGCAAGAAAGCGGCGGCGATCGATTCTACTTCCTACTGCCAACTATTTCGCTCCACACGAATTGCCCGCAGCTTACTTCTGCGTTTTCATGAATTGACTTACCAGTGCCGCAATCTCGTCCGCCTTGGTGTCGAGCGCGAAGTGGCCCGCGTCGAGCACATGTACCTGTGCCTCCGGCACGTCTTTCCTGTAACGTTCCGGCTCTCCCGGATCGAACGACAAATCGTGCTTACCCCAGATCACCAACAGGCCCGGCTGCTTCTTCTGCATCCATGCCTGCCACCTCGGATAACTCTCGACATTTGTGCGGTAATCATAGAACAGATCGCTCTGAATCTGCGCCTGCCCCGGCGCGTTCAGGAATGCATATTCGTCCGTCCAGAGATCGGGATCATATAGATCGACGTTAGGATCGTCCCCAACATGCCGCGTTTTCGTCGGCGCGAGCGACAGCAGATTCTTGCGTAACGCTTCTTCGTTTGTCTGCCGATCCGCCCAGAACGCGCGACGTGTTGCCCAGTTGGCACCGAGGCCTTCGTTGTGGGCCACCGCATCTTGCACAATGAGCGCTTGCACCCGCTCTGGGTGGGCCAAGGCCATGCGAAAGCCAACCGGCCCGCCGTAGTCCTGCATGTAGAGCGTGTAACGCGACAAACCCAAAGTCTCGGCGAAGTCCACCATCACAGAAGCGATGTGATCGAAGGTGTACGCGAACTGCTTCGGATCGGGCCAATCGCTATGCCCGAAGCCCGGATAGTCGGGCGCAACCAGGTGATAGCTGTCCGAAAGCCTCGTCAGCAACGGCTGAAACATTCGTGAAGAGGACGGAAGGCCATGCAGGAAAAGAATCACCGGCGCCTCTTTCGGTCCAGCTTCTCTATAAAAAATGGAGAGCCCATCGACCTTGACTGTCCTATAGAAGACCGGTTGTTCCATCGCTTTCTCCTTTGTCTGGGCGTCCATGCGAGGTGCGTTCGTGAGCATAAATACCAAGACCGCAGTGCTCGCGAGGATCTGATATGCCGATTTCGCAATGTTCACATATCCCCCGAACTACCTTTCGACTTCAAAGATCACTTCGAGTTCAACTGGCATCCCAAGAGGCAGGCTGGCAACACCTATCACCAACCGCACTGGGATCTTGTCCGCGCCGAACACATCGCGAAACAGATCCGATGCCGCATCCGCAACCCGCGGCTGGTCGAAGAAATCTCCCGAAGTCGCCATGAACACGCCCAGTCGAACCACGCACGTAACGCGATCGAGCGATCCCAGGTGCTTCTTGGCTGTTGCAAGCGCGCCCAAAGCCGCCGTGCGTACCGCGTCCCGCCCCGACTCGGCGTCGAGCTCCTTCCCGAGTCGCCCAAGGTACTTAGGCTTGTGATCCACAACCGGGAGCATGCCGCTCAAGAAGAGTAGATTGCCTGTCTGCAGTGCCTCAACGTAACTGCCGAACGGTGTAGGGGCAGCAGGAAGTTGAATGCCGAGTTCCTGTAGTCGCTGCTCCGCACCATTCTTCACGATCACCACCGGCCCACGTGCGCACCATCATCCACGTGCAGCACCTCCCCGGTTACGTGACTGGCTTCCGTCAAATAGACAACGGCGTCGGCTATGTCCTTCGGCTCGGAAACCGTGTCCATAGGCGAGCGTGCCTTCAGGTGTCCCTTATGCAGAGGCGTGTCGACAACGCCCGGCGCGACGGCGTTGAAGCGAATCTTCTGTTTCGCGTATTCGTTGGCCAGGCTCAGTGTGATCGCATCGATGCCGCCCTTGGTCATCATCGGAACTGACGACGGGACCTCGGCAATGGGGTTATCGGCGAGCGAGGCGCTGATGCTGGTCACGCTGCCGCCCCTGTCTTGAGCCAGCATCTGGCGTACGGCCAACTGCGTGATGAAGACGAATCCATCGAGGTTTGTGGCAACGAAGGCGTGAAGTTCCTCGGCCGTGTATTCCGTGAATGGCTTCGAAGAATAGATCCCCGCGTTGTTCACCACATGGTCGATCGAGCCGAATCTCTCAAGTGCCGCTTTCGCCACTTCCTCCGCAGTCTCAGACCGACTGATATCTCCGTCTACCAAAGCCAGATTGGGCGCGGCCGCGTACCCCGCCTTCGAAATGCTTCGCGAGGTCGCAACCACATTGTAGCTGCGCTCCAGGAACGCCCCAACGATGGCGGCCCCAATGCCCTGTGAAGCGCCAGTGACGATGACTGTCTTTCCGCTTGCCATAAGTGACCTCCTCTTCTATCTGCTAGACCCCGCAGAATCCTCACCCTGCGTCCTTGACCCGGCACAAACTGCGCCGAGATGACCGGCGAAGGCTGCCGCCTGTGATCGGCATCCTCACCAATACAACTAGAGATGTGATTGTGGCAGCAATGTTGCAGACGCAAAATGAGACGAAGGTATTGATCGATACCTTCGTGCTGGTTTGGTGGGCCGCAGTCTTCGTTGAGACAGAGTTAGGGAGCGCGGAGCCCGTTTGAAGCCTGCCCGGCGAGGTCCTATCTCGGCGACCCCCACAACAGCTCGTGGCTAAGATCCGTGCTCTCTCCCAACTCGATAGTATTGCCGTCAGGATCGCGGATATAGCAGCGGACCTCGCCGCACTTGCGGGTCGTCTCGGTGATGAACTCCGCTCCACGACCTCTCCACAATTCACAAATCTGCTGATTGTATCCGGGCCGACGAGGACGATCAGCACCTCTGTCGGCTTGTTCGGGGTGGGGCCATCCACGACGTTTACAATCAGCCAGCCAATTCCGATCTGAATGTGCGAAATGCCAAGAGATTCATCCGAAATTCCTTCCCTTGCACTTTGACCCGAGCCAAGCATCGCAACCCGAGCGTGCAGACGATCGGCGTCGCCGATTCTTATGCTACGGAAACTGCCTTCTTCTTCGCGGCGAGTGCCGGTAGAAGAAGTTTCAGAAGCGCTTCGTCCGAGAACGGGTTCTGACCTGAGATCAACTCGCGATCTTGAAGGACGTAGCTCGCCCATGGAGCGAGCACACTTACGTCACCGCCCGCCGTACGCAAGGCGAAGTCCGGGTAGAAGAGAACCTTACCACCAATTTCAAGCGGCTCTCGCTGCTGTTCTTCCGCGGTCGAAAAGATCGTCATCTTATACCCAGAATAGATCCATCCTTGAGCCTTTGCGTGTGCTCCAGCGGCATCGCCCGCAGCCAGCGCCGCCACCACCTCCGTCGAATTTGGAAGAGCCGAAAGAAGTGAAATCGGGCCATGGCAGAGCACCGCCGTGGGTTTGGATGTTTGATGAAAGTGTCTCATCACGATGCCGGCGTCGGGATCGTCGAGAAGATCGATCATGGGACCATGACCGCCGGGGACGAAAACAGCGTCGTATTGATCCAGGCCCGACGCGATGGCATCCGAGATGCGAGTTGGGTTCTTGAGCCCGGTCAGGCTGTCGCGGAATTTTAAGTAGTCCTGGAGCCTCGCCTCGTCCCCACCGAAGAAAGCGGCGACGGCGGAGTTGACATCCAGTTGCGGCGTGTTGCCTTTGGGGTTGGCGAAAGTGATTTCGTAGCCTTCTTTCATGAGGGCACGAGTCGGAACCGTCAACTCGTTGAGATAGTAACCGGCGCCGGTATAAACCTTGCCATCCTTCAATGGTAAGCCGTGACCGCTTGAGACTAGCACCAGGACTTTTCCTTTTGTTGTCATTTTGTTCTCCTCTTTGAAATCGAGTCTGTTCTGCTGAATATGAACTGGCTCACCGTCCGTGGCTGCCCCCCAAAGTGCGCAAGGGCAGGCTACCGCGGTTGGTGTGGGTTATACCCCCGGGAATCCGAACATCAACCACGACTGATTGGCTACCCAATCCGGGTATAGCGCCGTCATCTGATCGAATAGGTCGTGGTCGGACGTCGCGGTTTTCTGCAGTCGGTCGAAGTCCTCAAGGTAACGCTTGGTGTCCTGGATCGCCGATGGAGCGTCGGGCGCGCCAGGCTTCTTGTGGCCGGCAACGACGATCTTTGGGTTCAGTGCCGCCAACCGATCCAGGTCCGCAATCCAATTCTTTCGGCTCTCGGGTGTGGTGTCGCCGACGTACATGTGGCATTGGTTGTACACAACGTCGCCAGCGACGATCAGGCCGATCGATGGAACGTAGAGAGAGGTCGAATCAGGGCTATCGGTGCGACCCTGCTCGATGATGCGCAATTCGTGACCTTCGAGCGTGAACGTGTCGCGCTCATAGGGCTCAGGCGCAATGAACTTGGTGGCCACTTGCCCAGGAAACATACGGCGGGCTAGCCTCTCTACTAAGGGAGTGAAAGACATCAGCATGGCGCTCAGCGCCTTGGGCGTTGTAATCGCTCGGGCACCGGGGAAATGCTCAAGCAGAATGCCTAAACCATAAAAGTGGTCGAAGTGGGCGTGCGTTATATAAATGGTCTCCAGGTTGCGATTGTGCAAGGCAACCCAGTTCGCGAGAGCCTCGGCCTCAGCCACCGTCGTCATTGCGTCTACCAGCACCGCGTCATTCTCACCAAAGATCAAAGTCGATGTCATAGGATCAAAGGCTAGTGCTTCTCCAAAGGGCTTCGGCCGCTCGCCGACCATCGTCTTTCCCGGCGCAGTAAAAACGTTCAGACTCAGCTTGTTCGACGCGGCAGGCGCGGTCTCTTTCGGTCCATTTGTGCCGCCCATGTGGTACTCCTTTCGACGCCGGAACGAGTGACTGTTCAAAGCAAAATTGGCAGAATCTCGATGACGAAGCCATTGCACGAACGTTTCGACCCGCACTAAAGCATCAGCGGGGCGTTGAATCAGGAACGCTCATTCATGCATCCCATCCGGGCGAGCATTAGCCATAGGTGAGATCGGTGCTCTGCCCGACTTCGATGATGTAACCGTCAGGATCACGGATGTAGCAGCGGATCTCGCCGTACTTGGGGATCGGCTCCGTAATGAAACCCGCTCCTCGACTTTTCCATAATTCGTAGCAGGCCTGAATATCCGCCACGCGGAAATTCATAAAGCTGTTGATGTGATTCGGGTCGGGGACACTGAGCGTTACCGTCGGCTTGTCGAGAGTAGGCCCGCCTCCAACGTTGAGAATCATCCAGATATTCGCAAGCTGAAGGTACGCAGGTGCGTTGCCGTCGCCCAAGCTAAGAATGCGAGCGCCGAAGACCTTTTCGTAGTAGTGAGCAGATCGCTCGATGTCGGCGACAGTCAGAAAATGCGCGATGCTCATTCCCTCACGCGGGGGCATCTCATAGGCCTTCTGTTCGATTTCTACGCTGCTCATTGAAGACTCCAATCTCGATACCGTGTCCGCCGGACGTGAGGCAGGGGACGCTCACAGATACTGCTATCGGCGGTACCTTCATCAGACCAGAAGCGCGATTATAGGTCTATTGGACAAAGGTATCGATCCACACGAAAGTTCGGATTGGTCAAATCGTAAGAGAGTAGTGGCCATTTCATCCCACACGCATCTCAGAGTGGCGCATCGCCAATACTTTGGTCCAATTGAAGAGCCCGGCTGCCGCTTGAGAGAATCGCGATGAAGTGTGCGTAGCGCAAATCCCCGGAGCCGAGTTCACAATCCACTGGCCAGGGATTTGGGAGACGGGAGAGATCGCGCCAAGAGTGAGGATAAATCGATATGAAGAAAGATCAGCGCGGAGTCAATCCCGCTTCGAAACCGAGCGGCAACGGATGTAAGGAATGCCTGGCGTCGGCAGAAGGTTGGTGGTTTCATCTCCGCCGGTGCGCGGAGTGCGGGCACATCGGATGCTGCGACAGTTCACCGAGCCAGCATGCCTCCAAGCATGCCGCGGCAACGGGGCATCCGATCATCGCCAGCTTCGAGCCGGGTGAGAATTGGTTCTACGATTACGAGAAGCGGGTAATGATTGAGGGGGAAGGGCTGCTTCCCCCTCATTCGCATCCCAAAAATCAGTCCGTACCTGGACCGGCGGGAAGAGTGCCGCCCGGTTGGGAATCGCTGCTGAACTAGCGTTTCGCCGTTGGAAGCGAACTCAATCTAGCTAGGGGGATTCCTTAGCCTCTAGCGGATCCATCGAGCATCGCCAATGTGAGGAGGAATTGGTCGTGAAGGCAGTCAGAATTCATAGCTTCGGGCCGCCCGAAGTCGTAGTTGTCGAGGATGTGCCAGTGCCATCCCCAGGCCCCGGCGAAGTTCTGGTGCGCGTGATGGCCGCGGGAGTTGCTCCCTGGGACGCGATCATCCGTGAGGGCAAGAGCAAGGTCAGCCCGCAACCTCCGCTCACCCTCGGTTCAGACTTCTCCGGTGTCGTCGAGAAAGTCGGCCCAGGCGTTACGGGCCTCGCGCCAAACGACGAAGTCTATGGTGTCACTAACCCCCAGTTCTGCGGCGCCCAAGCCGAGTTCGCCGTGGCCATGGCCGATATGGTCGCATGCAAACCGCAATCGCTGACTCACTTAGAAGCAGCGTCGGCTCCGGTTATTGCGGTGGCCGCCTGGCAAATGCTCTTCCAGTATGCGCAAGCGATGCGCGGACAAACCGTAATGGTCGTCGGAGCTGCAGGGAACGTCGGGGCCTACACAGTCCAAATGGCTGTAGACGCCGGGATCCACGTTGTTGCCATCTCTCACCTTGACGACGGGGGCCTGCTCCGTTCCTTGGGTGTGAAATCCATCATCGACTCGAGTAAGTCCGCTTTTGAGAAGGACCTTCCTCAGGTGGATGCCATCCTCGACACGGTCGGGGGCAGTACGTTCCAGCGCTGCATGGCTGCGTTGAAACTCGGAGGCAAACTCGTCACCTCAGTCTCCACCCGGCCGCTGCCAGAAGAGGCCATTTTCTTCTACGCTGAGGTGACCACAGCGCGCCTGCAGACGATCTCAACATTGTTTGATGCGGGCAGAATCACAGCGCGAGTTGGCTCAGTCCTGCCGCTTTCGGAGGCGCGCCAGGCGCAGGACATGCTTGCGGGCGCACCGCACAAGCCCGGCAAGATAGTCCTCGATATCGTGCACCCGCGGTAGCGCCGGTCCGCGCAGCGAAGCTTGTGGTTCCCCTGAGAGACTATCGCGGATAACGATTCAACCTGCAGGTTTTCACACCCCTCCGCAGACGACTTCGTCTTCCAGGTTTTGGTAGATCGAATTGGGGATTGCTTTGGTATCGGTCAAAGCGGATGTGACTCCGCCGCGGACACATGACACCAGAGAACTCCTTTTCCGCGTAACTATGGCGTGTAACGAGTGAATACGAAGTCGCGAGCTTCGATTGGCTGATGGCAAGGGAAGCAGGTTGTAAGCTTGGCTTCGTTCGCAGGTTTGCCCTCTTTATCAAATTGAGCGAACCCCCAGCCCGCCGTTGCAGCGAACTTTTGTGAGTCCTTGACCATGAACTGCAGATACCATTCCGGGGCGGGTCCGGCCACAAAAGATTGGGCCTGTCCAAAGACTTTGTTATTTTCATCCGACGGTACGTCTTTCCAGGCGATGCGAGCGATGACCGTGCCGTCTGGAAAAGGAAGTTTGCCTGCCCGATACGCCTTGATCGCTACGTCGTTGCCGAGGATGGCTCGAATATCGTTGAGGCTGCCTTGTTCGTGAGCCACGGAGATTAGTCTCCAGTCGCGATACCCGGGAAAGATCTTTATCCCGAAAAGCGGGGTCGCCCCTCCGTCATCGTGTCCAGACGCAGGAAAGCCAGCCGCGACAATGCCGACCACCGTCAGCATCGCAAGCAGCGAGAAAGAGACTCGTTTCATATTGGTTGCTCCCGTTGCGGATTACCCTTCTGCTCTTTTAGACTTAACTTCATTTTGCTGTCGCGATTAAGTCAGAATTGTCTCGGTTGCGCAATAGGACGAAGGTATTGCCGATACTTTCGTATACCTGAGGCCGACGGATCTTCTCCAACCAGGCGCTCCTGAAGGCAGATCAAAGGAAGCGGACGTTCTACCGCACACTTGATACAAAAGTATCGGCAATACCTTCGTCCAATTGTTTTGCTCTCCCACCTGTGGCCCAATCGCAAATGTTTGAACTAAAGATTGGTTGAGCTTGGAAGCATTTGCGAGGGGAACGAACGATGTCTGAATTTGTGAAGAAGTTTGCGACGCACGAGCATGAAGAACAGGGGTGGGGCACACGCGTTGAGGTGAAACGCTTCACCGGCCTTATGGCCTCTCTGCTTGTCGTAACATTGACCGGAGTGCTCGTAGCGGTAGCCGTCTACGCGCAGGACAAGGAACCATCGAGCGGGCGGAACAAGTACTCTCTGAAATCGCCCAGCGGGATCGCGTTTTCCGACTTCAGGGGCTATGAGGACTGGCCTGCGGTCTCGTCAGCCAGACAAGACGAAATACTCAAGGTGATCGTCGCCAATCCGAAAATGATCGCGGCGTACAAGGCGGGCGTGCCCGGCAACGACCGGGCCTTCCCTGAGGGCTCCATGATTGTGAAGCTCCAGTGGAAGCAAAAGAAGAGCACGGAGGCGCAATTCCCGGTGGATGTGCCAGACTTCTTCACCCAGGCTTTTGTCATGGAAAAGGACAGTAAGAGATTTCCGAAAACCGGTGGGTGGGGCTACGCGGTGTTCAACTACGATGCCGTGTCGAGCAAGTTCACAGCCGACGCCTCAAGCCTCTCAGACTGCGGCAACACATGTCATACGGCCGTGAAGGCGAAGGACTACATCTTCCACCCGTACGAGATGCGTTGAACTGCGTCTGCAGCAAATCTGGGAGCGAGGACAGATTGTGATCCTATTCGCGAATAGAGGCCGTGGTAGTCTTGAGTCTGAATTCGCGGCGGGCAGAATCATGAAAAATGTTCGACGTCCAGGGGGACGGACCGACTACAAGCGCCCAGCATGGGACTCAATGATTGACCGGCCGATGTGAAGCTCAATGCCGGCTCCTTGGCGTTTAGAGTAAAGAAAAGATTGCCGGCATCAATGACTCATACAGAATCTCCGTTGGTTTTCTGCTTGCCGCGACGGAATGATCGTCTCTCGTAATCCAGCCACGTTCTTCATCGCATCGACGCGGTTTGCGATTACATGTTGTCGCGTTCCCGCATTCACGAGATACTGATTACGCAGCGTTTTGATAGGGGACTCAATCTTGGCCATCATCCGGATTTGCTCGTCTTGCGGAAGATCGAACCGAATTCCGGCGAAACACCTCGCTGACACAGGAAAATGCGGCGCATGCAAAGCAACGCTATCTGCAATGGCAGAGCCCATAGAGGTGAATCCCGCGGAATTCGATGAGGTTGTTCGTGATAGCAAAGTTCCTGTACTCGTCGATTTCTGGGCCGCTTGGTGCGGTCCATGCCGGACGGCAGCGCCGCATGTCGCACAGATCGCGCGAGACCTCGCGGGCAGCGCCATCGTGCTAAAGGTCGATACGGAGCGTTTCCCGGAACTTGCTTCACGGTACAACGTCCGCGGCATCCCAAACTTCGCCGTATTCACTCGCGGCAGCCTTCACTTCCAGCAAGCTGGACTGGTGGACGCGAATACGATGAAGAGTTGGATTGCACGCGCAGCTTAGCAATTCGCAACTCGATAGAGTTCGGATATTCCATCCGGCTTCGCGCTACGGGTGAATTGCCTTGTCTGCCTACATCTGTTCCCTCCGCAAGTGCTGCTTGTTGCTAAGCATCTCGCAGATACACTGTCGCAATGTCTCTAAATTCCCCTGCCAGGCTTCCTCGATTCTCCGTTCCCATCGATCCTTCCGAACTCTCTTCGTTGACGCTCTTTTTGAACCCTTCGTGGATGATCCGACGACCTCCATACGTCTCTCAGAGGCGCTCGCGTGATGTTGGTGTACAGCCATGACACCCTCCAATACGGATAGTTCCTCGTTCTTGCAAGCACGCTGTGTCTAAGCGGAATTGATGGCGACCCCCATATGCCTCTTCGCTATCTCCTCCAGCTCGAGATTATGCCCGCCGGGGCACTTGAAGAAACATCGTCGTGAGCCTACGGCAAAAACAAACTCGTCGTTTCCGTGCGCTTGTACCTGACCGATATCTCCGAGCAATTCAATCACAGAGTTCCGGCTCAGAGTTCGAGGCAGCTTACCGGCGACGAGACCGTCAAGGAGTTCTTTATGGTCGCGACGCATAGGTTGACTCATCATTCAAGCTCCCCACTTCGTCTGGCAAGAGTTAGGTTCCGGTTTACACATCGCACTCGCGGTGTTGGGGCGCCTTCAATCGTTTCGATTAAGCCAGACATGGAGCAGAGAGTCTATTGGACGATGGTATTGGCAAATACTTTGGTATCGGTCAAACACGCTCATGCGACGTGAGCTATTGCTGCTGGCTGCCGGTCTGTCGACGATAGGCCATCTGTAGACTCTGTGAGCTTGGTTCCGCGCCGGAAATCCGAAGAAAACCATTCCATGTAAGAGGACCGTGCTATTTTCAAATCCGACCAAGCCGCTTCCTTGACAGAGAGAGGAATGGATTTCTGGAGTTTTGCAATCGTCCATTTCAAGGCGCCAAAATCGTTCGCCGCGTTAGACGTCGATCTAACAGATCATGCATGTTAAGGTTGATACCAAGGTATCGATCGGTACTTTTGTCCAGTGGAGTTATCTCTTGCCATCTGTTCTAATTGAAACGTCCAGTCAAACCTGACTGGAAGGCGTTGGTCAACATCGCATAAAGTCTGCTGAGTGGATGAATGTCTTCTACATCAAAGTCACTGGCGCAATTCGGTACGGGGGAGGGGCTTCAACGCGTCTTACGTGCGGAGCTTCCCGTCGACACTGTGGAGCTAGCGCGCTATTTGATTGGCAAGGTCATCGTTCATGACACTGCGAACGGCAGGTTAAGCGGGCGCATCGTTGAAACTGAGGCCTATCCTGTTGGGGATGCGGCTGGACACGCTTTCCGAGGGAGGACACCACGTAATGGGATACTGTTTCTTGAACGAGGACACGCATATGTTTATCTCATATATGGAGTGGCCTTCTTATTGAACGTGACAAGCGAGAGGGCTGGAGTTGGTGCAGGAGTTTTGTTGCGGGCTATTGAACCTCTTGACGGTTTCCAACCCTTAGATGGCGATCATCGAAGGAAAGAATGGATAGACCAGGGAAAGGGACCAGGACGATTGACTAAGGCATTGAAGGTTGACCTCCGGCAGAATGGAGCGGATTTGTGCAGTGCAAGCTCTTCCCTTTGGCTGGCTGCGACGACGCGCAAGACTGGACCGATTGGCAAAAGCGTGCGCATCGGCCTAACTCAAGCAGTGGACCGCCCGTTACGCTTCTACGAGCGCGGCAATGAATACATAAGCGGTCCCAAGAGATTGCTCAGAGGATGAGTGACGTGGAAACAGTGAACGCATTATCGGTCTCATGCCGAGCCGGTCGGTCCGCGTGCGATGCTTTGGGCGAATGTTAAGGAATTCAACTGCCGAAGTTATAAGGTTCTCAAGCAATGTCTTCTGATCTACAGACACATTTGATTGGCTTGCCTGACATCCTCTCGACCTGCCTGAACGTAGTCTTCTGTGGAATCAATCCAGGTATGCGTTCGGCTGCGGTCGGATTACCCTTCGCGAACAGAAATAATCGCTTTTGGCGTGTGCTTCATCTCGCAGGGTTTACCCCCAGGCAACTTGAACCGGAAGAGGCCCTTCTCTTGCTTGACCATGGTTGTGGGCTCACCTCCGCGGTTGTTCGACCGACAGTCAGCGCAACCGACCTCAGTCGAGCCGACTACATCGCTGCCCGCCCTGTCTTCGAGCGAAAAATGGCGAAGTACAGGCCCAGATACCTGGCATTCCTTGGAAAGCCTGCGGTCTCCGTGTTTCTGAACCAGCGCATCATTTCGTGGGGATTACAGGCTACGCCACTCAGTGGATCGGCGGTTTGGGTACTACCCAATCCGAGCGGCCTGAACTGCGCATTTACTGTCGGCAAATTGACGGAAGCCTATCGAGAGCTATTCGATGCGGTGGCCGGCGGTGATCGATAAGTGAAGGCCCTCGTGGGATGTGCTGCGCATCAACTTCCCAAGACGGATGTGGATTCTCCAAATGTCGGCTATGAGTGGTCGATGGTGACGACCATGAGTCGCAATAATGCTGACGGCGGAGCGGCTCTCTTCGTTAAGACCGCGATAACCATTCCCACAGGTGCACGTTCCCGTAAAGAGCGTGCTCATTTCCCCTCAAGCAGTCCCTGCAAAATCACCGCTTCGTTGTGTTGTTGATCTTTAGCGCCATAGACTAACGTGACGGGGCCTTTCGCCGTCTCATGTTTTAAGAGCGAGAGCTGTTCTTTGTTCCTTTTGAGCTCCTCCAGGTAGCGCGATCGAAACTCCGGCCACTTGCCCGGATCGTGGGCAAACCACTTTCGAAGTTCCGTACTTGGCGCCACATTTTTTAGCTTCTGCCACCGGGTCTAAGCCCTCCGCCTTTCAGGCGGAGAGCTTCCAGCATCTGTGCTGGATAATGGTTAGATGGTCGAGTACAGGGAGAATTCACACTCGGTTTGGGATGTAAAGTAC
>Ga0302320_10003771_pt1 | contig 34869 bp, 21 predicted proteins | sample Bog_T0_3_FD_202130 | JGI IMG/M metagenome (GOLD analysis project Ga0302320, IMG submission 202130) | Peat permafrost microbial communities from Stordalen Mire near Abisko, Sweden - Bog_T0_3 | ecosystem: Environmental > Terrestrial > Soil > Wetlands > Peat | place: Sweden: Abisko, Stordalen Mire...
AGCAGCCCGCGGCGCCAATTTTGCATTGCAAAATTGCGATTTCCTTCTCGCCATCGGCGTGCGCCTCGACTTCGCCATCACTGGGTACGCTCCGCAAAATCTCGCGCGGGAAGCTCACAAGGTTGCCGTAGACGTGGATGCCGCCGAGTTGGAGAAACTGCATCCATACCTGCAGCAACCCATCTGCGCCGATGCGTCCGCATTTCTGGACGAACTCCTGCGGCAAAAGGATTCCATTCATCTGTCTGACCATTCCGACTGGGATGCGCGCTGCGCCGATTGGAAGACACGCTACCCGGTTGTGACGGATGAGCATCGCAACCCAAACAGCCGGGTGAGCATCTTCAACCTTGCCGAGGTCATTGGCACAGAGTCTTCCCCGTCGGACCTGCTGGTTTCAGGAAGTTCTGGCAGTGGTATTGAGATCTTTCTGCTCGCTTGCCCAACAAGAAATGGCCAGCGCGTCTACCATACGGCTGGCTTGGGCGCCATGGGTTACGGATTACCGATGTCTCTGGCGGTTTCGATCGGCGCAGGCCGAAGGCGCACAATCCTCGTCGACGGAGATGGCGGATTCCAGTTCAATATCCAGGAGTTGGAAACGGCCTCCCGGCTCAAGCTGCCAGTGAAATTCTTCGTTCTGAATAATGACGGCTATGCCTCCATCCGAGCCTCGCAGACCGCCTACTTCGGCAAGCCCAACATTGGCTGCGATGAGGCCACAGGGCTGACCGTTCCCAATCTCGCAAAAATTGCCGCGGCTTACAACATCCCCTGCGTTGTGATTGAAAATCAGCAGCATTTGCGAGCCGATGTGAGGAAGGTGCTGGACATGGATGGACCAGTCATGGTCGATGTCCATGTGATACCGGATGAGGTGCGCGCCCCACGCTTGCAGTCTTATCAAAAACCCGATGGTTCCTTTGTTTCCAAGCCGCTGGAAGACCTGTTTCCATTTCTTCCCCGCGAGGAGTTTCTTGCGAACATGATTGTCAAACCGCTGGCAGAGTAAACCAGCTGCTCAATGGGAAGTCTGGAGGCGCGACCGATGACACGCAACGACGGCTGTCCCCTATGCAGAATGGAGACTGAATTTATTCTGCAACTGCAATTCAGCTCGAAAATGAGACTACCGACTGTTGCGGAAATCCGGTACTGCCCAGCGGATAATTTCTTGTTCGTGGCAGCAGGATCGCAGAACGATTATGACGAATACTACACCTCTGTAGCCAACGACTCTTACCATAAAGAAGTGTCTGGAGGAACCGCGCGCTCCGTCATCTCTGAAGTTCAACAGATCCATGTATTGAAAGTTCTGCGTGGCTTCTTCGATCAACCGAGAAAAGTCCTCGATTTCGGGTGCGGCGAAGCTAGCCTATTGCTGGAACTTGCAAGTCAGTTTCCATCGTCCTCATTTGTGGGTTTTGAACCCAGTCCGGCGAGGGAGGTCGGAAAAGTCCGGGCCACCGCCTTGGGCCTAGACAACCTGCAGATCGCGGATTTCCAGCAGTGCGTTGATCTCGGGCCCTTCGACCTTATAATCGTCTCTCATGTGGCCGAACATCTCCTTGATTTTGATTTGCTGGATACCCTGCGCGGCTTCTTACGAAAAGACGGACTCCTCTACGCCGAAGTCCCAAATGCGCTTCAATACCCGTCTTTCGAACGCAGGGAATTCCTCTACTACTTTGACAGACTGCACGTGAACCACTTCACGCCACAAGCACTCGCTCGGCTCGTTGCGCAGCACGGCTTTGGCCTGGTTGAGCATTTTGAATTCTCATTCCCCTATCGAGATGGCGGGAATTATCCTGCGCTCGGAATGCTCTTTGGCAACGGGAAACCGGTTGCCGAAATTCTTTCCCCAGATATTGCGTCAATAGCGAAGCGCTACATTGCTCAAGAAAAACAGAAAGCAGCCGAGCAGGCTCAGCGATTCGGCGAGTTTGACAATTTCCTGGTTTGGGGAGCTGGCGACAATTTCTTTCGGTCCTCAGAGAATGACGGCCCCATATCTACGCTGAGAAACCTTGTGCTACTCGACCGCTCTCCCCGAGAAGTTGAAATAGGTGATCGGCGTTACAACACAGTCGACCCCGCGATGGGCATTCAGCAGCATTCGTGGCCAATCATTGTCACAGTCTCCGCGGGGCGGAAGTCGATCGGCGATGAAATCCGCAGACTCGACCCCGGCCGGCAAGTCTTCTACATTTGAGTCTCCCTCCCGGTAGTGGCCGGAATAGGAGTTCAGCGTCTGAGCCACATCGGAGACTGAATTCACCTTGAGGCATCTCGGCTCAGAAGCCTCGGACGCAGGTCAATGCCCCATTTCGCTCTCACCGACTCGAATCCGAGCTCGAAATCAATTCACAGTCACAGTAACTTTTGACGATATGGTGATTGTTGCGTTGGCTGAATCGGTCCCGGTCAAAGTAAAGGTATACGTGCCCGCTGTTGTGGCTGGCGTGGTCGTGCCCTTGGCGCCGACGCCCCCCCCGCAACCGATTGCAGCGGAGGTCACGACAAGCCAAAGCACAACGAGCATCGAAATCCAGCGCCGACGCCGAGCTGGAATTCCGCACACCAAGAGCAACGCCAGCACTGTCATTTCTGCACCCGCCTTCCCAAAATCACGGCCGGAGGGTCCGCGCAGCTGGGCGCTCGTCGATGCAGCTGTTGTCAATACCGTAAGAACGCTCGTCGCTGAACCGCCTGAAGTCAATGCCACGCTGGTCGGCTTGAGGCTGCAAGTTGGCAAGCTCTGCGCCCCCGCAGGTGAGTCGGTCAGGGAGCAGGTCAAGTTGAGGGTGCCCAAATATGTCGATCCGGCAGCAATGGTTGCTGTCGCGGCGACGCTCGATCCTGGCGCGACAGAGGCCGGCGGTGGGATGGAGATCGCCGGCGGCGCTGTAACAGTGAGAACGACGACCGCAGAATTTGCCGGAGTATCGTTGACGTCTCCCCCGTAGCTCGCAGTCAAAGAATGCGACCCCGCTGCAAGGCTGCTGGTTGCATAGGTGGCTACACCGCTTGCGTTCAGGGTGCTCGTTCCAAGTTGTGCGCTTCCGTCATAGAAGGTTACAGTGCCTGTGGGTGCGATGCCCGAACTCGTAACCGTCGCCGTCAAAGTCACAGCAGAACCCGCGTTCACCGAATCTGCAGATGGAGTCAACACAACGGGCGGTGTCGCCAAAGCTGCGTTCAAACTTTCGGGACCGGATTCGCTGGCATTGTAGTGGCTATCGCCGGCATAGCTAGCAAGCACCGGTTGCGACCCTGTGCCCGGAGTGACGGCAATCCCGGTCGCGGTCGCGCTTGCTGTCTGCATCGCGGAGAGATAAGCTGAGCCGAAAGTGGCGAAATCAGTCAGGCCATCCCCATTGAAATCAGCGACTGCAACGACAGTCGGAGCTAGGGTGCCATTTTCGACCAGGCTTGAATTCGTCAGAACAAATGTGCCGTCCCCCTTTCCGAGCAGCACTTGGCTATCGCTTAGAAGCAGGTCCAGTTTCCCGTCGCCATTGAAATCACCTGCTGCGAGAAACTGAGGGTATTGCGGCTCATAAGTCGCCACCGTGATCGGACTTCCCGGTGCCGGGGAAAAACCTCCATTGCCGTTGCCGAGAAGTACATCCACAGTACCATCGTTGTCGTTCACAACGCCTATGTCCAATCTGCCATCTTGATTGAAGTCGCCCAAAGCAATGAAAGTTGAATACATTCCCGTTCCCAGGGTCGCGGCCTTCGTAAATGTGCCATCGCCATTGCCCAGCAGGATCGTCACCGTGCTGTCGATATCGGTTTGGGGATTCGTTGTGATGGCAAGATCGGGGAGATTGTCTCCATTAATATCACCGATGGCCATGAAAACGGGCGAAGCGCCAATCGAAGCCGGTGCGGCCGTGGAGGCTGTGAAGGTTCCATCTCCGTTTCCAATGAAGACGTTCACCAGGTTCGAAGAAGTGCTAGCCACCGCAAGATCGGGAATCCCGTCTTGATTGAAGTCTCCGACTACAAACGAAGAAAAAGTTGTCCCCACGTCAAGAGTTTGCCCAAGCGTGAACGTCCCGTCGCCTTTTCCCAAGAGAATGATCAATTCGCTCGCATCGAGGCCTATTTCGCTTCCACCCACTGCCGTGTCAAGAATCCCATCCCCGTTGAAGTCGCCCACGGCAACAAGCGCAACGTTGTTCCCCCCAATATTTGCAGTCGGAGCCGCATTGAAGTTTCCATTTCCGTCGCCCAGCAGCGCGGTAACCCCCGCGTCCTGGAAGAATCCTGGACCACTGTTAAAGCCACTCGCGCTCAGAATGTCGAGAAATCCATCGCCATTCATGTCTCCGATGGTCGCGGCACTCAAATTTATCGCATTGGAATTTGGGGCAAAGTTGTACTGGACACCGGAGTTGAGAAAAGTCAAACCTGCGGTACCCACTCCAAGAGTCGCAGTTCCCAAGACAGTATTGTCGGTCGAGGCATCGAGAAAGGACACTTTTCCCGTTGGGGCTGATGAGCCGGAACCGCCCACCGTGGCCGTCAACTGCCAGTCACCGGCGCCGCCGTATTGCGTAAGGGCTGTCACCGATGGAAGAAGGCCCGTCACGGAGAGCGCTTCGGCTGAAGACCTACTTCCCGCATATGTCTTGGTCCCGACAAAAACTGCCTTGTAGCTGTGTGCGCCGGGCGGCGGAACAAACTTCAGAGTTGCCGTCCCGGCGCTGGTTAATTGTGCAGCCCCCAGCATGTGGATATCCGTGCAATAGGCCACCGAAGCATCACAGAAGTTCACCAACCCTGTGGTGACCTTCTGCGTGCCTGCGGACACAGTTGCCAGAAGGGTGACCGCATTTCCTGAGGCGACGGTCGTTGCCGCGCCACCCTTGGTTGTGACGGTCAGAACCGTGGCGGTGGCGGCCGACGATGCCGTGGCTTGGAGTGAACCTGAGGTGGGAAGAGCAAAGAAGGCAGCCAAAAACAGCAAAACGCGGGAATATGAAACAAGCATGGGTGGGACTCCGACGTTCGTTCAAAACAGCGCTCGTACAAATTCATGATTCGTCGAACAGCGTGAGTATACGCCCCGCCTGAAACGGCTCGACCGGCATTCACTTGAAGCATCGACTCGGCGGAAATTGTCATTCGGCCCTGAGGTTAACCCGGCAATAATCAAGCGAATTATACTTGCGATATGACCACGGCGGAGCGAGAATCCCAACCCCATCGACCAGAGTTGGATGGCATACGCGGCTTGGCCATCCTGGGCGTGCTATGCTCGCACATTTTCGGAATGAGCGGAATCCTCAACGCGGTCTCGCCGAGCCCGGCGGAAACGGTCTTGACTCACATCGCCGTTCCCATGTGGGGCGGGGTTGATCTTTTCTTTGTGCTCTCAGGGTTCCTTATTACCGGCATTCTGCTGCGAACCAGAACTTCTGCAAACTACTTCACGTCGTTTTATGCGCGGCGCATGCTTCGCATCTTCCCGATTTACTACCTGGCGCTCACTATGAGCGTGGTCGCTGCACGATTCAGCACCGTGGTCTCCGCTGCTCTGCCGTCCACTTTTGTGTGGAGGTTTTCGTATTTCATCTACCTGCAAAACTGGCCCATCTTCTGGCACGGTGAGAAAGTGATGAGCGGACTATGGGGAGCGTACTGGAGCCTGGCGGTTGAAGAGCAATTCTATTTTGTTTGGCCGCTTGTGCTTTTGATTGCCTCTCCGAAAATGGTATTTAGGATTTGCTTTGTGGGCGTCCCATGCGCACTCCTGCTACGGTACTATCTGTACTACAGCTACTTTGGAAACGAATTCGGCCTTTTACAGATCACCTCCAGCCGGGTTGATGGGCTGCTGCTAGGTTCTATCTGCGCTCTCTATACGTTCCTGCGCGGCCGCCCGCTACCGATGCGCTCTATTGTCGCGTGCGGTGCGGTCGGCATTTGCATCATCGCGTATATCACGACCTTTCAGACACACGAATTGGTTGCGACCGGTTTCTGGATGGGCACGATCGGCGTCAGCGGGTTCGCTTTGACATCGATGGCTCTTGTCGCCCTATCGCAACACAATATCTCCTACTTGCAGAGTATTCTCACTATGAATTGGCTCCGCCAAGCGGGGAAATATAGCTATGGAATGTATGTCTATCACATCATCATCATTCTCATGCTGCGCCGCAGCCTAGTGTCGCCACTCACCACAGGCTTGGGGCTGGGAATTCGCTTTGGTTTGCCCGTCAAACTCTTGACGATGGCAGCGGAAGTGATCGTCGTTTTTCTCTTTGCGAAACTAAGCTACGACCTTTTTGAAAGTCGATTCCTTCGCTTGAAGAGATACTTCAATCCCACCTGAAGAGATGGCTCATCGCAACAGATGAGGCTACGCTCGACGGATGCGTCGCCGTTCGAGAGACAGCGCCCTTCGCAACTGATGAAGTTTACCGCCGGTTTCCGGATCTCTCTTGATTCTGCCAATCCGCGATGTAGCTAGAGATAGAAAAATTCCCAGCAGAAATCCAAAAGCGGTAGCTCCTAAGACAATGAGAGCCCGCTTGGGGGAGGAACGCCGATCGGGTAGAATCGCCGGGTCAACGATCTGCACCAACGCGCCCTGTTTCGCTTCGTCGAGTTTGGCGGCCTCGAATTGGCGAGCCAAAATCTCAAAGATCGTCTCGTTGTACTTTACGTCTCGGTAGGCGCGAATGTACTGCAGGCTGGCTTCAGGAACTTTCCCCTTGGGAACAAGTAACCCTCCCTCAACTGCATCCTCGGATCCTCCCAACTTCGCCAGTTGCGCACGAAGATTGGACAACTCCTGTTGTGCTTGCTGCAGCTGTGCATTCTCGCTCGTCGCGAAACTCTGCATCCCTTGAATCTGGACTTCCCTCTCGGAGATCTCTGCCCGGAGTGCCGCAGCTGACTCTATCAATGCACGTGACTGGCTATCCAGCTGAATCAATCCGGTCGACTGCTGCGTCCTTTTTAGAGCTTCTTCGGAACCGGCAAGATTATCCTTGGCCTGCTGCAGTTGCCGCTCGAAAAATAGTCGACGCTGAGATGCTTCTGTAATGGCAAGGCTTTCTGAGAGACTACGAAATTGCTCGACATAGCCATTCGCGAGTTCCGCCGCTCGACGTGGATCTGGGTCGACCACGGAGACGCGAATCAGTCCGTCCTTGCCGCTCCCATCCACGGTGGATCGGCTCTCAAAAGCCTTGCACGTATCGGAAAGATACTTGCCGTGATACTCCTCCATCAGGTGGAACTTCTGAACCATTGCATCTTCCACCGTGCGGCTCTTGAACATGGAGACGAACATTTCATTTGGGCTCTTGAGGCCCAGGCTCCCGCCAGCCAGCGCCGCCATACCACCCAAGTTCCCCATCTGTGCGAGCAAGGCAGAGCTCATGGAAGAATTCTGTTGCGGGGGAAGTAGTGTGACGGTTGCCGTGTATCGAATAGGCAGAAGCATTGAGATCACTATTGCGAGAGCCGCACAAATGCCGGTTGTCTTGATCACCAGCCACTTCCGCTCTGCGATCTCGATGGCCAGATCCAGGAGGGATATCTCTCCACCTCCGTCACCGTTTTCTGAATCGGAGCGAGATGCCGCTGGGTGCGGCCTCACTCCGGTAGGCGTTGCCTCCGTGGCATTCGAAATCAAGCGTTCAGTCGTCATTGGCTTCCAGTTCTATTCCGAAATTCCGCTTCTGAAACAAACCGAAAACAAACAATGCTTGCATCCACAGCCCCATTACTTCAAGACGCTCAATGCGGCTGCCCCCAATGCAAACTGGGAGAATAATTGCGAATAGTCGATAAAGCTACGCAGCGCACTCGATCTGAATGTCTTCTCCGGAATCACGATCGTGTCCCCGGGGTTCATAGGAAGCTTGTTGAAGTCCCCACCTTCCCAAAGGCTTTTCTTGACTCTGTCTCTGCTTACAACATCTCCATTGGCGCGAATGATGAACTCATGCTGTCGATCTCCATCTTTGTTAGCACCGCCCGCGTACCGCAAGAATGTGGACACGCTGGCACCTCGCGCATAGAGGAATGAATTCTGGTTGTAAACAGCGCCGACAACGTTCACACTGGCGGGCACAGGGGGGATCACAAAAACATCTCCATCCTCGAGAGTGACATCGGGGATATTATTGAATCCCTGGCTATCCGGCGAAAAGCGCAAGACTATTCTTCCAGTGGCGCGAAGCTGTCGAAGCCCCGCCAATAAACTCTGTTCGTTGGCTTGTGCGGCTGCGCCGCTGGCTAAATCCTGGGCAGAGCTTGCCGCCGAAGCAGCCAAAGCCAGATTGCTTCTCTCGATTTGCAATCCTAGACTTTGAACGTATTCGTCGATCCTGGCTTGCTGAACAGCCCGCGTCGATTCACGGGTGAATTCCGAGCCGTACAGGTAGGCGTTGGGCGTCAGACCGCCTGCTCGTTCTACCAGGTGACGAAGAGTCTCGCCTTCTTTTGCGGTGTAGACCCCAGCATGGGCGAATTCCCCGTCCAATTTGATTTGCTTCGTCTGATGAGCAATGGGTACACGAAAGTCCGCTTGGGAGAAGATTGAGATGACATCTCCCGGCTGCAATTCGAGATCCTGAGAAGCATCGTGCTGGATAACCAGTTTTCCCAGATCGAAGGGAATCACGGTAGCCTTCAATGTTTCCGGGTTCATTCGCTCGATCACTGCGTAATCCCAATCGATCTCAGGGACAAGCTTGCGAATGACCGTCCTCTGCACAGGGCCTGGGTATCTGGAGGATGGCTGGTTGTTTTCCGCAGCCCCAAGGGAAGAACCGTTCCCCCGCTGCTGGCCGTTTGGGTTCGTATTTTGGGCTTGGCCTTGGTCCGCGTATTCGGACTGACTCGGGCTCAGATTGTCGTAGGCAGATTGATTTTGGATCTGAGACTGTGTCTGCGGTGGAAGGAGGTTGGGATCCGGGCTAGGGTAAAATCCCTGATCGTTATAGGGGATCTGATTCGAGCGGGCGGCGGGACCGCCGTAAGCTCCTTGGGTCTGACCCTGGTTTGTCCCTGCTAGTTGGCTCGGGCTGTTCCCAGCGCTCCACTGAACCAAGGGCGGGGTCGGTACATCGAGTTCGTCCGGTGCGGGCAAGCCCAGGCGTGCCCTGCGCCACCAGTAATCTCTTGTAACTAGAGAGTCCTTATCTGGAATAAGGTCTGTGACGCGCATCCCAGGATGCCACGCGAACCGACCTGGGTTTGTCGTGTTGCCGCGGAGGATGACCGTCTTCTGGTATTTGGGCACGATGGAATAAACACGCACCAGATCTCCGTCGGCAACTGGTGTCGCAAGCCCATTCGGATCGTAGGCCACTTCCATGGCTTGCCGGTTTTCGTGCTGCTCGATGCGCTCAATCGAAATGCGTGCCTCGGAAGCGACCGATGAAACTCCCCCAGCGTTTGCCAGAAGGCTACCGAGCAACTGACCGGCAAGTAGCTCATAGATTGCTGCGTGTTTCACGCTACCAAGAACGGCAGCCTGGGGGCCCACTGGGGGGATGAAGATCACATCGCCCGATTCGAGCTTGACGTCCTTCGATTTATCTCCATCGATCAGCAGGCCATACAAGTCAAAATCAGTGACTACGGCGGACCCACGCCTCAGCTGGATATGGCGCATCGAACCTTGCACAGATGGCCCGCCACACGTGAAGAGCGCATCGAGCAGACTGCTCAACGAACTAATGGTGTAAAGCCCCGGGCGCCTTGCCTGTCCCGATAGATATACCTGAATCGAGCGAATTTGCCCAAGGTCTGCAGTGAGGCTGAAGTTGCGGTACACGCGCCCGATGGCTTCCTTCAGATGACCTTCCAGTTCGGAGGTCCGAATGCCGGCAACGTGCACTGAACCGACCTGTGGGAGGAAGACTTCACCGGAACGGTCGACTCGCACGTTCGCTTCAAAACTCACTTGCCCCCAGACCCGTATACGAATCTCGTCGCCGGGTCCAATCACATAGTTGGAAGGAACCGGAGCCAGGTCGAGAGGGGCAAACGACGATGGGACGCGCCGAAAAAGGTCGGCACCAAAAATCGGCAGGTTCTTGCCACTCGTGGAAATCACAAAGTTCTGAAATTCTGTCAGAGGTTCGGGCGGCAGGGCCGACTGCTGGTTGGATGAGCGTGCCCCCGAGCGGGAGAATTGCTCGATATCCGAGTAATTGCCATTGGCCGGCGAGGAACTGGGCCTTCCCTGCCCACTTTGATTGGAATTGATTCCACCTTGATTGAGGTTAAAATCGTTCGGAATCGCACCCGTGCATTGCACTGAGCCTGCGATGAGCGGGTCTGTGCAATCCATGGCTGCGGCCCCTTGCCCTCCGCCGTTCTGCTGGGATCCAGTTCCAGTGGTTTGCGGCTGGATCGAACCAGCGAGCAGGAAGATCAAGAGACAAGGGAAAATCGCCCGGATCTGAGCCATGTTGATCGCTCGTAAACGATAGGAAGAAATGGTATTGCAAGCTGCAATACGCAGTTCCGAATCGGGGAAACCCATATTCGTGAGTCTACCATGTTGAAATCCTCCATTCGAGGTCCGCACGGCGCATTCGAAAGCAACCCTTGGGCTTCCGAGGCGGAGAGGCTGAGGGGGATAAGAACTCGAAAAAATAGCCGATCCTCCAGAAAATCACGGGGCGGATTCATTTTCAACCGATTCCTCTCTTGAGCGCATTACGCAAAGAGGATCAACTGTAGATATTAACGAAATGTGTACCAGGCAGGTTACCACAGTTACCTCTGTGGAGATCTAGCTGCTCATTGGCGTTCCGCAACAGGGCAGCTTTTTCGTTGGTTGACGCCGGAGCAAATCGGTCGGCACGGATCCTTACGTCATTGCGTGCAAGCCTTTACACCGCGCGATAGAGTCGCGAAAAAATGCGGATCGATCAGATCACAAACCGGACAATCTCGCAATCGGCGTTGACTCCTAACTAAATACAACTGCTTACCTTATCTCATACCCGATTGGGGGAGGGCAGCACACGCCAACTTTTTTCAACGACCTGCATCCAATCTGCTAGACTTTGCTTAAATGCAATGTCACGGTAGGTTTTCGCGTTTCGCGATTGGCTCCATTCTGCTTCTAACGACGGGGCTCGGGTAGGTTTGTGTGGTAACCGCAGTGAGCGACTAACCGGAAATCGGCGGCAAGAGTCCAATTGACAGCCAGCTTTCTAACAGCCTAGTCATAGAAACTTTTCAGTCACGGGTTGTCGAAGCAAGTCTACCTACTTCTGTGGAGGGTTATCGTGATCACCGAGTCGTTTGTTTCTAACGGCCCTGACTCGACCAAGTTGCATCCTAAGATGCAAAGCAGTGAGTGCGACTACGTTGCAAGAATTGAAGAATTCGAAACGGACTCAAGAGGCAACATCATCTCCGATTCATTCGCCATTTTCGATAGCAAACCCCAGAGTCCATGGACTCGTTCGGCTGCCAAGAGAGTCTTCGACTGTGCCTGTGTTGTTCTGATGATGCCGTTTCTCTTACCCATCCTCGCGATCGTTTGGGTCGCTGTCCGCCTCACGTCTCCCGGGCCCGTTCTGTTCCTTCAGAAGCGCATGGGACAGCACGGACGAGACTTCACCATCCTGAAATTTCGGACGATGACGCATCTTGAGGACAAGACACACCAGCCGGTCACCACTTCATTCAACCAGCATTTCACCCCGGTCGGCCCATTTCTCCGCCGGTACAAGTTGGATGAGTTGCCGCAGTTGCTGAACGTTTTGGCTGGTCACATGAGCTTGGTGGGGCCGCGGCCGAAGTTGCCCGAGCATGCGATCTCCAACCTGCAATGCCGTGCTGGAATCACCGGGGCAGCCACGATCGCTTTCGCGCTCGAGGAATCGATTTTGGAGCGAGTTCCGAAGCATCGCCTTGAGGCGTTCTATCACACCGTTGTTCTTCCCGCAAAGCATCGGCTGGATGCGGAATACATGGCCAAAGCGACATTTATGACCGACTTCAGGCTCATCGTCGATAGCGTTTTTCGCCGATGGGACTGCACGATCATGGAGGATTTGCTGCACGAGTGGGCTGTTGAACACGGGGACCCAATGCTGTTGGCCAATGTCTGCGACCCCGATAAGACCTTGGTTCACTCCGCAATTTTGCCGCGGATGGATAGGCCGGCCCCAACTGGTCAAAGCAGAGCGTACTGAGGGGGTTGCCCTTTCTTAAAGACGCCAAGGGGCAGCCGTGGAATCCGTCAAGTCTTGCCCCATCCGCCTCCTCCAGGGGTCTCGATTCGTATGGTTTCCCCTGTTGAAAGGGCTTGACTGCATTTACCCGGAATTCTTGCGGTGCCCTTGTCGCTTAAGATCCATGCTTGCCCAGATACGCCATCCTCGCCCCCGCTTAGACCATACGGCGCGAACCGCTGGCGCTCCGAAAGCAAGGAGAGTTCGACGGGCGCCAACATCTCTATTTCGCGAATGAGTCCGTCCCCCCCGCGAAATTGTCCATTGCCCCCGGCCCCCTCGCGGTAGGCGTAGCGCCTGACTCGCAATGGATATGCGTATTCGAGAGCTTCGATGGGTGTGTTGAGCGAGTTGGTCATGTGGGTCTGCACACCCGACATTCCATCCATCCCTGGCCGGGCGCCCATGCCTCCGGCCGTGGTCTCGTAGTAGGTGAACGGTTCTCCTGAGCGCGGATCAATTCCTCCCATGGTGAGATTGCTCATCGTTCCCGCGCTCGCCGCAGGAACACGCGTGGGAATCGCCTGTGCCAGGGCTCGCAAAACAACATCGACAATTCGTTGCGAGGTTTCCACGTTGCCTGCAGCCACAGCAGCGGGCCAGACCGCATCGACGATGCTTCCGGGGTCGGTGATCAGTGTGAGAGGCCGAAGAAGCCCCGCCGACGCGGGAGCGTCTTCTTCCAGCAGGCACCGCAAAACGTAAAAGCAGGCAGAAAGCGTAATCGCGCGGACTGCATTCACGCAGCCAGCAACCTGCGGCGAGGAACCGGCAAAGCTGACGGTCATGGATCCGGTTTGAGGTTGCGTCGACAAACGGACAGCAATTCGGATTGGGTGGCCGGAGATGCCGTCGTCATCCAGCCAATCTTCGGCCGCAAATTCGCCTTCGGGGACCGTGTTGAGTTCAGCACGCATGAGTCGTTCGGAGTAGTCCAACAGCTCCTCAATGAGGCCCTCGATCCTCAGTTTGCCAAACTTTTCCAGGAGTTCGAGTATTCTTTGTTCGCCCACTCGACACGATCCGATTTGCGCTTCAAGGTCGCCCCGCCTTTCCACGGGAGTTCGCACATTGTGGAGGACGAGATTGAGCACCTCGCGATCGATTTGGCCACTGCGAGCGATCCGAACGGGTGGAATGCGAATCCCTTCCTGGAAGATATCTTCCGCAGGCCCCATGGAGCCGGGAAATCGGCCGCCCACGTCGGCGTGATGCGCGCGATTGGACACATAGAAGGAGGGTTTGACAGTCCTTGGAACAAACACCGGCAAAACCATGGTGATATCGGGAAGATGTGTTCCACCGGTGTAAGGGTCGTTGACGATTGCGATGTCGCCAGGAGCAAAGTCGAGCGCTTCCACCGCGGCCTGTACTGACATAGGCATTGAACCAAGGTGGACCGGCATATGATCACCCATGGCAATCACACGCGCTTGCCCGTCAAAAACAGCACAGGAGTAGTCGCGACGCTCCCTGATATTCGGGGAGAAGGCCGTTCGGCGCAGAGCCGCGCCCATCTCTTCCGCGATGGAATGCATGGCGTTTTGAAAAACCGCCAACTCGATCGGATCGACGACTGGGCTCACCATGAAGGCTCTCCGCGCCCAATCGCGATCACAAGGTTTCCCCAATCATCGATCGTTGCTGAATCGCCTGGAGGCACGACCGTCGCCGCCGTGTATTCGGTAATCAAGGCTGGGCCCGCGACTACATCGCCAGCGCGGAGTTCTTCGCGGCGGCACACGCGCGCAATGAGGAACCGGCCCTCAAAGAACACGGCGCGAGAGAGACCGCTTGCCGAGGGAACTCCGCGGGAATGTGGCACGGTAGGCATCCGTTGGTAAGGCTCGTCCCCCGAGATCATGCGCAAACGGAGATTCACAATTTCCAACGATCGGGCACTGTCGGAAAATCCGTAATTGCGACGATGCAACTCATGAAATGCGGCAATCGTTCTTGGGGGACTCGCCTTGTCCCACGGAACGTTCAACTCATAGCCTTGACCGCGGTAGCGCAGATCGAGCGTGGGCTGCGCTGATCCTTGGAGTCCATCCGCAGCAAAGTCTTCCCTTCCCCAATCCTCCAAGTCGGCAAACAGATCGTCGAGCCGCTCAATCGCATCCCCCGGCAGCATCACCGTTCGTGAGTAATCGCGTACCGTATCTGCTAGAAAAATGCCGATTGCGGAAAGCGCGCCGGGCATGGCCGGAATCAGCACCTGCGGGATTCTCAAGGTGCGCGCCAGCGAACAGGCATGGAGCGGACCGCCGCCCCCGAATGCAACCAGCGTGCGCTCTTGCGGATCGTGTCCTCTATCAATCGAGATAACGCGAATTGCCTTTTCCATCTCCGATTCGACAACCCGTAGAATGCCGGCGGCAAAGTCTTCGACACTCTTCAGCGAGCCTTTTTCGCGATCCAGAACCTGCTGTGCCCGTTCCCAGTCCAGTCGGCTCTCGCCACCTAAAAAGCTCTCCGGATCGAGCCGGCCGAGAACAAAGTTCGCGTCGGTAACGGTTGGCTTGTTTCCTCGGCCGAAGCATGCGGGGCCTGGTTCCGCGCCGGCTGATTCAGGGCCAACACGAAGCATTCCGCCGGCATCAAAACGGGCGATCGACCCGCCGCCGGCCCCAACGGTGTGGATATCGAGCATGGGGACGCTGATCGGCACTCCAGCGATCACGGATTCGCGCGTAAGCGCCGCGCCCGTCGCCGAATCGGCCAGAAATACATCCGTGGAAGTCCCGCCCATGTCAAATCCAATAATCGTGTCAAAGCCGGCCTGGCGCGCCACGCGACACGCCCCCACGACACCACCCGCCGGCCCGGAAAGCACGGTGCGCACAGGTTCGCGCGCCAACACGCGAGCGGGAAGGATGCCTCCCGAGGATTGCATCACGTCCACGCGGCTCGCGGCATGCTGCGCGAGAACCCGCTCTTCAAGTCGGCTCAAATAGCTCTGCATCCGTGGCGCCAGGTAGGCATTGACGACCGTTGTTGAGGCACGTTCATATTCGCGAAATTCCGGCAGAAGACGATGGGCCGCTGAAACCGGAATTCCCAGACTTTGGAGGGCTGCCTCCACACGCCTTTCCGTTTCAGGGTTGGCAAAAGCAAAAAGTAATGAGACTGCGACTGCTTCGGCATGGCTGGCCCGGACCTGCTCGACCAAAGAACGTATTTCATCGTCGGTGGGCCGGAGAAGGATCTCCCCATGCGCACTCACTCGCTCTGGGACACCGAACCTCAGTTCTTTGGGCACAAGGCACACGGGCACCGGTGCAAACCAGTTGTAAAGCTCACGGCGAGCCTGGCGGCCAATGGAGATGGTGTCTTCAAACCCGGCGGTCGTCACGAAAGCAACGCGCGCTCCATTTTTCTGCAGCATGGTATTTGTTCCGACAGTCGTTCCATGGCGAACTTCAACTGAATTGGAGCCGGACCATTGAGTCAGGCCCGCCAGAACGGCATGGGACGGGTCCTGTGGTGTGGAGAGCAGCTTCAGGACCTGAAGTTGCCCGTTTACCACGGTGACGCAGTCGGTAAAGGTCCCGCCGGTATCGATCGCTATGCGCAAGGCATTCCGTCCCGTATGCTTAAAACTCTAAAGTACATCACAACAGCGTCCCAAGGAGCCCCGTTTGCATGCGATGGCTAGTTGGCTGACCGAGGCCTCAAAAGACCAGAAGCGCACCCTGGCTGCGGCTTGCATGGGGTGGTTGCTCGACAGCATGGACGTGATGCTGTATGCGCTGGTGTTGGGTCCGGTGCAACAGGAGATGCACCTCAGCGCGGCCATGAGCGGCGCGATGATGTCGGCAACCCTGGTATCCGCGGCGTTTGGTGGGGTGACCTTTGGTTGGATAGCCGACCGCTTCGGACGCACCCGCGCGCTCACGGGGAGCATTCTCATCTACTCCATCGCGACAGGCTTATGCGGCTTGACGCATACCGCTGGGCAATTAACGATTTGCCGCGTTGTGCTGGGATTGGGCATGGGGGGCGAGTGGGCCTCCGGAGCGGCGCTAGTAGCGGAGACCTGGCCTGACCGGCATCGGGGCAAAGCGTTGGCGGTGGTGCAGAGTTCCTGGGCAATTGGTTTTGCACTGGGCGCCGGAGTGGTGGCCCTGGTCATGCCGCGCTTTGGATGGCGCGCCGTCTTTTTCGCCGGGGTCGCACCAGCTTTGATCACCCTCTGGTTTCAGCGTGGACTTCATGAGCCTGAGAGCTGGAATCGCGAACGCACGGCGCGGGTCCCCATCGGAAGGCTGTTTCACGGCCCATTGGGTCGAAGCATGCTGGTGTGCGCCACCATGAATGCGGCCACGCTGTTTGCCTGGTGGGGGGTTTTTACCTGGGCCCCGCATTTCCTGTCCATGTCTCCGGCGCGGGGTGGTCATGGGCTGAGCATCGTTCAAACTTCCCTTTGGACGATTGTGATGCAAGGGGGAACTTTCCTGGGCTATGTTCTCTTCGGTTTCATTGCGGACAAGTTTGGCAGCAAAGCTACCTACATTGGATACCTGCTCATCGCGGCAGGATTGGTACCGGTCTTCGCGTTTGTGCGCAGTCCTGGAGCACTGCTGGCGATTGGACCGCTCGTTGGATTCTTCGGAACAGGCTATTTCAGCGGGTTCAGCTTGATTGCAAGCCGGCTCTTTCCGACAGCTCTCCGGGGGACGGCGATGGGGTTCGTGTACAACATTGGGAGGCTGGCAAGCGCGTTGGCGCCTTGGCTGATCGGTCGCGTTTCGGAATCCGCTGGGCTCAGCTACGCCCTCTGCTCAACGTCGGCGGCCTTTGTCCTGGCTGCGCTCATCGCCTCTGCTTTGCGAAACACTGAGTTGCAGATTCGCTGATGGCGATCGCGGATTCGAAAGCAACTTCCTAATCGAAAAGTTCCGCGTCCTTGAGCGCTGCACCCGCACGATCTTTGCCGGACACAATGGCATCGGCGGTCTCGATCGGCCAGGCAATCGCGATATCCGGATCGTTCCAAAGGACGGTTCGTTCGCCGGCCGGAGAATAATATTCCGTTACCTTGTAAGCAAATCCAACCGGATCGCTTAAGGCCAGGAAAGCATGCCCAAATCCCGGCGGGATCCACAGCATATCGCCTGACTCTGCGGTCAGTTCCATGGCCAAATGCTTCCCGAATGCCGGCGAACTCCGTCTCAAGTCCACGGCGACATCGAGCACCGCGCCCTGCGTCACGCGCACCAGTTTTCCCTGCGGCTGGGTGATCTGGTAGTGGATGCCGCGAAGAACATTCTTTCTGGAAAGAGAGAAGTTATCCTGCAACCAGTTTGTCGGCAAACCGGCTTCGTTCATCTGCTTTTGATTGAAGGTCTCGCAGAATTCTCCGCGCTCGTCCCGATAGATTTTCGCGGTGAGCAGGAGAACGCCGGGCAGCGATGTTTCGGTTATCTTCATAGGTCGGTGGTCCGGACGGAAAAATGAGGCTCGCGGAGCAGGGCAAGCAAATATTGGCCGTAGCCGCTCTTGATTACGGGTTGCGCCAGGGCTTCGAGTTGCTCGGCTGTAATAAAACCCTGTCGAAAGGCGATCTCTTCCGGACACGCGATGCTCAGCCCTTGACGGTGCTCAATCGTCTGCACAAAGAGACCTGCCTCGATAAGAGAATCATGGGTGCCGGTATCAAGCCAGGCCATGCCGCGGCTCATGATTTCCACCTTCAGCTTTCCGGCTTCCAGGTATTTCCTGTTGAGATCGGTGATTTCCAGTTCCCCACGAGGCGAGGGCTCGAGCGATTCTGCGATGCGGGTCACGTCGCGATCATAAAAATAGAGACCCGTGACCGCGTAGCGGGACTTGGGGGCCTTTGGTTTCTCTTCCAGGCTGATGGCGCGTCCTTGGCCATCGAACTCCACCACTCCGTAGCGCTGGGGGTCTTCAACGGGATAGGCGAAGACAGAAGCACCTTCTTCAAGCCGAGTGGCCGTTTGCAGTTGCTGGGAGAATCCTTGCCCATAGAAGATGTTGTCGCCAAGGATGAGAGCGCTCGATTGGTCGCCGATGAATTCTTTGCCGATCAGGAAGGCCTGCGCGAGGCCGTCCGGGCTGGGCTGTACGGCGTATTCGATATGGATTCCCCAGCGCTGGCCATCGCCGAGCAGCTCCGAAAATCGCCCCGTATCCTGGGGGGTGGAAATGATCAAGATGTCGCGCAACCCAGCCAGCATCAAGGTGCTCAGAGGGTAGTAGATCATCGGCTTGTTGTACACCGGCAAAAGCTGCTTTGAAACGACGTGCGTCACCGGATACAGGCGAGTCCCCGATCCTCCCGCAAGAATGATTCCTTTCATCGCGCCACACGCTCCGTATAGTTCTTCTCAATCCACTCCTGGTAGGCGCCGGAACGGACGTTTTGCACCCAATCGGAGTGATCGAGATACCAGCGGACGGTCTTACGCAGCCCGCCCTCAAACTCAGCGGAAGGTTGCCAGCCAAGCTCACGGGATAGCTTCGACGCGTCGATTGCATAACGGCGGTCATGGCCCGGCCGGTCCTTCACATAGGCGATGAGGTCTCGACGCGAGGCCCCCCCCGGGCGGGGACGCATTTCGTCGACCAAGTCGCAGATAGCCGTGACGACATTGATGTTGGCGCGCTCGCTGTTTCCACCAATGTTGTACGTCTCGCCCACACGGCCATGCTGCAACACCGTCCGAATCGCCGCACAGTGGTCTTCCACAAAGAGCCAATCGCGCACGTTCAGGCCATCCCCGTAAACAGGTAACGGCTTCCCTTCCAGCGCGTTCAGGATCATCAGCGGAATCAGCTTTTCCGGAAATTGAAACGGCCCGTAGTTGTTGGAGCAATTCGTGGTCAAAACCGGAAGGCCCCAGGTGTGGAAGTAGGCGCGGGCGAGATGGTCGGAAGCTGCCTTTGACGCCGCGTAGGGGCTGTTTGGAGCATAGGCCGTGGTTTCGCTGAAAGCCGGGTCGTCTGGCTTGAGGGTCCCATACACTTCATCGGTAGAGACGTGGAGAAAGCGGAAAGACTTCCGGTCAGGCTCGGACAATTCGGCCCAATAGTGCCGGGCCTCCTCCAGCAGCGTGAACGTACCGTGCACATTGGTGCGGATAAATGCTTCCGGGGACGCGATGGATCGGTCGACGTGACTCTCCGCCGCAAAGTGAACAAGGGCCGAAGGTTGATGCTTCTCGAAGAGAGAGCGCACGAGTTCAGCGTTGCAGATATCTCCCCGCACCAACTGATGCCTTGAGTCGCCTTCGAGCGAGGCAAGATTCTCCGCGTTGCCGGCATAGCTCAGAAGGTCGAGATTGATCACAGATGTCTTCTGGCTTACGTCTCCGAGCCAAGTCAAAACGAAGTTTGAGCCGATGAATCCTGCCCCGCCCGTGACAAGTACGCAATCCTGCATTTGCATTCTCCGAATCCTCAGTATAGAGCATAAGTTGGAAGGCTAGCCGCACTGCGGTTGGCACATGGAGGCACCTGCAGGGAGGGACTGCACTAACGGATCTCGGACCGGGCGTTCCCCCAAATTGACTGCAAACCGAGGTCACGTTCTTCTCTATAGTTACGATCCAGTTATGTCACTTCGAGGACGAGACTTCGTCTCAAGTGAATCCTCGCGCGGAGGATCATTCTCTGGGCGTGTGGCGACCATTGCGCCTCAGGCCTGTCATCGATTGGGCGAATTCCAGATGCGCTGGATGCCGTTCCAAAACAGTGCTATCGAATTGAGAATCCAATGGATCGACTGTCAAAGATTTGATGGCCACGACCGGAGGAACCCCACCGAATGCTGACGTCCGCTTCAGAATCGGTTCCGTGGCGAGAGCACACCTTCTTCTAGACCTAGATTTGCCGTTGCGGTGCGGATTGGCTGCAGTAAAATACTGGAATGCCCCCCCAACTCGCTCGACCATCTAAGCCTTCCACGGTCAAGCACAGCTTGCGGACTTATCTGAGCGCGCATCTGCAAATCATGCGTCTGGACCACTCAATCAAAAATATTTTTGTGGTCCCCGGCATAGTCGTACCTCTTAGCGTTCTGCATACGTCATGGATGTCTGGCTCCCTGGCACGCTCAGTTTTGATCGGTTTCCTCGCTACGAGCCTCGTGGCATGCAGTAACTATGTGTTGAACGAGTTGCTGGACGCGCCCTTCGACAGGCTCCACCCCAAAAAGCAAAGCAGACCGGCAGCAATGGGCCTGATCAATACACCGCTTGCCTATCTGCAATGGATCTTGATGATGGTCGCAGGGATGGCACTCGCCTGGTCGATATCGCGTCCTTTCGCATACACCGCTGCTGCACTCTGGATCATGGGCTGTCTCTACAACATTCGCCCGTTTCGAACCAAAGACAGGGTATATCTGGACGTCCTTTCGGAATCGGTCAACAATCCGCTGCGCATGTTGCTGGGTTGGTACATGGTAACTTCATCGCTTGTACCCCCGGCATCCCTCCTGCTCTGTTATTGGATGGGCGGATGCTTCTTGATGGCTCTGAAGAGATTCAGTGAATACCGGGAGATTGGCGACCCGATCTTGGCCGGTGCCTATCGCAAATCATTCCAGTCCTACACGGAGGTTTCCCTCTTAACTTCCGTTACCTTTTATGCCTCTGCGGCAATGCTCTTCTTTGGCGCTTTCATCATGAGATACCGCATCGAGCTGATTCTCGTCTTTCCGCTGATTGCGCTTCTAATGTCGACCTATTTTGCACTTGCATTCCAACCGAACAGCGCAGTTCAAAATCCGGAAAAACTCTATCGTGAACCCCGTCTTATGATCGAGGCAGGCCTCGCATCGGCCTCCATGATTGGGTTGTTGTTCATAAATATTCCTATTCTTGGCCAGATTTTTGCTCCAACGCTCCCCTCCTCGTTTGGGCATTGAGGGACGAAGAGTTTGACCCCTTTCAGAGGGGAGATCCGAAGTCCCCGTGTGGCTGTCGATCAGAAAGGCTCGCGCGTTGAACGGAATTGAATATAGACCGGGAAAGCGATCCTTGATCGCCTATTCTCTTTGCTCTCTTTTTGCGATTCTCTATCTTCCCACGTTGTTTCCCCTCAGTCCTTCCGCGTCGGATTCGTACGTATTCGGCTACAACAATCGAGTGGGCATTCTCCTGCTGTTGTTACTTTCCACGATCGGTGCGGCCTGGTCGCGTGCTCTGAAGCTCGAATTCCATGCTCCAGGACCCTCGCAATCGGTCCCGCTGAAGGACCTCGGCACGACACTAATTGCAGTGCTGCTGGCTTGCGTGGCGATGTACGTTTTTGTCGGCCGATTCGGCGGTTTCGGCGAATCTTCTTATGAGATCGACCGAATCTGGCTGCTCTCCCAAGGCAAAACTCCGTATATCGATTTCGAATGGCCTTTCGGAGTTGGCCTCCTCTACGGACCCCTTTTGATCCGTCGACTTTTTGCCAGCTCGGTTGTCCAAGCTTATTACATTTTCTGGGCGTTCAACTGCATGCTGGGCAACCTGCTGCTGTTCGCAGTGATCAACCTCATTGACTATCCAACCAAATTCAAGAGGCAAATCTTCTATCTGTTGTTCATGGCCTGGTTTCTCAGCATTCTCAATATGGGCACGCACTACACTTTGGTTCGCTATACGTGTCCGTTGCTCTTTGTTCTCATTGTCGACAAGAGCTTAAGCAAAAACCTGGCGGCGTTCCGGACTTGGCCGATCTTATTGTCGATTGCGTTTACATCTTTTCTGTTTCTGATTTCCCCCGAAGTTGCCATCGCGCATGCTTTTGCCTGCATCTGCCTTTTCGTTCCTGTTCGCCCGTCCAAAATTGGCCTAAACCCGATCGAACTTATCTCGCTGAGTGCGGGATTTGCCGTGACGCTTGGCGCGGCGCTGAGGCTCCACCTACTGGATACCGCCAAAGCCTCCGGGGCTGGCGCGGACAGCTTTCCCATTGCCTTCGCCCCCCACACGCTCATGTTTTTTGTAACCCTCTATGTTTGTGGGTGTTACGTCCATCGCTGCCGCGGACAACGGCAACTCAGGGGCAATACTCTCGGGCTGATTGGCTTCTCGATCCCAATGGTTGCTGCAGCCTTGGGGAGATGTGATCCCGGCCACGTATTCTTGAACGGCCTCGGCGTTTTCATCTGCGCCATGTTCTACTTCTCCCGCACTACTAAGTCGTGGCAATTGTACCGAGGCGCATTTGTCGTGACTTTTATGGCCCTCTCGGCAATCTCTGCCATTTGGTTTACACGTCCCGCGTTTCTCCGTGCCGCCTATAACATCCTTGGAGAGAGCGATCGCCAATCGATGGCTGCCAGGTCGATCAACTTCTTGGGTCAGGAATACTTATCTTTTGCCACACCCGCGATCCGGGCAAAATGGCAAACTCGGCTTGCGCATATTCAAGAAGCGCCATCGCCCCATGCGATTGATCTTTCAAAGATTTACCCGGAATGGCACGGGGAATTCCTCGCACCTTTTGGATTCAAGCCGAACGGTTTCGGAACCTATCTATCCAGCCAGGTTGATTATGGCCATTTTGAAGCCTTCGAAAACGCCAATAGCAGCGACTCTATCAACAGGAAAGTAGCGGAAATCGCCACAGGCAGAGAGAGGGCTTTGTTGCTTCCTGAGGATTTTCAAAACTACTGTGCCGTGGACGTTCACGCTGAGCAACTCGAACTCAGCATGCTGTTTGCATTTCCCTATCTGGGTCACGCAGTCCACCCAGTTAGCATGCGCAAGCCGGTTTGTAACTACATCCTTGCCAACTTTGAAATGAAACAGCCTCCGACTATGGATGACTTCAATTACGGGCTTTGGATTGCAAAGCCTGGAGTCAATCTTGGTTTGCCTCAAACTCAGTGACGGATGGATAGCCCTTCGCTACGACTCTCTGATATCCACAATCTCAACTCCCTGTGCGATGTTGGACCGGCCGTCGATCCGGGGGGGCGATGGTGTATTGAGCAAGAGCTCAAGTCGCGGCAAGCGGATTGCCTCAGCGATGTATCGAGCTCGTTGTCCCACTGGCATCGGGAAGCCAAGGACTCTCCAAGACCATCTCAAAAAACGACGGATTGATCGCGGTTGTTAAGTAGTATTGGCCAGACTCCACAGAGCTTGCCCACTGATTAAAACCGGTTGCACTGTCTGCTGCATCGGTGCTGTCCAAGCTGATCGTCCACCCGGTGTTGCCAAAGACCGCAAATTCTATGGCAAGGGCATCTTCAACTTCTGAACTCGCCCTGTGGCTAGTCCTGAACGCGTATGCGGATGGATTCGAATCCGGAAGTTGGTTGACAGGGACGTAGGTGATGACATGGTCAGCACCAGTGTTCAGTGGGACAGCGTAGACAGGTGGGTAGCCATTCTGGGTCGTCACATCCTGGAAGAATCTGCTACATGAAAGTGCATCTTCCGCGCAGTTCGCTTCCTGACCGCGCGGCGCAAGGCCATTCATTAGGACGAATTTCTGAATATACTTCTGCTCCATCTGCAGGCCATTCAGAGGACTGATCGCATCCGGCGGGCTACTTCGGAACTCTTCCTCACAAGAAAGCGGTCCGGTGCTAACGTAGGTAAGTCCATTTGCACTCCCTCCGGACGCGGCGAATTGCGCGATCGATTGGCGCAAGACGACTGCACAATTTGGGTAGTTTGCACAGGTATCGCCGGGATCGAACCGGTTTACGACTGCGGTATTCCAAGCAGCCGATGGACGCATGCTGCAACTGGGTGTCAAAGCACCGATAGTGAATAGGTTTCTGTGCCCGTAGTAATTCCGAAAGACACTGAGCGTTGGCGCGCCAAGCTGGGAGGGGCCACTCGAAACCATGCCCCAAACCTTCAAATCCCCTGTGTCGATCCAGTGGTGCAGAATGGGCTGCGTAACTGCGCAGTCGATATCTCCATCGCAATCGTCGTCATACAAAATGTTCACAGGCTTCTGAACAGGCGTGAAGACGATGTTGATTTTGGTCACGTTGCATCCCGACATTGAAAACATGGCAAGGATGCAAATCACGCTGTGAGGGAGGGTCTTTGTCACGCGCCGTTCCTGAAGGTGAATAAAGAATCGTAGCAGTTTCGAGGAAAGAAGACAGGTTCGACCCTGAAGACCCGCTCAATACAACAAGTGTATCGAATAGAAATAAAACGGCTTACCCGCGCCACAATTGAGGCCAACCTGATCCACTCGCATTCTCCCAAGACTCGCTCAAACCCTGCTGGTCTGCTCCATATCTAAAGCACCAGCGAGCATGCTTACAAAGGCCAACGCCAGGGTCGCTCGCGGAGGAGTACCTTCAGCGATCTCTCCCGTTAAAAACGCTGACGTACGGCAATCTGAACCCTTATAGAACGCTTCGACCCCCGTCGACAACCAGATTGTGCCCCGTCATGTAGGAACTCGCATCGGAACAGAGGAAGAGAATTGCGCCTTCGTACTCGTCCTCCCGTGCCATCCGACCCATGGGAATTAGTTGATGGAGCCTGCTCGTGAACTCCTCAGGTTGACCTGCGAAAACCCCGCCAGGAGAGATTGAATTGACACGCACGTTTTGATTATTCCAATACGTCGACAGGTATCGAGTCAGACCAATCAATCCAGTTTTCACAACTGAATAGGTCACGGGTTTGACCGGCTGTTGATCATCTGCAAAGCCTTCTTTCCTATAAAGCCTTTGATCAGGAGCGATAACGCCGAGATCGGAGGAAACATTCACGATAACCCCTCGTGCACTCCGGGCCATCTCCGATCCGAAGATGCGAGAGCATAAAAACGCTCCAGTCAGACCGACAGCGATATCCGCGTTCCACACATCCAACGGGAAGTTCTCCAAGCGGGACCATTGCTTCCCGGTCGAGTCCGCCTCGACCTTTGGATTGTTAGCCGCATTGTTGATGAGGATGTCGATGCGACCGAATTTCTCCATGATTCGGTCTCGAACCTCGGCCAGGGATCCTTCGCTGGTGATGTCGGCCGCGAGCCCCAGACACTCAGGCCCATGCGTGGTCTGAAGTTGCTGCGCGCGGACCCGGGGGCTGGTATGGGCGAGGTCAAGCAAGACAACGTTTGCCCCTGCAGCGGCAAGGATTGTTCCGTGATGAAAGCCGAGCATACCCGCACCACCCGTCACGATAGCCACGCGGTCCGAGAGATTAAAGAGAGACTGAATGCGAATTGAATGCTTGAGATTCATATTGAGATTCCGTCAATGGCCCGGAAGTAGGCCGTACGACTCAAGAAAATCGCGTTGTTGAAAGGACGAGTGAATGCGCGTCTCGAAAACCAAATGTCGTCCGTAGATTTGGAGGTTGCAAATCATCAAATGCACCGAGTTTGCCCTCCGTCCATGACGAAGCAAGCTCCCGAAGCAAAGCCTGCCTGCCTGGAACAAAGATAAACCGCCAGGCTAGCTATCTCTTCGGGTGACCCGAACCGTTGTTGAGGGACGTCTGTTCGGAGCATGAGTTCGACAGCATCTGGGCGCGTATTGAGGTGGCGCTCCCATGACCCTCCCGCGAAGAAGATGTTGCCCGGGGCAATCGCGTTTACGCGAATTCTCTGTGGACCGAGTTGGCGTGCAAGGTTGTTCGCATAGTTGTTAAGTGCTGCTTTAGCCGCAGAGTACGGAAGGGGCGCAGGACTTGCTTCAAGAGCTACGATCGAAGAGATGTAGAGGATTGATCCCCCATTTTGGTTCGAAAGCAGATGGGGAATTGCGGCTTCCGTGAGCCGGACTGAGGCGAAGAAATTCATCTCAAAGAGTCGATGCCATTCGCTCTCCGGCAGTTGCCATCCCGGCGTGCCGGAGCCGCCACCGAGATTAGCGATAAGGTGATCGATCTTCCCAAAGCGTTCCAATGCCTGCTGGAAAGCGACGGCAATTGCGGAGGGATCAGAAAGATCGCCATGGAAGGAAAAAAGCCGCTGCTCCGGTGCGCCAGCTTTCAACTCATCTTCGGTTCGGCGCAGCGCCGCAATGTCGCGGCCCGTGATGATGACTCGCGCACCTTCGGCCAGGAGCGCTGACGCGATCGCCCGACCGATGCCACGGGACGACCCGGCGACGAAGATGACTTGATCTGTGAGTTGAAGGTCCATATCCGTTCTTCTGCGTCCTTTTCGTTTTACACAGCTGTCCATCCACCATCGACGTGGAGGTCCTGGCCGGTGACATAACTACTGGCGTCGGAGGCGAGAAACAACAAGGCGCCGCAAAGTTCACGCGGGCGACCGATGCGGTTGAGTAAGGTGGACCCCTTGAGCCTTTGCACAAAGGGTGAGTCTTCCTGTACCGAATTCTGGCCGGCCGTGTCTTCAGTATTTGAAAATGGACCAGGAGAGATGCAGTTTGCCCGTACTCCGGCCGTTCCCCAAAAGCTGGCGGTATAGCGCGTGAAAGCCACCAGCGCAGCCTTTGACGCAGAGTAGCCGGGTGGATTCAGGGAAGTGGTCCCTTCATAAAGTTGTGGCCGCGGCGCGACAGTGGCATACATTGTGGCGATGTTGATGATTGACCCTGATCGTTGATACTTCATCCGCACACCAAGGCGCTGGGTGGTCTGCACCGCCCAGTAGACGCCACCTTGGAGATTGCGTTGCCACTGATCCCAAGAAGAATTCTCCAGAGAGCCCTCCGGCACATTGAAGCCCGTCGCGGAACCGAGTTCGTGCGCGTTATTGATGAGGATGTCAAGTCTCTGCTCGCGGGCCGAGATTGTGTCGCAAAGCGCATTCAAGGCGTCTCTGTCGTACATATCAATGCGTTCGACGGCAATTCTGTCGGGTCCAAATTCAGCCGCCCACGCGGCGGCTTCGGTCCGCAGCCTTTCACTTCGTCCGAGCGCTACAACCCGGGCGCCGTTCAAAAGAAGAACTCGACAAAATGTCCTACCCAGAAAGCCAGAAGCTCCGGTGAGGACGGCAGTTTTGCCTTCTAGCGAAAATAGAGAATCGGACCTGAGTTCATTCGGCGCAAAGGGCATGGCGATCCTCGTCTGCGTATTCCTCTCGCAAATTGTCTCCTTGTTCGGCTAAAAGTGCCCACTGCCTGTTCGGATTCAGTCGTACTGTTCAAGAAACTCGATCTGTCCCCGCAGGAAATCGACTTCGTCCCCGGGCGCGCCACGTGCGACCTGCAGCGTGAAGCCACCGGTGTAATCGATCGAACGAATCGCGCGGAAAACGTCTTGAAAGTCGGCCGAGCCGCTTCCTAGCGGACGTGTCTCGACTCCCCCTTCGGGCTTTCGATACCGGTCTTTGATATGAATCGAACCGATTCGATTGCCGTACGCTGAAAATTCCTCCGTTGCGACATACCCCAGGCCAGAACTGTTTCCCGAGTCCCAATTTACCTTAATTGCCGGATGCGGCAGTCGACCGAGAAACTCACTGAAATCTGCAGGATCGAGATCGGTCTCCAAGTGAATTTCTACCCCGTGCTGCTGGGCAATTGGAGCGACTCGCATCAGAATTCCGACAACCGCCTCTTTCTCGTTGTCGGTCGTGATTCTGGAGTTGTCAACGAACGGTAAAACGACCCTGCGCGCCCCAAGCCTCCCGGCAACGGAGAGTAGATTCAACAGATGCTGAGTGCGCTCTTCCCTTTCCGCATTGCTGCATCGAATGAGCGGAAAATCCATAAACCAATCTCCGCAGAGAGCGGGGGTGCCGATCCCATATTGAACTTTCAGGGATTCCAACTCAGTTAGGCCATTTTCGAAAAAGATGGGATTTGCGCCCAGGTCGTAATTGTCGTGAATCCACTCGATATACGAAAAGCCGGCTTCCCTTGCGAGACGGAATTCATCGCGCCATGTTCGCCGTGGAAAGGCCTGAAAACGACCCGGCTCAGGCGGGGACAGACGTCCTTGCATTACCCCGTAGGTGCGCTTCATCGACTGCTTCAGCCTCAACTTAGATTCCGCATCAACGCAGAAGTTGCGTTGGATCTGCATGGCGCCCATTGCGCTTCCTGGCGTTTCAAGGCAAGTTTACACCTGCCGTCTCTGGTGAACGAAGGCTGGTCTCCCGCGCGGGCATCCGGCGATGATCGCGGGTTGATCCGAAAGAGCGGGCCGACTTTCTGAGTTTGTGTGTCGTCGCTCTTTTCATGGCGATACTTCAAATCGGGAAAGCCAAAAGTCGAATTCGGCTGCCCAGACATTGAGCCCAACTTAATTTCATGTTTTTCTTATATAGTAAAGATTCAGCTACGTCCCTTCGAGGCCAGACCTGCGCAGCGGGTCACTTCATTCATGAGCAGGACGGTTTCCCAGACGGAGACCGCGACGTGTTTGTGTACCCCGGCTACCAAAGCGCACTGCAACAAAAGTTCAACAAGAAGGTTGCCATGCATACACCTGACTATCGTCTCCGCACACCGGACGCACAAGGCTTGTATCACCCACAGAATGAGCATGATGCCTGTGGTATGGGACTCGTCGCGAGCATTCGCGGCGAACGCAGCCATGAGATTATCCGCAAGGGACTTGAGGTGCTCATCAACCTGACTCACCGCGGGGCGGCGGGCTGCGACCCGGAGACCGGCGATGGAGCGGGGATCCTGATCCAGATTCCGCACGTCTTTTTTGCGCGCGAATGCGGCGACTTGGGGATGCGCCTGCCGGAGCAAGGAGGCTACGGCGTCGCCATCGTCTTCCTTCCTGTGGAAAAACACAGCCGTTTGCAGTGCGAAGGCGTCTTTGAGCGAATCGCCCGCGAAGAGGGATTAGCTGTGCTTGGCTGGCGCGATACGCCCGTGAACGGAGACGCAATCGGCCGCGAGGCACGCGCTTCGCAACCCTATATTGAGCAATTCTTCGTCGGTCGTCCCAAGGGCCTGGATGAAGACGCCTTCGAGCGGCTTCTTTACCGGGTACGCCGGCGCACAGAGAATGAAATCGCCGACTCGGAGATTGAAGACAAGGAAACCTTCTACATTCCTTCGTTTTCCTGTCGGACCATCATCTACAAAGGCCTCATGTTGGCCCCGCAAATTGAGAAGTTTTACTTTGAATTGGCCAACCCGCTGGTCACCAGCGCCCTATGCCTCGTCCACCAGCGGTTTTCCACTAATACGTTTCCAAGCTGGAAGCTGGCCCATCCTTACCGCTATATTGCACACAACGGGGAAATCAATACCATTCGCGGCAACAAGAGTTGGATGAACGCCCGTCAATCGGTGCTGAGCAGCGATGCGTACGCCGGCCAAATCGACAAGCTCTATCCGGTCATCACTCCGGATGGAAGTGATTCGGGTTCGCTGGACAATGCGGTTGAGTTCTTGTACCAGTCGGGCCGTTCCCTTCCCCATGTCATGGCCATGCTCATTCCCGAAGCATGGTCGGGCAACCCGGACATGGACGAGGAGAAGCGGGCCTTCTACGAGTACCACGCTTCGCTTATGGAGCCTTGGGACGGCCCTGCGGCCATTGCGTTTACTGACGGTAAGGTGGTCGGTGCGACGCTGGATCGCAACGGCCTCCGACCCGGTCGATACATCGTTACCAAAGACGACCTAGTGGTCCTGGCCTCGGAAGCAGGCGTGCTCGACATTCCGGCGGAAGATATTCGCAAAAAGGGGCGTCTGCAACCGGGACGCATGTTCCTGGTCGATACCGTGCAGAAGCGGATCATCTCCGACGGGGAGATCAAGAAGCAACTCGCCAGCCGGCAGCCCTATGGTGCGTGGCTCAAGGAGCAGCAGGTTTGTCTCGATAATCTGCCCGAACCTTCGCGCATCATCGCTTCCAACCCGGAGACCTTGCTGCGCAGGCAACGTGCATACGGCTACAGCGAAGAGGATTTGAAGATCTTGCTTGGCCCCATGGGAGCCAAAGGTGAAGAGCCGATCGGTTCCATGGGCACTGATGTCCCGCTGGCCTGCCTGTCGGATCGTCCGCAGCCGCTGTTTAACTACTTCAAACAGCTTTTTGCCCAGGTGACCAACCCGCCGATTGATCCCATCCGCGAAGAGCTGGTCATGTCGCTGATCAGCTATATTGGCACGGAAAGAAACATCCTCGACGAGACGCCGGAGAACTGTCACACCCTGAAACTGCCGCACCCGATCCTTACGAACCGTGACTTGGAGAAGCTGCGCCGCATCTCATCGGGCGATCTGTTGGCCACCACCCTGCCGGCACTGTTCCGCGCCGCGGACGGCGAGCCAGGCCTGAAGCGCTCACTCGATGACCTGAGCGCCCGCGCGGCCCATGCTGTGATTTCCGGGTATACGCTGCTCATCTTGTCTGACCGCGGCGTCGACCCAACATACGCGCCCATCCCCAGCCTGCTGGCCATGGCCGCCGTCCACAACCGGCTGGTCCGGGAAAAAACCCGCACCCAGGTCGCGTTGATTATTGAAAGCGGCGAGCCGCGCGAGGTGATGCACTTTGCCCTGCTGATCGGTTATGGCGCCAGCGCCATCAACCCGTATCTGGCCTTCGAAACGCTGCACGACTTGAAGCGGCGCGGTCTCTTGCCGGAGAAAGTGACTGCCGAGTACGCGGAAAAGAACTTCATCAAGGCCATCAACAAAGGCTTGTTGAAGACGTTTTCCAAGATGGGCATCAGCACGTTGCAGAGTTATCGCGGTGCACAGGTGTTCGAAGCGGTGGGGCTGAACCAGAACCTCATCGACGCTTACTTCTCGAACACTGCTTCCCGGATTGAAGGCGTCGGCCTGGATGTGCTGGCCCGGGAGGCGCAACTCAAGCACGCTTATGCCTTCCAACCGCTCACGAATTCGGAAACCGACCTGGGCGTGGGCGGCCATTACCAGTATCGCGAGGGCGGCGAATACCACCTACTGAACCCGCTCACCATCAGCAAGCTGCAACATGCAGTCCGGCAGAATAGCCCTTCCACGTTTCAGGAATACACCGACTTGCTGGACACCCAAAACCGCGAGCTGTGTACGTTGCGCGGACTGCTGAAACTGAAATATGAAGACGAGCCCATCCCGATTGACGAAGTTGAGCCGGCAAAGGAGATTGTCAAGCGGTTTACCACTGGGGCGATGAGCTTCGGCTCCATCAGCAAGGAAGCGCACGAGACGCTGGCGATCGCCATGAACCGCATCGGCGGCATGTCCAATACCGGCGAAGGCGGCGAGAGCGAGGACCGCTTCCAGCGCGAAGCCAATGGCGATTTGCGTCGTAGTGCCGTGAAGCAGGTAGCCAGCGGACGCTTTGGCGTAACCGCTAACTATTTGGTGAACGCCGACGAGTTGCAGATCAAGATGGCGCAGGGCGCCAAGCCTGGCGAGGGCGGGCAGCTGCCGGGGCACAAGGTGGACGACGTGATTGCCAAGATGCGTTATTCCATCGCTGGCGTGGGCCTGATCTCGCCTCCGCCGCATCACGACATTTACTCGATTGAGGATCTTGCTCAGCTCATCTACGACTTGAAGAATGTCAATCCGAAGGCGCGCATCGCTGTGAAGCTGGTGTCGGAAGTTGGAGTTGGCACAGTTGCGGCGGGCGTTTCGAAGGCCCACGCCGATGTGGTGCTCATCTCCGGCGATAACGGTGGAACCGGCGCATCCCCGCTCAGCTCCATCAAACATGCGGGCCTGCCCTGGGAACTAGGCCTCGCGGAAACGCAGCAGGTGCTTCTGCTGAACGATCTGCGCAGCCGCATCAAGGTGCAAACCGACGGCAAGCTGCAAACCGGCAGGGACGTGGTGATCGCTGCCCTGCTGGGCGCCGAGGAGTTTGGTTTTGCCACAACTCCGTTGATCACCATGGGTTGCATCATGATGCGCAAGTGCCACCTGAACACTTGTTCGGTAGGCATTGCCACCCAGGACCCGGTCTTGCGGGAGCGCTTCACCGGCCAACCGGAGCACGTGATCAACTTCTTCTTCTTCCTGGCCGAGCAAGTTCGCGAGTATATGGCCAAGCTTGGCTTCCGCACCGTGGACGAAATGGTGGGGCGCGTGGACAAGATTGAAGCCTCCGTGGCGCACGATCATTGGAAAGCGAAAGGCATCGATCTCTCGAGCATTTTGTACGCCCCGGATCTTCCATCGCGTGTGGCGAGGCGCAAGATGCAGGAGCAGGATCACGGGCTAGACCAGGCATTGGATCATGCACTGATTGCCAAGGCCAAGGTGGCTCTTGAGAGCAAGACGCCCGTTACCGGGAGCTTTGCCATTCGCAACGTGCACCGCACGGTCGGCGCGATGCTGGGCGGCGAAATTGCCCGGCGCTACGGATCGGCCGGCTTACCGGAAGGGACCATCCACTTCAAGTTCAACGGTTCCGCGGGGCAGAGTTTTGGCGCCTTCGTACCCTCCGGCGTCACGCTTGAACTTGAAGGAGATGCCAACGATTACGTGGGCAAGGGACTGTCTGGTGGACGCATCATTGCGTACCCGGCCAAGACCTCGAGCTTCCTGCCCGAGGAAAGCATCCTGGTCGGCAATGTCGTTCTTTATGGCGCTACAACCGGCGAAGCGTTTCTCAACGGAATCGCCGGCGAGCGGTTTGCGGTGCGCAACTCCGGAGCCACCGCCGTGGTGGAAGGCGTGGGCGACCACGGATGTGAGTACATGACAAACGGCACCGTCGTAGTGCTGGGCGCAACCGGGCGCAACTTCGCGGCCGGCATGAGCGGCGGTATTGCTTATGTCTACGACGATCAGGGAGACTTTTCTTCGCGGCGCTGCAATACGGTGAGCGTCGACCTGGAGCCCCTGGTGGGCGACGAGGATGTTGCGCGGGTACGCCAGCTCCTCGAGCGGCATCGCGACTTGACAGGCAGCCCGCGCGCCGCATGGATCCTGGAACATTGGACCGACGCGCAGCCGCGATTCATCAAAATCTTCCCGCACGAATACAAGCGCGTTCTGGGCGCAGCGCGGGCGGAGAAACTCTACAGTTCCCCAAAGACTTCGTCGCCACATCTGGCGGCCGCAGAGGTGCAGCATGGGTAAGGACACCGGCTTCCTTGAGATCCCCCGCGAACAACCCACCCGCCGCAAAGTGGAGGATCGGGTCAACGACTGGTTCGAGATTTACCAGCAGTTTCCAGAAGCCAAACAACGGGACCAGGGTGCGCGCTGCATGGACTGCGGGGTGCCGTTCTGCCATACCGGCTGTCCGGTGAACAACCTGATCCCCGATTGGAATGACCTGGTTTACAACGGACGCTGGGAAGCGGCAGTCCGCCGGCTTCACGCCACCAACAACTTCCCCGAGTTCACGGGGCGCATTTGCCCCGCGCCATGCGAAGCATCCTGCGTTCTGGGAATCGATCAGCCTCCGGTCTCCATCAAGCTTATTGAGCGCTCGATCGTCGAGCGTGGGTGGGAGGAGGGCTGGATCCAACCCGAGCCTCCTGAATACAACACCGGCAAGCGAGTCGCCGTGGTCGGGAGCGGTCCCGCAGGCCTGGCTGCCGCACAGCAGCTTCGGCGCGCCGGCCACTCCGTCACGGTTTACGAAAAGAACGACCGCATCGGCGGCCTTCTCCGCTACGGCATCCCCAACTTCAAGCTGGAGAAACACGTGCTCGACCGCCGCATTGAACAGATGCGGGCGGAAGGGATTACATTCATCACCAACGCGAACGTGGGCGTCAATGTTCCCGTTGAGGCACTCACAGAACACTACGACGCAATCCTGCTGGCTGGCGGCGCCGAGCAGCCGCGGAACCTGAATATTCCTGGCCGCGATTTGAAGGGCATCCATTTCGCGATGGAGTACTTGCCGCAGCAGAACCGCCGCTGCGAAGGCGACTCGGACGCGCAGTTTCTTTCCAGCCCGGCCCAGGCGATCGATGCCAAAGGCAAACGCGTGGTTATTATCGGTGGTGGGGACACGGGTGCGGATTGCCTGGGCACCGCGCACCGGCAACGCGCAAAGAGCGTGCATCAGTTTGAAATCATGCCCAAGCCTCCGGAGACGCGCGCTGCTTCCACTCCCTGGCCGCTCTGGCCCCTGCAGTTGCGTACCGAAGGCGCGCACGAAGAAGGTGGAGTGCGCGACTGGAGCATCAATAGCCTGAAGTTCACCGGCGATGAGAACGGCAATGTAAAGGAATTGCACCTAGTCCGGGTTGGACCGCCACCCAAGTTCGAACTTGTCCCCGGATCCGAGTACGTCATGGAAGTTGACCTTGTTCTATTGGCCATGGGGTTCCTTGGTCCCGTACGTACCGGCATGGTTGAGAAATTAGGGTTAGCGCTCGACAACCGCGGAAATGTCGCCGCGAATGCAGACTATATGACTTCGGTTGACGGGATCTTCGCTGCCGGCGATATGCGGCGCGGCCAGTCGCTCGTGGTATGGGCCATCTCGGAAGGGCGCAAGGCAGCCGATTCCATCAACCGCTATCTCACCTCCAACGTCGAATCGCTCATGCATAGGCATCGCCTGATGGTTTGAGCCGGTCCCGATGGTGGGACCGGGCTGAACTCCGGTCCCACCATCGTGGCATTTGAAGAAAGTTACCCCACCGCTATAGTGGCCGAAGGGCTATTCCGACTCGCAGCTTCAAGATTGGAGCTCACGACCGGCTCGCCTTCCCCAAGGAAGAGCCAGCGGTTGAGCTTGCCTCCTTCTTGATCGGAAGGTGCGTGCCGGTACGACGGTGGGTGGATGGCGACTACATCCTTTTCGGATCCAAG
>Ga0302320_10003773_pt1 | contig 34837 bp, 25 predicted proteins | sample Bog_T0_3_FD_202130 | JGI IMG/M metagenome (GOLD analysis project Ga0302320, IMG submission 202130) | Peat permafrost microbial communities from Stordalen Mire near Abisko, Sweden - Bog_T0_3 | ecosystem: Environmental > Terrestrial > Soil > Wetlands > Peat | place: Sweden: Abisko, Stordalen Mire...
CAGATTCGTCACTCTCACGTTGCCGCGCTGCCGCGGCAACTCCGACTCTATGCGTTGAAACTGCGCCTCGGTGATCTCCACCTGCTCACAATAACATAAAACTTAATTAGTGTTAACACGCTCTAGGAGCGCGGAGAAACATTACGGGAGAGGCGTTCTGTAAACAGGCTCCTCGAATCGGGCTGATTTGAGCCTCGTTTTGCGACAAAATCGACACGAAAGGGCCAAAAAATGAAGCAGAATATAGGGTTCTGTTTACCGTATGGCAACCAGCCGCCTAACGTAAACCTTTGATTAGAATAGACTTACCTATTGTCATACTGCCGTACCGGCCCAGTATTGGGGCCGCGGGGGGAGGGGGGCGAAAAAAGGCGGCGTCGGGACCGCGGGCAACCCCGAGATTTTAGAGCGGGGCGCGGGCGACACGAGGAAGCGGACATGAGTTTTTTCCCTCTTCCATTGTGCGCGTCTGGGCGGTCATCGTACGCAATGCCAATCGACCGGACAAGCCAGTGTGCCGTCATAGAAAAGGTTGCAGGCGTGAAAGGCAGGCTGACTCCAATGCTGTTCAATTAAGGACCCTGCACGCAGGAAATTCGTCTCCAATCCCACCCTAGCCGCAAGAACAAAGGCGCGGCGAGGGTGGGGTACCCGAGATTTTTGAACTTTGCACATGCTTAACAGCCTGTGGCGAAAGTCGAATGGCCGAAAACCGCCCCCCCGAGGGTTAAAGCCCGTTTTTAATTATCAGCCATTTACGGCACGGCTGAAGCCGTGCCCCTTCAAAAGCCGACTTTCATTACGGCCTGTTCGGTGAACAGTATTGAGGCTGAAATCGCTATTCTGCCCCGAACCCTTCCACCAGGGCCTCCCATTCATCCTCAAGCTTTTCCCGAAAGAATCTCCGTCCCGCCCGCTTATACCAATAGTCCGCATTCGACGCCTGACCCTCCTTGCGGTGCAGATAGGCGTGAACCGCCATGCCGTCCGAAGTCTCAAGCGAGTCAACCAGCTCATGAGCCCGGCCCCATTTACCCTTCGCGTCCCACCACAGTGCCGCCACCGTGGGCGACGCGTCGGCGGGCGGCGTCTCATTCCGCAACAACTCTCGAAATCGATCTGCGTTCATAAAAGATTTTTTAGCACCCGGATTACGCCGTTGCAATGGGTTTCGACTCTTTATTCGGTGATATGGATCACATCAGCCCAGCCTAACCACTGATACAAGTTGATCATCGTTCCGATGAATAGAGGGTCCGCCAGGGGGTGTGGGGAGACGAGGCGGCTGAAGGGAAGCCCTGCTCCCCGAGAGGCTAGCCATGGGAATCTGGGCAACTATTTTTACCTCCGCCTCTGTTTGCGAGCCTGAGCCAAAAGGCCGTATACTGAATTACGACCGGAATGGTCGTATTTTCTTGCTGCCGCCTGCGAAGCGGCGCACTGGAGCCAGGCAGGTGAACATCCTAAGCGAGTTGCACGTGGGAGAGAGCGCGTTCCTGGTTGCACTCGATCTGCCCGACTCGGTTCAGAACCATCTCATGCACATGGGCTTCGTTCCCGACGCTTTCGTCACTGCCCTCCGGCGCGCCCCGGCTGGCGATCCTACTGTCTATCTGGTGGACGGTATGGAGATCGCCCTCCGCCGGGAGACCGCCGGCGCGATTCGCGTCCGCACTTCCGACGCTGAAGGATCCAACCATCGTGAGCCCTTTCAGCTCGTCGAGGCAGGTCAATGAACGAGTGCTGCGCCCCTCCGGTCTTTCAACCGCCGGCTGCGCCGCCTGCGGCCGGGAGCCTGCGCACCGTTGCACTCATCGGCCCGCCCAACTCCGGCAAGTCCACTCTCTTCAACCGGCTAACCGGACTGCGCCAGAAGGTGGCCAACTATCCCGGCGTCACGGTCGAGCAGCGCATGGGCCTGATGGCCGGCGTGGGCCGCGAGGACCTCACCCTGATCGATTTGCCCGGCATCTACTCCCTCACCCCGTACTCTGAAGACGCTCGCGTCGCCGTTGATGTCCTCCGCGGCAAGATGCCCGGCACTCCCAAACCCGACGCGGTCCTTCTGGTCCTGGACTCGCTGCACCTCACTCGCCAGCTCATGCTGGCTGCGCCGGTCCTGGCCGTTGGCCTGCCAACCCTCGTCCTGCTCAACATGAGCGATCTGATGGAAGCCCGCGGCGGCGAAATCGACCCCCTCAGGCTGGCGCGCGAGCTCAGCGCTCCCGTGGCCCTCATCAGCGCCGTCCATGGCACCGGCCTTGACGCCGTCCCACTCTTCCTCAATCAGCATGGCAACCGCGAAATCCATCAGCCGCTGTCGTTACCCGTGGTCGGCAACGCCGCCAGCGCCCACACGTGGGCAGCCCAGGTCAGCCGCAACACCGGCTATCGCGCCCCGCTCTCGGTCGAAGGCACCCGGAAGATCGACAACCTGCTTCTGCATCGCTTATGGGGGCCGCTGCTCTTCCTGGTGGTCGTTGTAGGAGTTTTTGAGGTCGTCTTCTCCATCGGCCAGCCGCTCTCCGACGGTTTCGGCGACATTCTGGCCCGCATGGGCGAATTCGTGCGTCCCTTCCTGCCCGCCGGCTGGATCCAGTCCCTCATCCTCGACGGCGCATGGAAGGGCATCGGCTCGGTGCTCGTCTTTCTGCCGCAGATTCTGCTGCTGTTTCTCTTTATCGGAATCCTTGAAGACTCCGGGTACCTGGCCCGCGCCGCGCTGATCGCGGATCGCGTCATGCGGACGATCGGACTCAACGGCAAAGCCTTCATTCCGCTGCTGTCGGCCTACGCCTGCGCTGTGCCGGCCATCATGGCCACCCGCACCATCGAGAACAAGCGCGACCGCTTCGCCACCATCCTGGTCACGCCGTTTATGACCTGCTCGGCGCGCCTGCCGGTGTACATGCTTCTCATCGCCGCCTTCATCCCCAACATCTTTTACCTGCACGGCTTTCTGGGACTGCGTACCATCGTCATGCTTTCGCTTTATCTGGCGGGATTTGTGGGCGCCATGACCACGGCGTGGCTACTGAAGAGCTCCATCCTCAGGTCCAGCGAGACTCCGTTTATTCTCGAACTTCCGCAGTACCGGATGCCTACCCTGCGCTCGCTCTCGCTGCGCCTCGTCGACCGCGCCCGCGTCTTCCTTCGCCAAGCCGGGACGGTCATTCTCATGGTCACACTCGCCCTTTGGATCCTCGCTCATCTGCCCGTGATCCACGCGGCAGGCGGCTCGTGGTCCGCGCCCGAACTGGCCGACAGCATCATCGGCCGCCTGGGCCACTTCATCGAGCCTGTCATCGCGCCCCTCGGTTTCAACTGGAAGATCGGCATCGGCCTGCTCTCCTCGGTGCTGGCCCGCGAAGTGATGGTCAGCACGATGGGAACCTTATACGGCGCAGATCCCAGCACCCAGGCCATGCACCTGCAAACCGCCCTGCATCACGACCTGACCCTGGGCGGCGCGCTGGCGCTGATGATCTTCTTCGCCTTCGCCATGCAGTGCACTTCCACCATGGCAGTAGTCCGCCGCGAAACCAACAGCTGGAAATGGCCCGCACTGCAATTTGCGTACATGCTGGTCCTGGCCTACGGCGCTGCATTCGTAGTGAATCACGTAGCCCTGGCCATTTTCGGGTGACCTGTCTTATTCTGTGATTAGCCCGCGACCTCCTGGGCAGACAGATTTACTCCAAGATGGCAGGCGGGTTGTTTTCCCCCACAAACATCCTGCGCTCCTTCCTACCACCCGATCAACAACTCACCCAAACTGATCCCTCATTCTGAAGCGTTTGCACTCATTTCCGAATGCCCGCGTCTAATCTCTTTAAATCGGCCTCGCAAGTCCATTCCAACCCCAGGAATACGATGACCACAGCCCACATCAACCGCATCGCCTCGGCGGTTCCTCCGCACGATGTTCATCGCGCCTTCATCGACTTCGCCGAGACCCTGCTTCCGGAGGGCACCGAGCGCAATCTCTTCCGCCGCATGGCCCGCTTGTCTGCAATCGAGCACCGCTACTCGTTTCTGCAGCCCATACCTCAGCCTGACGGCTCCTGGAAAGACGCGGAAGCCATGTACGTCCCGGGCTCATTCCCCGGTACCGCGCGCCGCATGCAGGCCTTCGAGCGTTACGCTCCGCGCCTGGCTCAATGCGCACTCAACAAGCTGGCTCTGGATCGCGACGAACGCCGCGAGATCACGCACGTCCTCGTTACCTCATGCACGGGCCTCTACGCACCCGGCCTCGACTTCGATATCGTCGCGCACCTCGGCCTCAACCCTTCGGTAGAGCGCACCATGATCGGCTTCATGGGCTGTTACGCGGCCATTAATGCGCTCAAATCCGCTCATCACATCGTCCGCTCGGAGCCGCGCGCCAGGGTCCTCATCCTCAACCTCGAGCTCTGCACGCTGCACTTGCAGGAAACTGAAAACCTGGAGCAGATCTTATCCTTCCTGCTGTTCGCCGATGGAGCCACGGCCTGCCTCGTCAGCGCCGACTCGCAAGGCCTTGCCATCGATAGCTTTCTGGCACTCCAGATTCCTTCCACCAGCCATCTCATCACCTGGCGCATTCGCGAACTGGGCTTCGACATGCAGCTTTCGGGCCAGGTTCCGGTCCAACTGCGCCACGCACTTGGCGAAATCGGCACGCACATCACGCGCGGCGCCGAGCCCAACTCCATCGAACTCTGGGCTGTGCATCCCGGAGGCAAAACGATTCTCGACGCCGCTGAAAAAGGCCTCGACCTGCGGCCCGAAGCGCTCACTCATTCACGCCGCATCCTTGCCGGCTTCGGGAACATGTCCTCTGCCACGGTCATGTTCGTCCTGGAGCAGATCATGCGCCACGCCAAACCCGGCCAGCCTGGCTGCGCCATGTCCTTCGGCCCCGGCGTGACCGCGGAGACCATGCTCTTCCATGCCGCCTGAGGCGCTCGATTTTAGCCGGCGCGCACAGCTTGGCGAACTCATGGACCAGCCGTGCAGCCGCGACGAACTGCGCGATTGCCTGAGTGACCTCGCCCGGCTCAACCGCTGGTTTCTCGGCTACCGGCCGGTGCTCCACTGGCTCAACACGCTTCCATCCCCGATTCCGGAACCGCTTCGCATTCTCGACGTGGGCTGCGGCTACGGCGACACTCTGCGCCGCATCGCGCAATGGGCGCGGGCGCGCCGCGTCCAAGTCCATCTCACCGGCCTCGACATTCACCCCGACACTATCTCCATCGCCGAGGAAGCCACGCCCGGCGGCATCCAGATCGAATGGATTTGCTCCGACATCTTCGCCCATCATCCACTGCAGACGGATCACCTCGTGGTCAGTTCCCTCTTCACCCACCATCTGGATGGCCGCGACATCATCCGTTTCATTCAATGGATGGAGCAGCACGCCGCGCTGGGTTGGTTCATCAACGATCTCTCCCGCAACCCGATTCCCTATCACCTGCTGAAAGCTTTCTCGAAACTCGCCCATCTCCATCCTTTCGTGCAGCACGATGGGCCCGTGTCTATCCTTCGATCCTTTGAAGCGAGTGACTGGCAGTCCAGCACAGCCGCAGCCGGCCTCTGCGCAGGTGATGTCTCTATTGAAGGCTTCACACCCGGACGCCTCTGTGTAGCCCGGTGGAAGACCCCATGACCTGGCATGCCGAAGTTGAAAATCTGGTCATCGGCGGAGGCCTCGCCGGCTCGATGCTGGCGATCAGGCTGGCCCAGGCTGGGCGCTCGGTCACCCTGGTCGAGAAACAGCGCGGGCCGCACGACAAAGTCTGCGGCGAATTTCTCAGCATGGAAGCGGTTTGTTATCTTCGCCACGCCCAGGTCTCGCCTGCGTCCCTCGGCGCGGTGCCCATTCACTCTCTGCGCCTCTCCTCAGGCCGTAAAGTTGTCGAGGCCGAGCTTCCCTTTCGCGCCCTCTCGCTCTCGCGCCGCATCCTTGACGGAGCGATGCTCGCCCGCGCGGAAGAACTCGGCTGCCGCGTTTTGGCGGGCGTCTGCGTTCAAGGCCTTGCTTCGCGCGGCAATGCGTGGCTGGCCAACCTGAAGCATGGCGAATCCATCTCCGCGCAAAACGTCTTCGTCGCCACCGGAAAACACGATCTCCACGACTTGCCCCGCGGCCGCGGCCTTCAAAGCGATCTCATCGGCTTCAAAGTGTACTTCCGCCTCGCGCCCGCACCTGCACGCGAACTCCAGAACTTTATGGAGCTGTTTCTGTTTTGCGACGGCTATGGCGGCCTGTCTCTGGTCGAGTCCGACATCGCCAATTTCTGCCTGGTCGTGCGCCGCAATGCGTGGCGCAAAGCCTGCACCTGGAGCAAGCTGCTATCGGGGATTCTCAGTGAAAATCGGCGCCTATGCCAACTCCTGGAGGGTGCGACACCGATTTGGCCGCGCCCATTGGCCGTCTCGCCCATTCCATATGGGTACATCGCTGCGGGCATGGGCGCCCTCTGGCGTATCGGGGACCAGGCCGCCGTCATCCCGTCCTTCACGGGAGATGGCATGTCCATCGCCCTGCACAGCGGAGCCCTCGCCGCCCAAAACTTCCTCGCCGGCTCGACCGCGGATCAGTATCTAGCTCAGCTCCGCAGTCAGCTCAAACGGCCCATGTGGCTCGCAACCTGGCTCTCGAGGGCCATGGTCACAGCGCCCGGGCGCGGTATCGCTCTGCTCGCGCTCCCATTTTTTCCAAAGCCATTGAGATGGATCGCCGCGTCGACGCGCATTCCAGCGCCGACCCTCCTGGCCGACAGGCCAATCCCGGCATCAGACTGATGAGCAGCATCTGACCACTACGCCGGAACCCTATCCTGCGCTGCGGCGGCTCCAATCCATTCCTGCCGCATCGCCACAACTTCATTTCGCGTGTCGGCGGCCGCAATCTTGCGATCCGCATACACCCGCGGCTCTCCAAACCGAATCCGCGCTGAAAACTCTCTCATCTCGAGCGCCTTCCACAGGTGCGTTAGAAAACCGGCGTCCCCAAACCAGCACATTTCATGCTCGTCCAAACCATCGTTCAACTCGTATCGAATTGCCGCCGCCGTGATGGGCGCGCCTGTCTCAATCGCCGGCTGGAAAAGCCGCGGATAAAAGCGCAACACCGTGCTCCCGTCGGTGCTCGTGCCTTCCGGAAACAACAGAACCGGGACGCCGAGTCTTAGCCGCGCGGCGATCTCTCCCGCGGCCACTCCGGCGCTCACCCTGCTCCTGCGATCCAGAAAAATGGTGCCGCCCATGCGCGCAAGCATGCCGAAGAACGGCCAGGCGCCGATCTCCGTCTTGGAAATAAAGATGCTCCGGGTAGCCGCCGACAGAATGGCAATATCGAGATAGCTCAGATGATTTGAAACGACCAGCCCGCAAGCCGGGACGTGGCCTTCAATCACCAGTTGAATGCCCAGTCCGTCCAGCACCCGGCGTGCGGTCGATTGCATCCAGCTTGCGTGCTGCTCCACTGAAATTGGGCCACGCAGTCTCGAAAGCAACCCGTCCAGTGCAGAGACTCCCAGTGCAAACGCGAGCGCCACAGCGCGCCGGGGCCGACGCAAAGTCACGTTGTCAGCGGAGCCAGAAACCGGTTGCGCGCGGAAGCCGAGAGCAACTTCAGATCGAGCAGGGTAAGAAAATCGATGGTGCGAAACTCCCGGTCCCAGGCCGGCGCCGCCGCAATCCGCGCGCCGATCGCCAGATACGTTCTCAGCAATTTGGGAATTTTCACCTGCGCCGCCGTATCCGGCGACAGTCGATCTTGCTCCATGGCTGACGGCTGTGAGATCGCGCCATGCTGCTCGATGGGACACGCATACGCGGCGGTCGGCTCAGTCTCGAACTCCCTTGGAACCCGGTACCCCTCCAACTGGCGAAACATCCGCCAGCCTTGAGCCGGTTCATTCGAGTTCAGCGACGAGCAGCCCAGCAGATAGCGAAGCCCCATGTCATGAGCATACTGCGCAATTCCCCGCCACAACAGTGTGAGCACCTCGGGAGTCCTGTGCTCGCGGTCGATGGAGGCCCGGCCCAGTTCCAGCATTCCCGCGCGAAGCGGCTCGTAAGGGGCGAGGTCAAACTCCTGCTCCGAGTAATATCCCAGGTTCTCGGCGGCCGTCGCGCCCGACTGCATCCGATACGTGCCCACAATCCGCCGGCTCTCCTTGTCTTCCACCAACAGATGCTCGCAAACCGGGTCGAACCGGTCCGTGTCGAGCCCGGTCTGATACGAACTCTCCAACCCTTCCCCCAACTCGACGTTAAACACCCGGAATCGCAACCTGCACGCGGCTTCGCGATCCTCCCGCGTCAACGCCAGCCGGAGGCTGTACCGGCCCACCTCAGCCCGAATATCCGGGACGGAAGGGACTTTAAATGCCGGCGGTGCAATGGTAGGGAGTGCGACTTCAAGCAGAGAAGAGGGGCCATGCGAGAGCTTCATGGGAACTACTTGCCGAAAACGTGGGATCACGCTTGAAGTATGGACTCAACCATGTGAAAGGAAGGTCAACCTGATGCGAAAACGGTGCAAATATCGTGTAAGAACTTTAACTTTCTATTCATATTTGCGAGGCGTTGATTCAATTGGCGCGTATCGCTCTAAAAGACGAACGGCCGGGAGCATAACCAATCAGAACCCGTGCCCCGGCCGTTCGAGGAGGCCACACATGATGTTCACTCTTTCTTACATTCACTCTCGCATAAACGCGAAAAATTCTACGCAAACCTGCCAGAAATAAAATCCGTCCGTTCCCAATCGCCTATTCCTGTACTGGTTCGTAGTTCAAATTGGGGCCAAGCCATCGTTCCACATCCACTACGCTCATCCTCTTGCGCCCGGCGTAATCCCGCACCTGGTCGCGGTCAATCTTACCGAGCGAAAAATAGCGCGACTCCGGGTGCGCGAAATAGAGGCCGCTCACGCTCGATCCGGGCCACATCGCAAACGACTCGGTCAGCAGCATTCCGGTGTTCTTTTCCACTTCGAGAAGCGTCCAGATGGTTCCCTTCTCCGTATGATCGGGGCAGGCCGGGTATCCCGGCGCAGGCCTGATGCCGCGATATTTTTCGTGGATGAGATCGTCGGTGCTCAAAGCTTCCGAGCGGCCGTATCCCCACTCATCCCGCACCCGCTTATGCAGGCACTCGGCGAAGGCTTCTGCCAGGCGGTCGGCGATGGCTTCCGCCATGATCGCGTTATAGTCGTCGTTCCTGCTTCTGAATCCGTCGCACAACGCTTTCAACCCGATCCCCGCGGTGACGGCGAAAGCCCCCATGTGATCGCGCAGCCCGGTCTCCTTCGGCGCAATAAAATCCACCAGAGACCTGAAAGGCTCGCCCCCGCCCTTATTTGCCTGCTGCCTCAGAAAGTGAAACCGCATCACCGACTCGGCCCGCGAGCCATCGGCATACACCTCGACGTCGTCGCCGACCGCGTTGGCCGGAAACAGCCCATACACGCCGCGCGCAGTAATCATCTTCTTCTCGACGATCTGATCGAGAAGAACATTTGCATCGTCGAAGATCTTCTTCGCCTCCGCTCCCTGCCGCGCGTCTTTGAGAATGCGCGGATAAACTCCCTTCATTCCCCAGGTATGAAAGAAAGGCGTCCAGTCTATGAATTCCCTGAGCGTCGCAAGTGGAAAATCGTTGAGCACCCGAGTCCCGGTACACTGCGGAACCGGCAAATCCTCTTCGCGCCACTCGATCGGTGTCCCCCTGTGGCGCGCGGTTTCGAAGGTCACAAGCTTCTGCGCGGGAGCTGCGTGTTTGGCGCGAATAGCCTCGTAGTCGGCGCGATGTTCGGCCACAAACTCCGCTTTGCCGTCCTCGCTCAGCAGGCTTGTCGTCACTCCCACCGCGCGGCTCGCGTCCAGCACGTGCACCACAGGCTCGCTATAGTGGGGCGCAATCTTCACCGCCGTATGCGCCCGGCTCGTGGTGGCTCCGCCGATCAGCAGGGGCAATTTGAATCCCTGCCGCTCCATCTCCCGCGCCACGTGCACCATCTCATCCAGCGATGGCGTAATGAGCCCGCTGAGCCCGATGATGTCTGCATTCTCCGTCTTGGCGCGTTCCAGGATTTTCTCGCACGAAACCATTACGCCCATGTCGATCACGACGTAGTTGTTGCAGCTCAGCACCACCCCCACAATATTCTTGCCGATATCGTGCACGTCGCCCTTGACCGTGGCCAGCACAATCTTTCCCTGCGCTTTTACCACTTCCCCGCTCGCCAACCTCTCGGCCTTCTCAGCCTCCATATACGGCGTCAGGTGCGCCACGGCCTTCTTCATCACCCGGGCAGACTTCACCACCTGGGGCAGAAACATTTTGCCTGCGCCAAACAGGTCGCCCACCACGCTCATGCCCACCATCAGCGGTCCTTCAATCACCTTGAGCGGACGCCCCAATTTCACGCGCGCCTCTTCGGCGTCCAGCTCGATATAGGCGTCAATCCCCTTGACCAGCGCATGGCTCAGCCGCTCCTCGACTGTCCCGTTTCGCCACTCCTCGGTCCTCTTTTCCACCGCGACCGCGCCCGCGCCCTTGAGCGTCTCGCCAAGCTCCACCAGCCGCTCGGTCGCATCCGGACGCCTGTTGAGCAGCACATCCTCGACCATTTCCTTCAGCTCCGGCTCAATCTCTTCATACACCTCCAGCATGCCGGCATTCACGATTCCCATATCCATGCCCGCGGCCATCGCGTGGTATAAGAACGCCGAGTGCATCGCCTCGCGAACCTTGTTGTTCCCCCTGAAGCTGAACGAAATATTCGATACGCCTCCGCTCACCTTCGCGTGGGGCAGGTTGGCTTTGATCCATCGCGTTGCGTTGATAAAGTCCAGCGCGTAGTTGTTGTGCTCCTCCATGCCTGTAGCGACGGTAAGAATGTTGGGATCGAAGATGATGTCCTCGGCCGGAAATCCAACCTCGTCCACGAGAATTCGATAAGCCCGCTCGCAGATTCGAATTTTTTCCTCGTATGTCGCGGCCTGGCCCTGCTCGTCGAAGGCCATCACCACCGCGGCCGCGCCATACTTCAACACCGCCGAAGCGTTCCTGCGAAACTTCTCCTCGCCTTCCTTCAGCGAGATCGAGTTGACAATCCCCTTGCCCTGGAGGCACTTCAGCCCTGCCTCGATCACTTCCCACTTCGACGAGTCCACCATGAACGGCACCTTGGCCACTTCCGGCTCGCTGGCCAGCAGGTGCAGATAACGGGTCATTGCCGAGACGCCGTCAATCATTCCCTCGTCCATGCAGATGTCGATCACGTTGGCGCCGTTCTCCACCTGCTGCCGCGCCACGCTCACCGCTTCTTCAAACTTGCCTTCCTTCACCAGCTTGGCGAACTTCGGCGACCCAGCCACATTGGTCCGCTCGCCGATCATGATGTAGACGCCCGGCTGCTGCGTAAACGGCTGCGATCCGGAAAGTCTCAGCGGCCGTGTCTCGATAACTCGGTTGCTGTCGCTTGTCGTCATCGCGCCCCCTTCAACTCGCGCGGCGCCAGCCCTTCAAGGGCCTTTGCAATTGCCGCAATGTGCTCCGGCGTATTGCCGCAGCATCCGCCCGCGATGTTGATCAGCCCGGCCTTTGCAAACTCGCTGAGATAGCGCGCCATGTCATCCGGCCCAAGATCGAAGCCTGTCGCCGAGAGCGGATTCGGCAATCCCGCATTCGGGTAGCAGGAGATCGCCACGTCCACTTTCTCTGAAAGCTCGGCGAGAAACGGATACATCAAGTCCGGACCCAGCGAGCAGTTCAGCCCGATGGACAGCGGCCTGGCGTGCTCGGTCGCATTCCAGAAAGCTTCGATCGTCTGCGCCGAGATCATGGTCTCGCCGCCGCGTCCAACCGCCGCTGAAATCATCACCGGCAGTTCCCTGCCCTGCTCGTCGAACACCTCGCGGATTGCCACCAGCGCCGCCTTCGCGTTGAGCGAGTCGAAGATCGTCTCCACCAGCAGCACATCCACTCCACCCGCAATCAACGCCCTCGTCTCCTCGGCATAAGCCGTCTTCACCTGGTCGAAGGTGACCACGCGAAACCCGGCATCGTCCGCGTCGGGAGAGTTCGATAGCGACACCGTGAGCGGCCCGATCGCTCCGGCCACAAACCGCCGCCGACCGGTCTCATTTCCTTCGCGGTCCGCCATCTCCCTGCACTGCCGCGCCGAGGTCTCGTTGATCTCCCAAGCGAGGTCCTTGAGAAACTCGTCTTCAATCACTTTCTGGTAAAACTCCGGATCCTTCCGCCCGCCCTTCTCGCGCGGATCGTCGACAAAAAACTCGCTCTGCGTGATGCTGGTCGCACCAAACGTATTGGTCTCGATGATGTCCGCTCCCGCATCCAGAAAGCGCTTGTGTATATCTAAAATCATCGCCGGCTGGGTCAGCGAAAACAGGTCCCCGTTGTTCTTCAGGTCCTTCGTGGATTTGTGGAACCGCTCTCCGCGGATGTCGGCCTCGGTCATTCCATAGGAACGGATCGTCGTCCCCATCGCCCCGTCGATGATGGCGATGCGGCTCTCGAGAAGCTTCCTGAGAGGATGTGTTTCCGTTGTACTCATGACTCCCTTGCGCTGCCGCTGCCGAGCGACCCTGATCGCTCGCGTTGATGGCGATACCTGCCGGTTGCGGGCCGCGAGGATGAACAACAGGGGAAAAGCGGCCTTTTATCAAGAATATCCGAGCCGGCCAGGCGACCGAACCAAATCCCGTCGAATGAGCACGAGATGAACCTGGAAAGCGACTACGACCGCCTAAATTGCAACGCGGCCCATCGCTCCTCAACGCTATAAACTGGAGTCTGGACACTCAATGATCAGATTATTTGGCGGCAAGAAAGATGCGGACCAGGCGCCGGCAGCCGGCGAACCAGGCGCCGACGAAGCGGAACTGACCGAAAGCCGCAAGCCCGGCTTCTTCGAGCGGATGAAGCAGGCCGTCACCCGCACGCGCGAGTCCTTCTCATCGAAGATCGCGGAAATCTCCGCGATGACCCGCATCGTCGACGAGGCCGATCTCGAAGAGCTGGAAACCGCGCTCATCTCAAGCGACATTGGAGTTCCAACCACGACGGCGATCCTCGATGCTCTTCGCGAACGCGCACGCCTCAAGGCCATCGACGGCGGCGCAGAGCTGCGCGATCTGTTGAAGCAGCAGATGATCGCCATTCTCCGCGTTCCTCAAGCGGGCGTCACCACACCCGACGTGTTGCCCAAAGTCACCTTTCTGGTCGGTGTCAACGGCACCGGTAAAACTACATCGAGCGGCAAACTGGCCGCCTGGAGCCGCGCCCAGGGGCACTCCGTTCTTTTGTGCGCGGCAGATACATTTCGCGCGGCGGCCATCGAGCAGCTTGAAATTTGGGCGCAGCGCTCCGGCGTAGAGATGATCAAGACCAGGCAGGGTGGCGATCCGGCCGCCGTGCTCTACGACGCCATCACCGCCGCCAAGGCCCGCGGCATTCAGGATCTCTATGTCGACACCGCAGGGCGCCTCCACACTAAAACTGGCCTCATGGACGAGCTGGACAAGATGCGCCGCACCGCCGCCCGGTTAGTGCCCGGCGCGCCTCACGAGGTTTTGCTGGTGATGGACGCCACAACCGGGCAGAATGGATTGCAGCAGGCGCGCCTCTTCACCCAGGCCGCGGGGGTCACCGGCATCCTGCTCACCAAGCTCGACGGCACAGCGAAAGGCGGCATCGCCATCGCCATCGCCCGCGAGCTCAACTTGCCTGTGCGCTTTGTCGGCGTGGGCGAAAAAATGTCCGACCTGCTGGAGTTTTCGCCGGAGGCATTTGTAGAATCTCTGCTCGATTAAGAGGCCCACCTTGATTCCAACTTCCGACCAAGACACGTGCTGGATGAACCGAGCCTTGGAGCTGGCCCACCGCGGCATCGGGGTTTGCTCGCCCAACCCTGTCGTCGGCTGCGTCATCCTCGACTGCGCGGGACAGGTGGTCGGCGAAGGCTGGCACGAATACGACCTGCTCGACCACGCTGAGGTGGTCGCTCTGCGCGAGGCGCAGGCCCACGCCGGCTCTCGCCTCCATGGCGGCACAGCGTACGTAACCCTCGAGCCCTGCAACCATACTGGCCGCACCCCTCCCTGCACCGGAGCGCTTATCGGTGCCAAACTGGCCCGTGTCGTCGCCGCGACCATCGATCCCAATCCCAACGTAGCCGGCCACGGCATCGAAGCACTGCGTGCGGCGGGGCTTCAGACGAGCGTCGGCATTTGTGAAAAGGAAGCCCGCCGTCTGAACGAAGGCTTCGCCCGATGGAGCCAGCATCGGCGCCCCTTCGTACTGATGAAGGTCGCGATGTCGCTCGACGGCCGCATCGCTCCACCCGCGGGCCAGCACCTGGCCCAAGCGCCCTACTGGATCACCTGCGAAGAGGCCCGCGCCGCCGTGCAGCCACTCCGCTGGCAGGCCGACGCCGCCATGGTGGGCATTGACACGGTCCTGGCCGACGACCCCATGCTCACCGACCGCAGCGGCCTTCGCCGCCGCCGGCTGCTCTTGCGCATCGTCCTGGATTCCACACTGCGCATGCCTCTCGATTCAAAGATGGTCTCGACGGCGCAGAATGATGTCGTCATCTTCACCGTCTCCACCGATCAGGCACGTGCCGATGCGCTCCGCAGCCGCGGAGTCCGCGTCGAGGTATTGCCGGTCGAGTCCGGGCCGCCCACGGACAGGCCTTCGGCAGCGGGGTGGATGGCCGGCCGCGTCCCCCTCGGCAAAGTTCTCGATCAACTGGGCCGAGAAGGCATTCTCACCCTGCTCACCGAAACCGGCACGCGGCTCAACACGGCGCTGCTCGCAGCAGGACTTGTCGACCGCGTCCACTTATTCGTTTCGCCGCAGATCATGGGGTCCGACGCCGTCCCCGCTTTCCGCGGAGTTTCGAATCCGATCCGCATGGCCGAAGTGGATGTGGAACGCTACAATAATGATCTTGGCCTGTGCTCTCTGTTGAGGGATCCCTGGCCCGCATAGTTGGCGTTGCGCACGAAACGCTCTTGCGCGCAACGCAAAAACAGGGCGCATCGCCATGCGATGCGCCCTGCTTTTGCACGTGCCCGATTCATGCGCCGATCTTACCGTTGGCCGCTGAAGAATCTTCTATCGTCCGCCCGCCGTCAACGTGATCTCGTTATCGGCTGTCTTCACCTTCTTGTCGAGTTGCGAAGTCACCAGCGGACCGTACTGAATTGACCGCAGCACGTGATCGTCTCCCGAACCTTCGAACTTCAAAACCACGTGGTTGTCATCAGGCTTGGCATCGCCGGGATGAATACTCCAGACGAACGAGTGCGCGGGTCCGACCAGTTTCACTGAGTCGTCCTGGGCGTCTTTCCTGACCGTGTATTGGCCGGCAGGGCAATTATGGCCGCCAACCGTGAAGTTGAAAGGCACGTTGATTTTCGTTTCCGCCATCGCGGTGTTTGCGGTGAAGGCTACAGCCGCCAGCATAACCGGGGCCAGAACGATGGAGCGAAGTGTGTTTGTCATTGAAGACCTCCTGCCTGAAAACCACACTACCCTCCCTGAAAATTAAAGTTGTTAAGTTCCCATCCAGAAATCGTCAAGTTTTTTCGGGGCTTGTCAAGATTACATTTCGCCGCCCGCAACGCATTTGGCGGCGTTAACTCAGCTCATATTCAGCTCCAGCCTTCGCGCGTGCTCCATGAGTTCCGAAGCCTCCAGAAGAGCCCGCCGCAACTGGGCATGGCGGGCAGCCACATGCAGCGCGTCGGCGGCGCGCTGCCAGCTCCCAGCGGCTTCAAAGTGAACAGCCATCTCGCGCGCCACATCCGCTTCGCGTCCCTTGAACATTTCGCCCAGCCGTTCGGCAATTCGTATGTGTCCTCGCGCCCGCCGCCTTGGCGACTGCCTCTGATACAGCACCTCGCGATAGATCTCGTGCGAAAAGACATAAAAATCGGAGCAGCTTCCGTCCGGCAACTCGTCCTGTCCGCCGCGCTTCACAAAATGCAGTCGCCGCGCCATCCCATCGCAAATCTCTTCGGTGGCATTGGCGTCCGCTCCGAGCGCTGCCGCCACTGCCCAGGCGGGAAACGCAATGCTTATCAGGCTCCCCGCCTCGAGCACGAGCTGTTCCTCGGCACCGACCTGCTCAATCTCAAGTTCCACCATCTGCGCCAACTCCGCCGGCACGTTCGCTTCCATCTCCTTCAGCGGCTTGCCCAGTTCCCAATGCGCAGCAGAATCGGTCCCACGCCGCACCAGCACGTCCTGCTCGATCAGGTGCTCCACAATCGCAATCGCAAAAAGCGGATTGCCCTCCGAGTGCTGATGCACGAATCCCCCCAGCCCCTCGGGCAGACCCTCCTGCCGCAACTCCCGGTTCAAAAGCTTCCCCACCGCGGTCTTTCCCAGCGGCTTCAGCACAATCTCCGCGCAGAGCCTGCGCATGGTCAGGTCCTGCTTCAACGCCCGCAGCGGATGGTCCGTGGCCGCGCTCCCTGGCCTCAGTGTGGCCACCAAGAGCAGTTTCGCCACCCCGCGTCGCCGAGCCAGTGCCGAGATCAGATTCAGCGTCGAGTCATCGGCCCAATGCAAATCTTCAAGAACCAAGACCAGCGGCTTCGAGCCCGCAATTTCGTCGAGGGCTTCGCAAAGATCGCCGAGCGTCCTCTGCTGCGCGCTGAATGGCGCCGCACCGGGGGTGACCTCCTCCTGCCGCCCCGGCCGCGGCAGCCACATTGGAGCCATCCGCGCCAGCGTCCCGCGCATCGTCTCTCCATCGGTCGCCCCGGCAAGCTGGCTCAGCGCTTCCATCACCGGGTAATACTCCTCTTTCCAGCCCACCCCCAGCACGCACTGTCCGCGGGCAACGCACACCGGCTGGGGTAGATTCTCAGGCCTCAGGAATTCATCCACGAGAGCCGTCTTTCCAATCCCCGCCTCGCCGCAGATAAAGACCAGCCGCCTCTCGCCAGTCGAAGCCCGTTCCAGTTCCGCCCGCAGCCGCTGGAGTTCCTCTTCGCGGTTCACGAACCCCGACGGCTCGGCAGCATGCGCGGCGCCCGGCGAGACTGCCACGCAATCCGATACAGCGGCCACAAAGCTGTATCCCCGCTTGGGCAGCGTCTGAATGAACCTGGGTTGCCCTGCGTCGTCCCCCAGCGCCTTGCGCAGATCCAGCATGTAGGTGCGCAGAACCTGCGGTTGCACGAATGTCTCCGGCCAGAGCGCATCGAGCAGCTCGTCATGTGTAATCAGCCGTCCGGGATTCTCCACCAGGTAACGCAGCACCGCGAAGGGCTTAGGCGGAATCGCGATCTGCTCGCTCTCGCGCCACAGACACCCGTTGGCCGTATCCAGCCTGAATCGCTCAAATTGCTTCATCCGATTCGGATCTCCGGGGAATGACCGTTCTTTTACTTTTCCAGCAGGCTGCGTACCACAACGCCAACCCGCCATCGCCCTCGCAACCTGCACCGCACACTTTCGATCACAATGGCCGTGCGATATTCGGTCGCCAGGGACTCTTGGCTATTGGACGCTTGCGTCCGCCGGCTTACAGCCGAGTGTACTCTTTCTCCTACGCAAGCCGACCTTGGGGCGTTCCCGTTTTCGCAGCTTCCATCCGTCGATTCAACGGAGCGCCGCGCGTAAGTGAACGGGCTGGAGTTGCTGCGTTTTTTGCCCTGTTTTGCGCACGAAGACGTCCCCGCAATCTCATCTTCGCCAACCATTTGCTACGCGAGACTGGATATCCTTCTCCGCCTGCCGACAGGGATGTGACCATAGCCGCCGCTGATTTGTCAAGCTTGTCCGCCCAGCCCCGCAGAGTTTTCCGTGTGTAACTACTCCGTTTACGCCTCGACGAGGGGTTGGCTGAGAGGCAATTCGTCCAAAGCACGGTAGGCGAGATTTTAATCGAGAGCAAGACAGCATAAGCGGATGCCCTGTCAAAACGGTACGATCCGGAATTTGAACCAATGATTTTCGCTTTCGCCGCCTGTGGGTTTGTCCGTCCGGCTCCCTTCGCCTGTCGATCTCTTGGCCTCGGCGCAATTCGGTCTTTAAACTCTGAAACCGGAGCGGCCAAATAATCCCCCGCCGAAATGACTATGCAGAAGATATGTTTGGAGAATATTATCCCAGTTATGGACAACCCTCGGTTCGACTCGGGAGCTGCGCTGGACCTCCTTGACGGGCTGATCGGCCGTTATCCGCAGCTCGCTTCGTGCCGGGCCGATATTGAGCGCGCCTTCCAGATCGTGCGCGATGCCTATCTGGCTGGAAACAAGATTTTGATCTGCGGAAACGGCGGAAGCGCAGCCGATGCCGACCACTGGGCTGGAGAGCTTTTAAAGAGTTTTTCCAAGCCCCGCCCACTCTGCCGGGAAGACAAGGATAAGCTGCCGCCGGAGCTCGCGGACCACCTCCAGGAGGGGTTGCCGATCATCCCGCTCACCGGATTTTCAGCATTGAACACGGCTTTTGCAAACGACGTTGCATCTGAATTCACGTTCGCGCAATTGGTGTGGTCGCTCGGCAAGCCAGGAGATGTGTTTATTGGCATCAGTACTTCGGGCAACGCGCGCAATGTTTGTGCAGCCGCGCAGACGGCGCGAGTACGCCGGATGCCCACGATCGCACTGACAGGTAAAAGCGGCGGCCGGTTGAGGCCGCTTTCCGATATCACCATCGCAGCGCCGGAAAGCGAAACTTATCTCGTGCAGGAACTCCATCTGCCCATTTACCACTATTTGTGCCTCATGTTAGAGGAGGAGTTTTTTCCAACTCCGCCAAAATCCGATGTGACTACAGTGTACGCAGCTCAGGAACGATAGTATGCCGAGCCTTCTGGATGTCGCCAAGGTTGCTGGGGTGGGAGTGATGTCCGTATCCCGCGTGGTTAACGGGACGCGGAAGGTTTCTCCGGAAACAGAGCGCAAAGTTCGCGCCGCCATCGAACGGATCGGCTATGAGCCGAATGAAGCCGCCCGAATCCTCAAAGGGCAGCGATCGCATGTCATCGGCTTGATCTTCCCCGATCTCTCCGATCCCTTCCTGGCCACGTGCGCCAACGCCGCTCAGGAGACAGCTCGCGCGGCAGGATATGTCACCTGGGTTGCGGCTACCGGACACAGGGAAGAGGTCGAGCGGGAAGTGACCAAGGTGATGATTCAGCGAAACGTCGCCGGCATGCTGGTCATACCTTGCGGCAAGCAGAACGACCACTTCGCGGGCGCGGCGAAGAGCGGAATTTCCATTGTTTCAATCGACAGACCTTTGGAAAATGTTAAAGCGGAGTCGCTTATTGTCGACAATCGCCATGCTGCCTGCCGCGCCGCCGAACACCTGATCGAGCATGGGCATCGCCGCATCATCTGCATCACGGATGATTTCCCCATCTTCACTCGAATGGAGCGCGTTGCCGGTTACACCCAGGCCATGAAGCGTGCAAAGCTCCCCGGTCAGATTTGCGCCGTGGGAGCGATGAGCGGCGACTTGTCAGATCAACTCGGCTTCGCTCTAGGTTCCGCGAATCCCCCCACTGCCATCTTCGTCGGAAGCGATCTGATTGCGTTTCTGACCCTGCACGAATTGAGGAAGCGCTCCCTCACCATGCCCGACGAGATCGCGCTCATTGCCTTCGACGACTTTGACGCAGCCACGCTTTTAACCCCCGCAATTACTGTCATCAGGCAGCCCGTCTCCGATCTCGGGAGGCAAGCCGCAGAACTGCTTTGCAGGCAGATTGATAATCCGGCCTCGGCAACCGGCGCCAGGATTACCTTGAAGACCGAGTTGGTTATCCGGGAATCCTGCGGCTGCAAGGCAAAGAGCAACGCAGACCACGACTTCGATATGCTCAGACGGCGTCCGTCACGCCTTCCCGATCGTTTCCGCGGCCCCTGTTATTGATGACGTCAATTCCGCCGCCCGTCGCCGGGCCGCGCTTGTCCACGATTTTGTATGGGTTCACCATCGCAAAATTGCCGTTTACCGTGATTCCGTCGCTGTTCGAGATGTAGATTTGGCTTCCGGCATTGTTCAGCGCGACGTTCCCCGAGATAGTCGTTCCGCCGTGCGAGATCTCGCACATGATGCCATTGCCATTGTTGCCGTTCGCGGTATTGCCCGTGATAGTCCAATTGCTGCGGGTGATGTCGGCCCAAAAGCGTTGCCCGTTGTTGTTCCTTCAGAATTTTCCCAAGAGCGGCTAACCCTTGAGGATCAATGTTACGATCGCCTTCAGCACAGGTGGCTGGACGATGACGCTAGGATTCGCGCAAGGAAACCTCCCGGAGGTCTGCCTTCCCATTCCCACGCTTGATCAAAAGTGTTTTCAATTCCCAAGGAGCAAGCTGGATTACGTTATCAAGCCCCAGGATGGAACTCTTGATGTTGGCCTGGGTTTCCTTTCCGGCGCGTTCCTGCAGGCGAATGATCGCGCCGTCTCCATTCTCGGCACGCTTCACCGCCAGCACCCATACCTGGCTTGGAGTGACTTCCAGAAAGGATTGCTCCCATGGTTGGCTGCCCTGATGGGCCGAATCCATCACATACTCGGCCGGAGTCTGCAATTCTTCCGCGCGGCGGTCCAGGGCCAAATCGACCCAGGAACCTTTGCCCCCCAAGAGCCAGAAAGTCCGTTCCTGGCGGCCTTGATCCTGCCAGGCGTTGTTGTCGTTATACGGGACCTGGTTGGGATTGTGCCGCGCAAAAGGAGCGGATCGAATCAGGACGGTGCGGAACAACCCACCCAGGCAGTCATAGCTATAGGTTTGGTCATTAAGCAGCGCAACTGTATAGTCGCTTCCTGCGATAACCCCGTGGACGGCTCCCCAGTCCTGGTACGGTTCTTCCTGGCCGTCGACGGCGCGCTGTTCCACTGCGCCGGGGACTCGAACAAAGACCTTCGGCTGCGCCAGCGCGGTTGGAATCTCAAGCTTCAGCATTTGCTCGTGCTGATTCCAGTCGATGACGAAACGCAGTTCGACAAAATCAAGCCCCGCGAACTGGGCTATGTCGAGAACAATCTCGGAATTGAGCCAACGCGCGCGCTGACGAGTCACACGGGTGACCGGGCCATCTTCAATGACCGTCGACGAGACAAACATCGGCCGACCCATCTCCTGCCGGAACTCATCGATGCCATGGGACCAGGTGTCGCTGGTATCGCCGACTGCAACCAGACCCAGCGGGCCGGATAGAAGCTCGGCGCCATCGCTCGCCTTCAAGGAAGAGATGCCAAAACCTGTCTTCGATACCTGACAGAAATTGGAATATGGATCGGCCCCCGGCGCATCTCCGTGCGACAACACGAAAACTTTGTAGCCGCATGGCGGAAGATCTATCCAGGCTGAAAGGCGCGGCCAGAAGTTGCTCATGCTCGGTGATGGCCGCCACTGGATGGGATACTTCTTGCCATCCTTTGAAGACAGATGAGTAATCGGCGCCTGGTGGGATGGATTTTGCTCGGTAATGAACTCGAGAAGCGCCCTTCGATGCCAAGGGAGAGGGTTGTAGGCAAACACTGCGCCCTCCTCAACATGGCTCAAATCCACTCGCTTGGCCATGGTCTCAAGCGCTTCAACCTTGTTGGTCTGAGCCGTCTCGCATGCAAAGCCGACACTGTCGCGAACATCCTGGTAATCGCTGTAAAGAGAGGTGCCGGCCATCATGTCATGGAACTGGCAGAAAAGGACCTTCCACCAGCTATCGGCGTACTCCTGGCCGGGATAGGGATGGTTTGCAACAAGATTGGCAACCAGCGAGATCGACTCCGCTTCTCCCAGCGATCGCTCGGCACGCCGGTTGAGGAATTTTCCTTCGGCGTGGGTCGAGTAGCAGCCGCGGGCGTGGTGTTCGAGGGCTCCCTTGATGACCGGCAATGACGAAAAAGCGGGAGACTTCTCGATCTCACTAAAGAAGCTGCCAAGAGTGCTGAAACGCAACTCCGGCAAATCCGTTTGGCTCCGTAACTCGAGTACTCCTTGGAGGTTTTCTTTGGTTACAGCGCCGCCATGATCGCCGACGCCGAGAAAGAACGCCGCGTGGTCCATTCCGGGAGGGAATGCGTGGGCGATGTTGGCGCGAATCTTGTTTCCCAGGTCGGCGCCAACCCCTGTGTCGTAGGATCCCCAGATGCGCAAAGCCAGAACGCGAGATCCATCCGGACCTTCCCACCAGAATACGATAGGCAGTTTCATGTCCTGCTCTGGCGGCCGCATGAAGACGTAGTAATTGTATCCGGCATTCTTAAGGATCGTGGGTAGGCCGGCCGCATGGCCAAACGAGTCGGGGTTGAAGCCGACTTTCACGTCGACACCTAAACTACTCTGGCAAAATGCCTTTCCGTAGAGCGAATGACGCACGAAGCTTTCCGTGGAAGGGATGTTGCAATCCGGTTCGACTGGCCATCCGCCAACTACTTCCCACCGTCCCTGACGAACCCGCTCAACGATTTCGGCGAACATGTCAGGATCGGCTCGCTCCGTCCATCGATAGTGTGACGAGGAGGAGTGGGAGTAACAAAATCCTGGTGTTTCATCCATCCGGTTCAAGGCGCTTCGGAAAGTTGCCAGGACCTCGTCTGCGCCGTCGCGCCAGGGCCAGAGCCAGGCAGCGTCAATGTGCGAATGACCGATGATGTGCAGTACCTTTTTGCCGGGGGTCGTTGCGCTCAGGCTCGCCCATGCCGGCCTTGCCGCAATCATCCCCAGTGCTGCACTCCCCTGGAGCACGAGCTGTCTTCTGGAAATCACTTTGTTGAACCTGTTCATGCGGCGCGCCTCCATTCGCGAGGTTGTTGTTACTGACTGCGTTTCACTTGGAGGATTCCCTCCGTGGAAAATCCGGCGGCTTAACTTCCTGTAAGGGCTATAGCGGTCGGGACTGTGCGTCTGCGGACCCTGGTTGTTTACGGACAGAGCTGGCGCTGAAGTTCTTCGAGAGAGACGTTCTTGGTCTCGGGATAATAGGCGCGCACGACGAAGAATTGAATGACCATCATGGCGGCAAAGAAGATAAATGGGATTGCCCGCGACAAATGCGCAACAACTGGGAAGATGGAGGAAATGATCGCATTCATGACCCAATGAGTTGTAGAGCCAAGGCTCTGCCCTTTTCCGCGCACCCGGGTCGGAAATACCTCGCTCAGATAGACCCAGATGACGGCTCCCTGTGAGGTAGCGAAAAAAAAGATGTATGTGACGAGCAGTGGTAAGAGCCATGAAGATCGATTGTTGCTGGAGAATACGAGCGCCACTCCCGACAAACTTATTGCCGTGCCAACCGAACCGATAAGCAGCAGCTTCCTTCGCCCCATCTTGTCGATGAGCGACATGGCCAGCAGGGTCGCGAGAAGATTCATCACACCGAAGGCAACCGCCTGCAGGTTGCCGGAGAGGCTGCTAAATCCCGCGGCTACAAATATGTCGTTCAAATAATAGGTAATTGCATTGATCCCGGAGAGCTGATTGAACATGGCAATTGAAACCGCCAGGAAGATAGGCTTGGTGTAGATTTTTTGGAATAGACTCTCAGTCGATTCACCTTCCTGCAGGCTGGCCACGATGCTTTCCAGTTCTTTTGCCGGCTCATCGGAACCACTGATCTGCAACACCACGCCAGCCTCGTCAAAGCGGCCCTTCGCTGCAAGCCAGCGCGAGCTTTGCGGGATTGTGAACAGTAAGATGAAGAAAAACAGCGCCGGGAAGGCAGCCACTCCGAACTCGAGACGCCATTCGATCGGTCCCAATGCGGCTCTCGCGATGAGGTAATTGGAGAAATACGCAGTCAGGACACCCGCGACCACATTGATCTGAAACAACCCGACGAGGCGGCCACGCAACCTGCCTGGAGCTATCTCGGCGATGTAAACCGGAGCGATCACCGAGGAGCCGCCGATACCGATGCCGCCAAAGAATCGAGCAACCATCAGCATCGTCCAGTTTGGAGAGAACGCACATCCGATCGCGGAGGCCAGATAAAACAATGCCATCCAGCGAAGCATGGCGCGGCCGCCGTATCGGCTCTCAAGAGGTCCGGCAACAACTGCTCCGAGCACGGTTCCACATAGGGCAATCGCTACCGTGACCCCTAAAGTTTGCGGAGAGAGCTGGAACACCGCGGTCAAGGCCCGAGTCGTTCCGGCGATGACGGCGGAATCGAAGCCGAACAGCAGACCGCCCAACGCCCCAACCGCGGCTCCTCTAACCACAACTCCATTGATCTTCACAGCGCCCTTTCCGCATCAATCAAACATGTTCGAGTCACAGCTCTTCGCCAAACACAAATTGAGTTCGCGCCGCGCAGAAGACCTCTCGTCCCGCGGAGTCCGCAAGAGTTAATCCGGCTTCCCCGCAGACTGCGGAACGAACATGGCTGAAATTCGGAGGAATGGGAGCCACGCCCTGGAGATAAGGAATGCACATCGTGCTCCCTTCTTCGAAATTATGGATCGTCTTGACGCCTGCCTTGGAGAACGCGTTCGGTTGCCTCGACGCCTTACTGCCTTTGTCAAAAAAGCTACATGTATCTTCCAGACCGAGCGAGCAGTTTCTACCGCTCCAGGGCGGCTGGTGCCGGCCGCGATTGTCGATCCACACAATCGTCGAAGGGAGCAGAGACGGATTGCGGAGCGAGAACCAGAGGTAGCTGCCCTCGGTGTTTACAGCTGCTGTCCACGCGGGTTTGCCCTTTTCTACATCTACCGCAATCTGTAACAGATCGGTGAATCCGCGACGCTCGGGAAAAACGCTGCAGTTGGCGTCGGAGGTACCTTTAAAGATCGAAGGGACAGAGCTCAATTCTTCGAAGCTGGCGCCAACGGCAAGCGATTGGTACTCTGCGATTGCCGGGCTGGCGAAAAGTGTAGGACAAGTCATGCCCAACATTTGTTTGCTGGTGGATAGCAAGAGCGCGGAATCACGCGATGGCAGGGACAAGATGGCATGATGGCCCAACGTATACGCGCCGGTGAGCCCACTAATGGTTGTTCGGTCATAGACGATTGTGTGATCTTCGATCAAGAAGAACTGACGCCTTACGCCGGCCGACTTGAGCGCGTTCTCTAATCGAATATCAAGTTCGTGCACTCCCTTGCCGCATCGGTGACCACCGAGCGACCAAAGACGTGATGCCGTCTTACCGTGGGCTGGTGCTTCGTCATCGGGATCGCTGGCGCCGAACGGAAGGCAAAAAAAGTCTCCCCGAAGAGGGCCTTCCGATCGGCCATCCAGGCAAGCATGGTCCTCTCCCTGCCAGGGAGAGATATGATAGGGCTGAACACGCGGCTGCCCTGGAAGATCGAAGTAAACCGGCGCCATCTGCGAGCCAACTTGCGTAAGCGACATATTCACAGTCTTGCTCCGCATGACCCAGCTCATTTGCCCCAGGACCGTTTCTTCGGTAAGCATTTCATTACCCTTCTAAGGTCGTTCGACTACCCCTGCGGAAGAGACTTGCGCCGGCCGATTCGTCTTGCCAGCTGACGGGAGTGACATACCACCTGAACTCCGGTACGGGTGAAGGCTCACCCTTCAAATGGCCCTGTCGCGCCAAATTCCCGGCGCATAGTCAATCGAGCCGGGATAGATGCGTCTCAACATAGTCCTTGACCGCATCCTCCAAACTAGAGAACGGCAGAGTGTCGACAGCGGCCCGCAATTTCTCCATCTTTGCCTCGGTGAAGTATTGGTATTTGCCCTGAAGAGCCTGTGGCATTTCGATGTACTCAATATTCACCGGCCTGCCAAGCGCTCGAAATACCGCCGTGGCCAAGTCACGCCAGGTTCTTGCCTTGCCGCTGCCACAGTTAAACAGTCCGCTCGCCTTGGGGTGCTCGAGGAATGACAGGGTGACGCCAACTGCATCTTTCACATAGACGAAGTCGCGCATTTGTTCGCCGTCCGCGTAGTCAGGGTTCGCGCTCCTGAAGAGCCTCACCTTTCCTGTGTCTTGAATTTCGCGGTAGGCCTTGGCAACCACAGACTTCATGTCACCCTTGTGATCTTCGAAGGGGCCAAAGACATTGAAATACTTCAGCCCGACAATTTGTTTGAGGGCGCCGCTGCCGAGAGCCCACAGATCAAACATATGCTTTGAATAGCCGTACATGTTCAGCGGCTTTAGAGTTTTCGTGGCGGCATCCTCATCGGAGTAGCCCAGGCTCCCGTCTCCATAGGTTGCAGCGCTGGACGCATAAATAAACCGAATGGCGTGCCGCAGGCTGAACTCGCATAGACGCCGCGTATATCGATAATTGTTCTCCAGCAAATAGTCTGCATCCCGCTCGGTCGTAGCACTGCACGCTCCAAGATGGATAATCGATTGGCAATCGGATAAGTGCTCGTTCAGAACGTTGGCGAGGAGCGCATCGGGCGAGATCAAGTCTTCAAATTGGAGGCCTCTCAGGTTTTTCCATTTTTCGTCGGTCCCAAGCTTATCCACCAGGATGAGATTCGCATATCCTCTGCGATTCAGCTCGCCGACCGAGTTGCGGCCTATGAAACCGGCGGCCCCTGTAACAATAATGGGCTTACTCATTCCCGCGTTTCTCCTTATAGACTTGAAGGACCTTCTCAATCGTACCGGTAGTAGAACGGCCCTCCACCATGTCAGCCAACACCACCCGGCCGCCCGCGGCTTCAACGACCTCGCGGCCGCTTACATAGTGTGCCCAGTCTTTTCCCTTGACCAGCACCTGGGGAAGAATTCGGGCTATCACTTCCTTCGGTTCCTTGTCGTCGAATAGAACGACATAATCCACGACGCGCAAGGATCCGAGCACATAAGCGCGATCGCCCTCGTTATTGATCGGTCTCCCATCGCCTTTATTTCTCTTGACCGACGAATCCGTATTCACGGCCACTACCAGCGCATCGCCTTGACGGCGCGCGAACGCCAGGTAAGAGACATGGCCCGAGTGAAGGATGTCAAAGCAGCCATTGGTGAATACCAGCTTCTTGCCCTCGGCAACCAGTCGATCACGCTCCGCGCGCATCTCGGCAACGCTCAATATCCGCGGCTCGAATTCCTTCATTGCCTCACCGTGTTTTCTTGCGCAACGTTCGCGCTGTTCTTGCCATTCAGCTGGAGAATTGCCAGTAACTTGTCAAGCTGGCTGAAGTCGGGAATGATAAGATCCGCGCCCGCCCGAATTAGCCGCTTGCGCCTTGCCAAATTCAGGCCAAAACGCCTCAGTTCGTCGCTTGCCACACCGATGCACAAGCCGCCGCGGCGCTCGGTCTCGCGCATTTCCACCGGCCCATCTCCAAAAGTCGCAAACTGGTGCCCTAACAGGCCATTCTCTCGAATGATGTTCTCCAGTACATGCCTCTTTGCGTCCTGATCGATTTTGCCGATAGCCCCGAAGATTCGACCTTCGAAGTATCGAGCATATCCCATCGCCTCGGCCTCGGCGATCACATCTGCATGGTCAGTTCCGCTGGCAAGATAAAGTTTGACGCCTCGATCGTGGAGTGCTTTGAGGAGCGGCTCTGCGTTGACGATTTGAAAGTCCGCAGATTTGAGTTCGCCCTTTTTCAACTTTTCAATTCGAGCATTCACTTTCTGAAGCAATTGAACGTTGAAGATATGCTTGTAGCCGTGCTCATCCAGAATGTCGGACTCCGGCACAAATCCATATTCCCTTACCAAGCCGACCAATCCCTTCATCTGAACCAGGGTCTGGATGCCGGTGGTGCGATCTATCAATTGCCTCACTGCTTCGCGGACTTTATGAAATCTGCTCTCCTCGACCGTATCGTAGTGAGAGCCGAGAATCGCCCGCAGCATCACCGGCTCCATGACTTGCTCCCAGCCCTCACGCAGCGTTGAAAGCGTACCGTCGTGGTCAAAAATGATGTGCGAGATGGCCAGATCGCCGGGTAAATTGGTGACCACTTCAAACTCGGTATCCTGAAGATATCGAGCATGCCGCTCCGACTCGGCCAAGTCAGGATTGAATACGTAATTCAGGTCGGGAACCGCCGCGAGAATTTCAGCGGCTGAAGCGGTTCCGGTAATGCCGAGCTTTTTCACCGTGATCATGGCCGCGACATTGGCAATCACAGCGGCACTCGCAAGCGACGCGCCAACAGCAACGCCCGCCGCCAAGGCGGCTACAACCGCATCGCCCGCACCCACCGTGTCGGTGGCTTGGATTACCTGCAAGCCGGGAATGAGGGTTGCTTTTTCGTCGGCGGCAACAATAATTCCGCGCTCGCCCCGCGTAAGTAACACCGGTTTAACGATTTTGCGGCTCAGCTGGATCGCGATTTCTGTTGCGCGCTTGTCAGTTTCAAGAAGGCCGGGGTCCTGGGACAGCAGTCTCGCCGCCTCTTCGTGGTTCAGCTTGAGCACGGCGCCCTGGAAGTAACCGGAATAGTGCCGCGAATCGGCCACGAATGTGACACTTGGATTCGCGGAGATGATTCGGTTGATTCGCGCGATCGTTCCCGGTGACGTGAAACTACATTCGACCTGCTGGTTCAGGATCACTACGTCGGTTTGTTTGATCGCGTCTTCCAGTTCGCCCAGCAAGGTGTCTAAGGTGCCGGAGCTAATCTGGTTGAATGAACCAAAATCTATGCGATTGGTCTCCCGCTCTCCCAGCATAGGCTTGGCATAAACCATCGTCTCCCAGCCGGCATCGGCAATCATCCCCGATGTGATTGCGCCAGTCGCGTCGAGCAGAGACTGAAGTTTTTCACCGAAGATGTCCGATCCCCTCAGCCCGACCACGCGCACTGAGCCGACACCCATTTGGGCCAGGTTCGCAATCACACTTCCCGCACCGCCAAGAGAGTAACGCTGCCGCTTCACGCGCCGGATCGGCAAACCGGTCTCCAGCGAATTTTCCGGAGCGCCATCGTCAATTTCCCAATAGGCATCAAGGCAATAGTCTCCAAAAACTGTAACTTTGGCGTTCGGAAACCGCGAAACGAAAGAAAATGCATCTTCATTGGGGCCAATCATCGACCGTCACACCTGTCCTCTCAACTTGTGAATTTCCGGGCACATCATTCAGGATAGTTTAGATTGCGGCTCGGAATCATCTCGTTTTTCACAGATCTATGTGTGGGATGCGATGGCCGGATCAATGAGATTGTCAGTTCGGGCTGAGTGGGCGAAACGCTAAGACTCATTCGCGGGCCTGCCGATACGGAGGACGGGGAATGTGCAAAGCATACAGCCTTTGCACATTCCTGTCCCCTTGTCGCCAGTTCGGTTACCGTCACTTGCGCGTCGCCAACCACTGCGCCAGCGGAATCAGTGACCTTGCCGCTGATGCCGGCCGATTTCACCTGAGCGAAGAGAGGAGCGGAAATCATGCAGCCAACAAGAAGCATGAAAAGAACGGTTTTGACGCTGGTCCGCACGACCATCCTGAACAGGATATCGATTGGAGGGAATTGGCCCGTTTCTGTTTGCCCCGTACTCATGAGTCTCTGATTTGCGGTCGGAATGCATTCCATGCTGCGGGTAAAGCCTGAAGCCTCCATAAATTCCACCTTTCCTGAGATGGCCCAAACCGGCCAGATAAGCCGGAAGACCGTGGTTAAAAATAGCCACCGAATTCCAATAGTTGCAGTGATCCCCTTGCAACTGAGCATGGTTGGAGCAAAGCCGCAATGACCAAGCGCAGCGAGATCCGCGGCACGCCCGAATCTAAAGCCGGTCGCTTCGCGATCTAGGGATAACCTTCTCCCAGCGATGAGCAGGATGTGAACATGCACAGCGTTTGCTTGTCAAGTTTATTTTTGAAGACTTGGCTCCCCGCTCGGGATAGCCATCGAATGATAATCAGCGACCGGCTTGCATCGGCTGAAAGGACTATGCTTAAACGCGCAGGCCAATTGGGCCCAATGGCTAGATCATTTCTCTCTCTGGGGCAGTTCGATTAATCGTATCGGGTCGTCTGAGAGCGTGACAACGTCCCCCATTTAGTTCTCCGAGCGCAGGAGCCCGCCCCCTCCGGATCGCAAGGGCTTTGCCGAAGTTTCCTTGGAGAATATTATCCAAATATGAACTTAAGGCGACGTCTCCTGAGCCTCAATGTGGCGCGTCGATCGCGACACTGCTCCGTTTGAACTGCTCCGGCACAAGCTGATTCCAGAACTGGTGGACCGGCGCGGCAAGACAGGCGGTCGAACGCCCGTCCGCGTCTGGAGGCGCGCCTGTTCGACAGGACAGGAAGCATACAGCACGGCAATCGTCTTCAAAGAGCTGCTTGTCGATCTTGGGCGGCATGACATCCGCATTCTGGGCACCGACATTTCAAACCGTGTGGTGACCCAGGCAAGCTATGGGGAATATAACCGTCTGGAGCTGGAACGAGGCCTGGAACCGGGGAAGCTCGGGCGGCATTTCGCGGTTTCCGGGGAAAGATGGAAGGTACGCGATGAGATCCGCCCCCTGGCGATCTTCCGCACGATGAACCTGCTCGAACCTTATACGATGCCAAACTCGTTTGACATCATCTTCTGCCGCAACGTGGCCATCTACTTCAACGAAGCGGACAAAATCCGGATGTATCGGAATATGCTCAAGTACCTTGCGAAGGACGGCTGCCTGATCTTCGGTTCAACCGAGTCAATCACGAGTCTTTGCCCGGAACTGGAACCCAAGAGTCACCTCCGCTCGGTGTTCTACCAGTTCAAGGCGCCTGCATAAGACCTTGTCCGCATTGGGCCAAACGCGGTCGCTCATGCGGCGTGGGCGACTCTCAAGCAAGGGACATAGAAAGAAACCTGCTGCATGCCGATAGAAGGGGTCAGGGTAGTCTCGTCGGGGGAACCATGGGCAATGCGGCCGTTACCATCGAACATGCGGAACTAGTCGCAGCTGTTGAGCAAGCCTCAGACGCCGTCGTGATCACCGATACGACCGGCACAATCCGGTATGTGAATCCCGCGTTTACCACCTTGACTGGATACTCCAGCGAAGAATCCATCGGCCAGCATACCCGGGTTCTCAGGTCTGGAGCTCATTTGGGGAGCTTTTATCAAAAACTCTGGGACACCATTCGATCCGGCTGTGTCTGGCACGGAGAACTAGTCAACCGGCGGAAGGATGGTTCAAGCTACCGCGAGGAGATGCGGATAGCGCCTGTCAACGATTCGAATGGCGCCATCACCGGCTACATCGCGATCAAACACGACGTGACCAAAGAGCGGGAGCAGCAGGCAGCGCAGGCGTTCCTGGCCTCCATCGTAGAAAGCTCGGAAGACGCAATCGTCTCTTCTACGCCCGCAGGCGTGATCCTGACCTGGAATCGCGGAGCGATTAGGCTTTTCGGATTCAGCGAACAACAAGCCATCGGGCAATCGGTGTCGATTTTTGTCCCGCCGGATCGAATTGCGGAGGTTACCGCGCAGATTGCGCAGGTATCCAAAGGCCAGCCGCTCAGAAACTTTGAAGACACCTTTCAGCGAGCGGACGGTCAGAGAATTCATGTAACTGTTACGGGCTCTTCGGTTAGAGATTCAGAAGGCAATGTGGTGGCGGCCACAGCCGTGATCCGGGACATCAGCGGACGCCTCGAGTCTGAACGCAAGCTTCGAGAGAGCGAGGAGCGCTTCCGCGGGGTGTTTGAGTCTGCGCCGGTGGGGATGTATTTGCTCAACCCGCAAGGGATATTCCTCAAAGTGAATGCAGCGTTCTGCCGGATGCTTGGTTTCTCCGAACAGGAACTGCTTGCACGCAATTGGAAGGATTTGTGTCACCCAGACGAAGTGTCCGAAGGCTTGAAGAGTCACGCAAGATTCTGGCAGGACCCGACCCGGGAATATAGTCTTGAAAGACGACTCATTCATCGCAATGGAACGGTCATCCGGTGTTCAGTAAGAGCTTCGTCGCTGCCGGGGCCCGAGAGTGACCGCCGCTGCGCCGTGGTCCATGTGGAAGACGTGACTGAGCGCTGCCGGGACAAGGATGCTCTCATGGAGAGCGAGGCGCGGTTCCGTTCCATGGCCGATAGTTGTCCGTCCATTATGTGGGTCACTGGAGTAGGTGGCGAACTTGAGTTTATCAACAGTGCTTTTCGAGAGTACTTCAATACGACTTGCGAACAAGTTCAGGAACACAAATGGCAGATGCTCGTTCACCCCGATGACGTTTCGGAGTATATCGCGGCTTTCGACAGCGCCGTAAAAAAGCAGGAGGCCTTCAAGGCGGAGGGCCGAGTCCGGCGTGCCGATGGTCAATGGCGGTCGCTGGGTTCGTATGCCAAGCCGCGCTTTTCTCCTGCCGGCGAGTTCCTGGGGCACGTGGGTCTGAACGCAGACATCACCGAACGCAAACGTGCCGACCTTGCGCTGCGCGAATCCCGGGAGTTTTCCCAGTCCACCATGGATGCTCTGTCGTCCAACATTTGCGTGCTTGACGAAACGGGCACGGTGATCGCGGTGAACCGCCGATGGACGGACTTTGGGCAAGCGAACCAAAAGGAATGTCATGACGAGGTTGACGCTTCCTCCTCTGGATGCGAATGCATCGGGATCGGAGCCAACTACCTGACCGTGTGCGACCGGGCCGAAGGTCCGGAAGCCGGTCAGGCCGCCGAATTTGCCAAAGGCGTTCGCAGAGTGCTGAGTGGGGAGAGCCTGGGGCACTCGCAAGAGTATCAGTGCGATTCCCCCCAGGAAAAGCGATGGGCGGTTGCCAAGGTCACGCGGTTCCCTTTCAATGGCCAACATCGAATCGTTGTGGAGCACATTGACATCAGTCACCGCAAACAGGCCGCGCTGGCACTCGAAAGCAGCGAAGAGAAATTTCGCCAGTTGGCGGAAAACATCCACGAAGTTTTCTGGATGATGAATGAGACGGGCACCGAGATGCTCTATATCAGTCCGGCGTACGAACACGTCTTTGGCCTCAGTTGTGCGAACCTCTACGCAAACCCCATGGAGTGGCTGGACGCAGTCCACCCCGCGGACCGCCATCACGCGAACGAGTGTTTCCAGCGGCACTTGCAAGGTGAGAATCTCGATTCAGAATACAGAATCATCACGCCGAACGGGCTTGAAAAATGGATTCGTGACCGGGGGTCCCCTATCCGCGACCAAAATGGGAACCTGATCAGGGTTGCCGGCATCGCAGAGGACATTACCGAGCGCAAGCATCACGACGAAGAGATGATTCGTGCACTGGATGGCGCCGGCGCAGCCAATCGCGCGAAAAGCCGTTTTCTCGCCAACATGAGCCATGAGATCCGGACCCCGATGAATGGCGTCATTGGCATGAATCAGCTGCTGCTCCAGACATCGCTCACCACCGAGCAACGGCGATACGTCGAGGTGGCACAGAACAGCGGCCGCGCCCTGTTAACACTGATCGATGCCATCCTCGACCACTCCAAGATCGAAGCCGGAAAGATCGTACTGGAGAACTTGAAATTTGAACTGAGCCGCGTTGTTGAAGACGTGGTTCAGCTTATGCGCGTTCAGGCAAATGCAAAAGAACTCATCATCAATTCACACATTTCATCGAAGTGTCCAAAGTGGATGCGCGGCGACGCCCACCGGCTGCGCCAGGTGCTTACCAATCTTTGTGCCAACGCCATCAAGTTCACTCCAAAGGGAGAGGTCACGGTAAGTATTGAACTCGAAAGCCTCTCCGAGGTCGCGGCCGCGGTTCGTTTTTCCGTGACGGATACGGGGATTGGCGTACCCGTCGATCTGGTTCCGGCGCTGTTCGCGCCGTTTGTCCAGGCGGACTCGACTACCACGCGCAGGTTTGGCGGAACTGGACTGGGACTGGCTATTTCAAAGCAGCTTGCGGAACTTATGGGGGGAAGGATCGGGGTTTCCAGCCGTGAGGGCCAGGGTTCAACCTTCTGGTTCACAGCTTCCTTTGAGCGGGCGGCCTCGGATGAACCCGCGTCTGCGGGCGACAGTCAGAAGAAATCAGCGGTGACGCCTGGTGGCGCAAATCGGGCTGGCAATGGGCGAAGAATCCTGGTCGCCGAGGACAATTCCACCAATCGTGAAGTGATTCTCGCGCAGTTGAAGAAGAACGGATACCAACCCGTCGCAGTCTGCAACGGCGCTGAAGCTGTCAAAGCATTTCAGAGCGAACGTTACGACCTGGTGTTGATGGATTGCGAGATGCCGGTGATGGACGGCTTCGAAGCGACTGCCCGAATCCATGCCATTCAGCCGCAGATGCCAATCATCGCCCTGACCGCCAGCGCGATGGTGTCTGACAGGGAACGGTGCCTTCGCGAAGGGATGAACGATTTTCTTACCAAGCCAGTCGAGCTATCGAAGCTGTCTGACGCGCTGGCGCGATGGATGCCGGAATCGGGGTCCATCGCCACCGCCCCGTCAGTTGCCGAGAAAACAGAAACATCTTCGGTTGCAGTCTTCGACGAAGATTCTCTGCTGCTGCGGCTGATGGGAGACCGGGAATTGGCTCGGGAGGTTCTGAATGGCTTTTGCCAGGATGCACCCTGCCAACTGGAGAATCTGCGCGCACGCATTGATGATTCGGATGCCGCTGGCCTGAGGCTGCAGGCACATACCCTGAAAGGATCGGCCGCGACCGTGGGAGCAGAAGCCCTGCGCGCGGTTGCGCAGGCGATGGAATCGGCCGCGAATGCCGGTCAAGTCGATCTCTGTCGCAGCCTTTTGCCAGACGCCATTAAGCAATTTGAGCGCCTCTGCGCGAGGCTGGTGAAAGATGAATGGGTTCCCAAAACAGACTCGAATACTGAAATGGTCGGAGTAGGGATCATGATTGCTCATAACCCCCTCCGCGGATCCGGACGAGCGGATTTCCCGCATCCGGCTCTTACCTCAGGTAATGACGCCCATGC
>Ga0302320_10003774_pt1 | contig 34837 bp, 46 predicted proteins | sample Bog_T0_3_FD_202130 | JGI IMG/M metagenome (GOLD analysis project Ga0302320, IMG submission 202130) | Peat permafrost microbial communities from Stordalen Mire near Abisko, Sweden - Bog_T0_3 | ecosystem: Environmental > Terrestrial > Soil > Wetlands > Peat | place: Sweden: Abisko, Stordalen Mire...
ACCGGCTCCGCCAAAATCATCCAAAAGAATATGCGTCTGCATGTCCTCAGTGATTTGCACCAGGAGTTTGCGCCCTATCGGTCCTCGGCTGATGGGGCTGATGTCATTATCTTGGCCGGCGACACGCATACGGGGCTGAACGGGATACGCTGGGCTCAAAAGGAGTTTGATGGCAGGCAAGTTGTGTACATCGCCGGCAACCACGAGTACTACGGCAAGAACCTGCACGGGCACCTGCAGCACATGCGGGAGACAGCGGCAGGCACCAACGTGCATTTCCTCGAGCAGAACACCTTGGAAATCGGAGAGGTCACCTTCTTGGGAGCGACGCTCTGGACCGACCTCAACTTCTTCGGAAATGTGCCGCTGGCAGAAATTGACGCGGCTCGCGACATGAACGATTACAAAAAGATACACATCGAGCCCAAGTATCGCCGCCTCCGGCCGAGAGACCTCGTCCCGGTTCACAAAGAAACTCTATCATGGCTGGGGCAGCAGTTGGAAGCGCTGAAAGGCAAGAAGGTCGTGGTCATTACCCACCACGGCATCAGCAGGCAATCTGTGCCAGACCACTTCATGGGTGGGCCCGGCCAGCCGGCTTACACCTCGGAGCTGACAGAGTTTGTCCTGGGACATCCGTGCAGATTATGGATCCACGGGCACACCCACTGGGCGTTCGACTACAAAATCGGTGAAACCCGTGTCCTCGCGAATCCCCGGGGATATCCGCACGAGACGACTCACGGCTTCAATCCCAAGCTGATCGTGGAGGTCTAAAATGCCAACCGCCAAAGCTCATCTCTGCCGCTATGACCGTCCGCTCTTCCACGTCGGCTGCATGGACGGAAAGCCGTGGCCGACGTCAAGCATGGAGGGGCCCCTCCTGAGCTGCTCTTCCTATCCGGAAGATTGGCGAGCCATCGCGCGGCTTGGGCCGGCTCCGGTCTGGACCGTGCAGCGGATGGACGGAACTCCACTTGCGCTTGTAAACTTCCGGCGTTTGGGCCGTCCCGAAAAAACGCGTTGGCTGACCAAGGCCATGGCGCTGGACCTCATCCGCCCCGCCACACTGTATAAGGCGCAGGTGGGAGAGGATCAGCACACATTTTGTCTGACCATGGAGGAGGCACGCCAGGAATCCGAAGGCTGGGTCAGGCCCGTGAAGGGCTGGCTGCCCAGGCCCGGACTCAACTTGTTCTGGCACGGATCCGAAGAGAAGAAGGTAAGCCCTTTCTTTGCCGTGGATGCCGCCTTCACATTCCTGGCCAAGCAAATCCCGGTGGCCGACGGCATCTGGTGGGACGACTCGTATGATCCAGGCAACCTCTCGGCACCACGGGTCGGAATTTTCCCGGAGAAGGTGAAGCGCCTTCTCAGGAAAAGGAGGGTGATAATCCTGGCATGAACGTATTGCTCGACCGAGATCGCTTTCGAGAGACGGCCCTGAAGCGGGATGGATATCGCTGTGTCCTATGCGGCCGTCAGGAAGGCCTGAGCGTGCATCACATCATCGAGAGAAAGCTTTTTGTTGACGGGGGCTACTACATCAACAACGCTGCCACCCTGTGTGAGCAGCACCACCTCGAAGCGGAGAAGACGGTTCTGACCGTGGAAGCCGTGCGCAACTCGGCCAAAATCATCGGGGCCATCGTTCCGCCGCAACTGGACGCGTCAAGGCGCTACGACAAGTGGGGCAACGAGGTTCTTCCAGACGGGACCAGGCTCAAGGGGCCCATGTTCTCCGACGATAATTGCCAGAAGGCGTTGAAGGCAGCAGGCTTGCTCCATCTATTTTCAGCAGCCGGCTACGCCAACATCTAAAAGATGACATATGGGTGCCACCAGAGACGATTTTGTTAAGTATCCCCGCACGCCGCACATGTTTGGCTCGACGGGGACAGACGACGACAAGCACATGGGGCTTGCCGAATCCAAGGCTTTTGTCTCCGACCCCTCACTGGTCGTGGAGGAAAAAATTGATGGCACCAACGTAGGAATTCACTTCACGTCGAAAGGACGGGTCGTGCTCCAGTGTCGCGGCCACGAAATTACGTCTGGCATGCATCCTCAGTACGACCTGTTCAAGCAGTGGGTTTCGGGGAAGCAGCCGGTATTCGCAAATGTACTCGGTACCCAGTACATCCTCTACGGGGAATGGGCCTACGCCAAACACTCTGTCCACTACCGAGGACTGCCCCATTACTTCTTTGAGTTCGACATCTACGACAAGGACGCCATCTCTTTTCTAGATCTTGAATCGCGCCTCATCCTCCTGGACGGCACGGGAATCCAGACGGTGCCCGTCATCCACCGCGGGGCGGCCACCTTCGAACAACTGCAGGGTCTCATTGGGCCCTCTGCATTCGACAGCGAATTCGCAAACCCCTCCACTGGGAAGACTGACAACCTGATGGAGGGGCTCTACATGCGGACAGAGGCCAACGGATTCGTCACTGGACGGGCGAAACTGGTCCGGCCAGAGTTCACCGAAAAGGTCAAGATCAGCGTTCATTGGAAGCAGCAGGCGATGGTGCCGAACCTCCTCAAAGAGGGAGTCGACGTCTGGGCCTGAGGATGGTGTATGAAACCTTTCTCCACGGTAGAATCCGCCATTGCCTGGGCTGAACCCCAAGACTGGTGCCAGCAGATGGCCGGCTGCATCCAGGACAAGGGGTACCATGCTGAGGGGAACGTATGGCCCCATACGCAAATGGTGCTTCGGCAGCTTGAGAAGCACTCCCGTTGGGCAGGGCTACCCCAGCCAGACAAGGAAACTTTGATCGCAGCCGCACTGCTGCACGACAGCGGCAAACCGGCGACCACTGTTGAGGAGGATGGGAAGATCACTTCCCGAGGCCACAGCGGCGCAGGCGCGCGGCTCGCTCGAAAGATACTCCGGGACCTGGGCATGCCTTTGACCGAGCGGGAGCGAATCGTCCAGCTCGTCCTCAGCCACGGCTGGCCTCCCCACATCGTGGACCAGGCGCAGCCTGAGATGGAAGTCATCCGGACGGCATGGCTTTGCCGCAATGATCTGCTTTCGGCGCTGACCTGGGCGGATGCGACGGGACGAACCGGCACAGGGACTGGATTTCTGGATGCCATTGCCTTGTGGGAAGACTTGGCGCGCGAACTGGACTGCTGGGATCACCCGCTGCCCAACGCAAACCCCGAAGCCAAGATGCTGGCCTTTGAGGGCAAAGACATCCGCTTTTACAGCCCCCGGGAAGATTACCGAGGCCATATGATCTTGATGAGCGGTCTGCCCGGCGCCGGCAAGGACACATGGCTGAGGAAGAACTGTCCGGACACCCCTGTGGTCAGCTTGGATGCCCTGCGAGATGAGATGGAGGTGGATCCGACAGACCAGCAGGGCCCGGTGATCGTTGCCGCGCGGGAAGCAATGCGGCAGCACATGCGCCAGGGCAGCACGTTCGCGTTCAATGCCACCAATGTGACCCGCGAGATGCGCTCCCGCTGGATCAGGCTGGCCCGGGACTACAATTACCGCATCCGCATCGTTTACATCGAGCCCGACCTTGCAACCATTATCCAGCGGAACAGCCAGCGCCCGGATCCAGTACCCGAGTCGGTCGTTTTAAGGCTCCTCGAAAAGCTGGACGCGCCTTGTACAAGTGAAGCCCATGAAGTGCAGCTACTTCCTTTGTAATATCATCGTATGGAAGTTACATGGCGCATATTACAATAAGATATTGCAAGAACCATCAATGGATAAACAATGGCGCAGGCTCTTTCGGAACACGGCTCCCATCTGCTGCAGCCCAAACCATGAAGGCCGTGCAACAAAAGTTGTGAATACAGAGCTTTTTGTCGAGGGCGCAGAGTCCATCCGTCTCGTAGATCCGCGTGCCGAAATATCCCGCGGATTCCAGCTGACGTTTGAGCGTTGCGATCGCGACAGCGACAAGATACAGGTGCAGTTGCAAATTGACGCCCAATCCGAAATTGCCAGACTGCTCCGCGTCCTGCAGGATCGAACAGGGCAGCAAGTCGTCTTCAACTCCTGCAATGGACACGACTGGCTCACCCTGGGCGAAAGCATCGCGTCCGATGAGGAAGCTCGAATCCTCTCCACAATCATCTTGTTTGTCTCCTTGGACAACAAGGTTCCGAAAGTCAAGTGCCGCACACGAAACGGCACCAACTTCCGGGGCAGCCGAGACGCAACCGCAGCTCAGGTCTTTGTCACCTTACTCTCACAACACTCCTTGTCTTTCGTGAGATGACCCGCGAAGCCTTCATTGCGCAGTACGCGGAATCAGGGGAAAACTTCAAGGTCATGCCTCTCGCGGATGGGCTGCTCTACTACGCGGAACCTTGGACTGATGCCTGCTTTGAAGGGCCAGACCCGACCTGCCCATCTCCTGCCTCCAGCCCCAACACAAAGCAGGCGTATGCCTGCCACAGAGGTCACCAGAAGGTTCGGCGATTTATAGAGAGCCACGGTTACGAGGTGGCAGAAGACTTCCACATGGACGGGGCCAAAACCCCGCATCTACACGATTACGCCTACGGAGTCTCTGTATTCTTTCTCCGTGATGCCACACCTCCAGGGAATGTTTTGCTGCCAGAAGCATACTGGAACTGGGCAGGCCGGCAGCCATCTGACCGACGGTATGCCCCAAAGCGGCACATCGCCGCACTGGCGCCGCAGGAGGTGTTCGTCTTTGGGAGCAACGCAGCAGGCTTCCATGGGGCAGGTTCCGCAGGGTGGGCTTACACCGGGAAGCCCGGGAACCAGTATCGGGCAAACAATCCCCTGCTGAAGCGTCCAAACGGCACCAAGGGTTTCTGGGCCGTCCTGGGGTGCGCCAAGGGCTATCAGGAAGGCACAGATGGGCGCAGCTTCGCGATATGCACGATCACCAGGCCAGGCGCCAAGCGCTCCACGCCCCTGGAAAGCATTCGGCAGCAAGTGCAGGCCCTTTATTCCTTCGCGAGAGCGCATCCGGATTTGACTTTTTTTGTCACCAAATCGGGAGAATCAGGGAAGCCCAGCCTGAACGGGTATGACTTGGAAGAAAACGCACGGTGCTTTCTCAGTTCAGCGCCATAACGCCTCAGACAAAACTTCAGCAAACATTTCATCATGTCAAAAAACTCGAGTCCACCTGCACCTGCGAACGACCGCAAAGCGTCTCTGGAAATCGCCATCAGCTCCATCACCAAGACGCATGGGGCTGGGAGCATCATGAGGCTGGGCGACGCCCAGGCAGCTGTGGCGGTTCAGACGATCTCGACAGGATCCATCTCGCTGGACTGCGCCCTTGGCGTCGGAGGCATGCCTCGCGGGAGGGTCTGCGAAATTTTCGGACCGGAATCGTCTGGCAAGACCACTTTGATGCTTCACATGATCGCCAACGCCCAGAAGGCCGGGGGCCTCGCCGTCTTCATCGATGCCGAGCATGCTTTCGATCCCAAGTACGCCAAGAACCTCGGCGTTAATTTGGACGACCTGCTGATCTCGCAGCCAAGCAGCGGCGAGGAGGCCCTTTCGATCGCTGAGATCCTCGCCAAATCGGGGACCGTGGACATCATCGCCATCGACTCGGTCGCAGCTCTGATCCCCCGAGCCGAGCTCGACGGGGAGATGGGCATGGCCACGATGGGCATGCAGGCCAGGTTGATGAGCCAGGCCCTCCGCAAGCTCACGGCCATCCTCCACAAGAGCAACATCCTCTGCGTCTTTTCGAACCAGCTGCGTGAGAAGATAGGGGTCATGTTTGGCAACCCGGAAACCACGCCAGGCGGCAAGGCGTTGAAGTTTTACGCCAGCGTGCGCCTCGACATCCGGCGCAAGGAGACCCTCAAGGATCCCGCCGGAGGCGCCATCGGCAGCCATGTCAAAGTCAAAGTGGTCAAGAACAAGATCGCGCCCCCCTTCACCGAGGCAGAGTTCGACATCACCTTCGGGGCTGGAGTCAACAGATACACCGACCTTCTCGACACCGCCACCGAGGCGGGCATAGTCACCAAGAAGGGAGCGTGGTACCAGTACGAAAGCGAGCTGGTAGGGCAGGGGAGGGATGCATCTGCAAGTGCCCTGGCCGGAAACCCGGAATTGGCCCGAAAGATCAACGACGCCGTGTTCGCCCTCAAGGTCAGGCACACGGTGCCCGCAGAGCAGGCGGCAGAGCCTCCCGAGATGCCGGAGCAGGAACTCGCGGAGACAGCGGAGGAGTAACGGATGAAACGCTTTTACTTCGGATACACTGGAAGCTCCCAAACGTATTGGGAAGATGCCAGGAGTTTAAAGGACCTCCTCAAGAAGCTGGATGCCCGCGGGATGGAAGAGCCCGACTGGGTGGATCCGGTCATGGGAAGCATTAACGCGCTCCCACGTTCAAACTGATCCTGGTCAAACACAAAGGCATGGAAAAGAGAATTCTATACACAGCGTCACAAGTATTTGTGCTTGTGATCAGAGTGAAGTAGTATTATAACTGTTCAGAATGGTTCGGACTGTCAAATTATCCTATACGACCGTGCCTCAGGCTGTTGAGATCATAGCCCAGTGGCGCAAAGCCCAGTCTGTCGTCATCCGCACTGCCTATAACCGGGTGCGGGAGGGTAAGAAAGACAAGGAAATTCTTGACCTGCTCCGGGTCATTCCGCAAGGAAAGCTGGATTCCTGGTTGACGTTGTCGGCCCTGAAACGCGCCCGCGCTCTCCACCGTGCCAACCCAGGGCGAACCGTTGTTTTCGGTGGCAAACATAATCTGCAACTGCGTGCCCAGGGAAGGATCACGGCGGGGGAGTGGAAAGCCAAACGGCTGTTGCCTCTGTACTTCGAGGGACACGCCAAGAGCTATGGTGAACAGGGAGGCAACCATCGCTTCGTGCTGGACATCGAGCACAATACCGTCTGGTTTTACCCGAAGGCCAAGGTGGCTATGCCACTCCAGATAAAACTGGGCAAAAAGTCCAACTACCGAGATCGGTTGGAAGCACTGCAGTTTCGTTGCACCTGGCACCGGGACGTTCCGTTCACGGTTTCTTTGACCGCCACCCACATCTCGATTTCTTGGGATGAAAAAGTAGAGAAATTGAAGCGGAAAACCCATCCCGACCGGGTACTGGCTCTGGATTTGAACCCCAACCGGATTGGCGCCGCGGTACTCGAGCGGGAGGGTGAAGCCTGCAAGCCCCTCAGCTGGTCGATTTATGATTATCCAGAGCTGAATCGCAGGCTGAGGAAGGCATCCGATCATCCGGACTCCATCCACCAGCGTGACAAGCGGGTGTACGAATTGTCCTGCATCGCCCGGGAAGTCACCCATTTAGCAGTTCACTTCCAGTGTAGTGCCGTCATCACAGAGCATCTGAACATCCAGAGCCAAGACCACGGCAAGGGTCACTCCTTTAACCGAGCTGTGAATAACCAGTGGACGCGGAAGGGGTTCATCCTGCCACTGGTCCGCCGGCTGGAGGCTGCCGGCCTTCGGCACATGGAAGTGAACCCGGCCTACAGCTCCAAGCTGGGCAACCTGCTCTGGGGATGGCCGCTACTGATCCCCGACCCGGCCTGCGCGGCTGTGGAGTTGGGCAGACGATTTCTTCAAGGAGACCCGAAAAGCTCCGAGCGCACGAATGGCGGAAACCGACGGAAGGAAGAACGCCAAGCGCAGGCATTGCAAGATGCCGAGGCTCGCGCGGAGTGGAAGCGGGTCTGGAATCAACTTCACCCCCAATCTGGTGATACACCCAGATGCACGCTGCTTGCCTTGAGGCAGAGATTCCCGGAAGCGTGTCCAAGTCCGAGCCCGTTCAAGGCGCCACAATCGCTTGTGTCACGCCTGGAACCCGCTCGGATAGCGTCCGATTTGCGCATTCACATGAGCAAAGTTATGACGCTGTGTATATTAGATCAGGTAACCCTGAGCTTCCGAGGTGCCAACCTCCCGCGGAAGACGGTCAATCGCCTCCACAAAAAACTCCAGTCTCTGGACTGGTCGAAGCTTCTAACGGACGAGCTAAAAGAATTCCCCGAAGTCGAGGTCGTTGACGAGAGCGGCGGTTAGAAGCCGGAGTATTCTTGAAACCATGAAATCCAAACCTTTCCAGCCCACGACCGACTCCATCATCGGCCGATTCGAAAAGCAGCGTTGGGTGGGGCCCAAGGCGGATCGCGCCGAAGAAATCGAGACCGTAGAGTTTGACGCTACCGCTTATATCGTCAACATGCCGGCTGCTGCGATCCGGAAGGTGGAGGACTGCAGCTGCTCAACGGATGACATCGGTTCAGCTCATGTGGACCATGACGGTCCGTTTTCGGTCTACATCGAGCAGGCCATCTGCACGTTCTTTGGGGTTGAATCCGTCTCTGAAATTACCGCGAGCCATCTGAGCCAAGCCAAGGCTTGGCTCAAATCGCTCCCTGAAAGGCGTTACATCGCTCGGGTCAGCATCAATACCCACAGGGATATACCTGTCATCGCCCGGCATCCCTCCCAGGTAAAGACGCTCGCCCTCAAGCAGGCGAAGAAGCTGGCGGGCAAGACTGCCAACCACATCGATTTTTTGAGCATCCACTGCTGCAATTGAATAGAATTTATGGCCGACCGCTTTGCCACACAATTTGAAATCGGAGGTTCCCTCAAACGCAAAAAGCTGGAGGAGTTCGTCTCCATCCTCCAAAGCGACGGTTTTGGGCTAAACTACGAGGACGCAACCGCCGAAGCCATGACCGCCGAGGCGGAACGCTGCAGCAAGGAGGGGGAACCCCTAATCGTCTCCGCGCTGGAGATCGCCTGGGGCGACGTCGACTCCACCCAGGAATTCTGCCAGAAGCACAAGCTCCCCTTTATTAAGCGGGTGGACGGAAAGTTTGAATACAACGGGGACATCACATGGTGGCAGCCGGGCATGCGCCGTCCGGAGACCTGGGAAGACACCGACAAGGAAGCCAACAAAGTCATGATCTCTCTGGAGTCCCTCAGGAAGAAGCGCCGCAGCCGCAAGACCCTCGCCCAGGTGATCAAAGAACTGGAGAAGGTCGCGCCCCCCACTGGTAATTTCCAAATCACAATATGAAAAAATAACAAAAGTTTGCCCTCATCGGCATCATGATCGCCGTGTGCATCATCGGCCTATTGGCCTGCGTTCCTGTTCCGAGCTTCACTCGAGTCCGCACAACCTCTCAGACCAACTCCTGCGTCAACATCCTCCTGCCGTATCTGGATCACAACATCGCCCCAGTCTGCCCCGTTGCTGGAACCTACAGCTTTACCACCGTCGGTGCCCCGAAACGGAAGGCAGCCGTTGATCGTATATAGGGGCCCACAAACACGGGTTCTGCATAACTTCCATACGCCTGGCCATACCACGGAGCCACGCTAAGCTCGTCCGCGATGGCAAGCTGAAGCCACTAAAATAATCCCCTGTAAGAAGGCGCTCTTCTCTTTAAGCCCCAGGCATGCTGGGTGGCAGGTTGTAAGAACGAGCCTGCCTTTTGCAGAATAATTACACTTTTCCCTTGTAATGACAAGGGGGCACTATAGAATCTTGCACGAGACGACATACAGCAAGTAAACCTCCCGCCTAAATACCCGACACACTGGGTACAGGGGGCGCCTCCCTCCGGCGCCCCCTGCTTCATTTTATTCGTTCGCTCTTTGCAAAACGCACTACAATGAGAGTCCTATATTTTTATCCAACCTCAAAACATGCATGTTTATACACGTTCGGTTGAATTGTGTCTCCTTATCGCCGGCATCGCCTTTATGGCTGCGCTGGCCGCCGTGGCGGCGGTTAAAACCCTGGCTGTCTTGAAATGACCCATGGATAAGAAAGACATCATCAGGGAACTTATAGGAATAGCGCTGGAAGCAGGTCCGTCCCCTGCTGCGGTGGAGGCAACGCGCCTTCACTTCCTGGAAGCGGCCCGCCATGGCGCCTACCAGCCTGTAATGGAGCGCATGTTTGGGGTGCATCCCACCGTGGCCGTCACCTGCAACGGCTACTTTTCGGACTTTCTCGACCTCACTCCTCACCCCAATGGCGGATGGGTGGCATCGCTTTGCCTGAACGTGCTGATTCAGAACCCGGACCAGCGGTTTTTCGCTCGCCCGCGGCTCTTGCCAGGCCACGTAGCCGCGATTGAGTCCCTCTTTGCCGAGAAGTGCTTTGTGGATCCCCAGTTGATCCATCCGGCCGAGATCGATGCCATGCCTTGGGAAAAATGGATGGATTATGTCCAAGGCCTCTTCACAGACAACGCTCACGAGATGCCGCTGCAGGATTCGGGCGAGGAACCCGCCGGAGAGGGCATCTTCGCCCCTTACAGCCTTGTCCTTCACCTTCGGATATCTGACCGCAAGTGGGAGAAGGTGCTCCATGCAGCGGGCGCCGCCGTCGAATCCATCCTGCCAATCCTTCAGCAGGCGTCCGGCAACCGTCAAACAGTCCCGCTAACCGATGTCGTCCCCGCACATCGGGGCTATACCGCTTTGGAGGGAGCCCAAACGCAGGTAGAACTGCAGCGCTGGACAAATCTGGTGAAGGAGGGGAGCTGGGTGGTCCGGGAAGAGATCACGGAGCAGACGACCAGCCTCACTTTGTCAAAGGAGGAAAACTCCAAGCAGGAGGCCATCTTCGCGATGGCGGATTCTTTCCCCTGGATTAACTTTGTTCGCTGGGCCATCCTGCAGAGCTGGTTCGAGGAGCATCCGAACGTCCGGCTGGAGCAGAACAAGGAGACCCTGCAAAACCTGGATAAGGAGCTGGCAGAGGTACCACGGATGAGTTACGACCCAAATCCGGAGGACATCATCTCCAGCGTGATTGGCTATACTGTGCTGACCGAAAATGGCCCCCTGCTGGATTCCCAGAACAATGTTCCGCTCACCCTGACCTCTGACCAGGCCGCCATCGTTTCGCTGGCCATCAGGACCAAGACGAACGAGGCCTACACCGTAACGCCCTTTCCATTCATCGCCCTCTATATGCTGGCCGCCCAGGGAATCTCCCTGATCGCGCTGCGGGAGGCTTACGTTCGCCTGCAGGATTTCTGCAAACATCATGCGTTTGAGAAATACAAGGCAGTGCTTCCGAATGTTCCGGGGACGACGCGCTGGGTGCAGATCGATCCCGAGTGGATCATACCCTCCGCCAGACGCCAGGAATTCAACGAAACAGTGGGCCGGCAGGTTCGCGAAAAGGTCCAGAAGTGGATGCCAAACCAATGCAAGTGATCGGAACCATTTGCCGGTTGCGGACAGGATTGGCGTTGCTGCGGCAAAAGCACCACACGGCACCAGCCTGGCGCAGCCTGGGCGCCGAACTGATCAGCGCAGGAAGCCGCTCCCTCCAAAGCTTTCCTCCCCTTCACGCACAATTTCAGGACTCAATGGCGTTGAAGCCACTTCTTCACCTTACGAAGCAGGCATTGCCCCTGCCGGCCAGCCGTTGAAGGATTCAGCCCGATCAAGCACTGTCCGAGTCATCGCAAGCTGTGCCCGGCGAGTCCCTATTTCCCTCGCAACACTGCGAGCGCAACACCGCATCCCGATGCCCCACAATTCTTGCCAAACTCATTTCCTGATCATGCAAGAAGACCTCCTCGGATTGTTGCGTCGAGAGATCGAGAAGGCAAAACCGCGCCGTTTCGATCCGGAGGTCCATCCTAAACAGCCGCTCGACCACGGCTGGCTTCTCCCCTACCTGCTGCTGGCTGACGATTTCACCTGGAAGCGATGGCGTTACTGGCACGATGTAATGCGATCACGACGGGTCATTGGGGACACGATCCCAAAAATCGAGTGGCAGTCAAATCCCCACGCCCGAAACATGCTGGAGAACTCACTGAACTCGATTACTCGATACGGAGGATGGCAAGGCTGGGGCAGTTGGAACTTTTTCAGCTACTTCATGGACTGGTTGCTCTTCGGCTTCGGCCACGGAGGACACAAGGTTCTCCCCAAGGAGCCGAGTGGCGCTGAAGGAGCCAGTGACCGGCTGTACCAGGTGTTCAACATCGAAACCCTTTTGGCCTACCCTCACGACTACTTGGGAGATATTCTGTGCGAAAACCAGCATGGGCAGCGGTCGGGGTTTTTCCCGACCCCGATGAGTGTGGTAGAGATGCTGGTGCTGATGACCGTGGATGGTGATGCCCGCCTCAAGACGGTCTGCGACCCCTGCGTCGGGACAGGAAGGATGCTCATGGTTGCCAGCAACTATTCGCTAAGATTGTATGGTGTGGACATAGACCCTACGGTCATCAAAGCCACGCTGGTCAACGGTTACCTCTTTGCTCCCTGGCTGGTCAAGCCCTTCCCATTTTTAGACGGGGCCAACCTGGACCCGACACAAACTATTGCCATCAGCAACGCGCTGGCCAGCCACAAGCCCGATTATCACCAGGAGACGGTTCCTTCCCCGAACGGACAAGAATACGCGCCAATTAAGAGGCGCATTCGCGAATCAAAGGCGAAGAAGTTGAAGAACAAGACTGGCTCACCTGCTTCTTGCCGCCGAACACGGCCTTCAGATTCTCGTCGGCATTGATGAGCGTCCTCTTTTTCGCATCCTGCAACCCGTTCTTGCAGATGTATGCCCATAACTTTTTGGTCAGCTCGGTCCGCGGAAGCAGGGATCCGCCAACAACTTTGGCCAATAAATCGTCCGGCTGCATCGGTTTCATAAAGGCCGCATTTGGTTTACTTTTAGGTTTGGAGTTTTTAGCCATGCCGCTGTAAATTCACCTCCAGAGAATTGAAACAATATTTTGCAGGTCTTTTAGGGGGTCAACGCGGTGCCCACCAGGCTGCAAAACCAGCCAGGTTGGCATGGTCGTGACCTGCTCTAGCAATGAAAGCCAAACACAAAATCGCATGAACGAGGAATTGCTGAAAATATGCCGGGCGCGCGGACTCACCGAAGAGGACCTGGATGAGATTGTACATGACGCCGCCGCCAGCGAGGCGCTTCCCCAGGTCAACGAGGAGGCCAGACAGTCCAAGCAAGAGAATCTGCTCAGCGACGCTTCCCAGAAGGCCAGCCGCATCAACAACAAAGGCGTGGAAGCCCAGGTCGAGTATCTAGTGGAGCAGCGCGGCTTCGACGGTGCCAGGCAGTTGCTCGAACAAGCCGAACACGGGGATCCTCGGTGGCCAGCAGTTTGACGGACGGCCTCCAAATTGGCAGCGTCGGCAAACACAAATGCGATGAACGCGACAACAGACATTCCAAAAAGTTGCGAAACCTGCTTGTATCTGGCCACCCACGACAAGTGCGACGGCTGTCTCGGAACGGGAGAACCCTACGACTACAAAAACTGGACGCTGGCCACTTTTGGGCAAGCTATAGCCCTCGAACACGAGCGCCAAGTCTCCGGCGAGCGCAACATCGTTATCGGCGGCCAGGGAGAAGCCGAAGTCAACGCCAGATGGACCGTCAAGGAAGCATACGAGCATTTGGTCCATGTCAGCTCGGAATGCGGTTACCTTACCTCCGCCCCCAAGTTTGATGCTGATGAGGCCTGCATCCGGATCATCTGCCACAGCGAGTGGTTCCTCTTCTGGAAGGCTGGCGCGTTCGATCGGATCGAGGAACGTTCAGGGCGCTGCCACTGGAGCCGCCATCCGGATTTCCTGAAGATGAAATATCGCAAGGAATCTCTTGAAGGTTACGGCTTTCCCCGCAACGCCCAGCATTCCGGCTCTTGCGCCTGCATTCCCAAGCCAGCATAGCCTGGATCTGCTTGGTCTGATCAGGACGCGCATAATCCAAGCCCCGCTTGAGGGAGAGTCTGGAATTTGAGTTGGATTCTGGCCGAACAAGACAGCATCATGAAAACACAGCGTTTTGACTGCAAACTGGGCGACCAGGTGCTTCGCCGGGTTGGAAACAAGACCTTCAAGGGGATCATCACCGGGATCGAAAAAGAGAATGAGCACAAACTGCTTCTCGATATCGAAGTGCGTTGGTCCGATGGCAAGACGGCGCAGATCAGCCCCTTCGACCGCGACCTGATCATTTTGGCAGCGCCCGCGGAAATCCCGGAGCGGCTGGTTGGATATCTTAAGAAACATAAACTTTTATGGGTTCGCGTCACAGCACGAGATCACTGGACTTACCGCATGGTGGGCGCGAACAATCATGCGGAGCTTCGGGCTGTCATCGTCGAGTCCCAGTCCTGCGATGTCATTTTCACCGTCAAGAGCGGCAAGGTCACTGCCTCGGAGAGAAAGCCGTCACTGGACGAATCTCAAACGCACCTTTGTGTCGGGAGAAGGCGGCTCCCCCTCGATGAGGTTGAGCAAATGGCGGAGTGGCAGCAGTTCTCCTAATTGCGCCGGCAGCGCAGCAAAACATTCCTTCAAGCCGAGCTCCGTGATCAGCTTCAGTCGTGTCCTGTGATGCCGCGATTCAATGAAACGTGAGGGCCAAAAGCCCGCCGGCTGGAAACGGTTTGGTTGTTTGACAAGTGGGTAGTTCAGTTGAGCACACAGCGAGTCGGCATCACTTACTGGACCTGACACAGTCCTTAAGATTTTCGTCCTCGGTCGGGACGCCTGAGAAGAGGGCTTCACCATCCACGCTGATCGTGACGAACTCCTGATCAACATTGATATAAGCCTCTCTTCCATCCAAGTGGACATAAAAATAATCGAGGCCGCAACGCGTACTGGGCCCGCTGGCTTCCTTCCAGGATTTTGCCTGGGTTTGGGTCAAATGCGCCAGCATCGTTTGGAAGTCGAAAGACACGATTCCGAATGTTTCGCTCATGATCCTGGAGTTTGGTCCTGGTTTGTGCCGTTTGCAAGGCAAGAATGAGGCCCAGATCCGGCCAGGTCCAAAACAAAAATGCTTGGTTCGGGCCACAAGAACGGGCTTACCAAACATAAAGTCGCAATCATCGGCCAAGGTCCGGGAGTTTCCGAAGAGGACCGTACAAAGCTGTTTCAGCCCTCGCCCAACGGCCAAACCGACCAACGAGGAAACGTCAATTGGGCTGGGCCTTGCGATCGTAAGGCACATAATTGATGCACACGGCGGTACGGGAGATGATCTGGGCTACTCCTCGGTGACTACGGTCCCAATGGGCGACAAACCAGACCTTGCTGCGACAAACGCAGCCTGCAAGAAGAGGCACCAGTTTGCGCCCCAACAAAAAACAGATGCCGACTTTAATAACCCGTCGCCGGGCTTAGTAGCCGGTTGCTGAGTTTATTGTCAATGCACATCAATATCAAAACGATATGCGAAACGTCTTAGAGAACCTGGTAACCGCTGCCAAAAGTGTTAAGCAGCCCGGTCCAAAACTTAAAAAGGCAATTGCGGCGGCCGAAAACCGGCTGCACGAGGTGGACAGCCGCGAGGAGCTGAAAAAGCTCGCCCTGGCATTGAAGGACGAAAACCCGAAGGCGCTCGTCACCTTCTCGGAGGATCCTGACCCTGATAACCGATATGCGCTTACCGTTCACACTGAGGACGGCCTCCTGCGCAAGCTGGCCCAACTGTTTGGCTGCCCTGAAAAGGAACTCCCCGGAGAGGACGATAACGAGTTTGAGGCTGGCGACCACTGGCACGGCCGAGGCCAGATCAATTTGCGGACCCTCGCAGACGAGGTGATCCAGATGAATGGGCCGTTTTTCACCGAAGCCTACACTGTTGAAGAACTGCGTAAGCTTGCCAGTTGACTCCGCTGAAGCGTGCCGCTTTTCGATCTTCGCGCGCTTCTTAAACGTTCTCGTCGATTCATTCGCCAAAATTGGCCAAAAAGTTTACGGCGAAAAATCGGGCGGCTTCGAAAAGCTCCTCGACCGCTATACACAGCGTAATAAGTAATTGCGCTTGTGATCAGAGTGAAGTAGTATTATAACTGTTCAGAATGGTTCGAACTGTTAAATTATCCTATACGACCGTGCCTCAGGCTGTTGAGATCATAGCCCTGTGGCGCAAAGCCCAGTCTGTCATCATCCGCAGTGCCTATAACCGCGTGCGAGAAGGCAGGAAAGACAGGGTGATTCTTGATTTGCTCCGCGCCATGCCGCAAGGAAAGTTGGATTCCTGGTTGACCTTGTCGGCCCTGAAACGCGCCCGCGCTCTCCACCGCGCCAACCCAGGGCGAACCGTTGTTTTCGGGGGCAAGCATAATCTGCAATTGCGTGCCCAGGGAAGGATCACGGCCCGGGAGTGGAAAGCCAAACGGCTGCTGCCTCTGTACTTCGAGGGACACGCCAAGAGCTATGGTGAACAGGGGGGCAACCATCGCTTCGTGCTGGACATCGAGCACAGCACCATTTGGTTTTACCCGAGGGCCAAAGTGGCTCTGCCACTCCAGATAAAACTGGGTAAGAAGTCCAATTACAGGGAGCTGTTGGATGCGTTGCAGTTCCGATGCACCTGGCACCGGGATGTTCCGTTCACGGTTTCCTTGACCGCCACCCACATCTCGATTTCTTGGGATGAAAAAGTGGAGCCATTGAAGCGGAAAACCAATTCCGATCGGGTAATGGCTTTAGATTTGAACCCCAACCGGATTGGCGCCGCGGTACTCGAGCGGGAGGGTGAAGCCTGCAAGCCCCTCAACTGGTCGATTTATGATTATCCAGAGCTGAATCGCAAGGCGAAGAGGGCCTCCGATCATCCGGACTCCATCCATCAGCGTGACAAGAGGGTGTACGAGTTGTCCTGCATCGCCAAAGAAGTCACCAATTTAGCAGTTCACTTCCAGTGCAGTGTCGTCATCACAGAGCATCTGAACATCCAGTCCCAAGACCACGGCAAGGGGCGCTCCTTTAATCGAGCTGTGAATAACCAGTGGACGCGGAAGGGGTTTGTTCTGCCGCTGGTGCGCCGGCTGGAGGCCGCCGGCCTTCGGCACATGGAAGTGAACCCAGCCTACAGTTCCAAGCTGGGCAGCCTGCTCTGGGGCTGGCCCCTATTGATCCCCGACCCGGCCTGCGCGGCCGTGGAGTTGGGCAGACGATTTCTTCAAGGAGACCCGAAAAGCTCCGAGCGCACGAATGGCGGAAACCGACGGAAGGAAGAACGCCAAGCGCAGGCATCGCAAGATGCCGAGGCTCGCGCGGAGTGGAAACGGGTCTGGAATCAACTTCACCCAAAATCTGGTGATACACCCAGATGCACGCTGCTTGCCTTGAGGCAGAGGTTCCCGGCCGCGTGTCCAAGTTCGAGTCCGTTCAAGGCGCCACAATCGCTTGTGTCACGCCTCGAACCCGCTTGGATAACGTCTGATTTGCGCACTCACATGCGCAAAGACTTATGACGCTGTGTATATCTCCGCCGCGCCAGAAAACAATAACAGATAGGCATGATTTTCGCCCGCTCGCCGCTGACGGTTGTGACCATCCCAACCGGCCCCGGCTTGATCAGACGGTAAACCTGAGATAAGCATAAGGATTTTTTGCCGCAACGGCATCCCCGTCGGCGTCATTTCCAGGTAACAATTTCCGGCTGCTTGCGAGGTGCGGGCGGTGCTTCGCCAGCGGGCACACCCACAATGATCGGCCCGATGGCCGTCATTCCAGCAGGGATCTTCAATTCGGCCTTCCACTCCCGCGTGTTGAGCGCCGAGACGGCAAAGCCGACGAGGCAGCGCAGGCTTTCGCGGTTGTCTTCGGGCTTGGATGCTGTGTGGGTTCAGCTTAAAATGATGTCGTCTATGAAAAAATCTTTGGGCGCCAAAACCCTTGTTTACCCGACGCCGGTGTTTGTGGTGGGAACCTACGACAAAGAGGGCAAGCCGAACGTGATGACCGCCTCGTGGGGCGGCATCTGCTGCTCCCAACCGCCTTGCGTTGCGGTGTCCCTGCGCAAGGCCACATACACCCACGGCAACATTCTGGCCCGGAAGGCTTTCACCATCAGCATCCCGTCAGAGGATCACGTCCAACAGGCCGATTACTTCGGGTTGGTTTCCGGCAGAAGCGGGGACAAGCTGGCGGCCACGAAGTTGACGCCGGTGAGAAGCGAACTCGTGGATGCCCCGTATGTAAAGGAGTTCCCGCTGATCGTGGAATGCAAACTGGCCCACGTCATCGAGCTTGGACTGCACACGCAGTTCGTCGGCGAGGTCATGGATGTGAAAGCAGAGGAGAGCGTGATGGCAAAGGGCGGCTTGCTTGAAATCACCAAGGTCAAACCACTGGTGTTTGCGCCGGACACGCAGGCTTATTACGGAATCGGCCATTTCGTCGGTCAGGCGTTCTCAGTCGGTCGGGCATTTGAGTAATTGCCTCCGCCGAAATCACCTCAAGCCCGGCCTGTTTTAAATCCCAAAAAACGGCCTTTTTGCAGGGTAAATTTCAATTGTTCCATGCAGGATATGGCTTCGCCATCCTCCCCGAGTCATTTGACGCCGGCTGCTTCCCCGGCGCTAACCAGGGGGGTTACCGCTGCTCACCCAGAATCACTCCAGGCACAGGCTCCTTTGGATAGCTCTGGTTCAAGGCCGCCATCACCTCGGGTTTGAGGCGGCAATCCAGCGCGTTCATATTGGCAAAACCGGGGTCCAACATGCGACTGCCTTTGTCTATGCCGAGGTCGGCTTGAAAGTCGCCCAGCTTCGGATAGCTCTTGTGTCGCCCCCAGGTTACACCCCACTCGAACCAACCCTGCCCGGCCCCGGCAAAATAAACGTTTTCCACAAAGCTGAGCCGCAGCTTTTCCAAAGTGAAGCCCTCGGGCTGGCCATCGCGATTCTTTGCCGCGTAAGGACCCGCCACATCGCCCGGCTTGGGCATGTCGCCGCCTTGATCAGCAGGGTGTTCCATGACTTTGGCCGGCCATTGGCGGTCGTCCTTCATGTCGAACCAGCCCCAAATCTGGGCATCACGGTTAAAAGCGATAATGTTCCGGCTGATGGTCTCGTCATGATTCCAGACCGGCTCCTCCGCCTTCCCGCCGATCCGCGGGGTGGTGCGTGTTTGCTCTCGAAAGTTGAAGCCTTCCCGGTTTCCCAGGATCAGGTTCCGCTCGATCACGCTTTCGGGGCTGCTGGAAAGCGAAATGCCGGCCTGTGCGCCCCAGCCCCCGGCAGTCGCGGCATATCCGTTGCCGGCGATCACGTTGTCATGGGCTTGCAGACCGTAGGAAATCTCGTCGAAAATCCCGCAGTCCTCGTTGTCGGCGATGAGGCACTGGCGCACGACGCACTGCTCGTTGCCAATATCGAACCAGATGCCATGACCGCGATTGCGGAGGAATCGGCTTCGCTCCAGGACGGCCGCGCGGCACAACACCAACTTGTCGCCGCCAGCCTCCCAACCCCGGTTGAAGCCTTTGGTGTTGTTGTTCTCGACCAGGCATTCCGTGAACAGCAGGTCGTGGGCGCCATTGGCGCCAAACCCCATCTGGCCATTATCCCGGAAGACACACCGCCGGACCACCAGGTGTTCCGCGGAAAAGGTCGCCCCGCTGCTGTTCATGTCTTCCATGGTGCAGTCCTCCAGCAGGTCATGCCGGCCCGCCAGCACCACCGCGCCATGCTGCGCCATGTTGGCGGCAAACCGGAAGCGCAGCCCCCGCGTCTGCACGTAATCGCCTTCCATTCGGAAAACTTCCTGTCGAACCGACGCCTCGACCAACACTTTGTTCAGGTCCCGATTTCCAAGATCCCAGACCTGGAGAGTCTGGTTGGGAATGTCCGCAAAGAACGTGCCGGGAGCCAGTTGATCCGCTTCCAGCACCTGGCGAAGCAGGTAGCCATCAATCGCCACCTGTTCGCACCGGCCGATGAGACGGTGATAGGCGTCATCCGGGTGCGTCATGTTCGTGGACCAGCCGATGAACCGGTGCGTCCAGGGAACACGGTAAATGGGCTGCGCGCCCCCGGCTTTCTGCCAGCCGGTCAGCCGGTCGGCCCCGGTCAGCACCACCTGGGCACCCGGAGCGGCCTCGAAAAGAATGGGCGCCTGGGCTGTGCCGTTTTGTTTGACGACCACCTGTTCCCGGTAGATGCCGTCGCGAACCACCACTGTGTCGCCAGGCCCGGCCTTCCCGGCCGCCTTGGTGATGGTTTTCCACGGGCGTTCCGGGGTCCCGTCGCTGTTGTCGCTGGCCTGCGGGTTGAGTTGCGCCACTTCGTAAGTCGCGGCTGGAACGGGAACTGTGAAGGCGAACGCCAACCACGCCGTGTATTTTAACCACCGCCAATGCATGAGGGCAGTGAAGCAGAAGTTGGATGGGGATACAAGCGCAGGTGCGATTTCACACCCGGGCCGCCCTGATTCCAGAACTCCTGGCATGGAAGTCAACAATAATCTTCGCTTTTTGCCTCAGGATGGGAGCGGATGAACCTCTCTACCCTGCCCGGAACGGAAAATCTCCTGATCGTAGCGCCATTGACGCCCGGCCTCAAAGGCAGGTTCGTATTTGATCTCTCAATCGGAATGAAGGATAAAGCCATGCATGAATAGCACGCCTTCAATGTTTCCGATCCGTCTCATGGCTGCGCTGTTGTTTGCCGCTTGCGGACTTGCCGCCAATGCGCGCGAGAATGCGGATGGCGCTGTCATCAAATACATCCTCGACGGGCGGCATACGGGCACGAACATCCTGAAAGCATCGGCTTGGCAGCCGTACGAAACCGGCTTCGCCCAAACTAACGGTGTTTTCGTTTGCGACAACGGAACCGCAGCGGGACGGCGCGGTGTTTGGCAGCACGTCGAATTGAATCAAAAAACTCCGCAGCCGATTGTCGCGTCCGTGTGGAGCCAGGCCCAGGGCGTGAGCGGCGGCCGTGACAGCGATTATTCCCTCTACCTCGATTTGCAATATGCCGACGGCACGCCGTTGTGGGGGCAAACCGCGAACTTTGCCACGGGCACGCATGATTTTGAGCGGCGCGAAGTCATGGTGCTGCCGGAGAAGCCGGTGAAGTCTGTTTCGTTTTATTTGCTGCTGCGCGGACATTCCGGCCAGGCGTCGTTTCGCGACCCGGAACTTGGCACGGTGGCAACGCCCGCGGGATCGTTTGTGTTCGACACTGTGGCGGTGTCCCCGGCTTCAAATCTGGTCGAAGGCTTTCAGATTCGCGATGTCGCGGCCGGCTCGGATTTCGTCCACATCGAGCGCGAGGCGCTCGGGGTGAATCTCGAAAGCAAACGCAGTGGGGATGCGTTCGACGTCACCTTGACTGATACGAGGGGAAAGGACCGCGCGATCACGCTGGTTTATTCGATTCCCGTCAGCGGCGATGACTGGAAATGGCTGGCTGATCCGCGACACACCGAAACGGCAACAGCGCATCGCGAATATATCGTTGCCCATCCGCAGTCCGCGGGAATGGGGCGGCTGTCGCGTTATCCGTTCGCCGCGATTGCGGAAGGCGCGCACGGTCTCGGAATCGGAATCGACATGAATCATCCGGCCTTTTTTCGCGCCGGCTTCAACACGGGAACACACGAACTATTTCTGGCATACGACATCGGCCTGACACCGAAAAAGCCGAAAGCACACATGCGATTCTGCAAATTCACATTCGATGCAGCGTGGGAATTTCGGGCGGCGCTGGCAAAATATTACGAACTGTTCCCCGATGATTTCCGCTGCCGCACGCCGGAGCAGGGCCTCTGGATGCCGTTCGCGAAGATCAGCTCGCTGACCAACTGGCAGGACTTCGGTTTCAAATTCAAGGAAGGCGACGATGAAACAAGATGGGACGCCGAGCACGGCATCATGACGTTTCGCTACACCGAGCCGATGACATGGTGGATGCGGATGCCGCCGGAAATTCCCCGCACGATGGACGCAGCGATGGCCGTGGCGAAACGGCTCGCTGAAAATGGCGATGCCAGCGCGCAGGCTTTTGTGACAAGCGGATTTAACGATGACGCGGGTCGGTCGCCCGCGCGGATGCTCAACGAACCGTGGTGCGACGGCGCGGTGTGGAGCATGAATTCGATGCCGGGCATCGCGGGCGAAGTCACCGATTTCAAAATCAAGTGGAATGCATCGTTGCGCGAAAAACTTTATGGTCCAAAGCGGAAAACCGATCTCGACGGCGAATACGTCGATTCGAGCGAGGCGTACGTGACGGACATCCTCGATTTCCGCCGCGACCATTTCGCGGCCGCGGAGACGCCGCTGACCTTTTCGCCCGACTCCCACAGGCCGGCCATCTATCGCGGGCTGATTGCCTTCGAGTATGTGCGCGGCATCGCGCGCGATGTCCACGGGATGAACAAGCTGATGATGGCCAACGGCACGCCCTCGAGTCTCTGCTGGCTGGCGCCGAATCTCGATGTGATGGGAACGGAGACAGACTGGAATCCCGGCGGCCAATGGCGGCCCATGGGCGACGAGGAATTGCTGTATCGCCGGGCGCTCTGTCGCGGCAAACCGTATTGCTTTTTGATGAACACGGAATTCACCAGGCTGTCGCACGAGCGGGTGGAGAAATACATGCAGCGTTGTCTCGCCTACGGAATGTTTCCCGGTTTTTTCAGCGCGAACGCGGCGACCGGCCCTTATTTCGAGCGGCCCGAGCTTTTCGAGCGCGACCGGCCGCTGTTCAGAAAATTTGTCCCGCTTTGCAAGCTCATGGCCGAGGCCGGCTGGGAGCCGGTCACGCGTGCCCGGGCGAGCCAGGAAACCATTCATGTCGAGCGGTTCGGCGAGAACTATCTGACTGTTTTCAATGACAGCGCGGAGCGGCATGTGGCAACGATCACGACGGATGACACACCCTCCGAAGCCAGCCATGATCTCGTTTCGGGCGCGGCAGTGAAATGGGAAAACAAATCTGCGGCGATCCTGCTTGAAGGCGAAAGCGTCGCGGTGATTCAACTTCGATGATCGCTTCGCCGGCTCCAATTGGCTGATGGGGTGAGCAAGGAGCTTGAATGGAAGACCGGGCTGGCCTTTAATGATTTCATGATCCACCCACCACCGCGGGAACCGGGCGGCAACCGCTGGCTTGTCGCTTTTCTGCTGGCCGCAGTTGCGGTTGTCGCTCCCGCTGGGGCTCAAGAAGTCGCGGCACCCGGCGCGGTTGCCAAATACGACTTCAACACAGCGGACGCCTTGACGGGTTGGATTGTCGCCGGAGACGCGGGGATTGACTTGACGAAGGACCGCCAGAGCGCGGGCGGCTCGCTGAAAATTGGGCCGGGCGGATCGGCGCTGCTCAAGCTCCGTGCGGAAGACGGCTCCGGCAAGGTCGAGCTGTGGGTTTACGACGACGGATCGAAACCGGCGGACGGCAAGGCGACACGCGTCGGTCCACGGTGGGGATTGGTCCAGAGCGACGGACGGCTGATCGCGGCTGGTATTCTCCACGCCAGCTATCTGGCGGGCGATGAAGGCTACACGGCCACGGCGTGCGACGGGAAGGATTGGCTGGAGCAGTTGTTCTGGCTGGGGGTCAATCGAGCGCCGTCGGGATGGCACAAATGGACTTTTGACTTTGATCCGGAGGCGGGCATTCGCATTTTCCATAACGACAAGGAAGTCGGGCCGTCGCTCGACAAGGCAAACCTCAAGGGCTTTGGCGCCTTGGAGATTTGGGGCGACAGCGGACGGGAAAACGGCCAGACGATTTGGGTGGACGACGTTTCCGTGGTTTTGGGCGGTCCGGCGCATTTGATCGTGGCGGCCGAAGCCGATCCGTACGACGACAAAGCGGTGGCGGAGTTTGCGGCGGCGTTGCCGCCGCCGGTGATTTACTCGAAAAACCCGGCGCCCAGGACACCCAATCTCGAGGAGCTTCCGTTGAAGGAGAGCGTCTCGCAGTACGGGATTACCTGGCGGTTCAACGCCCCGGCGCGGGTCGGGCAATTTGTGAACGGCGACTGCTATGTGGTGGGACCGGTCACGGTGACCATGATCGATCCCAAACCGCTTTATGGCGCGGAAATACCGCCGCGCGAACTGGACCATATCGACAAGGAGCGGCCGGAAGGGCAGCGTGTTCGCAACGGTTTCATGGTCAATCCGCCGGCGCGAATGAAAGTGGCCTACGACAGCGGGGTGCGCAACTGGTGGGATCCGTCGTTGATCCAAAAACTCCCGGCGACGATGAGGCCCGGCGATTGCCTGGTCTCGACGATCAGCATGCCCAAAGGATTGAATCTTCACGCGCAGTTGCGGAACAAGATCGAGCGCGGCGTGGAGGATAGCAGCCCGGTTCGCACGGCGGCGGTGCTGACCTGCCTGGGCGCACCGCAGCCGCCGGACGCCTTTCGCCCGGCTTTCTGCGACCGCAGCCAGAGAATTTACCTGGCGCGCGATTTGAAGCGCGAGTTGCTGCCCATGTCCGCCGCGACCCGGAGTTTGCCAAACATTGATCGTTTCATTCGGTTTACGCGGCGTCCGTGGGTGGGAACCTGCTTTTTCGGATTTGAGGAACCGGTGGAGAACATGCCGCAGTACGGGCTTGAATACGGCCGCGTCTCCGGGCTTTCGGCGCTTTTGTTATGCACCGATCTCAAGCCGGAGCGAAAAGAGCCGCTCTTGGTCAATTATGTGCAGATCGGAATCGATTTTGGGGGCATGATTCGCGCAGGCCACCCTGGCTGGACCGGTTGGGGCGGGCATGGCAGCGGGCGCAAGCTTCCCATCGTTTTCGCGGGGATTTTGCTCGGTGACGACGAATTGGCCAACATCAACAAGTCGTTTCCAAAGGCGAGCTTTGGCGAGGACGAACAAACGGCCTACGGCGATTGCTGGACCGGCGCGAAGGTGGTTTTTGCCGGCCATTCGGGAATTGACGAGGCCACCGGGCGCGGTCGAAACCTGGCGCGCACCGAGCCATGGGGCCCATACGAGCACATGCCGCCCTCGCAGTGGAAGGATGGCCAGAACACCAGCGAGTCCTATCGCCGCTGTTGCACCAGCGTCGGGTGGGTCGCCCAGGCGCTCGCCCTCCGCCTGCTGCGGGCCGAGAAGTTCTGGAATCACGCCCCCTTCTTTGACTACGTGGACCGCTGGATGTACGAGGACGACTCTGAATTCGTCAAAACCATCAAAGCGTCCACCGGCCGGGATCACGATCACGATTGGTCTCGCCAAGGGCAATGCTGGGATCCATTCGTGAACGAGATGTGGTCGAAGCATCGAACCGAGCTGCCCGCGCCGACGGATGGATGGAAGCAACCGCATGACGATTCTTATTACCGCGCCGCGGTGGTGAACCCGGAGTGACGGGGCGGCCCGCGTGGTTCAGGGGAAGTCGCCTGTGAGCCGATCAGGGGCAGCACCGCCCACGGCGCCTCACTGATTGTGACAACCGGCCATCGTGGCCCGCCGTGCCCAACACTTGACCATTTTGGCGTGCGGATAGGCTTGGGCGGGGTTCTGCTTGGCTGATCAGGTGCAGATAACCTGCTTCCCCTGCACTTTGAACGGCTCTTGGTGGGGAATGTCCGGCACCTTGGCAATCGTGAGCATGGACAATCCGCAGGCCTGTGCCGGGTGAGTGTTCACGAGGGCGGCCCCTGAACGCTGAAATTGCCCTTCGTGCGGTGAAATCCGTGGACGACCTGGCTCGCGTCATCCTCGAAACAGGCTCTCCCGCACTGTCGGCGAGACTTGCGGGCGCCTACCCATTTCTCGGAGACAAGGAGAGGGCTGACCAAATCATCAGCAACTTTTGCCAAACAAATTTCGTCATCCGGTGAGAGTATGACCGTTCCTATATTGGCCGGATGCCAAAGCGTTAAAATCAGCGGTTTCGCGGGCAAAATGTCTACAGCCACTGTTGGGGAGCACCTGCGCAAACGTGACGCAGGGGAGGACGCAAAGGCGTCACGCTCGAAAGCGGCGCTTGCAATGCGCGCATCATCGCCCCTACACTTTGAAACCAAAGCAAGCAAAAGTCATGAGCGCAGCATTTGAAATCACATCTGAAGATGTTCGCAGCGTCATGGAAATCAACGGCCGTCCCGTGGATGAAGCCACTGCCGAAAAACTGTTACACGACGTGATCGCCCCCGAGGATGGGCGCATCGAGAAGGCTGCTCTCTATGGCAACGAGATGGAGGAGCAGACGGAGTACGCCTATCAGGAAATTGCCAAAATCCTCCGCGAGGCGGGAGTCTTGGTCGCCGTCCACTGCTCTGACGCGGTGGCCGAGCGGGAGGCCCGGCGGCTGGAGCGCAACAAACTCAACAGCAAGGAGGCGATGTGAAAATCAGCAAGCTTACCCGGCTGGCGTTCGTCTGGGCGGAGCAAGACCGCACCGCGCTGTCGAAGTGCTGGCCGGAAGGATCGCCGCAGCGCAAGGAGGCCGAGGAGCAGGCGGCTGCGCTGCGCAGCTACAGGCTTGGCCGATGGGGGCGGACGCTCGGCGACAAGCTGGACGACGTCAAGCCGCGCCCGTTGAGTGAAGCGGCGAAGAGAGGCGACAAGCAGACAGAAGGCTGGGTGAATGTGATACTCAGCCGGAAAGGATAGATTCAACTTACCCCGCCCTAAAGGGCGGGGTTTCCAACCCAGAAAGAATCAGATGAATATAACACACTACAGGAGTCTTAACCTAACTTCAGCCGGGCGTAGTTCAGCCTGCTGCCAATTATCCGTTTTCGCTATGGGAAATACGAAGCACAGATTATGGAAGATCAGAATGTAAGTGACGAAGCTGCGCAACTTCGAGAGAAGGCGTTTCAGCAGCTCAAGGCCAACGGCCCCATGAAGGCCAAGGCGCTGGCGGGCGCCCTGGGCCTCTCGGGAGTTCGCGATCTGCTGGCGGCGCTACAGTTGGACAGCAAGCGATTTCTTAACTCCGGCGGGTGGTGGCAGGTAAGGACGAAGTAAAATTCCAAGTTTGAGATTCGCAAAATACAGACGCCTGTCACTGGCAAGCACGATGACCCTTGCCTCAATCCATGGCTGAAAGCTCTCCAGCCCAGGAAGGAGTACTTCACGCATGAGAGCAGCATACATGGGACAGCACAAGTAGCCCGGGTCTTAATTCACGCGTGGATCATCGGCAAGAGGCATCGCCCAGAAATCACCCAGGAGCTGCTCGCAGCGGCCTTTATACACGATTTGTCCAGGCGGCATGATGGTACATGCCATGTCCACGGCGAGATGGCCGTCGAGGAACAGTTACCCAAGTGGAGAAAGCTGCTCGGGGACATGGGAGCCAAGGACTTCGCGCTGGTTGCCGATATGGTGGCCAGGCATTGCCGTATGCCGGCGGATGACGACAGCCTGGCTGTCAGACTCTTTCGCAACGCCGATGGCCTGGACAGGGTCCGCCTGGGCGATCTTGACCCAAACATGCTTTACGACAAATCCCCGGAATTGCTGGATGTGGCCTGGACATTGTTTGAGGCAGAGACGGACAACCTGCTGAGGCTCTTCAAGTTTGCGCCCGATTCGATTTAGGCAAAATTTATGCCGTTCCTTCACAGTCTGTTGCTCCAAGGGTGATCCGGCCAGACACATTGGGAACACCTGCGGATACTATTTCGCAAGACGACGCAAGAGGTTTGCAGAAATAGGGAAAGATGCCATGCGCAGCGTCATAAGTTTTTGCGCATCCACCAGCTTTTGCGCCGATTCCAACAGGGCATTATGCGCAATTATTTGCGACGCTCAGTGTAGAATGGGAGCACGGAGCCTCTGAGGTTCTCAAGTCAGCACTTGGCAAACCTGCCAAACAAAAGGCATGAGCAACCGCCGAATCACTGTCGAAACGTTCCCGACCACCGAACCCAACAAGGTCCTCCGCGCCGACGTCTACTTCGACCAGGGAGGAATAAGCTACTTTTCAGGAAGCTCGCGCAAGCGGGGCTATTACCTGTCGATAACTCCAGTCAAGGTGGAGGGGGCATTCACGTCGGTAACGGCCTTCTCCGGTACCTGCGACCTGCTGGAGGAAGTGAGCCGCTACGCTGAGCGCCGGCTGCAGGAACACGCCCAACGGGTTCGCAACCTGCCCATCTACCAGAAGCTCATCGAGCATGTGCAGGCCAAAAACGACATAAAGCTGGCCGCCGAGGCAGGACCTGTCGCCGAAGATGCCGCAACACTTCCAGTGGCAGATCTCGCCGAAGTGCAGTAAACTGAGGCATGAGTGAGATTTTCTTTGAGACGCGGGCCAAGTTTCTCCAGGCCTCAAGGAAGCGCTTTGCTGGTTGGGGAGAGGCCAACAACCACCGCCAGACGGGAGCGGCGATCGAAGAATTCCACGACCTGTTTGTGATCGCGTCCTCTTACTGCGACCGGCTCCGATGGATGCACAAGCCGAAGCCCATTTGGTACAGGCAGCAGCAGTTGAACAGGGACAGCTGTGACCGATGGATCGGGCACACGCCTTACGGGAAGATGTTCAGCCGAATTTCCAAGATGACTTCGGGCGCGCGGCTCGCCAGCAAACGCAGCAAAACCAACGGCCGCGACCGTCCCCCTGTACGACTCTGACAAGCCCGACGTGGTTTTCATCAAGTGTTTTAGTCGCCCACACGGCAAAATTGGAGTGGTGCCGCCATGCGCGAGATCGTAAGAGCAGGGATAACGCTGCAGAAGATTCAGCCTGGGGTGTGCCGGCTCCAGTGGATGGGACAACGGCTGACGATCGAATCACGCGGCACCCGCAGCTTCACGGCCTATACTGTGGAGAGAAGAGTGTTCGCTCAGGATGGCAGCTTTTCATCGATGTTAAAGGATCTGAAGAGCATAGCCCAGAAAGCCGAGAAACAGAAAACAGCCAACCATCAGACAATGAGTACAAGGAGAAGCAGGCCCGACTTGGCGTGCCCACTATGTGAGGCAGGGCTTCCCCTCTTGGGCGGAGACCACATTTCGAAGCCACAATCGGGAACTCCGGCCATGCGCTGTCGGAAGGAAATCCAGAGGGGCGATATCAAACGTTACCGTGAAATTTTGAATGCGAAGTACCCCCGCCAGAGGCACAAGCACAACCGCCACCACCAGATCCGCCGGCCATACGGTGATTATCTTTACGCGCAGGACCGAGACAAGTTCTTGCGCGACATGTGCGAGTGGCTGCCAACCTTGCCAGCGCCGTAGGGACTTGAAACAATATGAATGCAACAGGAACAGAGATCGAGGAGTCGGAGGAAGGGCTGTTGGAGCGCAAGCCCTACCGCAAACGGCGCGTCAAGAAGCACTGGAAAATCGAGTGCTGCTGGAAGACTCCGCGGCCTGGGATGCTCTACAAGTTTTGGAAGATGTGGACGAGGCACGGCACTTACGAAACCGAGCCGCAGGCACGCCAAGCTGTCCGAGATATTGCAGACCGACCATTCTGGAGGGATATGCAGTTCCGCTTGGTCAACACCAAAACGAAGGCGATATTCCAGGTTTCTTGAAGATCCTTGCAAGGAATTGATAAGCAGCACCTATGAAGCAGCATATATTAAGGCTTGTGGCCAAGATCGCGGCCGTCCTCATGGCCCCGTTTTGCATTGTGCTTTGGGCTCTTTTCTTGACTGCCGCTCTCGGCCTAATGGTGTTTATCGCTGCTCCAAACCTTATTTCACATTTTGGCGGACCAGTCCAAGCCGCGCCGCCTCAGCAAAGCGCCACAACGCTAATCCTGTTCGTGCTGTTGGCCGTACCGGTTTGCTCTTTTTGGACCTTCGTCACGGTTCAGCTATGGCGCTGGCTCTGGCCCAATAAGTTCTGGTTCACAAGGATTGCCGGACAACAGCCAGAGGCTGCAAAACTTCAACGCTCCCAAAAAAGATGAGTGCCGACTTATCAGAGCGCAGAGTTGTGATTGCGGGGATGGGGGTCATCTCATCCAGTGGCAAGGACCTGGTCACGCTTCAGACCGATGATGCCGACGTGGTTGCCGCAGGGGGGCGGAGGAGATGGCGGGGCTGGTGCATGTCGGGTTCTGCCGGCTGCGGGCGATGACGGAACGGGGTGGGGATCCAAAACAAGCAGCGAGGCCCGGTCGTTTCCGGTGCGGGATGCGGTTGAACTCAACGCAAGGTTTGGCGGGCGCTACGCCTGCCTGATCTTCAAAAAGCACTGAGCTTCATGTAAGCGGACGACCCCTGGGCAAAAAAAGGGGCGGCCACAAATGTGCCGCCCTCTCGCCAACTCTCCGCCATGAGTCTACCGGCTCTCGGCGGACGCCTCTCTGCCAGTTGATTACGCTTTTTGGGCAGCTTTTGCTGCACGCACCGCAGCCCACCTCGCCCGTGCGCCAGCGGCAATGCGCTTGCGGCCCGCGGCACTTATCCTGCGCTTTGTGGCCTTTTCCGGCTTGCCGGCCTTGGCGTGGACCCTCGCCCAGCGGGCTCTCTGAGCTGTAGCAATGCGGGCGCGAGCAGACGGGCTCATCTTACGCCTGCGGGCCGGAGCCTCCGGGGCTTCGGAACTGCCGCTGCGGCCGGCTTTGATTCTCGCCCACCTCGCTCGCTGAGCAGCCGCAATCCGCCTGCGCCCGGCAGCACTCATCTTCCGCCGAGGTCTGGGAGTTTCCGTCGCCTCGGTCGCACCCAGGATGGAGGAAAGCTCCCCCTTCAAATCCAGAATTTTCTCTTGGATATCAGCTGCTCGCCTGAGTGATTTTGGTGAGAGATTGCTAAGTATATTACTCATAATTTTCTTGGTTTTTCATGTTTACAGTTTGTTTCGCCCAGCCCGCCGAGCTTTTGCCCAACGCGCCCTCGCAGCGGCAGCTATTTTTGCACGCGTCGCTGCACTCAACGTGCGTTTCTGTTTACGCGGGACCTCGCGTTTGCCCCTATGCTTGACCCTGTGTTTGACCTTAACGGGTTCGGATCCCTCCGCTGCGAGCGAGTCCAGCTCGGCTTCTAGCGAATTAATCTTTTCCTGAACGTTGGCTGCTCTTCGAAGCTCCTTCGGAGTTATGCTCATTAAAATGTTCATGGAGAGCGAGTTTGGGTGAAGTAAAGAAAATGTCAACGGCCAAAATATCACTATTTCCAGGCTGCTTATGGGGTAAATGGGGTTTCGGCATGCGGCTTGCGCGCGTTCTCATAAGTTACTGCAAATCCGCTATTTACACGGCTTTTAAACTGCGGTACCCGAGTTCATATTCGGCAGCAGGGATACACCGTCCGGCGTTCAACTCTTCCGTGTCTTCTGCCTCCTCTGCCTCTATTGCCTGGCTCTTCATTTCTGCGATCGCCTCCGCAGGCAAGATTTTCTTGGAACCGCTCTGCACCTCCACCTGCAGAAGCTTTCGCGCAAGAAAAGCTCCCAAGTGATCCAGGTTCACCTCATCCGCCGCAAGAATGAACGGCCGCGAGAGCTTGTAAATTTGCACATCAGCAAATTTGGTGAAGAGCTGACGGGCGCGAGCCGGCATCTTACAGTTGTCCGGGTCATTGAGCGCGAAAAAAGTCCTGCAGCTGAATGGGCGCCGAGCGTACACCATGCATCGTCCGTCTTTTAAGAAAGGGCAAGGGGCTTCGAGGCACCGCCACACCAGGGCACTGGGCTGGTCTTGGGGCAGCAGGGGAAGCGCGCGCTGCAACCATTGCGCGGTACTTTTGGTGACCTGGTCGATCTGCTCCGGGGTGAGCGCTTCAAGCATGTAATCGACTTCGCGCTCGTCAACATAGGTTGGCTCGTAGCAACACCAGCACGCGTGGCAACGGTGGCATGCCGCCTGTTCGGTCTTGAGAGTCCTCATTAAATCCCGCGGATAAGCGTCTTCGAGGAGCAATCGGTTGAGGCGGGCCAGGTTGGGGGATGGTGAACCCTGCTTCAAGAGGTCTATCGTCTGGGGCCGCAGCTTGATGCCTTGGAAGCGATCTGTTTCGTAAATGCACTCTCCCCCGATGGCGCTGTTGAGAGCCTTGACCGCGGCACGCTGGGATGACCGCGAGCTGGCATCTGACCTTAGGGCTATCTGGTCCGGCTCCGGCAGTTTCTGCCACAGAAAAGCGGAGACGGGATCAGACTGCTTCCTCAACTTGTGTGCGAACCTCAACGGATCCTGGACCTGCTTCGCTGAGAACCAGACCAGCGCTGCATCAACCATTGCCAGAAAGTCGCGCGCGTTCACGATGAAACCGTAACGGGTTGGAAAATTCAGCGCAACTCAATATACTGAAACAAACGCAAATGCAGAGCGATGACTCAAAAAGCCAAGCTAATGCCGGCGAGGAGGGGCCTCTCGACAAGAGCCTGTGCGTATTCTGCCGCCGGCATGTGAAGACGCGCGGGCACCATGTCGTACCAAAGTGCAAAGGCGGGACTGAGACAGTCCCCGCTTGCCAGACCTGCGAGGATTTCATCCACAAGACGTGGTCGCACAACCAGCTTCGGGATGAGGCCAATTCGGTGGAGAAGATACTGGCCGATCCGCGCTTCCAGAAGTTCCTCGTCTGGCTGAACAAGCAGCAGAAGATGGCCTTCTTCCGCAGCGACCGGAACAGGGGGCGAACGAGACACCCCTATCGCTAATCTTTTGCGTTTGGCAACGGCCCTCAGAACGCTCCTCCAGCGCAGCGCGGGGCACCAGCGCGGGGCTGTGGAGGAAAACATCAGAGATCTTCGGGAGCTTAAGAATCCTTCCACGGCAAATTGGCCATGGTTTCCTGATCAGCCTGCCAAAGCATCGGCCATCTCGTTTCCAAGTACCCCGGCATGGCCGCGGACTTTGACCATGCGAATGCGCGGAAACGACCGAAACAGCCTTTGAATTTCGTGAACCAACTCCAGGTTCTTCGAGACCATCCAGTTCTTACTGATCACCCCGATGGCGTATCTGCTGTCCACATTCAGCACAATTTCCTCAGCAGGGGACGCCCAGGAAAGTGCTTCGCGGATGGCCAGCAATTCGGCCTGATTGCTTGTCCCCACCCCCATGCTCCTGGAAACGGAATGAACAGGCGTGGGGCCACGCATGGCAATTACGCCAATCTTCATTTCACCTGGATTAGGGCAACAGGATCCGTCCGTGTAAATCGATAACACCATGCCGCAATTATATCATTTGCTGCCGACACTTCCACCACGGCGCATCATAAAGAGGCTGCTGCATCATGTCGCTCGGCGGAATATGCGGCCAAACTATGTTAAAACATGAACAACTTTTTCAATAAACTTGCCGTCATTGCGCGACAGTTAAACATCGATTTCAAGCGCGCCGAAAAACCCAGCGAAAAAGCGGCCACCGGATATGACTTCACGCTGGATGGTGTCTGCTACACGCTTTGCGCAAAGGAGACTCCGCCAACCATTCCCGGCCAGAAAGCCATCGAAGGATGGGAAGTTTGTGGATGCAAAATCCACCCAGCCAGCAGGAAGCACCCAGTGGAGAGGGGGGATATTCCAAAAGGATATGATGCAGTCGCCGAGACCCTCGTGGACGACATTCTTCTGGCGCACCTCAAGTGGCGGATTCAAGTCGAAGAACTCCATTTTTACAACCATGGTGGCAGTCTCGACGCCCGCCGCCGTTTTGCTGCTCAATGCGCCTTCGAAGCCTACGACTTCGACTTCGAGGTGGCTGAGTGCAGCGGGTGGGAGTTCGATGGCAGCGGCACATTCCGGCGCCCAGTCTTCGTCGAGCAGGGGCAGGGACCCTCCAAGAAAATCACCTTTTACGTCGAATTCAAGCCAAACTCGGAAGAGATATTTTCCCAGGGAACCAGCGAGTAAGAGGCCGCCTTTGCGACCCCTTGGAGCAAAAAGTCATATGAAGGTAACCATCAATCCGAGCCAGGAATTATTTGTCATCGAGCACACAGGAGGCTGCTCCTGCTTGGGCTTCAACAACTGCTTTGATGATGCCGCCCAGATGGCCGGCTTGCTGGGCACGACCAAGCCGGACCCCAAGCAAAAGGGAACCCTCGATCAGTATGCGGAATACCAGGGTCTAATCAGACGCTACTCGGCTCGGTCCGATCTCAACGAGCAAACATGGTTTGATCCGGGAACGCCCCCCTCCGTGGTGGCCCACTTGGAATACGCGCGCCTGCACCACAGGAAGCTGCGCCTCTTCTTCGGCGACCAGACTGCCGGGCGCTGCTGGTTGGAGGAGAACGACGTGACCGGTTTCATCGGCCGCAGCATGGGGCCCGTGCGTGTTCCTATTTTGCTGGCCTTACGTTCCAGTAGGGGTGGAGGCGCTATTCTGACCAGGTGCATCATCCGCCTCATCGAGGCCAACGGCCAGCGAGAATTGTGGCGCCACCAGAATTTCAATCTTCCTGAATTCCAACTCCGCGAGGAGCAGGACCAGCCCAAGTACCGCTACGCCGTCCACTCCGACGGAGCGTGCGTCGCCCGCTTTATCACCCCGCAGAAGAGGGCACAGTGGCTGGCCTTCATGCGTGGCGAAGTCATGCGGCCATGAGGTTCCCCACTCCCGTCCTTCACCCCGGAGATCAGGAGCAAGCGCTGCGCAACCTAAATGTCTGCGCGCAGGCGGCGCGAGGGGCTTCTTCCCGATCAACCACCAGATGCCATGCTTCCGATTGGCAGAAATCGCCGCGGCCGCTCGCAGCCTCTTCCCGAAGGCACGGATCGGCATCCATGTCCCCGAAGAGCACCCTTTGACCGCCATTCCCGCGCGAGTGTCGGCGGAACCCCCTTACCCAACATCAGCAAGCCCCCATTGCCCAGGGAATGTTTCCTTTTGCCCATTCCCCATGATCCCAAAGACAAAAGACACCCCCGCGCCCAAAAGAAGATGCTCGATGCTCGCCCTTGTCAGGAGTCAGAGCTTCGCACGGGTGGAATCTCCGCAGAAGATAAGCCCGATTGGACGACGTGGCTTTACAATGACCGTCACGGGCATTACAATGATCTGCCTGAGGCGAAACTAATTATGCCGCAGGCCAATCAACGCGAAGAACAAAAGTAATATTATGGGTGACAAATCTCCGAAATCCAACCAGAAGAAATCCACGCAGCAAAAATCCAAGGCCGACAGCGCCGCCCAGAA
>Ga0302320_10003775_pt1 | contig 34836 bp, 26 predicted proteins | sample Bog_T0_3_FD_202130 | JGI IMG/M metagenome (GOLD analysis project Ga0302320, IMG submission 202130) | Peat permafrost microbial communities from Stordalen Mire near Abisko, Sweden - Bog_T0_3 | ecosystem: Environmental > Terrestrial > Soil > Wetlands > Peat | place: Sweden: Abisko, Stordalen Mire...
ATTCACCCGCTGTAAAAACCCCGCGACCGGACGGCCGCCATTCATCGCCACCGCGTAATCCATGCCGACGGCGTGATAGTCGCGAAAATCCCAGCCGAACAATGCGGCGTAAAATTCCTTCGCACGCTTCAAATTCGTGGTCTGCAAATCCAGCCAAATCACCTTGCCCACATGATGTTGGGTGGACGCGGGCTCCGTGATCGCAGGAAAATCGAACGGCGACGCCTCAACTGGCATTGCTCCGATGGCGAGAATGCACGCGGCGAATAGCCCAGTCGCAACTGGTTGACGCACTCGCCGATGACGCATTTTCATCATCACCCAATCGTCACTTACTTGGTGTACGCAGTCTGTACGGCACCGCACACGCCAGCGGTATTCGGGCGCTGGAGCCTATGAGCGCTTCGCTGCAGGCGACTGCGTCCTGCCATCGCTCGCTATGACAGTGAAAGTACCGTCGATGCGTGTGTTAGGGGTGATATCGCTGGTCGTGTTCTTCGCGGGAATCGCGGCGGGCCTCCTGGCAATCCTACTCAATTTTTAAACTCCGGCGGAGCACGGCCCAACGCATGTGCAAGTACCGGAAATCATTGGAGTTGCTCCATGACAAGTATCTGCGGAACAGAAGCGGGCAGATGCAAGGGCAGCAGCGGATGCGACAGCCGCTTTGGGCGCTGCGCGGCAGCTGGCGACAAGTCTGCGTGCGGCAGCGTCCAGACAGCATTCGCCGCACATGTTTCACTGGCTCGAAGCCCGTTAAAGGCGCCGTTCTTTTGTGGCGGCCAGCCGGTAATATTGTCGGCACTCGCCCGCTGTTTATGCGCCAGGTAAGCGCGTGCAAGCGTGATTCAAGGAGCCATTCGTGAGGATAGTGATCAGGGTTCTTGCTGCTGTTTGGCTACTGTCGGGGTGCGTGACTAACCGTCCGGACGAAGACAGCACTGGGGCCGGACATCGGGATCCGCACACCGGCCTGTGCAACGACGGTACGGCGCCACCCTGCAGCCCACCTCGAGACTAATGATAATTGGCTTCGTGTCGCTCGCGCCTGTCTGGAGCGGGAGAATTGGCTCGTTTTAGCGGCCTGCGATGACGGCGATGAAGAAGCGATCCTCCAAGCGCGCGCAGCGCGCGTCAATACGGCCCGGCCTTTGGTCCCGCGGAATGATCGGGACGCTCGGTGCGCAGTTTCTCTCGGCGTTGGCTGACAATGCCCTGCTCTTTGCGACGCTCGCGCTGGTGCGAAAGCAGCACTATCCCGCTTGGAGCGGACCGCTGCTCCAGGAATTCTTTGTGGGCGCCTATATACTGCTCGCGCCCTTTGTCGGAATGTTTGCCGACGCGCTGCCCAAAGGGCGTGTGATGCTGTTGGCGAACATCGGCAAGCTTATCGGTGCGTTGGGCATGTGCTTGCACCTGAATCCATTCTTAAGTTACGCACTGGTGGGTGCCGGCGCCGCAGCCAATTCGCCGGCCAAATACGGCATCTTGGGCGAGCTTACGACATCGCAGCAGTTGGTCAAAGCCAACAGTCTCCTGGAGGCATCGACCATTGCGGCGATATTGCTGGGCGCGATAGCGGGCGGAGCATTGGCGGATTGGAGTATAGAGGGCGCCTTGATGGTGATAGCGGGCTGCTATGCAGGCTCCGCGTTGAGCGCACTTTTCATCCCCCGCCTGAGGCGCGCGGACCCGCGGATTAATCTATCGTTTATCGCCAACATGAAGGCTTTTGCCCTGGGGATCCGCACACTCTGGAGGAATCCGAACGCGCGGCTTGCCGTGACCGGCACGGCGCTCTTTTGGGGGGCGGGCGCTGTGCTGCGCTTCCTCGTCATCGCGTGGGTGCCGGTGGGTCTTCAGGTGACGAACAATCGATTGCCGGGGTTTCTAACGGGAATGGTGGCTGCCGGAATTGTGGTGGGCGCAGCGCTCGCGGCACGATTCGTGCGGTTTAACGTTGTGCATCGAGCGCTACCGGCCGGCATTCTCATCGGTGTGGGCGTGTGCTTATTACCCCTCGTCAAAACACTGCCCGTCGCCTTTGCCGTCATGGCATTCGTCGGGACCTGCAGCGGATTTTTCGTCGTGCCGCTCGATGCCCTGTTGCAAAGGGAAGGCGAGCGTAGTGTCGGGGTGGGGCCTGCGATCGCGATTCAAAATTTCTTCGAGAATTTCGGCATGCTCGTGCTGGTGAGCGGCTACACCGCCGCCTCATTCATCAGGGTGCCCGTGAATGACATCGCGGTGGGGGTTGGGCTCTTCATCGCAGTAACAATGGGAGCGCTCGGGTTGGCTTGGCGCCGCTCCGGGAAGACCGCACACCGGTAATGGCGAGTGTTAGCAGGCTGGCTCCAGCACAACCTAGCGGGCGACTTTGCTGATCCGCATTACGCTGTTGTGCGATACTCGATGGACCGGCGCTTCGCCGATCGTCGCAGTAGGAGTCACCGATGACGAAAGTTACTTACGAGATAGTGCAACACGATGGAGGCTGGGCCTACCGAGTCGACGAAACGTTTTCTGAGACTTTTCCGTCTCATGATAGTGCTCGTAAGGCCGCGGAGCACGCCGCAAAAGAGCAAGAAGTGCCTGGAGCGGCAACGGCCATTTCGTATGAGGACAAGAAAGGCCACTGGCATGCCGAGCGGTCAGCCGGGGATGACCGGCCGGAAGTAAAGGTCAAAGGATAATCTGGCTAGTATCCGTGCACAGCACGAATTGGTCTTGGTGACCGGATGTTGCCGGCGCAGGATCACGCGGCCGTCCAGCTCAATCGCCGCACTCTGGACTTCGAACTCTGAGTTTCGTCGAGACGAACACCGATGAAAGCGTTCTGTGCATCCAAATATGGCTCCATGGACTACTTTGGAATTCGCGAGATCGCCAAACCCCTTGCGAAAGAAGGCCAGGTGTTGGTCAAAGTTCACGCCGTATCGATCAACGACTGGGATTGGGCGGATCTCGGTCGGATTGCCAAAGGTCGTTGGTTTGCTCGGCTGAGCTTTGGGTGGACCAAGCCAAAGAAAATTATTGGAAGCGATATCGCGGGGCGCGTAGAAGCTATCGGCCCCGGCGTAATACGATTCAAACCCGGTGATGCCGTGTTTGGCGACTTGAGCCGCTTCTTCGGCGGCGGGTTTGGCGGATTTTCCGAGTATGTGTGCGCTCACGAGAACCAACTGGTGCCGAAGCCCGAGCACATGTCGTTCGAACAAGCTGCCGCCATCCCGCAGGCGGGTGTCCTCGTCGCTCAAGCGCTTGCAGCGTGCGGTCCGCTCAGACCGGGACAGCGGATTTTGATCAACGGAGCCGGCGGCGGTTGCGGGACGATGGGCATTCAGTTAGCAAAGCTATCTGAGGTTGAAGTCACAGGCGTCGACGGCGGGGAGAAGTTTGAGTTGATGCAATCGCTCGGCTTCGACCACATGATTGATTACACCAAAGAGGACTTCACCCTCAACGGCAAGCAGTATGACTTGATTGTGGATACCAAGACGAGCCGCCCCGCATCCGCCATCGACCGTGTTCTGGCTCCCGGCGGAACCTACGCAACTGTGGGCGGATTCGCGCATCTCTTCGGCTTCATATTTTTGAAACGTTGGATCCGTTGGCGCTACAAGAAGAACATGTTTGTCGTTATGCTGAAACCCAACAGCGGGCTTGCCAAGCTGTGCGAACTCTTCGAAGCGGGCAAGTTCAGGCCGGTCCTCGATCGCGCCTACAACTTTACAGATTCAGACATGTTCGCAGCCATCCATCGTTTCGGCGCGGGCGAACACCATGGAAAAATTGTCGTAACGGTCGCGCCGTCATAAGCGCAACAGGTCCGCTCGCGCGTACCGTAACTAACCGCGTTGTACTGTGCCTACGACATGGCCAATCTTGGAAACAGGGGTATGACCTGCGAGAAGTCTCTGTCAGCGGTTCACTAACAATAAGGCCTTCCTAGCGCACCTGGGCGTATCCCGGAACTCCTACGTTGGATAGCGCACATAACGCTTGCGTTGGATTGGGTACCATCGACCATCGGCGTGCTTGTGCCATACGGACGTGAGCAATGCAGAGTCAGATTATTCGCTCGAGGCCCTCGCGCAGGGCCTGCGCACTCCATGCCCAATGTTTGGTTGCGATGCTGTGGTTTCCGGCGACCGCCGGTGCCGATACCGCAAGTGCGGACGCGTCGATGTTCTCGTTCAGCGGCTTCGGCACTCTCGGAGTTGTGCATTCGAGTGAGGATCACGCGGATTTCGCCGGCAATGTTTTTCAGGCCAGCGGCGCGGGCCATTCCCGACAGTGGAGTCCGGACGTCGACAGCCGCATCGGTGCTCAGGTCGTCGCGACGGTCTCCCCGAAGCTTTCAGGGGTGCTGCAAATCGTCTCGGAACAGAATTTCGACGGTACTTATTGGCCCCGCATCGAGTGGGCGAATGTCAAGTATCAGTTCACACCGGATTTTAGTGTCCGTCTCGGCCGATCCGTATTGCCGGGATTTTTATTTTCCGACACTCGGCTGGTCGGCTATACCTATACTTGGGTGCGCCCACCGGTGGAACTGTATTGGCTCAATCCGGTTAACACCAACGATGGCATTGACATCCTTTATCACCTGCAGGCAGGCGATCTGGTCGACAGGATCCATGCCAATTTTGGTTATAGCAACACACAAGTTCCGAACAATCTCGGCACCTCGCGCGCCAGAAACTCCTGGGGCTTCACCAATACCGCTGAGTACGGTCCTTTTACGCTGCTGTTGTCATTCCAGGCCTCACACTTGAGCAATTCCGCGAGCGATCCTCTGTTCGATGCCTTCCGGCAGTTCGGGCCGCAAGGGGTTGCGATTGCGAACCAGTACGACGATGACAATAAGCTGATTGAGATCGAGGACGTTGGGGCAAGCTATGATTCAGGTCACTGGCTGGTCGCCAGTGAATGGTCCCATGCCGACACCCATTCCTTTCTCGGCGATCAGACCGCCTGGTATGCCAGCAGCGGCTATCGGTTGGGCAAATTCATGCCGTATCTCACCTACGCGGAGGTGAAGGCGATTGGCAACTCAAACTCGGGCTTGAGCCTGATGGGATTACCACCCGGGGAGGCAGAGTTCGGCGCCGGCCTGAACGCGGGGCTGCACTCGGTACTCGAAGCGATTGCCGATCAGAAAACCGTCTCTGCCGGCACTCGCTGGGACTTCGCGAAGAATGTCGACCTCAAACTGCAACTTAACCATCTGCGTCTCGGCGCCGGATCCTCCGGTACGTTGATCAATGTCCAGCCGGGGTTTGTGCCAGGCGGGACCGTCAACCTGTTCAGCGCCGCGGTTGATTTCGTTTGGTGAGGCGATCGCACGTGGCCCGTCGAAATCGTTTCGCATGGCATGCTCTCTTAGGCCTCGCGCTAAATCTGACGGTCGGTTCGGTGATTGCCGACGTGGTTGCCGTGGTCTCTGCGAAGAGTCCCGTTACGACTTTGACCAATACGCAACTGACCGATATCTTTCTCGGCAGGGCAAATCGTTTTCCCAATGGCGACTCTGCTGTACCGATCGACCAGCCAGAGGGTTCAACCGCACGCAATGAGTTCTACGCAAGGTTCGCCGGTAAGTCTGCCGCACAAATCAAAGCCATCTGGTCAAAGATCATATTTACCGGCCGTGGGCAGCCGCCAAAGGAAGTGGCGGACAGCATCGAAATGAAAAAGCGAATCAGCGAAAATCCCTCCACCATTGGCTACCTCGAAGAGAACATGGTGGATAACAGCGTCAAACCGGTTTTACTAAAACGCTAGATTCGCTTTGGTAATCCCCCCCCGGGCGAGTACGACGGCTGCAGGCGATGTAGACACCCGTCGAGGCCGGCACCTCGACCAGGATGTAGGTAATATCCCTACATGGACCGTCATCCCACTGAAAAATAGCAGGTTTTTACTTCATTCTTAGCAAACAAAAATCTTGCTCGCCGATTTAGCGTTCCGCACTCGGGCAAAAGCCTGTCGCGCTACTTCCGTCCATAAGCGACATGGACCGCAGACAATGGCTGCAAACCGGCGGATGCTGCGAGAATGCAGGAAATTGGAGTCGGTCTCGGCGGGCAACCCAAGGAAGACGCACGCCAGCCATTCCCAACCTCCGGAAAGGCCTTCCAGTCGCGCCTAACTGGACTGATTCGAATCGGGTGCCTGCTGGTTGCTGCCGTTGGTGTTGCGGTGCTGTGCGGCTGGATATTCAATGTCCCGCAGCTGACACGCTTGCTGCCCGGACTGGCATTCATGAAGGTCAACACTGCCTGCGCCCTGCTTGCGGCGAGTTTCTCACTCTGGATCCTGCACACGTGCGCTCAAGCGTCACCGTGGGTTCGAGTGGCGCGCTGCGTTGCCGTTCTGCTGGCCGCCCTCGGCGGCCTGACGCTGTCTGAGAATTTGTTCGGACTGGATTTCGGCATCGATCAGCACTTCCGGACGGGCGCGCAACTACCGACGCCAGGCGCCCATTACGGACGCGTGTCACCGGCTTCGTCATTCATCCTGACATTTCTAGGTCTCGCGCTGTTGACCCTCAAGGCTAGGCGATCGCGTGTTGCCGCGTGCGCCCATTGGCTGGTAGTGCCGCCTCTATTGGTCTCGGCTCTTGCAGTCGTAGGTTACGCTTACGGCGCCACCTCGCTGTACGCAGGGAAACCCTACGCCTCGATGGCCGTGCACACGGCAGCATCCTTCATGGTGTTGAGCTTGTGCGCGCTGGCGGCCGATAGTGGGTTCGGATTCGCAAAAATCGCCATCAGCAATTCGGCCGGCGGGCTCGTCTCCCGACGCCTGCTGCCGACGATTCCCGTCATGATATTTGTGCTCGGGTTGATACGCGCGGAAGGGCAAGACCTCGGGCTGTATGACACCCAGTTCGGCTCGGCCTTGATGGTCCTCATGACCATAACTTTTTGCATCATTGCGGTCGCATGGACCGCAGCTGCGCTTCATAAGGTGGATCTTACCCGCGAGCGTGCCGAGGCCGAGATCTTGAGTCTCAACGCGGGTTTGGAATTGCGGGTCAAGGAGCGCACCCGGGAACTGATGCAAGTCTCTTCGCAATTGACATTGGTTAACGGGGCGCTCGAGTTATTATCCCAGCAGGACGGACTCACGGGTCTGGCCAATCGGCGCTACTTCGATGCCTGCCTCAGCGACCAGATCGCCATCGCGCGTCGCTACGGACGACCACTGGCACTCGTGCTATGCGACGTGGATTCGTTCAAAGCCTACAACGATCACTACGGGCACCAAGCCGGCGATGAATGTTTGAGGCGCGTAGCTGGCGCGCTGCGATCCTGTTGCCGCCGCAAGTCGGACGTGGCTGCCAGATACGGAGGCGAGGAATTCGCCGTCATACTCCCGGAGACCGGGCTGAGCGATGCGATGCAAATCGCCGAAGCTGCCAAAGACGCGGTGGCGCAGTTGCGAATCGCGCACGCGAAGTCCCCTACGGCGCCCTATGTGAGTATCAGCGGCGGCATTGCGGTCCTGCTGCGCAATGGAAACAGCGACTCCGTGCAAATGATCATGGAAGCCGATCGATGCCTCTATCAAGCGAAGCGCCTGGGTCGCAATCGGATAGTTGCCGCCTAAGCGGAGTCCACGCAGGCGATTGTCGTGAAGCGCGCCTGCTCCTCAGGGTGCGTAGGAGGATTTCCTACGCAAGAACGGGTACTTTGTCCCTTGTTCGTACCCCAGTGAAAACTAGACTTAGCTTGATCGGGCATGACGATCACCACCGAGCACCAAGGGCGAAATCATCACCCACTACTTTCTTTGTTGCTCCACTGGCTGTGAGCTGTCATGGCGGGGTTGCTGTTCCTTGTTATGGGCGATCATATGAGCAATTTGCAGTTGCACCCGATGATGGTGCATTTCCCGCTTGCTTTGACACTGACCGGGTTTATTTGTCTGCTCGCCTCGCGGCTGCTGCAGAACAAAGCGTCGTACGCTGGCTCCCTGGCAGTATGCGGCAGTTGGAATTTGGCGATCGGCGGCTTCATGGGGCTCCTGACCCTTGGCACGGGCCTGGGCGCGGCTTGGCATCTGCGGTTGCACGACGGTGCGCAATATTCCTTGTCGAGGCACGTCATTTGGGCCGTTTGCACAAGTCAACTCGTGCTCGTCCTAGGCCTATGGCGCATGCTCGCTCCCAGCGCAGATGAAAGGCCGTCCAGGTTCTTTCTCGTGCTTGCGACGATTGCCTGTATTGGATTTATCGTTACCGGCTATTACGGCGGCGAGAACGTATATCACTACGCGATGGGCGTGCGTGGTCGGTGACTCCGTCGTCCGCGGATATCTAGTCCAAAAGCGGATGACCCACGGGCAATTGATGCGCATACCAAGCCGCGAGCCGATGCCGAATACTCTTGTCGCCGACCTGGTCTTCCGGCATGGGGGCGATGACCTTATCGTGTACCAGCAGGCGATATACGTATAGCGCCTTGTCGCTTGCCGAATCCGTCGCCTCGAACTCGACCGCCTTACGCTTTTCGGCATATGCAACGCCGGCGATCAAGGCGGCTTTGAACAATTCCGCTTCGTGCCTGAACTTTTTCATACGTCACTCTCAGATCTGCCTCCGTTAGCCTACCGCAACTCTCTACCTCCATCCAAGTTTGGGTGGGGGGGCAGGTATTCTGATCTCGACTACAGTTACAGCCGAAAATCTCAAATCATCGAGCGAAGCCAACGCCAAGTTCGCGGCGCTCAGTGAACAATTCATTCACGATACGCTCGCACTCTCCCCCTCGAACGCCTCCCAAGCCGGCTATCACCAGCACCTCGACCGTAAGACCGGCAAGACCATTGCACTCGATGCGCTGCTCGATGACGTAAGTCCGGCCGGCATGAAGGAACAAGAGCGCGTCTACACGCGGTGGCGCGAGCGCTTTCACACCGAGACTCCGGTCGCCTCTCTCTCCGTCGAGGACGCTGCCGATTGGCAGCTGATACACGACCAGATAGCTTTCACATTGCTCGAATTGGACCGCATTCAGAATTACAAGCACAACCCAACCGTTTATGTCGAACTTTTGGGCGCCGCGCTTTTTCAACCGCTGACCGACGATTACGCCCCCGAAAAAACGCGCCTCAGCCACGTCCTCTCCCGACTTGCATCCGTCCCGCGGTTCCTAGACCAGGCGCGCAGCGAGTTGGCCGACGCCGATCCCATTTTCATCAAGGTCGCCGTCGAGGAGAACGCGGGCAACATCGATCTGATTCAGAATACGATTGCCTCCGCCATCCCTCAGGGATCGGGACTAAAGGCTCAGTTCGACAAGGTCGCAGCCCCCGCTGTAGGAGCGCTGCAGGGCTTTTCTCGCTGGCTTCAAGAGGATCTGGCGAAGCGCACGAGCGATCGGACCTGGCGTCTGGGAAAAGAGCTCTATGCGGAAAAATTCCGTTTGGTGATGGAAACTCCGGTCAACCCCGACCAGATCCTGGCGGATGCGGAACGCGAACTAGCCAAGACGCGCGCCGAAATGCTGCAGATTGCCCTTCCCCTGCACAAGCAGTACTTCGCCGATCACGACGACCATTCGAGTCTCGGCCCGAAGGAGCGCGAGAACAAGGTGATTGGAGAGGTGCTGCAGAGGATCTCCGACGATCACCCGAAGCGCGACGATTTGATGCAGACGGTGAAGGATGATCTGGTGGGCATACGACAATTCATTGTCGCTAACAACATTGTCTCGCTGAAATCGCGGGACAACCTCAAGGTCATCCCTACGCCGCCCTTCATGCGCGGCATCTACTCAGTTGCCGGCTTCCACTCCGCTCCGCCGCTCGATCCCAACGCCGAGGCGGAGTTTTGGGTGACGCCCATCGATCCGAAGTCGCCTGCCGACTCGGCCGAGTCGAAGCTGCGTGAGTACAACAACTGGGTGCTGAAGTGGCTCAGCATTCACGAGGCGCTTCCGGGCCATTATGTCCAGGCCGAACATGCCAACGAAATCCAGCCGGTCACACGCCGCCTGGCCCGAGCCCTGTTCGGCAACGGGGCCTACGTCGAAGGCTGGGCTGAGTACGGTGCACAGGTCATGATGCAACAGGGATTCGCCAACAACGACCCGCGGTACCGCATCAGTTATCTGAAAGTGTGGCTGCGCGCCGTGGGTAATGCCGTGCTCGACGTGCGCATGCAGACCATGGACATGACGGACGAGCAGGCCATGTCGTTCATGATGAACGACGCCTTCCAGACTCGCGCCGAGGCGGAGGGCAAGCTGCAGCGCGCCAAGCTCAGTTCGACGCAGCTACCGACGTATTTCGTGGGCACAACCGAATGGTGGCACTTGCGGCACGCCTATGAAGCAGCCAAAGGCAAAGACTTCAAGCTCGCCGACTTCCATGATCGAGCCTTGGACGAGGGCGCGCTGCCGGTTCCCTGGTTGGAGAAAATTCTGCTGGCGAAGTGACAGGCTGATTGAACCGCGCACCTTCGCCAAGGGTTCCCGGCACACGGGCTTATTTACCATAATGTTGCCCCCTTCACTCCAAAGCAGCGAGCACTGCGGTATGTAGCCGGCCATTGGTCGCGAGCACCGAGGTCGATTGCAGGGTGATCGGTGCTCCGCCAAGCTCCGTAAAGCATCCGCCTGCCTCCGAAACGATGGCCGCGCAAGCGGCGATGTCCAAGATACTGACGTCACTCTCGATCACCGCATCGATTTTGCCTGAGGCCAGTAGGTGATAGTGCAGGAAGTCGCCGTAGCCGCGGATGCGCCCAACGCGCGTTACCAGCTCTCCGTAGCGGCCCCACTGCGCACTGCCGGCCAGGCTTTTCAAATTCCCGGCCGATAGCGCCGCCGATTCCACCTCAGCGGTCTGACTCACCGCCAGCAATCGGCCGTTGAGATACGCACCGCATCCGCGTTCCGCGTATGCCACTTCACCGTACACAGGCGCGCTGGAGACCCCCAGTACGATTTCCCCACGCCGCATCAGGGCGATCTGCGTGGAGAACATCGGATACTCGCGCACAAATGCTTTGGTGCCGTCGATCGGATCAACCAGCCACACATTATCCGCATCAACGCTGCGAACCGCTGTCTCCTCCCCGAAGAAGCCGTAGTCCGGGAAGCGTGCCTCGAGTACCGCGCGGATCGCAGTTTCACAGCGGATGTCGGCCTCGGTGACCGGCGATTTGTCGGCTTTGAGTCGAACCTCGATATTCTGCTGGTACAGCGAGCGCGCAATGGCGGCGGCTTCGCCCGCCGCATCCAGCGCCGCCTGTAATTGCCGCGAATGCTCCATGGCCGCATCTTATCTGTGATTGACACCGGCAGCGGAGTCTCTATCATTCGCAACGGGCCATCCGCTCCCAACGGCGGACGCTCATCTGTAAGGATGGGAGAACTTGATGACATGCATACCGCCGCCGGGCAATCGTCCGGCTGATGCCCGATTTTCGTCGGGACCTACCAAGAAACGTCCGGGCTGGACCCTTCAAGCGCTGCAAGGCGCGCTGCTCGGCCGCTCGCATCGTTCCAAGCCCGGCAAGGCCAAGCTCAAAGAGGCGATCGATCGCACGCGCGCGATCTTGGGCGTGCCCGCCGATTTCAAGATCGCCATCGTGCCGGCATCCGATACCGGTGCCGTGGAAATGGCACTGTGGTCGATGCTCGGCGCCCGTGGCGTCGATGTTTTTGCCTGGGAAAGCTTCGGCGAGGAATGGGTGACCGATACGGTTGAGCAACTGAAACTCAGCGACTGCCGCATTCATCTCGGCCGGCCCTACGGCGTACTGCCGGATCTCTCGCTTGCGCGCGCGGCGGCGGACATTGTCTTCACCCAGAATGGCACCACGTCGGGCGCTCGAATTCCCAACTTCGACTGGATTCCGGCAAATCGACAAGGCATCACCTTCAACGATGCGACCAGCGGCGCGTTTGCCCAGCCCATCGATTGGTCCAAGTGCGACGTCGTCACTTTCTCCTGGCAGAAAGTACTGGGTGGGGAGGGCGCCCACGGCATGTTGGTGCTGTCGCCCGCTGCAATTGCGCGCTTGGAGAGCTACACGCCCGATTGGCCGCTGCCAAAGATTTTCCGCATGACCAAGCAGGGCAAAATCGATCAGGAGCTATTCGAAGGCGCGACCATCAACACACCCTCGCTGCTCGCCACCGAGGACTATCTCGATGCACTCAAGTGGGCCGAGTCCATTGGCGGTATTGCGGCCCTGCAGACACGCGCGAACGTCAATACTCAGGTGCTGACCGATTGGGTGGCCCGTACTCCCTGGGTGGAGTTCCTCGTGGCCGATGCGGACATTCGCAGCAACACCAGCGTCTGTTTGCGGGTGGTCGACGAACGTGTGGCCGCACTGCCGGCAGCGCGTCAGGCGCAGTTCGCCAAGGATCTTGCCGCGGTCCTGGACAAAGAAGGCGTGGCGTTGGATGCGGCATCGTATCGATCAGCGCCGCCGGGTTTGCGCATCTGGTGTGGGGCCACCGTGGAGCAGGGCGATCTGCAGGCCCTGACGCCGTGGCTCGATTGGGCATTTGCGAGCTGCGTTTCACTCCTGCGGGCGCGCGAATGAGGACCTGCCGTGCCTAAAGTACTCATAGCCGATGAATTGAGCCCGCGAGCTCTCAGCATCTTTCGCAGCCGCGGAATCGAGGTGGATGTACACATCGGTCTCAAGAAGGCCGACCTGCTGGGCATTATCGGCAGGTACGATGGCCTGGCGGTTCGTTCCGCGACCAAGGCGGACAAGGAGCTCATTGCGGCGGCGAAGAACCTGAAGGTGATTGGCCGCGCCGGCATCGGCGTCGACAACATCGATATCCCAGCGGCCACCGCTCGCGGTATCGTGGTGATGAACACCCCATTCGGCAATTCGATCACCACCGCCGAACACGCAATCGCCCTGATGTTTGCCGCGGCCAGGCAGATTGCGGCCGCCGACGTCTCCACTCAGGCGGGCAAGTGGGAGAAGAACCGCTTCATGGGCGTCGAACTCTATGCCAAGACGCTCGGCCTGATAGGCTGCGGCAATATCGGCGCGCTGGTTGCCGAAAGGGCCTTGGCCCTCAAAATGAAAGTGATCGCCTACGATCCGTTCCTCTCGCCGGAACGCGCGGTCAAGCTCGGAGTGGAGAAAGTCGAGCTGGAAGATTTGCTGACACGTGCGGACCTGATTTCGCTGCACACACCGGTGACCGAAAAGACCAAGAACATCCTGTCGGCGGAGGCACTCGCCAAGACCAAGAAGGGCGTGATCATCGTAAATGCTGCGCGTGGCGGTCTGGTTGATGAGGCGGCTCTGCGCGCGGCGCTCGACCTCGGGCATATCGCCGCCGCGGGATTCGATGTCTTCACCACCGAGCCTGCCAAGGAAAGCGTGCTGTTCGGCGCGGCAAATTTTGTCGCGACTCCGCATCTAGGCGCAAGCACCAATGAAGCGCAGGAAAATGTCGCCCTGCAGGTGGCCGAACAAATCTCGGATTATCTGCTGACGGGCGCCGTCACCAATGCACTCAACATGCCCTCGATAAGCGCCGAAGAAGCCTCGCGATTAAAGCCTTACATGGACCTCATCGACAAGCTCGGCGTCGTTGCCGGCCAAATCGCCGACGACGGCCTCGAAGCGGTGGAGATCGAGTACGAGGGAGGCGTCGCGCAGCTCAACACCCAACCTCTGACCGCGATTGCACTGGCTGCGCTGATGCGACCGCTCATGCCGGATGTGAACATGGTATCCGCACCCGCCGTGCTGAAGCAGAAGGGCACCTCGCTGACCGAATCCAAGCGCGAGACCTCACCGATCTATGGGTCGCTGATCCGGATCAAGGTGCTTACCGGAGGCCGATGGCGCACGCTTGCCGGCGTTGTCAATGCGGGGACCGCGAAGATCGTCGAAGTCAAAGGCATGGCACTGGAGGCGGAGTTCCATCCAGTGATGCTGCTCATCAATAATCTCGACAAACCCGGATTCATTGGCGCCCTCGGCACCATGTTGGGCGAGGCGAACATCAACATCGCAACATTTCACCTCGGCCGCCACGCCGCGGAGCAGGATGCGATCGCCATCGTCGGCGTCGATCAGCTCGTGCCTGAGGCCATCCAGCAGAAGCTGCGTGCCCTGCCGCACGTGCGCTATGTGAAAATGCTCAAGTTCTGAATGAAGATGCTCGAACTCGAGCGCGCGATTCGCTCAGCGCTGCGCGACCAGGTGATCCGTGGGCCGCAGAGTAACGAGTGCCAGCTGGATCCCGGATAATTGCTCCTGCAGCTGCGCAATCTTGGTGTCTTGGGCCGCAGCGCGTTGATCCTGGGCTTCGATCCTGGCCGACTGCGCCGCGAGCACCTGTTGCTGCCCCTGAATTTCGTTCAGTAGCATCGGCGCAAGCTCGTCATAGCGTACCCCGTCGATCCGACCGGTGTCGTCTCGCACCACGAGTTCCGGATAGACCTTCGCCACTTCCTCGGCGATCAGGCCATACTGGACCGCACCATTGGGATCGGTCTTCAGGTGAAAGGTGACGGGACGCAGCGTTTGAAGCTTCGCGCTGCCCGACCCGATCGGCGCGATATCGGTCTTGAAACGCTCCGAGGAAACCACTACCCCAAGCTGTCCGCTGGAATTGACCATGACCGCGCTGCCGCTCACGGAAGTGCCGTAGATGCCGGAGACAAAGGCTCTTGTTTGCGTGCCCGCGGTGCCGATGCGAATCGCGCCACTTTCCGCGGCCACGCCTACATTGGAAATATCGACGTTGTTACTGCCCGTCGTCAGGTTATAGCCCGCGTGCCAACCGACGGCAACGTTGCCGCTGCCGGTCGTATTGTTCGCCAGGGCATGCACGCCACTCGCCGTGTTATTGCCGCCGCTGGTGTTGGCGTACAGAACCTGGTAGCCGGAGCCAGTGTTGCTGCCGGCCGTGCTGTTATAAAGCGCCTGGTATCCGAATGCAGTGCTGTAGTCGGCAGTCGTATTCGCATAGAGCGCACCAGACCCCGAAGCAGTGTTGAATGTGCCGGTCGTGTTCTTATACAGGGCCTGATAACCGCTGGCCGCATTGTCGATGCCGGTTGTGTTGAAGTAGAGCGACTGGAAGCCGAAGCCCGTGTTGTTGTTGCCCGTCGTGTTCGAGAACAGCGAGCTGAAGCCGGTGGCAGTGTTGTAGCTGCCGCTGGTGTCTGAATACAAAGCATCCTCGCCAGTCGCCGTATTATGGCACCCCGACTCGTCAAGATTGACGTGCAGCAATGCGTCGGTTCCCATCGCAGTGTTCGCCATCGAATCGCTGGTCACCGTGTCGGGCGGCTGTTGAGCGAGCGCCGGCGCTGCGATCGCGGAGAACAGACAGATAAATAAGTAAGCCTTGGGCGAACGATTCATACTTAAGTCCTACGTTTGAGCTGTGCGGGATGCCGACCCAGGTTGCACAGATTCGGACCTGTCTGTCGACGCTCATTGGATTGTGAATCCATTCACGTATCGCTGAATAGATGTCTCCAGGATGCGACGTCAGTGCCATTCGTCGAAGCGCATGCGGGCGCCGCGTGGACAGCCTTGCGATTTGTAATTATTGAAAAATTTACAAAGGATTTCTTTAACAAATTGCGCGCGCTCCGCAGTGCGGGCTTCGGCGATCGTATTGGCCCATGCGATGATCAGCCAAGTTAATGATGCTTCCGACCGTTGCAACCTTCTACCGCAGTGTGCCGCGTTAATGCGCGCCTAGCGCGCCTAGCGCGCCTAGCGCGCTGCGGGTCATTTCGCTAGTAGCGGCGCCAGATAAATCGCGGTCTTGCTGCTTGGGTGATGAGCCACCGTGTGCGGCGTGCCGGCGACGACGATTTTGCCGCCCTGATCCCCGGGTCCCGGGCCTAAATCAATTATCCAGTCCGCTGCCGCAGCAACACGCATTTCGTGCTCGGCGACAATGACGGTATTGCCGGCCTCGACCAATGCCTCGAGTTGGATCATGAGTTTGTCAACGTCAGCCGGATGCAGACCGATGGTGGGCTCATCGATGATGTAAAGCGTCGCGCCGCGTGGGATGCGCTGCAGTTCGGTCGCGAGCTTCACCCGCTGTGCCTCGCCTCCCGAGAGTTCGGTCGCGGGCTGTCCCAAGCGCAAATAGCCAAGGCCGATGTCCTGCAGAAGCTTCAGAGGCCGATGGATGGCGGCGCGATCGGCGAAAAATTCGCAGGCCTCATCGACGCTCAGGAGCAGAACCTCGGCGATGTTCTTGTCCTGATACCGCACTTGCAACGTGGATTCTTGGTAGCGGGTGCCGCGGCAAGTCGGGCAGGGCGCATACACGCTTGGCATGAACAGGAGCTCTACACACACGAAGCCTTCGCCCTGACACGTCGGGCAGCGGCCGCCGTCGACGTTGAAGGAGAAGCGGCTTGCGGAGTAGCGATGTTTCTTGGCAATGGCCGTGCCGGCAAACAATCGGCGCACCTCATCGAAGAATCCAGTATAGGTGGCCAAATTGGAGCGCGGCGTGCGGCCGATGGGCTTTTGATTGACTGCCACAACGCGCTGTACGAATTCCCCTCCCGCAACAATGCTGCCCTGGGTGACCTGCTCGACGCGAAGCAAGGGCTCCTCGGAAGCTTCGTCCTGTACCGCGGCCTTGTGACCCACGACCCGATCCGCCAACAAGTCAGTCAGCGCCTCGCTCACCAGGCTTGATTTTCCCGCGCCCGATACGCCGGTGATCACCGTGAATACCCCGATGGGAAATGAGATATCGAGGGCATGTAAATTGTTGCGGGTAATATTCTTCAGTTCGAGCCAGCCGCGAGGTGCGCGCGGCCGGCGCGCCACCGGCGTCATGTCGCGGAACAGATAGCGTTGAGTGTGAGACTCAGCGACTTTGCGCAGTCCCTCGAGCGGGCCGCTGTACAGCACCCTGCCGCCGTTGGAGCCGGCATCCGGCCCCACATCGACGATCCACTCGGCACGCCGCATCACATCGAGATCGTGCTCGACCACGAACAAAGAGTTGCCGCCGCGTTTTAGCTGATCCAGTGCTTGCAACAGCGCCTCAGTGTCGGCCGGGTGCAGTCCGGCGGAAGGCTCATCGAATACATACACCACCCCGAATAGATTGGAACGAATCTGGGTGGCCAGGCGCAGCCGCTGCAGCTCGCCGGGCGAGAGAGTCGGCGTGCTGCGTTCGAGCGACAGATAGCCCAACCCTAGGTGCCGTAATGTAGAGACACGCTCCTGGAAATTGCCGACGATGCGCTGCGCCGCCAAGCGTTTCTCCTGCGGCCAGGGATCGCGGCCGCCAGGTTGGGCCGCCGAGTCTCCCAGCAGTACGGCAAGCTCGCTCAATGGCAGGTGCGACAATGCGGCGATATCCTGTCCAGCGAACTTGACCGACAGCGCCTCGCGCTTCAGGCGTTTACCGTGGCACACCGGGCACAGGGCGGAACTCATAAAGCGCGCGGCACGCTTTTTCATCAAGGCACTCTGGCTGGTGCGAAATGTCTGCAGCACGTACTTGCGTACGCCGGTAAAGGTGCCCTGATAACTCGGCTCCGTCTTGCGGCTCAGGGCGCGGCGGGTTTCCGCGGGCGTGAACCCGGCGTACACCGGGACCGTGGGCTGCTCGTCGGTATAGAGAATCCACTCCCGGTCTTTCTTCGGCAATTTGCGCCAAGGGGTGTCGACGTCGTAGCCGAGGGTTACCAGGATGTCGCGCAGATTCTGGCCGTGCCAGGCCGGCGGCCATGCGGCGATGGCGCGCTCCCGAATGCTCAACGAGCCATCCGGCACCATGGCGGACTCGGTGACATCGTAGACATAGCCCAGTCCGTGACAGTGGGCGCAGGCACCTTGCGGCGTGTTGGGCGAAAAGTCTTCGGCGTACAACATCGGCTGTCCGCGCGGATAGCTGCCCACGCGGGAATACAGCATGCGCAGCAGATTCGACAGCGTGGTGATGCTGCCGACAGAGGAGCGGCTGCTGGTGGCGCCGCGCTGTTGTTGCAAGGCTACTGCGGGAGGCAGCCCCTCTATGGAATCGACCTCCGGGATCGCGACCTGCTCGATGAGTCGCCGCGCATAGGGACTCACCGATTCGAAATAGCGCCGCTGTGCCTCCGCATAGAGCGTTCCAAACGCGAGAGAGGACTTGCCGGAGCCCGATATCCCCGTGAATAGCACCAACGCGTCGCGTGGGATGTCCACGCTCACATTCTTCAGGTTATGCACGCGCGCGCCGCGAACGCGCACGCAGTTATTCGGGTCGTTGATCAGGTTGCTGCCTGCCAGAGTCCGAACGTGGTCCCGGTGGTGTCGCTAAGCCAAGCAAATTGCCCAGTGGGAATGGCAATCGGGCCTACCAGGATCTTCGCCCCAAGACCTTCGGCCTTCGCAATATAGGCCTTGATGTCATCCACGCCGATGTAGACAACGGTGTAATTCAAAGGTTCGTGCCCGAGCGCATTGAGGTGCCCGGTCAGCCCGGCGCCCTCGATCATCTTCGGTGGACCTTCAGATATTTTCCAACCGAACAATGAGCTGTAAAAAGCCGACGATTTGACAGTGTTGGTACCGCCGATCTCGAAATGCACCACCTGGTTCATGCGCCTCTCCTGAATTGGGTGAGAATTTTGGCAAGGTTGCGCTCGCAAACATAGCAGAGTTGTCAGACCCGCTAAGGCTTGAGGACTGTCCTGACTGCCGTCACCACTCTGTCGACGTCGGATTCAGTCATGGAGGGAAACAGCGGCAACGTGACTATCTGCCGGCACACGCGCTCGGCGACTGGAAACATGCCTTCCCTGAACCCCCGCGCACGGTACAGAGTAAACAAGTGTATCGCCGCATAGTGAAAGCCTATGCCGATGTTCAGATCCAGCATGCGCTGCATGAACGTCGCGCGGCTGATGCGATCCGGCAGGACCAGGTGAAACATATGCCAATTGCTGTGCTCGAATTCGCCAACCGGCAGCTCAGCCCCGTAATTGGCTTCGAACTCGGGACCGAAACGCTCGAAATAGCATTTCGCCAGGGTTAATCGCCGCGCATTGAACTCATCAAGATGACGCAGCTGCGCAAGTCCAATGGCCGCAGCGATCTCCGTCATATTGTATTTGCCGCCGAGCACATCGACGTCGATGCCATCGAGTCCATGACGGGACACTCCCTGCAGACGATAGCGCTCTGCCAGTTCCGCCTCTGCCTCGGAACTGACCACCAGGCATCCTCCTTCGCCCGTCATGATGTTCTTGTTGACTTGAAAGCTGAACGAAACGAAGTCTCCGAACGCACCGAGACGCTTGCCTTTCCAGGTTGAGCCGATGGCCTGCGCCGCATCTTCGACGACGCGCACAGAATGCTTTTCCGCCAATGCGTATAGCGCGTCCATGTCACAGGGGAGACCGCACATATGCACGGGAATGATCGCCCGGGTGCGCGGTGTAATGGCCGCCGCAACCCGCTCCATATCGATGTTGTGGCTGCGCGGATCTATGTCCGCGAACACGGGCGTCGCGCCTACCTCGAGAATGACGTTGGCGGTGGCAACCCACGAATTGGGCGTGGTGATCACCTCGTCGCCGGGCCCGATCCCGGCGATGCGCAGCGCGATTTCCATCGTGCAAGTGCCCGAATTGAAGGTGCGCACCGGGCGCCCCGAGAAATACTCCGATAGGGCTGATTCGAAGCCGCGCACTTTTGGGCCATTGCTCGTCAGCCAGCCGGATCGCAGCACCCCGGCGACTTCAGCAATGGTTGCCTCGTCCATGGTGGGACGCGTGAAGGGAAGAAAAGGCGCCGCGTTCTTATTGGTCATCTAAAGTGCCCGAGTCGTCTCATGGAGCCATCATTGTAGGGATAAATTGCCAGAGACGATATTCACCGTTAATTTCTCCTCAAATCGGCGCCGCACCGCCTCTAACCTTGGGAGTATGAAAGTGGACGACCTATACGAGATGTTTCGGGAAAAGCCTGCTGCCGGCGTCACGGCGATTCACCCTCATAGGTGGATCCAGCGGGAGGCGCACCATCCCTTATCAATCGGCTTTATGGACGGGCAGATCGATTGCGTGGGAAGCACGCACTAGGGCAGTTGTGCGCGTATAGGCTTCATCTCGCAAGGCGCAAAAGCATATTGCACCTGTATGCTCCCAACGAAGACTCCAGCGCGCTCGAGAGAGTCAAGCGGGCTTGCAGTCACTATGGCATCGACGTTGAGTTCAGTCTGATGTAGCCTCCGCCCTCAGTTGCTTGGCGCCGGGTCTGTTTCGATCGCGGTCACTTCGACATCGACACGCCGGTCGGGCTGTAAACAGGCGATTAGTTTAGGTGTCCGCTCGCGGCCCGGACAGTCATCGGGCTTGGTCACCGGATCATCGCCATCTGCACCGCGTGCCATTATCTTGTCAGCGGGGATCCCTGTTCCCACCAGATACGCCTTGACCGAGTCGGCGCGTCGCGCCGACAGCGCCTGATTGTAGTCGTGGGATCCAATTCGGTCCGTGTGACCGGTGACGGTGATGTACTTGAAATGGTCGCCCTGAAGCTGCGTTGCAAATTCATTGAGCGCGACCTTGCCTGCGGGTCTCACGGTGTCCTTGGCGAAGTCGAACAGCGAGTCTGCCGAGAAACTCACCTGCTTGCGAACGGGCGGTGGCGGGGGAGGCGGCGGTGGTGGCGGAGGCGGTGCGACCTCGGCGACCGGCTCGGGCGCCGGAGCAACCGGCGGGGGAGTCGGGGCCTCTATTCCGCGGCCGAATTTTACTATCAGCCCCAAGGAGAAGAGATCAATGTCGCCTTTGTTGCCGACTGCGTCGTCCACTCGGTAACGTTCGCCTTCGAGGCGCATGCCAAAGCAGCGGGTGAACTGGTACTGCGCCCCGAATCCGAACTTATAGTTCGCCGCCCATCGACGGGGCGACGGGTCGAGTACCGCAACCGCTCCGGTTCCAGAAAAAGAGTCCCGTGAATCCTCATAGATCGCGCCGCCGCGCGCGAACAGGGAGAATTTATCGCCGATGGGCAGGCTGACCACGGCATCGAGGTTCGCTCCCTGGATCTTGATGTCGCCGTATAACTGGCCGGCCGGCAGCGTATCGGCCCGAAAGCTGAATTGGCCCAGGTTAAAGTAACCGGCCTCGAGCGAAAAATAACGATTGAATTCATAGCCGCCGAATGTCTTCCATGCGAAATGAAAGTTTTCATCACTGACCGATGTAGTTGTGAAGCCATCGATCAGCAAGTCATTGGCGATTCTTGAATCGTCTATTTTCGCCCTGGACTGCCCGGCGTTGAAGCCGAGGTACCATCCGGCGTCGTCGGCCAATGCCGCAGAGCCCAAGGTGCCGGCGAGCGCCGCCAGAACCAGCATCATCCCAAAGCGTTGCGCAATTTTCATATTTTGCCCGAGACCATAGAGACGTTAGGGAGAAGGAACATTAATGACGGTGTCCACCAGCGTGACGGAGGCGTTCAGCGATATGGCCCGGCCGTTAAGCGTCACAACCGTGACATTGCCCACGGTTGAGAATGCGGCGCCTGCGAACGAAATAATCGTGCCGACCATGGTTCCGCCGCCGCCCGCGTTGATCGTCGCGGCGCTGCCCACCTGCCAGTAGACGTTTTTCGCTTGAGCGCCATTGATCAGAAGGACACTCTCGGGGGCCGCCGCACCCGGACCCCCCACCAAGAGCGTAGTGGCCATCTGAAACACCCACACGGCATTGGCGTCGCCTTGCGCATCGAGAGTCAGGTCGCCGCCTTGAATCATGAAGGAGCCGGAGGCCGCAGTGTACGTGCCGGGAGCCAGCGTGAGATTGGCTAGGTTGCCGGCGCCGGGATCGGGGCCTGCCGGCTGAGCCACCAGCGCGTTGTAAGCAGTCAACGCATCGGCACGGGCTTGCTTGGCAATGGCGAAGGTGGCTGCAGTGCCTTCTTGAGGACACTGCACGGTTGGCGGCGGTGGTGCGGTGTAGATCAATCCGTTGACGGTGCCGATGTCGGCGCCCGGAACCTCTGTGTACGTGCAGCCCGCGGAGGTATCGTGAAACCCCGTAACCGCAGTAGAAACGGCGGTCGTGCCGATGTCGCCGTTGATGACGGTCAGAACTCCTGAGTTGGTCGTTCCTGCGGAACCACCGAAGGTTCCGAACGGTGCCGCGGATCCGAGCGGGATTGCTGCCGGTGGCCCTGTGCAACTCGAGCCGGCCGCCACAGTGAAGTTCCAGGTGAAGTTGGCGAGCATTGTGTTGCCCGCCAAGTCCTTCACACCGCTTGGGCCGCCGTCAATGGTCGCCGTGTAGGTCACTCCGGCGGCAAGGGGTGCCTGCGGAATAAATGTCGCGATGGTTCCTGTGCTAGGGTCTAACGAAACGGATGCCGCCGTGACCGGCGTGGAAGCGGGCGCGGGCCCCGTGACGATGAACGTGGTGGGCGTCACGGTGGTTGGATTCATGCGCAATCCGGACGGCACCGTGAAGGTTGCATTGATGGCAGCTGCCGCGCACACACCGGTCGCGTTGGCTGCCGGGTTGGTTAGAGACACCGACACATTTCCGGGGACGCTAGTAGCAGCCGCAGTGAAGGTCCACACGTAATCGCTGGCCGCGGGCAATGCCGCTTGATTGCCGGCGAGCGCGTTGCCCGCGACATCAGTAATCCCGGTCGTCAGCGTCACTGTGTAGGTGTCCCCCGCAGTGAAATCGGTGGTCGGTGTAAATACCGCGGTGTCCGAACCTGCCGAGTAGCTGACGGTGCCGGTAGGCGCAACGCAAGGGGCTGGGGTTAGGCACGTTACCGTAAATGTGCTCCCGGAGACCGTTGCCGGCGCCAGCCCCTTAGAAAAGACCGCGGCGATGGCGGAGTTGCCGGGCACGCCCGGCGTTGGCCCTGGAGTAGTTGTTACGGGGTTGGTTAACAGCACTCGCGGACGGGTCATATCCGAGGGGGTCGCCACGGTCGTAAATGTCCATGCAAAAGGCGCCTTCATCGCCAGGCCGCTGGCAAGGCTCACGGCGCCGCTTATCGTCGCGGTATACAGCGTGGATGGCGCCAAGGCAGTTCCCGGCGTCAGTGTAAACGTGGCGATGGTGTGCGTGGAGTCGAGACTTATAACGCCCGTTGCATTGGCGCAGGGGGCTGAGCAGATGAGCGTGAAAGTCGCCGTTCCCGTGATCGGGGAAACGGCCTCATTCAGCGTCGCAGATATGAAAGCGGTGGTGACGAGTACGCCGGTGGCGCCGTTTGCCGGTGTCTCAGAAGTGACCGCAGGAAATAGTGCAGCAGTTCCATCGTTACCGAAGATTTGGTCCTGACCGCACCCAGCCGCCAGCACACACAGCGTTACCGCCATGATTAGTCTTTGGTATCGGGGACGCCGCTCAATGATATTCATGGACATCCCCATCCTGGGAATTAAGTGATTCAGACCCACCTCGAGCAACGTCGCGCTGGTCCAATGGCGCCCGCACGTGGCTAAGGTCGGCCGAGTGTGCGGTGTTGGACATAGGGAAGTCTGTACGGTCGACAACATAGAAGAGAGAGCTCTTTCTTACGTGCGCTGCCGAACACAGTGGCCGCGGGACCCGCGGCGCGCCTAGCGGGATACTTACATTCGTTGTTTGGTGGTCAGGTGTTGCCGTAAAATCGTGGCAAGATCGCCTCGTTATGTTTACTTCCTGCACAGATCCAGACTGTGTTCACGACTTCGGTTTGCGCAATTCACCAGCCGCCCGCCATAAGCGAGAGGTAACAGTTCAATTTTGGGAAATTCAGTTCTCGGTAAGTCGCTTGTAATCCAAGCGGTCCCGGATCACTTCGGCATCTTGTTGCCATTCGCCTTGAACTTTTCCCCGAACGGCGTGAGCGCACCGCCCCCACTGGCGTTGGAGTGACAGTCCCCACATGATTTCCCGGTGTCCTTTGCGAACTGCGCCGTTGCCGCAGCGCGCGGAGCCGCGAGCAAGGAAATCGCGCCGGTAACTACCACCGCGCCCGCCATGCTGCATGCGAACAGGAATGTTTTCCCTAGGTTAACTTTCATAGCCGATTCCTTTATGTCGATTTCCAATTGGCCGCTGCTGGTCCACTGATAGACGTTTCTCAGCCGATTGATCCTAGACGTAGGATCGGCCTTGCGTCTGTACGCTGTCGCACGGCGGCGGTGCATGCCCACCTAGGCACCGCCAAATCCTTGGATGAGTATTGCGGCCAGCAAACAGACGCAACCGAGTGCGTGAATGGCGAGGCTAAGTTGTATGCTGCGCTTGAGCTGCGGGCGCGCCGCGGGTTCAATCGATATCCCACAAGCGGCAAATAGCCCCAGGCCTGCGATCGCGAGTGCAAAAGGCGCATACCACAGCGGCAATGCGCGAAGTGCGATGGCTGCTCCCGAGGCTGCGAGCGCAAAGACAGTGAGTCCCCAATATATCCAGCGGGCGCCGCTCGCCCCCCAGCGCACGGCGAGTGTTCGTTTGCGCGCGCGCCGGTCTGCCTCGATATCCGGGACTTCGTTGATTATTAGGATCGCTGCCGCCCAGGCGCTCACCGGCAAACACAGCAGTATCGCGCCGCCATCGACACGACCCGCTTGCAACCACACAACGCCGAGCATCGGCAATATCCCAAAGCCGATGGCAACTGACGCTTCCCCAATGCCGCGCGCCGACAGCTGGACGCCGGGCAGCGAGTATAGGAGCCCCAGCCCAAGACCGACGAGTCCGAGGAGCACAACGCCGGGGCCGCGCACCATGGTGAGCAGCGCCCCCGTAATCAGCGCGGCTGCCCCCAGACCCAATGCGAGGCGAGTCATCTGGCCGCGCGATAACAGTCCCGTCTGGATGAAGCGCGAACCGCCCGTGAAGGGGTAGATTCGGCCGGTATTGTCCGCATCGGCGCCGATCAGGTCATCGCCGACATCGTTGTAGACATTCGCCGCCGCGTGCGCGAGCACCGTGGCTGCGAGGGCAAGGCCGAAGAGCAGGCCGCTGAACCGATGAAAGGCAAAATTGGCCCAGGCGGTGCCAATGAGTACTGGCATCACCGAGGCGATGAAGAAAGGCGGGCGGGTGGCGAGAAACGCTCGCCTTGCCGCCGCCGCCAACCCCGGCCCTGCGAGTGCCGGTGAGGGACCATCGATTTGCTGTGTCGCGTCGAGCATGGAATTACCTTTCGAGATTAGCAGCTTGCCGCAGCGTCGAGTATGCTGTGCGTTATGAGCGCCATCCCCCGCGGTGCATGAGCTTTGATCTCGTATCCCCCGTTGCCGCGCCACGCGATCAAGCGTGGTGGGGGCGTGTATTTGCGATTGTCGATGCCGGCGACGCGGATGCCTTCATCGCTTGCTCACTCCGGATGCGCACTTTCAGTTCGGAAATATTCCGGTGATGATCGGCCATGATGCAATACGAGCAGCAGCGGCCGGGTTTTTTGCGGCGATTCGCTCCAGCCGGCATCGGGTGCTCAGCATCTGGAACGAGGCTCGGACCGCGGTCTGCGAGGGCGAGGTAAGCTACACGCGTCACGACGGCTCGGTACTGTCCGTTCCTTTCTGTAACGTCTTTGAAATGCGCGGTGATAAGATCGCCGAGTATCGCATTTACATCGATAATTCCGCGCTGTTCGGTGGTTAAATCTGAGGCTCGGCTCATTTCGATGCACGCGCCGGGTTTTCGCGGCCAAATTGGTATATCGCCGTGATTCCAAACAAATTCACATTGTCGCGATAGGGTTGAATCCCGAGGGCCAGTAGATTCGGCACGGTGGAGGGGCCCACGCCGTTGATCGCCCAATCGCTGGAGTTGTACGTCTCGCGCGTATAGCGAACATGAACCTGCAGTGCGCTGGTCCATTTGTAGGCGAGGTCGAGCTTTGTGGAGTCGAGTTTGGTCCAATTCTGGGGGAATGGCTGCGATAGGCCGCCATTGCTGGTGTCGATGCTGTCATACGACGGGGCCAGTAGATAATCAAGGGACAGAGTCCAGCGCTCTTGGGGGACCCAGCGTCCACCGATGCCTAAATTCCAAAACCTTTCGGTGCTCGAGGCGAGCCACGGTGGCGAGTTATTGCCGGTAGATCCGTTCTGCAGATTGAACAGACCCTCGTATCCGCCGTTGATATAGGCGCTCAACGTCTCACGCGGGGTCCAAGCGAGTGTGCTCGAGCCGCGCTGTTCGTGCACGCTTTGCAGGCCGAGCGGGGACGATCGATAGTCGTCTTTCGCGATGGACCCCTCCACCGACCAAGTCAGAGTGGGCGTCACGGTCCATGCTCCGGTAAGCGAGGAGAAGACGCGGTCCCGCGGTGCGTAGTCGTATTCACGGATCAATGGATTCTCTTCGGGGGGCAGCGCGGCAGGGTCGAACGAGGAGGTCTTGCGCAGGCCATTGCCGATTTTGAGTGTGAAGCTCAAAGGCGCGATCGGCGTGATCGTGCCACGACCCCAGCTTTCCGCATTTTGCGTCCAGTTGACGACCTGTCCCGGCCCGTAGTGGATCTCGTCCAGCTTTCCGCCAACGCCGATTTTGAGCCAACGGATCAAGGTGTAATCCGCTCCGCCATCGAGATGCACGCGATCCTCGCTGTAACGCGGGGTCAGCGCCGTCCCGCCCGGGAAGGTGTCCGTGACGATATAGGCAATGGCGAGAGGGGGCGTCTTATCGTCGTGGCCATCGTAGACGGCATTCCCGCGCATGCTGAGGTTTGGAAGCGGACGAGAGGCCAAACCAAGCGCATAGTGGGACAGATGTACATCGCCGTCGAGCGAGTCCGGCGTTGGAATGCTTGACCCGGGCAACGTGCTGACCGGTAAGAAGGAGGTGTCTTGCCTCATGGCTCCAAGCGAGGCCGTGTAGGTGAGCGTGGTCCGCCACGGCAGTTGCAGATTGCCAACGGCGGATACCTGCTGCAGGTTGTTGCTCGGGGGCACGCCGAGCTGTCCTTGCGTCGAGCCTGGCACGATCGGCAGGTACGGGTTCTGGAAGAGAATCGAATCATAGTCGTCGGTGAACCACGAACCTAGGTAACTCAGGCGAAAACTCGCCTTGGCGCCGCTCCAAGCGGCGCCCGCTTCGAAAGAATTGGTGACGTAGTCAAACGGTTGGGGCAACTGCACGACCTCGGTCAAGAAGCTTGCACTGGTAAGACCCATGCCATCATGTTCCTGGCGCCGATACTCTCCGAAGATAGTCCAGCTCGGGCTTGCGAAGTATCGAGCCAACAATGCCACCGTGCGCCGGTCCGACTCGAGGTTGATGGGCGAGAGACTGGTACTCATCGCGCTCATGCCCGCGGTGCTGCCCGCGGGTACCCAGCCCGAAGGCAACCCAAGCGTCGAGCCATTGGCCCGGTATGGAGTCGCGCCTGTATCGTAAAGGCGGGTTGGCTGACCGTCGTAGCTCACGCGTAGGTCGTAGCGCCCCTCGCGGCCGCCCTCGACGTAACCTTCCCGAGAGGCAAGACCCAGACCCTCGAGGTCGCCATTCACGTAAGAGCCATCATCGTTGCGATATTGCCCGGACGCCGCGGCCTGCGCATATACGCCGCCATGATCGATGCCCGTATACCGCCCGAAGGTGTCATTCGCGCCGCTGGCGCCGAGGATGCCGGCTTCAGCCTCGCCGGCGTAGCCTTGAAGAAAGGGACATTGCGTGCACTTCCAGTCGCTGGTTTCCGCGCTTGCGCCATCCGCCGGCGCATTCGAGGAAAAAAAGCCGATAGGGATCGCGATTATCAGCGATATGCAGCGGGCCTGAGGGATGAAGTTCATTTTGCGCAACTACCGCATGAACGCGCTGCCCGACGGGTGATTCGAGCCATGTATCTGCGAGTGACAATTGAGGCAGCCGCCTGCCAGCAGAAGCGCGCTTGGGGTTGCGCCTCCCGGCAATCCCTGCGGTGTATTAACGATCGAGGGGTGACCTACGCCTTCGTGGCAGGTCTGACAGAGAAACGGCGGCCGCATCTTGAGAAGCGCCGGCTGCGCCGAACCGTGCGCATCGTGACAGTTGCTGCAGTCCTCTGCGACCGGCTGATGCTCCCACAGAAACGGACCGCGGAACTCGGTGTGACAGGCCGTGCAGGTTTCGTTGACGGTGTTGCGCACCAGCTGTGCCGGCGCGCTCGATCCGTGGGGTGCGTGGCAGGACGTGCAGGCCATTTTTCCTTCGCGCAGCGGATGATGCGAGGGCTTGAATAGATCCGTATGCTGCGCTTGATGGCAGGTGGTGCACACCTCGACTTGAGTTGCCGCTGCTTGGACCGGATCCTTGGCCATATGCAGCGTGTGGCAGCTCGCGCATGCGACGTCGCTCGCCGCATGCGCGCTGGTTGCCCAATTATGCGCGCTGTTCGATTGGTGGCACGCCAGGCACTGCGCATTTTGCTTGACGGCAGAAGCGGCGGCTTTCGGGCCAAAATCAATCATCCCCGCCAATGGGCCGCCGCCGGCCTTGACGTGCGCGCCGCCCGGCCCGTGACATGCCTCGCATTGAAGTCCGCCGTTGCCGAATGGCCCGCGCGGGTCATTCGGCTGCGCATGCCGGGTATGGAACATGCCGGTCACCCCGGCATTGTTATGGCAGCCGAGACAGGTGTCCGCTCCCTTGGCACTGTAGGGGGAATCGCCATGCGAGGGACCGGCGGCTGGAGTGGCGGCGGTCGCCGGCGCCACGATCGGGGCATCGGCCGAGAACGCACTTAATTGCGCGCTCGACGCCAGCAACCATGCGGCAGCTACGCAAGCACGGGAAAATCCTCGCACTCAATTCGCCGTGGCGGGAATGTTGTGCACGACTCCCACATCCGCGATGCCTCCCGCGCCGTGACAGACACTGCAGGTTTCCGTGTACGCCGGGACTGAACTGAGAATCGTCCGGCCTTCCGCATCCTTCCGGACCGTGGTGGAACCGCCATTCTGTTGCATGTGCGCCTCGGAGGCAGCATCTGCATGGCATCCGGAGCACACGGACATGTTGGCCGAGGTCGCGATCGGATTGCCGACGGTGGTCGGATTTGGCGTCTGCTTGGACAGGCCGGTGATAAGCGTCGTTGCCTGCACCGTGCTGTCGTTCACGGGGTAGTAGCTGGTCGACGCATGGCAGGCATCGCAGCGGTTGATCTGACCCGGATATACCACGTCGGTGAAATTACTCACCGAACCCATGTAGCCGTAGATGACAAAGGGTGTGCCCGCTGCGCCAAGAGCACTGCCATCATGGATGGCGTGAATCATGTGCTTGAAGTCGATGGTCTGCTCCCAGAGGCCGTCGATTCCCGGAGCCGTCAGCGTTTGCCGTTCGCTCACATCCGTGGACGCAGGGTTGTGGCACGCAACGCAAACTTGTGTGTTGTTGTTTCGGTTGGTGCCGTGCAGCGACAGCAGGCTGTGGCAGACGTCGCACTTGGCGATGTCCACGACCTCTCGGCGCGCGACGGGCGGCGCACCGGAGATATTTGCGTAGCCGACCGCGCTGGTCACCGGGATCGCCGTCGCACCCGGGCCGGTGGTGACAATGCCCGGATGTCCCTCGATCACCACGCCGACGTTGGCGATGGCCGCGCAAGCCGGCCCACCGGCCGGTGGGCAGTCGGCAACCGGTGGATTCGGCAGCGGGGTCGGCGAGGTCATGGTGAATGCGCCCGCCGAATTGGGCCCGGTCAGTCCGGGCGCAGGGGTCGCAGTGCCGCAGCCGGCAAGCGGATTCAGTGAAATTGGCTGACCCCATGCGTCAGGCGTCACGCCGCTGCCCCAGTTGGTGTAGTCGCTCGTGTCCCAGGCAATGTCGATCGCGAGTCGCGCGGTATCGTCTGCACAGACAGGAACACCGGTACCCGGATCGTTACCGGCAAACGCCGCCGCGGTCAGTATGTTGTACGGTGCATTGCCGTTGGTTGGATCGACAACCGAGAAATTCACGACCGGGTAGATGTTGCCGGCAGTGATCTTGAACGTCACGCTATTGACCAGGTACAGGAACTTGGTTGCCGCGACCACCTCGGGAATGACGTGGGCAGCCACCACCTGCAACTGGCCATTGTCGATCGTCGACGTGGATCCATGACAGGTTGCGCACTGCGAATCATTCGCAATGATGTTCGCCGAGCTGTGGTTCGCGCCGGTGGCGAAGTTCACCGTGTCATGACAGGCACCGCAGGCCTCGGCCGTGGGCACGGTGGAGTAGTTTGCCGCCTGGGTCGCCGCCGGGATGTTCTGGGCATGACAGGTCGTGCAATTGCGCGTGTCTTGCGGATACAGCAGGGTATTGAAGTTGCTCAGCGAGTTCATGTAGCCGACGATCCAGTAGCCAATGCCCAGAGTGGGCGCGGTGTTCGGCCCGCTCGCCGTCTGGATGCTCGGCAATGTATTGCCGGTGTGGATTTTGTGCACCATCACTTTCATGTCAAGCGTATTGCCGCTGTAGGGGTCCGTGGTTCCGGGGTTATGGCACATGACGCAGTACTGCACGTCGACCCGGGCGCCGCCGTGCGCCGTCAACGAGGTATGGCAGTTGTCGCAGGTCGCCGTTTCGACTATTTCGCGGCTGAAGATCCCGGTGGTGGCGCCGGTCGATGGCTGGAAGGTGTAGGGCGCGTTGTTCGCCTGGGCAAGACCGCGGATTTCAAAGCCGACCCGATGAGTCAAGCTCGCGTTATAAACGACGTTTGGCACATTCGTGACATCGGTCTTGAAGGTGTACTGATAGGTGCCGTCGCCATTATCGACGAACGTACCGCTGGTTGCGCTTTCCACACCCGCTTGTACCTTGGGCGCAGTATCGCAAGCCGCAACGCCGGTCGGACACGCTGTTGGAGTTACCGTGGTGTAGATGTACGAATTCCATTGGCTGGACGTGCCGTTTTGACCCGGGACGAGCTGGGCGATTGCGAAGCCCAGGTCCGCCGCAGGCAGACCCGACAGCAGTACACCGTTCTGGTCGGTGAGCTGGAACTTTACAACCGGTGGCCCGTTGATCGTGACGCTGGTGATGAGGCCGGTGATGGCGGTCGCTTTGCTGACATTATTGAGCGTCGAGCCGGTGCTCGTCGGCCCCGTCGGACCGGTGGCGCCCGTCGAACCTGCTGAACCTGTGGTGCCGCTGCAGGCAGCGACCAGCGCACACAGTATTACAATTCCGAATGCCGCCGCTCCCGGATTGGGGCGGTGCAGGTGGCGAAACCCGTTCGCACGCAACAAAGAGATCTCTCCCTCGACAACCCGGACAAGCGGAGCCGCTGTACCTAGCAGCGCGCGCGGATCCGTTCCGCTCGTGCTCGCTCTGAAGATAACGAGTGATGTTCGGGGAGTCTGTACGTCACCGCACAGAGTGTCGCTACGATAGGCGAGTAGGATTTTCAATTGATCGACTGATCGCGCCAACCGGTGGGGATGAAGGATTGATCATGACCGCATCGAGAGGCTCGAAGTGAACTCCTCCCCGGCAGGCCGGGGTGTAGGTGCGTGGCTCTGGCGGCGCCCGCAGCGTTGGTTCTTGCTCGGCATACCGATCGGCGGCCTCCTCGCCTTCATAGTCGGCATAGCCTTCACGGGAAGCTTTATCGGTGGTCTGAAGCTTGCGGAAACCGATAAGTTCTGTACGTCCTGCCACGAGATGAGCACGCCGCTTCAAGAACTTACGCGCAGCGCGCATTATTCAAATGAATTTGGAATTCAGGCGAGCTGCGGCAACTGCCATGTGCCGCCGCAATTCCTGCCGGGGTTGTGGCGGCACATTCAGGCCTACGCTGAAGTGTGGGGCCATATGCGGGGGGAGTTGAACACGCCGGCCAAGTATGAAGCTCATCGGCTCGAGCTTGCGCAGAAAATCTGGAAGGAACTGAAAGCGAACGACTCGGCCGAATGCCGCAGTTGTCATGCTCCCGCGGCAATGGCGTTCGCCAAGCAGCCCGCCGCCGCGGCGAGCGCGCATCAATCACTTGCCAAGGATGGCATGACCTGCATCGATTGCCACCGAGGCGTCGCGCACACGCTGCCTCAAGGCGGCTGAACCGCCCGTTGTAAGCGGGCAGAACGTTCGCTTATTGGATGCGGATCCGAATCAACTCCTCACCGTGCGGATCAACGACATGCACGGCGCAGGCGAGGCAGGGGTCGAAGCTGTGGATCGTGCGCAGGATCTCGAGAGGCTGTTTGGGATCATGAACGCTTTGTCCTTTGAGCGCTGCCTCGTACGGGCCCTCGGTACCCGCAGCGTCGCGCGGGCCGGCATTCCATGTGGTGGGCACCACCGCCTGGTAGTTTGAAATTTTGCCGTCGTCGATGACGATCCAATGAGCCAAAGAGCCCCTGGGCGCTTCGAGAAATCCCACACCCTGCGCATGGCGCGGCCAGGTCGAGGGCTCCCAAAGAGTCTCGTTGAATGTGCGCACGTCGCCGGCCCTAATGTTGGCCATGAGGGCCTCGTACCATTGCGGCATCGCGTCGGCGAGGATTTTGCATTCAAGTGCGCGCGCTGCAGTCCGACCCATGGTCGAAAACATGGCCTCGAGCGGCAAGTCCAGTTGCCCAAGCGCTTTATTAGCCAATTCCTTGGTCGGTTCGTGGCCGCTGGAATACAACATGAGCACGCGCGCCAAGGGCCCCGTTTCCATCGCGTGGCCTTTCCAGCGCGGTGATTTCAGCCACGAATAACTGGCCGAAGTATCCAAATGCTGGTAGGGCGGGGGCGGTCCCGAATAATTTAGTTGGGTCTCGCCTTTGTAAGGATGCAAGCCGGTGCCCTTGCCGCCGCGATAGTCATACCAGGAGTGCGCCACGAATTCCTCGATTCCCCCGTCCGCGGTAAGATCGACCTCCTGTATATGGGAAAGATCGCGCCCCAGAATCGCGCCGCGCGGCACCAAGAAGGTTTTCGGGTCCTGGCTGCCCAGCGCGGGAAAGTCGCCGTAGGTCAGGAAGTTACCGGTGCCTTCTCCACACCCGGTCTTGAACCAGTCCTTATAGAAGGAAGCGATCGCGAGCACATCCGGCAAATAGACCTGGTCGACGAAGTTGCGCATTTGCTCGATAAGTCCGGCGACCTTTTGTAGGCCAACCACATTGACGGCGGTCGATCCGGTTCCGGCTCCCGTGTGCACGCTGATCGCGGACGGTGCGCCTCCTACCAGCACGTTGGGATGCGGATTCTTGCCGCCGAAGATGGTTTGCACCTGAATGATCTGACGCTGCCACGCCAACGCATCGAGATAATGCGCTACCGCCAACAGGTTGGCTTCCGGCGGCAGTTTATACAGCGGACTGCCCCAGTAGGCGTTGGCAAAAATACCGAGCTGACCAGATTCCACCAGCGCCTTGACGCGAGATTGTACGTCTGCGAAATAACCCGGGGAGGAGCGCGCATAAGCCGAGATCGATTGCGCGAGCGCCGAGGTTGCCTTCGGGTCCGCCTTCAATGCCGACACCACATCAACCCAATCAAGGGCGTGCAGATGGTAGAAATGCATCACATGATCGTGCACGAACTGGGTCGCGATCATGAGATTGCGTATCAACTGCGCGTTCACCGGTATCGTGTATTGCAAGGCATCTTCGACCGCCCGCACGGACGCGATGCCGTGAACCAACGTGCACACGCCGCATATTCGCTGCGCAAACACCCATGCATCCCGCGGATCGCGCCCTTGCAGAATGATCTCGATACCGCGCACCATGGTGCCGGAACTCGATGCTTGAGTGATTACCGAGCCGTCGAATTGTGCCTCAATTCGCAGGTGTCCCTCGATCCGTGTGACCGGATCAACGACGATAATCTCCGCGCTCATGGCGTGCCGGTCCCGAGCAGGTTGGCGGCCACCAGTTCCAACAGACTTTGCGGTGTCTTGTTCCAGGCGAAGTGGACCTGAGCGTCATCAAAGGTGCGCCGGCAATCCGAGCAGCTCGTGAGAAAGGTCTTGGCGCCCGTGTCGTCGATTTCGCGCAGCTTGTTCTCCATGGTCCGATAGCGCAGCGGCGCAGCCCGTTCGATGTCGAGCACACCGCCGCCGCCGCCGCAGCAGAAACTGAAACCGCCGTGATTTTTCATTTCGTGCAAGTCGACGCCCATGGCCTTCATGAGCGCCCGCGGCGCCCCAATTACGCCGCCTTTGCGCGCCGACTCGCAGGGATCTTGAAAAGTGGTCGCCTCGCCGGCGGCTACCCGCAATTTGAGGCGCCCCGCCTCGAGCTCCTCTGCGAGGAATTCGGTAACCTTCAGAACCCTGAAAGGCAGCGGCTTGCCGTAGAGATCGGCCGCTTCCCAGCGCAGCACTTCGTAAGCGTGACCGCACTCGGGCACCAGCAACATCTTGGCCTTGCAGGCAATAGCCTGATCAATCAGGCGGAGGCTGATTTCACGCTGCCATTCCTTGCCGCCGGCGTAGTAGCCGTAGTTCTCAGCCACCAGTCCATCGCTTCGAAAGGTGCACGGCACCTCCAGATGCTGCATCACTCGCGCCAGCGCGGCGACGGCGCTCGGGTAATGCTCGATGTCCGTCCTCGGCACGCATAACATGATCTGTGCTTCGGGTTTATCGAGCGGTATATCCACTTTGAATCGGGCGCCTATCGCAAGGAGCTGATCGCGGTAGGGCTCCGTGCTGACCTCCGGCTGGCCGGTGAGCTGCTGGTGGGCGGCTTTGTCATAGAGCTCTTTCGGCGCGAGCCCGGCGTCAAACATTGCGTGCCGAGCCTGCTCGATGAGCGCCGCCACGTCGATCCCCATGGGGCAGATCAAGCTGCACCGACCACACATATTGCAGCTATCAAACAGCAAGTGCTGCCATTGCACCAATTGGTCCGTTGTGACCTCGCGCTTCAGTCCCAAGAGCCGCACCAGGGGCGCAAACGCGCTCGCCTCGCGCTT